>Ga0233437_1000797_pt1 | contig 65973 bp, 72 predicted proteins | sample SI_122_August201_FD_182714 | JGI IMG/M metagenome (GOLD analysis project Ga0233437, IMG submission 182714) | Seawater microbial communities from Saanich Inlet, British Columbia, Canada - SI_122_August2016_200_MG | ecosystem: Environmental > Aquatic > Marine > Inlet | place: Canada: British...
TTAATACTTCCACATTCTGGACATTTTTTAACATAACGAGATGACATTTTTTCACCACCCAAAGAGTATATAACAACCTTTAAATACAAGTGTCCAGTTTTACTTATAAATGTTTCTATTTTAGTAAGTTTTATAAATAGTGCCCAAATCTCAAATCTACTAGAAAAAATGGAATCTCAAAAAATAATCCTTACAGAAGAAGAAATAAGAGAAAGAGATCTCAATAGAATAAAAAGTATGGAAAGCGTAAAAACTCTCGATGACCTAGCAAGAAGAGACGAAGCAATCCTACTAGATATACATATCACCTGCCCTCCAGATCTACAAACAATAGACCCTCTCTCTGCCATTTCGGGAAAAACACGTCCAAATCCTTATTCAAAAGGCATGATTATGGCCAGACTTAACGATGAAGTACAATACACCAGAAATCTATTGAGTTGGATTAGAAAATATCAAGAAAGAATTTCAGATGAAACTTGGAAAATAGGTACAACTCCAGAAATGTTATTCGAATATTCTAATGAGGCAATTGGAGATTTAAAGCAAAGGGTCAGAAAACTCAGAAGAGTGAACACCCCAGAAAAAGAAAAACTAAGGGAGTTAGTGAGATTACATGGCCAACTTCATACAGAATTAGATAAAGCAAAATTCACAGGGGAAGCCCCAGATGGAATGGGAGAATTCTTATCTAGCCCAGAACTAAGAGTTCCTTCAGATTCAGAGGCCACAGAAATGACACAAATATACAAGCTAAGGCCTTCTGCAATATCCATGATCTCAAGAGGATTCACAATGGGAGAAGATACTGCAATAGTAACACTCGACCGCCCAGTTTTTGATTTAGCAATGAACATACTACATTTATACGAAGGAAAAACACTTCCTTGGGCCCCAGAATTCAAGCTAGATGAAGATACTAGATTGCTAATAAATAACACAAGTATGGGCTTCTTTTATTTTAGTCCACAAAAAAATGGATCCGATTATTCTTTAAACGCTACATTTGTAGGTGGATTCTAAACTATTAAAAATTAAACCAAAATACCATTCAAAACAGCTTCCTGTCCAGGCCTAGAAGTTATCTTTGCCTTACCCAAAGAAGTTTCAACAACAGTTCCTTTAGTTAAAATATTTCTTCTAATATAATGTCTATTAGCAGGATTCTCAACTACATTTTTTATCTCAATCTTCTCATATTTTTTAGATTTAGGATTAAAAACATTAAGTAGCTTATCAGTATACAGAATTTCCTTTCTTCCTCCACCTCTTCCTCTTAAAATTTTAACTTTCTTATCTCCAATTTTCGTTAAAGTCGGGTCTCTACCAAGTAAAGCAAACTTTTTCTTCCTAAAATTAACATATCTAGATCCAGAAACTTTCCTTCTTGGTCTTTCTTGCGATTTCATAATAAGATTTGGGTAAAATATCTCTTTAAATAGTTTTTGTTTTTATTCACTTTTTGAAGAAGGAAAATACTCCCTTATTGAACCATATGCTGCAGCTGCCCAAAATATATACTGATCAATTTTTCCATGAACATCACTTAAAAAATCTGAAACTCCCTTGCTTGCTTGCATTATCGTATCAGAACTTGCAATATCCCCTGAAACTAAAACCGCTCCAACCCCAATAGAAAGTCCCTTAACAAGAGAATCCAAGGCATCAGAACCAAAATGATCAATCGGATTTCCATCTGCATCATTATTATCTCCTTTAGCAATATTCCCAATAAATTTATTTGCCAAAACAGGAGCTAAAATATCTTTCCCAACTTCAACTACGTCCCTAGCCACAAGCCAGTGTGTTTCCGATATCGGAAGTGACTCTTGAATTGCATCCAAACCAAAATATGCCATCAAAGGAATTCCAACTCCAATTCCAGTCCTCATTCCAGTTCTTTTCCAATCTTTAGGTAATTTCATTTTTTATAACTACTTTCAAGTAAATACAATTATTTATAAAACTTTCCCTTCACTCAAATTAAACGCACAGCAACCTCAAAACAACATAATTCAATTCCGATAACTTTTTAAATGGCATGGAGCCAATACTTTACATAACTCTTAAGGGGGATTAACAATGGAAACAGATAGACCACTAGATGCATTAAACAGAGCAAGAGGTTCAAGAGTAATAGTTGAACTAAAAAACGGAAAACAATTAACAGGAATACTAAAGGCATTCGACATACATATTAATACGGTGCTTGAGGAAGCCGAAGAGAGAGTAGACGGACAAGTAACAAGAAAGCTTGGACACCTATTCTTAAGAGGAGACACGATTATATTAATCTCACCACAAAATGACTAAAGGTACGCCCTCTATGGGCAGGAAATCAGGAAAGAGAACTACTATGAGGTGCCGTAGATGCGGCAAACTTTCATACCATAAAATAAAGCACAAATGTGCTAGTTGTGGATACGGTGAAACAGCAAAGGTTAGAAAATATACCTGGCAAAATCAAAAGAAATAAAGTAGATTGTCAAGCACACAAATATAATTTATAAATATAATTTCTTTTAAATTAGTATGTTAAAATTAGATAACGATTTGATATACCTAGCTGGAGTAATAGCAGGAGATGGCCATCTAAAAGGAGGAGTCAAATGGAAAGGCAAAGACAACTCAAGAGATTACTGTATAAATGTACACTCAAATAATAAAGAATACTTAAATCTTATTCTTAAATTGATAAAAGAAAAAATAAATACAAAAACCAAAGTTTGCAAAGGAAAAAGAGCATATTATCTCTCAATAAGAAATAAAGAATTACATACTTTCTTCAACACAAACCTAGATATTCCTCTAGGGAAAAAATCAGACATAATAAAGATTCCAAATAATTTAACAGAAATAGAAACAAATCACTTCTTAGCAGGTTTATTTGATACCGATGGTGGAATTAGAAGAAACAGCATAGGCTATTGTAGTGCAAGCAAGAAATTAATAAGCCAAATACATAATTACCTCAATTCCATTGGGATAGAAAACACTAAAGAATCATGGGTAAATAAGAAATATGATAAAAAATATTATGGGAACAGAATAATAAAATCATCGATAAGTAGATTTTTTAAAACGATACCTTTAAAAAATAATAAAAAACTTAAGAAAATAGTGCAGGGATGCCGGAGTGGTCAAACGGGCTAGGCTTAGGAATAATTACATTAAGAAACCTAGTGGCTTAGTGCCTACGCAGGTTCGAGTCCTGTTCCCTGCATAATTTTTTAATAAGAATTACAGAAATCTAAATTTTCATCCCAATAACAACTTAGTCCTGCCAACCCAGTACAACTTACTCCACCAGGATTATCCCCACATTTCTTTCTATCCTTAACATCCTCACAATCATCCAAATCCAAACAATTATAACAATCATCTGAGAAAAATCCATCATGCATAAAACAATCATCTCTCCCACTACACTCTAGGTCATCAATATCTTCACAACTTGAGGAAACAGATAAACATTTTCCTCCCTGCCATAAACAATTAAAACCATGTCGAACAAGAGCCTCACTACACTCATTCTGAACAATCAAATCTGAACAAGAGCTAATAAGGGGCGCACTGCCAATATCAAAACAATCTCCGTTCGCCCAAACACAATTTAATCCGGCATAATTCAAACACTCATCTTCACTAAAAGATAAATCAGAACAAGAATTTATCACAACATCATCATCACCAGATTCCACAAATGGGACACACTTATTTTTATCCCACATACAAACAAAGCCCTCATTATAAGCTAAACATTCCGCCCTATCATCAAATACATAACAAGGATTAACCCCGATACTCCCTGCATTACTCAATAAGATTTGATAGAGTGTATTAATTTCTTCAACATAATCTTCGTGCGGGCATCCCCATCCAACATAGCCCCTTAATGCAGCATCCCAATCCCTATAAGAGGAAAATTTGGTGGCAACGGTTGGATCCTTACAACAGCCCTTACATTTTTCTCCAGTAAGGTAATCATAACTTAAACCAGAACTATATGCATCATATTTATATTTTAAAATTTTTATACCGCAATCAATATTATTTTCAGCATTCCCCAAACCCTTAATATCATTAAAATTATCAATTCCATCCTTGCCCTTACAAACAACATCAAAAGTTCCCTCCGTTATCTGCATCAGACCATAAGCATCAGAACTAGAAGGTGCAATTCCCTGTTTACATCCACTTTCCTCCATCATCTGGGCCAAGATCAATATAGGATCGGCACCATATTTACTGGAATATTTTTCAATCCAGATAGCATATCTTTCCAAATCTTCAGCAGAGCATAATTTATCAACAGCTCCATTGTTAATTGTATTCAATGAAACAAATTTCATTAAAGAGGAAAGATCCAATGCTTGCCCAGTTGGAAATCCACATGCCTCAGTAACTCCTGAACTAAAATCTGCATAACTCATGTCCCTAAGTTCCATTGCATCAATATATCTCTCCACCCCATCTTCCACGATTTTTACTCCCATAACAAAATTTATACCATATCCATTATCAGGATTAATCCTATAATCATATCTCTCTGCAGCCTGTTGCTCGAATTGTATTTCCTTAAATACCTTAATAAGCCCCTCATAATAATTCTCACTAAATTCTCCCGCCTCAATATAAATTTCGGGTGCACTAGTCTTTGCCCTATTAGGAACTAGTGTAAAAATCTTCTTAAACCAATTTCCAATCTCAGATTTAGTCCACTTCTCCCCATCCCACTTATACAAGATATCTCCCATAGAATCAGCAATTAGTCTTATCTCCATTTCATCTGAACAAACCACTGTATCAGGAGCCTCATATTTATCAATATATTTTTCCTTGACCTCTTTTATCCTCTCCTCTTCCGTGACTGCTTCAATAAACCTTGCCAAGACACTAAATATATCTCCAAGTTTATCATGGGCCTCAATTAAAATAACTACATTATCTAAATTATTTTGTGTTATCAACCGATAATATCCTGAATTAATAACCAATCTATCAATATCCTTATCCTCAATATTTTTCTCAACTATCCTTGCATATTCTTCCATATCCTTTATGACTTGGTCTTCATTCGTTTGATAGGCCGCCCGAGCAGATTCATTCAAATTCGCCTCATTAAGTTGCGCAGTAATTGAATCCCTCTTTTGCAAATCATTAATACTAATTGTAGTCTTATCAATATAACATCCAATATCTTCACTTCCACAATGTCCAACCCTGCTCCACCTCAAATCCGAACCATCAGGATCATAACTAGAACATATTCTAGTAATTCCAGTTTCAACCAATCCATAATCATTTGGTAAGGGTACACTTCCTAATCCAGGTCCAAGTGTAGGACTATCAGGCATACACTCTACCTGACTATCAATAACCCTATTCATCTCATCCTCAACAAGCATATCATTTAGATAATTAGAAGAAAACGCACTACTTACTTTGCCAAATCCACAACTAACTTTATTATTTACATTTATACACATCTGTGTGTATCCTGTATCTGCAGTCAAAGTCCCACTTTTATCCACATACTCTCCTCGTTTGATAAATCCATTCCCTCCAGAAGTTCCCCTCTCAACATTAGTTACAACTAAATCCCTCTTCCCAGGTCCTTTCAAATAAACATAATAATGTGTATCCTCGTCTCTTCCAGAATAGATATGATAGTAAACTCTATAAACTGATTTTCCATTTTCAATTGCAGAATAAGGAGATTCATCAAACCATCCAGTAAATTGATATGGGCTGCTTGGCTCCAATAATTCTCCGATAAAATCTCCGGCACCGGGAGCCTTTCCATAAATTGCAGCCTTACAAACCTCGCTTCCAAACTCCCCCAAACTTCTTGCCTGATAAGAAGCAAAAGCGCTGCTAGCATAAGTAGTTGTAAAAAAACTCACACTAGATTTAACATGATTCCAACTCTTTTTCCAATCTAAATACTCGCCGCCGCCACTGCTCTTTCCAAACACTTTTTCAGTAACCAGGTCAGCAATACTTCCTAAGCTTCCAAAAATAGCTAAGCCCTCTCTCCACAAAATCTCACACATATAAACACTTTTTATAGTATTACAAATTCCGACACTCTCTCCAGTAGCCTTAGCTTTTTGTAAACAATCTTCAAACCCTTCAAATTTAGTTTTAATATTATCCAATCCTGCATGAATGCCTGTCAAACAAATCGGTAACGGTTCCTTAGGTCCAAAGTTAGGCAACCCCAAAACAATACTCCCAATTATTCCCGTTTGAACAACATTATCCACTGGCCACCTTCCACCTAAATTAAATCTAGAGGCCGGGCACATAACCGGATCACAAACACCAAACAACAAATCGCAATCTCCCTGGCTCATATAGGAAATACACTCCGATTGAGGCCGATAAATAGTATTACTAATAACTTTACTTTGAATAAAATCTCCTGCCTTGAATCCATCACCAACATAACTCTGCTTATTTCTATTGGTATACTCTCTATCAATTTCCTGATAAATTCTTCCAAAATCATAATTGGCATCTTCATTATTACCTGCCCTTACTCCAATCAAATCTGTATTCAATACCAAAAGCCTTCTATCATCTCCATCAAAGCTTCTATCAATTAAACCATCATTTCCAACATTCAAAACAGTGTAAGTCCTTTGATTACTATTAGGATCATAACTAACTGCAACATAATTCGCCATCCCAGAATTCTCAAACAACCCATCCTTACTAAACGCAAATACCCATAACCTATTTTGCTCATCATAATTATTGGTTACTTCATCATCAGGATTTTTGTAAGTATTGCTATAGGTCCCTACAAAACCTTCATTACCATAATATAACTTATTATTCCTCATATATACCGCATTTCCATCAACTACAATCTGTGTATTACTCTCCGGATAAAATACGGGATCAACCTCAACAAACCCTCCTTCAGAAGGTAAATAAACTTTATACTTATCATTATCCAAAGGAATAACCTGACTTACCCTAACCGCAGAATTAACATTATATGTTTGACTTAAATGATTCATAGCAATCTGGTTATTCCCACTCAAACTGCCTTCCTTGCCGCAATCTATGGAAAATATACAAGATAGAATCGCATCCCTTTGCTGTGCATTCCCAACCCCAACAAGGTCCGTCCTGGCCTTCTCTATATTTGAAAACAATCCCCCATATTCGGCCAAATTCGCACTAAACCTATCTTCATCATAATAATAATCGGACAACAACTCCTGCATTTCTGCAGAACTAAATCCTGAGTACCTCCTTATCTCATCAGTTTGTAACGCATCAACAAACGCCCTATCCTTCCCAAGAATACCTGCCAACTCATTCTGATTCTTTCCCTGAGACAATTCACTCATAAGCTTATCTGCTTTGTCCATAGCTTCAGACATCCCATTAACCATCGGATCAATATACTTACTCTCATTCTTCAAACACTCCGAAGTAGATCCATATCTAGATCCAATCCAAGGCGCACATATTTGAGTATATTCTTCAATAACTTTTCCTCTTGCTCGATTATTAACAAAGAACGCATTCTTAACAGTCAAATAACTAAACACTGAGAAACAGGCCACCTTTAGCCCCCTAATAAATTTCCCCAATTTGTTCAAAGCACTATCAATTTTTCCAACCGTAGCATGGGTTTTATCAATCATACTATCTATCTCTTCCGGAGTCCACTGAATCAAACTTTTTTCAATCGGTAAATGTAACGAAAAATCACTAACTCCATAATTCCTTCCATCTCCAGGCAAAACACTAACTACTGCAGTTAAAGGAGAATTAACATACTCAACCTTAACTAAAGAACTTAATGTTCCAGTTCTAGACAATGTATAAGGTTTCCCCATCTCTAAAGCCAATTTATCCTCTTCTTTCCCACCAACAAATTTACTTATATGAACAAATCCGGGAGTTATCTTAACAATCCTCCACTCAAACGGTTTCCCATCCGTACCAGCAACAAGTACTCTATTGTCTTTGGCATTATAAGTTTCCTTAACCCCATCTACACTAATCTGTGCAAAACTCTTATCCTCTGGAGATTTAATTTCCTGCAACCAGATTCTTCGTCCATTAATCATTTTATAATTTATCTTTCCTTCTTCAATATCCTTCTCAACCTCTTGAAGTTCATCCCCAATTTTCTTACTATCATATTCAAAACCAGAACTAATATCTCTATAATATTCTAATGCCCTAACTGGGTCTTTTAACTCCCTATACAACAAACCAACCTTAAAATTTAGTTCATCTCTCTTATCTCCAGTAGCGTATTCCAAAGCTTTCTTATATTCATCTATGGCAGTACAATAAACCTTATCTTTACTCCCCTCTAATTCGGTCTTCTTGGCAAATTCTTCCCTATCTCCACTAAATAAACCTAAGACCTGTTCCCTTTCGATAATCCCAATATTCTTACAATTAACACTCCTAAACTCTCCAGAAGATTTATCCTCAAATATAACTTCTTCTTTCGTAATCTCATTATACAAAATAATGTAGGGATCACTAATTATAGCGACTTCCCAATCACTCCCAGGATATAAATTCATCCCCTCAACTAACTTCACAATACCATAACTTCCACCAATATCAAAAATAACATGGTCCTCTATCCCCCCTAAAGAAGATAATTTAATCCTAATTTTATTATCCAAATAAGAAGGACCCCTATTAATCGTAACTTGTTTTGCTGCGCCACCAACATTCAAATCAAAAGCACCACCCATCTTCCTTCCAGATTCATCATGCAACTGGAAATTTGCCTTACTCCCTCTAACAGACAATAACTCTAGCTCTGCTCTGCCCTCATAAATACTTCTCCTACTCTGGTTTCCATCAAAAAACAAATCTTGTCTACCAAAGATTCCAAAACTAGAATCTACATCAAATTGAATTCTTGCAGTAAGATTAATATCAATCACATCAGGGATATTTTCCTCAACAGGTATTTTTTTCACATACAATTTCAAATATCCTAAATTTAATTTCCCATTCGAATCAACATAATACCCTCCTTGTGGCTCTACTTCCTGAATTCCAGAAACATACCGACTTATGCCTTGCTTAACAATCCTAAAATCCTTAATCTTCAAATCCCCAAAAGTCGTACCCAAATCTCCAGGCTCTTGGTCACCAAACAAAACTCCCTCCAAAGTATTTCCACTCAAATAAACATAAACCGGGAAATTCTGATTTCGAATATAATCTGAACTAATTGTAGTAGGTTCATAACTATCCACATTAACCATAACAATCTCCCCCAGATTTCTAGGATCATTATCATCAGAGATATCTAAAAATGCATAGCCACTCAAACTACTAGAAACTATCAAAAAGATACTAATCAATGCCATGAATACTTTTTTCATCATCTTATTTCCGGATACCTAAAGTTTGGATTATTAACATTGCTCCCTAAACCTTCAACTATATTTACCATGTCTTCATAAGTTTCTGGAGTTCCTGAACGTGCAGCATACAAAATAATCTTATTCCCATTTTCCAATTCATAATGATCTAAATCAAAATTAAAGATTCCTCCACCAGAAACAAACTCCTCGATTTCAGAATCTTCTATTGTTGTTTCAAAACATTCCTCCTTATTCATTCCAAGCAACCCAAATAATCCTGTTCTCGGAACATCATAACACTCAGTAAATGTTTGTCCTTCAATCTTTACCACATCCCCTTCTTGCATCAAATATGCAGTCACTTCATACTCCCCAGCAACTAAAGTTGCCTCAGAATCAGAAACTATCATCGTAGTATAACCATTATCTAAATTCATTAATTGGAATATCGCCTCTTCATTGGATTCCAACCCTCTCTCCCCACCACTAACTAAATCAATAACCTTGACCTCGACATCTAAATCATAATAAGGTTCCATTAAAATACCAATCTTTGAAGATACATCCGTACTCAAAGTTTCTGGAACCGAATAATATCCTACTTTATCTGCATAAATCCTCCCATTGACACAAGCCGGGAATCTATCCACCAATTCTCCCAAGGCATTAGTCCTACCCATATAGCAACTTGAACTCATACAACTATACGAAATATCAACATTTGAAACCTCATTCATATTGGATGCATCTAAAGCCAAAACATCTATATCATTCATTCTATTCTCACAAAACTCTTCCCCCAACGAACCAGACTCATCAAAATACAAAATTTCCCCTTCATACGCCCGTGGACTATTTTTATCAATAATAACCATATTTGCAAACTGGAAAGTAAATCCTTCTTCATCGGATAAACTAACCAAAACCGGATACTTAACATCATAGACAAAATGATAATTATTCAAACAGAAAAATAGATTCATATACTTACTAATATCTGGATTCTCCTGAGTAATACTATCCCCAACCATCATCTCTCCCTTGCTCGGACTTACATCCATCCTAAACGGCCAGCTAGGCAGGTATTCAAAATTAGTTGTGATTCCACTAGGGGAAGAAACATCAACCTCAAAATAACCATTGTCCTCTGCAGTCTTCACATAATCAGATCCTTTCAATCTTAAAGCATTCATATTGAAAGAAACAATTTCCCTAAAATTATCCTCAACATTGCTCTTACTCCATACTTTTCTATTACAAGTAAACTCTGTATCAGAAAAAGGAATATCCTCATACACGACCATCATATCAATAGTTTTATCTTCCAAAAATTTATTCTCATTTTCCTCTTCATAAACATCCAAGGCCAATTTATACAATTTCCCTAAATTATTCTGAACATCAACCAAATGTTGTGGGTAATACTGCCCGACCTCTCCTAAAGAAATATCAGTCGGGGCAAAAACTCTGACCTCCATGTGAGTATCCTCAATGCTAACTCTGGAGTCAACATCATAATCATAAGAAATCTCAAAACCCTCATACAAATAATCTTCCAATCCGTCTAAGCAAAAATCAAAATTTTCATTGATATACTCCTCTAAATCCTCTTCCATACTTTCTTTTGTAGGGATCTGAGTTTTATCTAAATTATTTGCAGACTTGTAATACCAATATGCAACCTCATTATCCCCTAACAATAAAGAATTAGAAAGCTCATTCACAACACTCCTAGGAATATCATCTTCAGGGATTTCTAAATAACCTCCGCTACTCCCCAAAACTCTCGCCCCCCTAACAACCGTATCTTCAATACACTCATCAATATATCCCTTAACAGGCTTTATTTGCTCAGGAATTACAACATTATTTAGCTCCGATTGGAAATCCTGCCTAACAAGCTCATTTCTAAAAAAGAACAACATACTAAACACTGCTAAAATGACAATTCCCACAATAATATAGATCGTTACTTGTCCTCTTTTTTGCATACATAAAAACTCATTTTTATCTTTATAAAAGTTATGTAAGAAATGAGCCTGGGGAGAATCGAACTCCCGATCTCCGCCAAGTCAAGGCGACATCATAACCACTAGACCACAGGCTCAGAATAAAAATATAAAAGCTAAATTCTTTATTAAATTAACGGAGCCAAATAATAGCCAGATAAAACTGCAATAATTCCAAATAATAACCCATATCCAATTTTTTTATAAGATTCTTTTAGATAAAACAAACTTCCAAACATAATCAAACCAATAATAATCACAAAGCTAGAATAGATAGATTGATTATAAAATAAAATAGTAAAAACAATTAAAGAAATCATTCTAGCTAAATGTCTATTAAATTTAACTTTAAAACCTACTAAATGAATAAAAACTAAAGCAATTAAAGTCTGAAGAACAAATTCATAATAACTTCCAACTAAAGATCTGGCCATAACAATAAGATAAAAAGGAATACTACCTAAAGCCATTAAATCCCTTGCTATTTCTTTTTTCCAGTTTGGCATAAAATTAAATTAAATTAAAAGTATAAAAAATTAACTAATAAGCCTCAGGGGGGATTTGAACCCACGACCTTTTGGTTACAAACCAAATGCTCTACCACTGAGCTACTGAGGCATAAGAATAAAAACAATTATTTAATTTAAAAAGCTTTCTTAAAACTAATAATTTCCAAAGAAGCAACAGGATATACTTTACTTAAGTTCTTTCTGAAACTCTTCTGGGTTTGATAGCTAATAATAGAATCTAAGACCTTATCAAAATCATTTTTCTTAAAAAGCTCCCCAACTTCCTTCTCAACACCAACTCTCAAAGCCTTAGAAACACTACTCTGAACTACATTTCGTGTGCTTAAAACAACCTTAATTATAGTTTCAACTCCATCCTTAGTTTTCAACTTCAAAACCTTGTGGATCTTTGTTCTTCCTTTCTTAACAACTCTTCTTGAGAAACTATTTAAAATATAATAACCAATAGCACTAGTTATCCCATTTCCTTCACTAACACTATCAACCTCAAAAATAATCTTAATACTATTATTCTTTCCTTTGCCCAAATTTGACAAACTAACTTTTAACCTTCTTCCTTTCAAATCTTGAGCATCTGTAATATAACACTCTCCCAATTCCATCCCCCCAAAATTCTTAGGGGCAAATATACTAACCCATTTTCTCTTCTTCTTTTTAAGAATAACATTAGTCTTCTTGACAATCTTCTTCTTCTCTTTCTTCTTCTTATTTGCCATCTTAACCTACTAACAACCTTGCCTTATCTTTATCGAATACCCAATCTTTAGGCAATCTCTTAGTTTTCTTATAATATCTAACCAATCTATTAATCTTACTCTCTGTTAATCTTAATCCTCTTTTCGCAACCTGATCTTGCCTATTTTTTTCTAAATGCTTAATAATCTGAATATCCCTTTTAATCAAAGCAGATAAATCTTCTGGCAACTCTGGCTCTAATTTATTTTTCTCTAAAATTTTAGCAATACTTTTCTTAGTAATATCCTTAACTTCAGGAATCCCATAAGAATCTCTTAGAGTCAAACCAATCATACTCTTAGTCAAACCAGATTTAGCCAACTTAACAATTAAACTCTCAACCTCTTTAGCATCATGAATAACCCAAACTTTTTTCTTTCTCACGCTAGGCTTAGTACTTCCACTCTTACCTTTCCTTCTTGAATACATACGTGCCATCTTGAATCAGAAACCTAACGTTTCCCGGCATAAACAAGTTTTCACTCATTTATCCTAGCAAAGAGAGAAAATTAACTACTTATAAAACTTTCCAAAAAAAAGAAAAAAAGAATTAGATAACTTTGTAAATTAAATCTCCAGGCCTCACTCTGTCTTTCACTTTAATCCCAACTGATTTGCCAGGCGCTACTTCTTGAACTTCCTTTCCTTCAATTTGCATGGAATCAACTTCCTGCTCAAAATCTGTTGTGGACCCTTTAAAATGAATCTTATCCCCCAAAACTAGTCCTTCATCAGTTATCTCTAATGCCGCTACACTAATCTTACTGAAAAAACTAAAGACTTTCCCGATTTGTTTTTCTTCTGACATTTTTAACCTCACTAGACTAAGGAATCATACATATATAAAATTTATGAAAATAAGATAGCCCCGCCAGGATTCGAACCTGGGTCCTATGGACCAAAACCATAGATGCTTGGCCACTACACTACAGGGCTATAAGAATAAAGGAAAATATTTAGCTTTTAAAAGTTTCTAATTAAGGTACTTAGCTTTCAGACTTTCAGCAACAGCCTCATTCAGATCATAAACTCCTCCAGAATATCCATATCCAGTCCCAACACCATTAAACTCTAAAAAACAAGAACTGCCGTCTCTCAAAGTTACCCAATCAACACATCCTAGGATTGCTCCAAGATCATCAAATACCCTCAATGTATCTCTAACTTCTCCTTCAGTAGGAGTATGCGGATCAACGCTATGTTTTCTGCCTGCTGTCGCAATCCTTTCCCAAGGCCGAGTCCTATCCGTAATTATTCTTCCCCCAAGAACCTCTCCGCAACTAGCAATAACCCTTCGTTCATCAACAATATCCATTTCTTCTTGGAAAATATAATCTGAGATATTTTCAGGCAAATCCTCCATATTCTCTGCTCCAATCCTAGAAATACCAACTCCGTTCTCTCCAAATCTATGTTTTACAATATAATGCTCTTCTGGTCGATCTCTAATGAACGTCTCCGCAGCCGAAAGCTCAGAAAAATGATAGGTCCTAGGAGTTCTAACTCCATTTCCTTCAAGCTCACTAATTGATGTCCATTTATCCTCATACAAAGTAGCTTCTTCAGAATTAACCAAATCCCCTATAATTCCGCCTCTTTTCGCCCTTTCAACATAACTCAATATCAAAACTAAATCCTCTCGTGAAGGAATCTCTCTCCGAGCAGTTTCAAATCCGCTAGCTAAAAATAAATCAGATCTCACTCCAGATCTTTGATGCTCAATCGGACGAAGCCCTGAATCCAAAGTATAACAATTGGCCCTCTCTCCACCATGAGACTCTGCCAATACATCTCCAGCCAAAACCAAACCAAAATCTCCACTTCCAAAAACATCCCTGAATGACCTATACCTCTCTAAATTTATTTCAGATTCCCCTGGGTGTTCCAACCTATGTAAGAACCCTTGGCTAACCATTAACTTTACTTTCATAGTATTCCCCCAAAAAGGCATCCAACTTACTAGTAAACTCCTTAGAAATAGAAGGGCAATTTTCAGGATACAGCGCCGGATTAGCCGCCTCAACCTCACTAATTAAAGGTTTGCCATCAACATAAATAAAATCCACCCTCCAATATCCTAATTCATCTTTCCAACTTTCATGAATTCTTTCACAAATCTTCAACTCAGAATCATTAGGCTTATACAGTTCATAATTTGTATTCAATAACCCACAATTAATTTTAAATCCCTCACTAACTTTTCTAATTGCATGTGCAAATTCCTTAGATAAAAAAATAAGAGAATTCTCTCCATTTTCTAATATATCTGAAATAAAGGGCTGTAATAAAACTGGAGAATTCTTCTTCAAATATTCCTGAAATTCTTCCTCATTCTCAAATTCGCTGACTTTCTTGACTGCCACACCCATTTCACCAAAATCCATAGGTTTAACAACATAATCATTGGGCTTTCCAGAATAATGTGCAAAAGAAAATTCAGTTTCCTTAACTTCTTCTAAACTAATATTCTCTTTCAAAGCAATAGTTGGGACAGTAGGCAATCCTTTTTCTTGCAAATCAATAAGATATTTTTTAGAGAAATTATTCCTTATCGTATCCAAGGGATTCAAAATAGTTCCATCAAAATTCTTCAAAGAATCCAAAAAAGACAAAAACTCTTCCCTCGCCTCGTAAACTTTCCCAAGTTGTTTGATAAAAATAAAATCACATAATTCATTTAACTTTTTCGGAGAATCCCTAATTCTAACTCCGCCCTTATCTCCAACTGCATATTTAGAAACAATCAAATCCTTTGAAACATCTCTCCAATCAAACATAACCACCTGAGATTTTTTTCTAAAATATTCCATAACATAATCCATATAATTTATAGAATCTCCAGGAATAACCTTTCCAAGATGATCCAACCTCACAACGACGCCCAATTTCATTGTTGAACCTCAAGAAGAACATCAATAAATTTATTCATTCTAGAAATATCCTTATTATCATTATTGACATAATTTGGAGTTGGGTTACTCTCAATAACAACCGTACCTGCATCGGAATACATTATATCAACTATGTTATACTCTGCCCCAATTAAATTACTCACCTGAATCGCAATTTTTTTATCTTCCTCAGAAACATCAAAATCAAATCTCTTACTCCCCTTACTAACCGAAGAAAACCATTTTTCTCCAGATTCATCGGCAATCAGATCCCTGCCATAAGAAAACGCAAACTCTCCTCCAACAATTCCTACCCTACAATCAAACCCCTTATTTGATTTAATAAGATTTTGAAGTACAAATCCTCCTCGGTAATCCTCCTCTTCAGCAAGATCAAATCGACTCTCTAATATTTCAACAAGTTTTTCCTCACTATCTGCCTTAAACAAATCTTTGGCCCTCCCACCAGAATTTCTCTTAACTATAATCGGCAACCCAAATTCATCAATAGCCGCCTTAGAAATTTTAACTATCTCTTCCCTCTTACTAATAAATAAAGTTTTAGGAGTCAAAATCCCATTATTTATCATAATTTTATAAGTATCATATTTGCTATAATCATAAAAAGAAGTTAGCAAAGAATTTACACAACGAATTCCTCGATTTTCCAACTGTTTCAACAAAATCAATGCATTTTCATTACTCGAGAAATCCCGATTCGCCACACTGGCATAAACTCGATTAAGGACAATCTCCACCCCTTCAAAATCCCCAATTTCCGTATTCCGAATATCAATTAACTTTACTTTTATATCCCTCTCCTCGAGCAATCCCTTTAGAATTTTTTCACTTTCCTCTAAATCATGATGTAGTATTGCTATTTTCATCTTAAGAACTCATAAAAACTTCTTTATTCTCCGAAAGGGGTATTTCCCGAGGGGGGTTGGTAATCACATATTTTACAGTAACAATTTCCTCGGAGTCCACTTCCATACATTTTATTATCTCTTTAGATACAATCTCCATGGGATCATATAATTTAATATCAAAATCTTTATTCTTCAAAACTAAAGGAATCTCAGTACATCCAAGAACAATTGCTTCTGCTCCATTTTCAACCAGTTTGTTGGCAGCCTTTGTAAGCAATCTCTTTGGCATTAATTTTTTACCTGCCTTAATACCTTTACTCCCATAAATGGCACCCATTACTATCTTTTCTTGATCTTCTTCGCTAGGCAAAACAGTCTCAATACCAATACTATTAAAATAATTCTGGAATATTTCTGCCCTTATGCTCCCCGTAGTTGCCAATATTCCTATTTTTTTTAATCGAAAATTATCTTTCAAAATATATTTTACTAAAACCTTGGTCATATCTAAAATAGGAATATCAATATTCTCTTGAACTTCGGCCAAAAAATGATGGGCCGTGTTACACGGAATAACTAAAAAATCTGCACCTGCCCCCTGTAAAGAGGTACACGTATTAATTATCTCTTCCGTCGGATCCTCTCCGATTCCTAAAATAGATTCAGTCCTATCTGGAATCTGAGGATTACAATAATGTAAGAAAGGAATATTATCTTGATCCTTTTTTTTCTTCTTATATTTAACAAGCATTTCACAGAACTTATTAGATGCTTCAGGTCCTACCCCACCAACGACGCCAATTAACTTCATTTTTTATAGATTTAAATCTACTAGTATGTAAATTTAGAACCGGAAACGATTCTTAACTTATAAAGATTTTGGTATTTGGGGTAATAAACAAATCAAAATTCAATTTTTCCGCTTATACCTTCCCCTCATCTCAACTTTTTTTAATCTTTCTAGAACTTCTTTAAAATTACTTGATTTTTTATAACCCTTCAGCATATTTTTAAATAATTCTTCTGAATATTTGAAATGCTTACTCTCAAATGCCTGTCTCAATAAATGTAAATCAACCGCCCTATCTTCTATCCTATGAGAAATATAACCTAATCCAAAATCTATGAAAAAAACTTTATCTTTCTTAAGAATCATATTACTAGTCGTTAAATCTCCATGTATGATATTGTTATCATGCATCTTAGCCATTTGAATCCCAATTAATTTACAAACCTCCTCTCTCTTTTTCTTGGAATAATTATCCAAAGATTCTTTCAAAACATCTCCTTCAACAAATTCCATAACTACCTTCATATTAACATCATCAACTTCAAAAGCCTCTGGAACATTCATGAATTTCTTAGCTTTCATTAAAATCTTAAACTCTTTCCTCGTAGGATATTTTCTTTTCATATTATCAATAAACTCATGCCTATATCCCTTAGAAATCCTTTCCTTGACCAACTTATTGTCTTCCAAATACAAATGAGCTTCTGCCCCAGAATAAAGTATCTTTTTCATAAAAATAAACCAACATAGAAAATATATAAATCTTGTCAATAGTCAATAAATTTTTATTCCCCTCTCATTTTATTTTCTGGAAGGGGCCATTGAACTTTAATTTCCTGTAAAACATCAGGAATTTCTGGAAGAATATTCCATCCCCCCATAGATTCAATATATAAATCTTCAGAATTTGCATCTATATCTGCATAAGCAGTTCCCTCAGAATGATGAACAGAAATCCCAAATCTAAAGCTTCTTTGATTCTCTCCTCCAAAACAAAATTCTCCATTGCATGTTGCAAGATAAACATCACCTATCCCCATATTAGCAATTGCATTATTTATTAATTCGAGATATCTTCCTCCCCCAATAATCTCAGAATAAGCAATAACCTTTCCAGAATCATCTTTTTTTTGTCCAAAAGCAACCTCTCCTTTTTTACTTCCATGTGCAAAAAAAACAATTTCAGAAATATCATATTTTGACAGTGCGTCATCAACTACTTCTCTAAGATTTGATGAATCAGTTTCATGGCTTACAATCAAAGGATCAAACCAGTTAGTACTTTCAAAAAATAAACCATTTGAATCGATCATTTCAATCGATTTATCCAAATAAATCCCTTCCGATAAATGACCATCTATGGGGGAAGTAATAATCAAAAGTGTAGCAGGATCTCGTCCAACACCCTCTCCAATAGGGGCATTATTTTCTTGAATATCAAAAAGATCCCTCCCAAAAGGGTCAATATAATTCATAGGATTATTACTAACATACTGATAAGCAGGCTCACTAGCAACTGGGTCTACAGAAACAAACCTACCTAAATTATCATCATAATATCTAGCTCCAAAATAATACAAAGAACTCTCGTCCTCTTCCTTACCCGTAAAAGGATAAGCTATTCCTGAATTTTCAATTGTTTGGCCAAAGGGTAATGACTTAAACTCATCATTTTTATTCCCACTAGAATCTGTAGTTAATCTGTTGCTCAATCTATCTTTATGATAATATTTTATTTCACTACTTTCAATAGAAGCAATAATGCTACTTCCCGCATAAACAAATTTCTTAACATTAGAATCTTCTCGCAATTCTTCAGAAGAAACACCAGGAACATCAACAACCTCGGCATAAGAAAAAGATACACAAACTAACAAAATTAACAATATCCCTACCTTTTTCATGATAGTAAAAAGCCAATGGGGTTTATTTAGTTTTAGGACTCCATCCTTGCATAGATTGCGCCCTTAAAATAATAATACCCGCTAAGCTGATCTTCCACCGCAATCAGGCTAGGGTGAGCCATCTCTCCCCCCTGCTCGCTAGCTTTCTCCAAAAAATCGGCCTCTGCCCTGCATATTTCTTCCTCCCTAGCTTCCGCCACATCCTCTAACCGGCCAACTCTAAAACCAAATAAACCAGATCTTACAGATTCAATTCTCCTAATCTTGCCATCAATCAAATAGTCCCTAACAATTTCCCCATCAACAATACTGGCTTCCCCCATCTTGAGAAATATAAAGTAGGTTTCTTATAAATAAATTTTGTATGTACTTGACAAGTTGGCAAGCAAAATTACATCCCAGGCATCTTGCCCTTAAACTTCTTCATCAACTTATTAGGATCACCTTTCATCATTTTCATCATCTTTTTACTCTGCCTATACTGCTTTAGCAACTCTCTAACTTCAGTAGCAGTACAACCAGAACCTTTAGCAATCCTATCAATCCTTTTCCTATTAAAAACTAAATCCGGCTCTTCTAACTCTTTCTTTGTCATACTCTGCATAATATACTTCCATTTCTTTAATTTCTCATCCTGAACATCCAACATATCTTTAGGAATCTTCATCCCACTCATTCCAGGAATCATCTCCATAATCTTATTCATGGGGCCTAATTTCTTCATTCCCTGGATCTGTTCATACAAATCTAAAAAATTAAAATCTCCTTTTAAGAATTTTTTACCTAAATCTTCGGCAGTCTCTTCATCTATTTCAACTCTAACTTTTTCTAATAAAGCCTCTAAATCTCCCATTCCCAATAATCTAGAAACAAAACCTTCCGGATTAAACTCTTCAATATCATCTACTTTTTCACCTATACCTAAAAACTTAACGGGGGCCCCAGTAATTGCTGCTGCTGACAAAGCCCCACCAGCTTTAGCCGTACCATCCATCTTAGTAATTGCAACTCCAGTAATGCCGCAAGACTCATGGAATTGTGAGGCTTGTTTTTCAGCTGTTTGACCTATATCTGCATTTATTACTAAAAGTTTTTCTTCTGGTTTGATTAATTTATTTAATTCCTCAATTTCCTTAACTAAATCTTCAGATAATGCATCTCTTCCTGCAGTATCTACAATTACAATGTCATACTTCTTTACCTCATCCTTTAATGACTTCCAAATTTTCTTTGGATTTTTTTCTTCTCTATCTATGTAGTATGGAATATTAACTGATTTTGCTAACTGCTCTAACTGATCCATTGCAGCCGGCCTGTAAACATCTAATCCAACTAAAGCTACCTTATGCCCCCTTTTAGTATAATAATTTCCTAATTTTGCTGCTATCGTAGTTTTTCCTGTTCCAAATAGTCCTACAAGCATAATTTTGAATGGTTGTTTCTTTGTAATTTTGATACCTTTTTTTTCTTTCCCTAAAAATTTAACTAATTCATCATAAACTATCTTAACTAAGAACTCTTTTTGTCCAACTGCTTTCGGAGGTTTTTCTTTTAACGCCCTCTCCTTAATATTTTTTGATAGCTCAAAAACTAGTTTAACATTAACATCTGAAGTAAGTAAAGCTCTTTGAATATCTTTAACAATTTCATTAACTAAATTCTCATCTATAAAAGTAGCTCCAGTTATCTTGCTTAGAGTATTTTTCAATGTTGAACTTAATTTATCCATAACCATAGAATTTTAGAGAGAATTATGATTTATAAAGAATTCTATAATCCCAAACTATCCATCAACTTAGAAACTGAAAACTTCTCAATATCACCATACTCTTGCCCGGTGCCCAAATAAATTATCGGTTTATCAACAACATAAGAAATACTAATCGCAGTTCCGCCCTTCTCATCGACATCTGCCTTACTTAATATTATGCCATCCACGCCTACAGAACTATTAAACTTCCTACTCTGCTCTATACAATCATTACCAACTATTGACTCCCCAACAAATATCTTAAAATCGGGATTAACAACCCGAATAACTTTCTTTAACTCATCCATTAAATTAGAATTTGAATGCATCCTACCCGCAGTATCAATCAAAACCACATCCACTTCCTTAGTTTTAGCATGTTTTATAGCATCAAAACCCACTGCAGCCGCATCCGAACCATAATCATGCTTAATCATCTTAACTCCTAACTTATCCGCATGTAATTGTAATTGATCTATCGCGGCAGCACGAAAAGTATCAGCAGCAGCCAAAACAACACTTAATCCATTATTCTGTAATAATTTAGTAACCTTTGCTATAGAAGTAGTCTTACCAGAACCATTAACTCCCAAAAATACAATAACATAAGGTTTTTCAGCTTTCTTAATAACCTCAACTAAATCTAACTCTCTCTTAAACAACTCTTCAATATTCTCTTTTAATTTCTCAAAAACAAACTCATCAACCTTCCCTTTAATAGGAACATCAACAATTTCCATCTTCAAACCTTCTTTTAACTTATCAATAACCTCGACAGCAACATTGGCCTCTAACAAACCCATTTCCAACTCCCAAAATAACTCTTCAAATTTCTTACTAGAAATCTTCTTAGAAACAGCTTTTTTTAATTTCTCTCTAAAACTTAATTTTTCTTTAGGTTTTTCCTCAACCTTAGGTTCTTCTTCAGGAATATCTTCTACTATCTCTTCCTTAGATTCTTCTATTACCTCTTCAGCAACTTTTTCAGCAGTTTCCTCATCTAAAGTTTCCTCTAACTCCTCTTCAATTTCTTCCTTAACTTCTTCTTTTACTTTTTCTTCAACTTTAGGTTCTTCTTCTTTTATTTCTTCGACTACTTCTTCCTCAACAACTACTTCTGCCTCCTTAGAAAACTTCTTTGCAGCATCCTTTAACTTATCTTTTAAAAACTTAAACATAAAAACTAATTCTTAACTATAACTTATAAATCTAACTAAAAACTCTCTCATGTAATTTCCTAGCACTCTCTAAATCTCTCTTCCTAAGGGCTTTTTTCATTACCCTAATATCTGTCTTGGCTTCTGAACTATACGCTCTCAATTTTAACAATTCAACCTTCAACTCTTCACGTAAGTTAATCAACTCTCGATAAGTTTCCTTAGTATCAACCCCATGTCCACTCATCTCCCTAAATTTAAACATAATTTTTGGAAACAAATGCAATGCCTGATCAAAATTCTCCTCACTTTTCAACTTATACACTAACTCTAACAACTCATTCAACTCACTTAAAACAATTCTATAATTAAATTCATTCAAATATTTCTCATAAGAACTCATAACAAATTTTCTATAATTTGCAGGCATATCAAAAGTAGTATTATTCAAATAGTCCATCTCATTCAAATAATCTCTCATTAAATCCAAATCATCTCCCTTAATAACAACTCTTAGCTCATCAATCTTCAAATACAACATTATCTGTTTAACCATAGAATTAAACTCATACTCATGTATTAATTTTTTATCATCATCCAACATATCATAATAAGCCTTCAACCTATTATACCTAGCCAACGCAGAATCATGATTCCCTTTATTCAATAACTTCCTTAGCTTCTTAGCATACCAAACAAAACTATTTTCATCTCTTTTAAACATAATCTAACCTAAAAATAGAGATTTATAAAACTTACCAACCCTTAAAGGCAATATAATTCTCAATAGCAGTTATATAAGAATCTGCAGCAATCTGAGTCTCTCCCCAAATGTTATCAGTTTCAAATCTACTAAAGCATCCCTCTGGATCAACTAAACACTGATCATCTGCAACCAAAACCTCTACCTCTGTTCTAATCTCTGGAGGCATCTCAATCTGAATTCCTGGTAAACCTCCGCCATAAGTAGGAAATTGATTTACAATATTACAATGATTGGCCCCTCTATAACAAGAGACATCATCCACAAAATACTTACAATCAGGAACATCATCAAAATTGATCATAAAATAATTCCCACCAAGATTATTATCCAACTCTGTAACTATAAAATCCTTAAATTCATATTCGGCACGACCCCCAACTAAAATAGGAGGCAAATCCCCCGTATCCGGACTAGCGGGGCATCCGCCTGCACAACCATGTAATGCAATTCCAACCTTACACTCTGATAAAATTTCCCTCAAATAAGGATCGCACTCAGGATCCATTGCTCCACTTGTGACATGGTGACACTCCATCTCACAACCAGCACTACACATACTACACTCAGTATTCCTAGAACCATAAACCCACAAAGCAACATCCTGCCCATTAGCTTCTAACTGATTATAAATATATCTTGCCATCTGTTCAGTGCCTACCTCCATTGAGCCACCATGTACAGCCATAATGGCAACATCGCAATTTCCAGGGTTTGAAAAATCAATATACTCCTTCAACCCATAATATTTCCCAGAATCAATATACCAATTTCCTCCGGGATTATTTATATTTATAGAATTATCAATCCCAAATCCTTCCAAATGGAAACAATGATCCGGCTCTCTATCTCTTTTTATTCCTGGACAATCTGCCAACTCAAATAAATCACTGGCATGCTTCTGGATAGTGGCCTCGTCTAAATACTTATTATAAACCGCAACAGATTCAGTCCTCCCATTAAAGGTATCTCCTCCCCAAACCTGCCAATCTCCTACCATTAATTCAGAAATTGGAGAGTCTATTATGGGTTGTTCACTCGGCCAACTACTAGTTCCAACTAACTTACCATCAACATATAATCTCCCCTCATCCCCCTCATACTGAGCAACCAAGTGGTGCCACACCGCTCCAACAGTAAAAACATAATTCGGATCATCCGGGTCAACAGTTCTATAAGAATCTCCAGCTCCCTGATCCCAATAAATCCTAAACCTTGGATTTTCTGTAGTTTCATCTAATCTAAACATCCAGGACCTCTCATTATATGCATCCTCATCATACCTAGAGACAATCAATCTGTTCTTTGGAGTTGGTCCCTCTGGTTCATCCTCAGATCCAGTTTTTATCCTCCAAGGCCTCACAACAGCCTCAATCGTTAACTCATTATTGGTATTTGTATCAAAATAATTTGAGCTTCCAGTTGCCTGCACACCATTCTCAAAACCATCCATATAATAACATCTACCAAATAAACATCTCTTATCAAATTTCCAAATAGGGGTATCTGCAGGATTAGTAAATAAATTTATTCCATTAGGAGATTTATCAAAAATAGTATCTGCAACCCCTTCCTGCTTAAAAGTCCAATAACTTAAAACATTTGTCCAATCATCCACCCCACTAACTCCTGCAACCCAATCCTTCTGATCAGCAACTATCCAATCCCAAAGAACACTTCCATCTGGCTCGATAGATTTCTTTCCAGGAGTCAAAGTAATCTGATTTATATTCCCAACTTCAGGGCTAGAAAAAACATTAAACCATTTTGTATTTCCATCATAAACACTATGCCTATGAATGTAAACATCATTTCCCGCATCCCCACTAACACTCACTTCAAAGCCATGTATATCTTCTGGACCATTATTCCTGACCTGTATCTTCATCGGATACCAAAAATCATCACCAACAGATACATCTAAAATATCGAAGTCTAATGGAACCGGAGGAACTATCGCAGTACAAATACAATCACACATTTCCCCATCGCCATCATCATCAATTGCATCTGCATTATCACACTGATCAAAATCCTTGCCAAGACTTATACAATAAGCAGGACAAGTACTATTATCTGGGTCATCACAATCTTCACTTCCCTGATTTTTATTTCCATCCCCACAGAACGGAGCAGAGCCACCCCCACACAAATTTAAATCCTCATTGTTAAAACTAATATGTTTAGCATTACAATGTATTAACTCTCCCCCACTATTCAAAACAGGAACAATATCAACTCCTTCGTAATCTAAAATAGGATTATAGGGCAAATAGAAATTCGCACTAGAATAAGGTCCAATTCCGCTATTAGCATCTTCATTAACAACTCCAGTACTATGATGAATAATAAATATAAATTGGGCAATTGTTGCATCATTGTTATTAGTAATTCCAACCCTCAAATTCCCTCCATCGATGCACAAGGTCCCATAACTTAAACTAATATCGTCCAAACAATTCATCAAAGGCTCATCTTGAGTATTATCCATAAACAATCTATTAACAAAAAATAAAACTAAAAGAGCTAAAACTATAGTTAAACCAATTAAAAAAACAACAGTAAGCAATTGTGATATCCCCTTTTTCCCCATAACAATTTTCTCTCTTAGAACTATAAAAACGTTTTGCTAGTATTGTAACTACTTATTAATAACAAAAAGCAATAGATTTATAAACAAGTTTTCCTAGAGAATATTAATAAAATGACACTCCCCAAACCAATAAAAAGGGCTTTAAAAATAGCTTCAATTCCACTAATAGCTTATGCCGCATTATACATAACTGATCCTATTTTTGATATGATTTCCCCAAAAATAAAATCTAAATCAGAGTTAGCAAGAATAATCAAAGAAGAAGCAGAAAACAAGGATCTAGATCCCTCCAAAATCACAGGAACACTCATACAAGAACCCGCCGGGTACGCCATAAGGTCTAAAGATGGGGCACTAGAGATAGTGGTGGGAGGATTTGGAGCAACAAGAAGATGTGTAAAACATGAATTAACACACGAACAATATCAGGATCCAACATCCTACCCGGAAACATTTACTGGAGAACTAGGATACTGGTTATTCAGAGAACCAAGAGCAATTCTAAAATCTTTCTTCTAAATAAAATATGGAATCTTATCTTTTTTATTGTTCCTCGATGCCCGGATCCATAGATTGCATATAATAAGGATCAATCAAATCCCCCAATCTCACATTAACTGTATCTCTCCCTGCTCCCCCTGAAGAAAAAAACGTCCGACTCCACCACCGAGATACCTTGTTTCCTTCCATCTCTCCAGGAACATAGCTGCCAACAACTTTTCCAAGTCTTGGATTTGAATGATCATAAACAACCGGGGCCCCTTTAAACTCCCCCCTACTAAACTTGGGCTGACCATCTATCCAGCCAGTGCAAGTGGGAGGAGAATTATGCCATAAAAAGTCCTCCGCTTCCCCTCCAGATAAACCTTGTCCTTGTAAAAATTCAACAGCCGTACTTTCATATCTCAAAGTCCATCTAGGATCATTTAAAAACTCCATAAATTTATCAACTAACCACTTCTCTTTAACCCTAGATATTCTATTAGCATAATAAGTATCCGAATCGGCAGAAACATACTTTATCACATCCCCCGGCTGCACACCCTCCCATCCGCCCCTCTTATCATAAAGGTCAGAATTCAGGCCTCGTAATCTTTCATCTCCCGCACTAGTTCTCCCTTCAGGAGTTAACGGCAATACATGGCCCCAGACCCATTCACCATCCCCCATAGTATAATAAGAATAATCAGTAGAATCAGGAACCTCTTCAGCCATTGGCGGATTATGCCAAATAACCTCCCCATTAACAACATCTCCCCATGCCCCATTCCTTATTTCTTCCATTCCAGTTGGATCAACATAATTCATGGGGTTATTACTAACATACTGATAAGCTGGCTCACTAGCAACTGGGTCTACAGAAACAAACCTTCCTAAATTATCATCATAATATCTAGCTCCAAAATAATACAAAGAACTTTCATCTTCCTCTTTCCCCGTAAACGGATAATCAACTCCAGAATTAATTACTCTCTGACCAAATGGTAATGATAAAAAATCCCCAACTTTATTCCCATTTTCATTAGTGATCAACCTATTACTTAATCTATCTTTATGATAATATTTAATTTCAGAATCTTCAATAGAAGCAATAATACTACTCCCCGCATAAACAAATTTCTTAACTCCCATGCCATCTCTCAAAGGCTCAGAATCATCTTTAACTTCAGGAACATCAACAACCTTAGCATAAGAAAAAGACATACAAACAACTAGGAATATCAAAAATATCACTTCTTTTCTCATAAGAATAAAATAAAACTATTAGTATATAAATTTATTCATATCCCATAGGGGGATTCATACCATTCCCTTTACTTGAAGAAGAAGCAATCACATCATCAATTCTAAGTATCATCTCACTAACCTCGGATGCACTCTTAATGGCCTGAGTTTTAATCTTTAAAGGTTCAATAACTCCATAACTCCAAGAATCGACAACCTTCCCAGAAAACGCATCTATTCCTGCCCATTTTTCTCCAGAATCATGTCTCGCTTTTAATTCAGTTAGAATATCAATAGGATCAATACCCGCATTCTCAGCCAAAGTAACTGGAATTGCCTCCATTGTATCTGCAAATGCCAAAACTGCCAATTGCTCTCTACCAGATAAACCATTGGCAAATTCTTTTAATCGTCTACTCAATTCCATCTCAACAGAACCCGCTCCCCCAACAATCTTGCCATTTCTCAAAGAAGCAGCCAAATCACCTAAGGCATCCTGGACTGCCCTCTCAACTTCATCAACAACATGTTCAGTTCCACCTCTAACCAAAATTGTAACTGCCTTTGGATTCTCACAATCTTTAATATAAGTAAATTCTTCATCTCCAATCTTAACTTCCTCAACTAATCCAGATTTTCCTAAATCACTAACAGATAGATCCTTCAAATTACTAACAACCTTTCCTCCAGTTGCTCTAGCCAATTTTTTCATATCACTCTGCTTAACTCGTCTAACTGCATAGACGCCTGCCTTAGCCAAATAATGTTGTGCTAAATCATCAATTCCTTTCTGTGAGATCAAAACATTAGCTCCAGAATTAATCACTTTTTCTGCCATGTTCTTCAACATAATCTCTTCCTGCTCAATAAATGCCTGCATTTGATCAGGACTATTAATTTGGATTTTAGCATCAATTTCTGTATCTTTAATCTCTAATGGAACATCTATCAAAGCAATTTTAGCCCCCTCAACTCTAGATGGCATTTCACTATGTAATTTTTCTTTATCTAAAACAATACCTCTAATCAATTCTGAATTCTCAACCCCGCCACCAACTTTCTTCTCAACTTTAATATTATCCAAATCAATCTTATCATCCACAACTTGTTTAACAGCACCAACAGCAATTTTGGCCAATTTTTCCTTAGACGCCTCTGCCCCTTTCCCAGTCATGGCAGTCATGGCGATCTTTTCCAATAGATCCTCATTCTCCAAAGAAATATTTTCAGCTAAATCATTCAAAATTTCTTGAGCTTTCTCCTCAGCCAACCTATACCCCTTAGCAACAATAGTAGGATGTATATTCTTTTCCAATAATGCCTCTGCATTCTTTAATAACTCCCCAGCAAATATAACTGCGCTAGTTGTGCCATCCCCAACCTCATCTTCTTGAGTTTTAGCGATCTCAACAACCATCTTTGCCGCCGGGTGTTCTATCTGCATTTCTTCTAAAATAGTAACTCCATCATTAGTAACAACTACATCTCCCGTAGAATCCACAAGCATCTTATCCATTCCCTTAGGACCAAGTGTACTCCTCACAGTCTCGGCCACCAGCTTAGCAGCCATGATATTATTCCTTTGAGCTTCTTTACCATAAGTCCTATTATTTCCTTCAGAAAGTATATATACTGGTTGTTTATCTTCTGCCATGATAGACGGGGGAAATAAATTTTATTTATAAGTGTTTTGTATAGACCCATATCTTTATTAATTCCGAACAATTATACTAATTATATGAAAACGGGGGTCAAAGTTATGGATGCAATGACCAAGGCGCCAATTCTAGTCCACCCAGATGACAAATTAATAAAGTGTGTCAATAAAATGATAAAGGGTGAAGTTGGAAGCCTTGTTGTAGCTAGAGATAACCAGCTTTTAGGAATTATAACCGAAAAGGATCTCATAAATAAGGCATTGGGAAAAAACTTAGACATAAAAAAGAAGACAGCTAAAGACATAATGACCACAAGGATGATAAAAATAGATCCAAATCAAGATTTATACGATGCAATATTATTAATGTCCAGAGAAGAAGTAAGAAGGCTACCTGTAACAAAAGAGGACAGATTTATAGGCTTACTAACATACAAAGATATTCTAAAACTTCAACCAGACCTATTTGACATTATTGTAGAAAATCTTAAAATAAGAGAAGAAGAAACTAAGAGAAAATTGTTATAAAAACATTTATTAATACTTAACCCAACTTTCTAAACATGCACGAAGAAAAAGTAACTCCTGGCCCAGGATATTTAATCGAAGAAAAAGGAGTATTCAATTTAAAAAAAGTATTTTCAGAAATAAAGGATTGGCTTAAAGAATATAATTATAAATTTAACGAAACAAAAAGAAAACATAAAAAAGGAGACTTCGGAGACATAATAGAAATAACCTGGACTGCAGATAGGGTCGTAGCAGAATATATAAAATTCTCAATAACTATTAACTTTGTTCTTGAAGACATAATTCCCTCTGGAGAGGGATTAGTCTCTGGAAAGGCCCAAATATTAATCGGGGCAAAAGCCACAATAGATTACCAAAAACAATGGGAACCAACAAAATTAAGAAAATTCTTTATGGGTTTGTACCAAAAACTATTCTTACAAGATACGATAGACAAATATGTAGATAAGCTTGATACAGAGATAAAAGACCTAAGGGGAACAATAAAAGAAGTATTTGACTTCTATAGATAAAAAGAAAAAACTTATTAATAAATTCTATAAAAAGATACTATGGCAAAAGATAGTGTTGTTCCAAAATTAAAAATAGCCCACAAAGGAATTTTTGATTTAGGAGATTTATATGCAAATATTAAGGGGTGGTTAGATTATAATGGATACGGAGATGAAGAAAAGAATTTTCAAGAAGTAAGCTACACAGAAAGAATAAAAGGTGAATCTAAACAAATAGAAAGTAAATGGATCTCCCAGAAAAACGTGGATGATTATTTTGCTCATTCAATCGAAATAACTTTTGCAGTAATAGGCCTAGTAGATGTAGAAACAGAAATACAAGGTAAAAAAATTAAATCTCAGAAAGGAAGTATAACCCTAACAATAAAAGCAGACCTAATCAGAGATTATTCAGATTCCTGGTCTCCATTTATGAGATCAATATATGAAAGTTTAGTTGTGAAAGAAAGAAAAAACGCACATAAAACCGCACTCTATGGAAAAGCTTATGCCCTACATGATGAAATAAAGGCTTATCTAAATATGAACGAATACTAAAGAAAACATTTAAATATTCTATTTTCTAAAATTATTAAGAAATGGCAGATGTAGATATAATTGTAAAAGGTTTGGTTATAGAAAAAAAAGCTCAATTTAATATGATTGAATTATATCGGACTCTCAAAGCATGGTTTGATCTACACGAATACAATTTTATTGAAAAAGAATACAAAGAAGAAACAGTTAATGAAAAGAAAAATGTAAACATAAAATGGATTGCAGAAAAAGCGGTAAGTGATTACAATAAACTCGGAATTCAAATTGGAATTAGTCTAAAAAACTACGAAATGATAGAAACGAAAAATGGTAAATTGGTTGATGGAAAAATAACAATAAAATTCGGAGCATCTATCACCTCGGACTATGCTGGAAACTATGCAGGAAAACCAAAATTAAAACTCTCAAGAGTCATCTTTGATAAATTTATATCCACAAACAAAAAAGACAGATTAGAAAAAGAAATAAAACAAGATACTGACGATATATTCAACAAAACCAAATCATATCTAAATCTACATAAATTTAAGTAAACCTTAGACCCTCGATATCATATGCATTCTGTTTAAACTCTGGGGATGCATCTACAACCTCTACCTCTCCAGTTATGTATAATCTAACCTTTCCAGCAAGATCATGACAATTGATACCGCAATCCTCACACGTTACCCTCTCGACCTCAAAATATCCTGCAAGAGACTTCGTCCCTCCACGCCTAGATTGCACATACACAAATTCATCCCCATGATCAACAGCACTCCTCAACCTATGGGGCCTCTGAATAATTCCTTCAAGCGCAATTCCTAGAGAAACTAATGCTGGACCAAACCCTCTCAAATCCAATTCCCCTTCATCACCTGCGTCACTCTCCTTCCCACTTCTACCCATAACAATAAGAGAGTTAACTAACTTTTAAAATAATTTCCATACAAATCCAAAACCTTTATAAATCGAAATCCAAATCCTAAAAACAAGCCCGGTAAGAGAAATACCAAGTGGAGCTCACGATGTTAACCATCAAGCTATGAATTTTGGAGTTAATATCGGGCTACAAACCTTATAAAGAACAAAATAATCATACTCATCATTCGTTTACAATTATACGTTTGGTTGCCGAACCACATAAGAAAAAACGGCAAAATTAGTTCTTTATATGGTTTAGGAGGAAAAAAATGGGAAAAATAGGCTTAGTAGCAGCTAAATATATAGTTCATGCTAATATTAAAATAGAAGGGACAGTAGATAGGCCAGATGTAATTGGGGCCATTTTTGGTCAAACTGAAGGTTTACTAGGTGAAGAATTAGAGCTAAGAGAGTTACAAAGAAATGGAAAAATAGGAAGAATAGAAGTAAATTTAACTACAAAAGCAGGAAAAGCTTCCGGAGAAATTATAATTCCATCAAGTTTAGATAAAGCAGAAACTGCAATAATTGGTGCAGCTCTTGAAACAATACAAAGAATTGGACCATGTAATGCAAAAGTAGGAATTAAACAAATAGAAGATGTCAGAACATCAAAAAGATCTTATGTTTTAGACAGAGCTAAAGAATTATTAAAAGAATTTACAGATAACGTCCTACCTGATTCTCAAGAATTAACTGATGAGGTGTCTCATTCCGTTAGGGCAATGGAAATAGTTGAATACGGAAAAGAAAGGCTCGCCGCAGGGCCCCATATAGATGAATCAAACGACATAATAGTAGTAGAAGGCAGAGCAGACGTATTAAATTTATTAAGAAATAGTATAAAAAATTCAATAGCTTTAAACGGAACATCTGTCCCAAAAACAATTGTAGATCTTTGTAAGAAAAAAGAAGTAACTGTTTTTGTTGATGGAGATAGGGGCGGAGATTTAATTATAAAAGAAATGGCAGCAGTAACAGAAATCGATTACGTTGTAAAGGCTCCTGATGGAAAAGAAGTAGAAGAACTAACAAAGAAAGAACTTAATAAGGCTCTCCGAGGGAAAGTTGCACTAGAACAAGCAAATCTAAATGCCTCAAAAACAACAAAAAGAGAACCTGTAAAAAGAAGGGAATCTACAAGAGAAAGAAGTGCATCAAAGCCAGATTCAAAACCAAGACCTATAATAAGAAAGAGAACAAAGTTAACTCCAAAAGAAACCAAAACATACAAAACGATGTTAGATGATCTTGTCGGCACTAGAGGGGCATACATACTAGACAATGAATCAAATGTTCTTGGAAAAGTTCCAACTTCAGAATTGATAACAACAATTAGATCTCTAAAATCCGGAGTGAACACAATTGTTTTTGATGGAACAATAGATATAGATCTAATAAAGACATCCGAAAGGATTGGAGTAAAAAATCTAATCGCGATGGATACAAAAGTTTCGGGTAATTATAAAATAAACATAATAACAAAAAAGGATCTATAAACGAAACATTAATAAAATAATATTTTCATTTTTTCTTTATGAAACTTAATCCTAAAACTAAATTAATGCTAATTAAATTAATTCCAATCCTACTAATTGTTCTTTTTGCAATCGCAGTTTTCTATCACTCTTATGAATTTGATTGTGGAGAAAGTAAATCCTGTTACGACAGACATATGGAAACCTGCAAAAGAACTAAGTTAACCACATATGATGAGGGTTCAACATTCATATATCAAATAGAACGCTCTCAGGGTGGAAATTGTGTAGTAGAAATAACCCTTGCATCAATGGCAGAAGAAGCAGATCAAGACTCCCAATTATTATTTGAAGGAAAATCCATGACCTGTGCAATTCCAAAAGGGACCACATTTAACGCAGAAACATTACCATACTGTACTGGACCACTAAAGGAGGCCATATACGAACTAACAATACAGAAAATGTATAATATTCTAGCTCAAAGTTTAGGAGATATAATGCAAGGATTATAGTTTGTTACTACTCTTCAAAAACAACAAATAGAAAGGCTTATAAGGTAATTTCTATAGAACATAATTAAAATGACCCAGTATAATTCACTAATGACTGGACTATTAGGATTAGTACTATTTGCTAACCCCCTGCATGCAGACACCTCCTATGGAATAACGGCAGGAATTTCAAATTCGGGAAACATTGTTCTTGGACATAAAATAAAAACAGAAAAAAGAATTGGTAAAACAGCTGCAATAACCGCAGACTTCTCACTATTGGGAGAACAAAACACCTCAATAGAAAGTAGAGTGGGAACCGCCTTAGAAACAACACTTGGAAAATTAAATTTTGGTACAGGAATTGGGTATAACGCTATGTTGCTAAACCCAGAAACTGAAGAAAATCTAGAAAGTCAACACTATCCAGATATAACCTTTTCATTAAGCTACCCACTAACTAATTCAACAGAAATTGTGGGCGAATTTCAAAAAAGAATTAATTCAGAAGCAACTTCTAGATCAATAGCATGCCTTAGAATCAACTTTTAATGATAATCTTTTTTATCTAAATCCCAATAATCCATTTCAACTTCAGCAGGTTTATTATATCTCTCCATACCCGTAACTCCTAGCCCCAAAAATAACCCACTCCCCATGCTCCTATCCGAATACCAATTTATGCCCCAACCTTTAGCTTTATAGGGGATGCCCATCCCTCTCCAGAAAGAAGCGGCCTCAGTACTTTGCATCGTATGGCCATGTTCATGCCCATAAACACTTCTAAAAGAACTTTCCTCATACGCAGAATCATAATCCGAGAACATTGTAGTTACACTCATTAGGCCATATCCTTTATCTTTCCCCCTCAAATATGATCCCCGCATTAAAACATAATTCCCTGTGGAAAAGGACCTGCCCCAATCGATCTCTCCTCCAAAAGAAGATATAACTCCGAGAGCAATAGGATCTCCAATATCTATCCCAAACTCCCAATTTCCATTATCTCTTTCTGCAATAAGACCTAAATAATTAAACATAAAGTTAGAATTCCAATCTTTATTTTGCATAACATTGGCTCTAACCGAACTTACCAAATCATCAGCAAAACCTGCCATAAGTATATTTATATCATCCGGATTTTGAACAGCAAACTTTTTCAAGTGGGAAGAAGTATACCCTGTGCCTGCAGCAACCAAAGTATTTCTCATAATGTCTGTCCAACTATCTCCCCTCCCAGCAATCTTTCTAACAACTCCTGTTCCAAATGCCAAACCCCCTGAAAGTGCAGCATTCGTCATATGGACTTGATTATCCGAAAATCTATCATCTGCAACATACTCTCCAGTTGGATCAACCAAATTCATAGGATTATTTGCAACATAAGCATAAGGCAAGTTTCCATCCTGTCCCGCATAGGGATCAACACCGCCAAACCTTCCTAAATTATCATCATAATACCTCGCTCCAAAATAATACAAAGAACTTTCATCTTCCCCCTTTCCAGTAAACGGATAATCAACTCCAGAATTAATTACTTTCTGACCAAAAGGCAAAGATAAAAATTCTCCAGTAACTTCTCCATTTTCATTCGTAACTATCCGATTGCTCAACCGATCCTTGTGGTAATACTCAACCCCAGAACCTTCGATAGAAGCAATAATACTACTTCCTGCATAAATAAACTTCTTAACTCCAGATCCATCTCTCAGCGGCCCAGAATCATCTTTAACTTCAGGTACATCAACAACCTTGGCATAAGAAATAGGCATACTAATAACTAGGAATATCAAAAATATCACCAAACTTTTCATAATAAACACCCAAAACCTAACTATAAAAAACTAACGAAAAATAAGTGCAGGCATCCTGAATTCGACAAAGATATTAACTATTAGTTTGACCTCAGTTTTTCCTCCCCTTTGCGATTCACAAGCGCCAATATTTAAGATTAAAGCTGCTCCATTCCTGGTCTGACTTGGTTCTCAAAAACACCGACCCTATGAGACAAAGGATCAATGTACGAACTGAGACTAATAATCAAAATCTAAGCCTCAATCAGGCATTCATTCCGCCATATAGCCCATTTGCGGAAGAGGTAAGGGCTAACTACCCAACTAGCCTGCAATCTTTTTAAAAAGAGACAACTTTTAAAGATTTCCTTTTTATACACAAACATGAATTTCCCAAAATTTGTAGGCCAAGAAATACTAAAGAAAAAACCAAAAACTAGAGAAGAAGTCCTTAAATTAAGAGATTCATTAGTAAAAAAACATAGGCCTGAAAAAATCCCAAGTCTAATCAATATTCTAATCTCCCTTCCATCAAATAAAATAGAATTACTAAAACCACTCCTGCTAACAAAACCAACAAGAACTATATCTGGAGTAACTCCTGTAGCAGTTATGACAAAACCAATCCCCTGCCCACACGGGAAATGCACCTATTGCCCCGGGGGAATAAACTCAGAATTCGGAGACGTCCCACAATCCTACACTGGCGGAGAGCCTGCAACAATGAGAGGTATAAGAAATAATTTTGATCCCTACCTCCAAATATTCAACAGGTTAGAACAATATGTATTGATGGGACACACTTTCGATAAAATAGAATTAATAGTTATGGGCGGAACATTCCCTTCATTTCCAAAAAAATATCAAGAAGATTTCATAAAATTCTGTTTCAAAGCGATGAATGATTTTTCAGACTTATTCTTCAATAAAAAAGGCAAATTCAACTATCCAAAATTTAAAGAATTCTTCGAACTTCCAACAGAAAACTTTGGCGATAAAGAAAGAACAAAGAAAATTCAAAAAAAATTATTAAAGATAAAAGAAAAATCCGCCCTAAAAAAAGAACAAGAAAGAAATGAAACTTCAAAAATAAGATGTATAGCCCTATGTATAGAAACAAGACCAGACTACGGCATGTTAGAACACGGAAATCAGATGTTAAAATTGGGTTGCACAAGAGTAGAGCTAGGAATACAAAGTGTATATGAAGATGTACTTAAAGAAGTTCACAGGGGCCACACAGTAAAAGACACAATAACATCGATAAAAACATTAAAAGATTTAGGGCTAAAAGTTGCAGGACACTATATGCCTGGACTTCCGCTAACAAACTTAAAAAGAGATTTAGAAGGAATGAAACAACTTTTCTCTAACGAAGACTTCAAACCAGACATGCTAAAAATATATCCTACAATGGTTTCAAAAGGAACCGTTCTATATGACAAATACAAAAAAAAGGAATTTAAACCACTAACAACAGAACAAGCAGCAAAACTAATTGTAGAATTCAAGAAACATGTCCCAGGATATTGCCGGATAATGAGAATCCAAAGAGATGTCCCAACACAACAATGGAAAGCAGGAGTCTCACTAACAAATTTCAGACAATACCTATTTCAAAATTATGATGTAAAATGTAACTGTATCAGATGTAGGGAACCAAGGGGGAGAAAAATAAACTGGAAAAATATAAAAATAAAAACAAATGAATACAAAGCATCAAGAGGAACAGAATTCTTCATATCCGCAGAAGATGGCAATATTCTAATTGGATTTATCAGAATGAGATTTCCTTCAGAACAACTAAGAAAAGAAATAACAAAGAAAACAGCACTAATTCGAGAATTGCATGTATATGGAACAGCAACCGCCTTAGGAAAAGAAGGATTGGTTCAACATAAAGGAATCGGAAAGCAATTATTAAAAGAAGCAGAAAGTATAGCAAAACAACATAATAAAAATAAAATAGTGATAACTTCTGGAATAGGAGTAAGGCCCTATTACTACAAACTAAATTATAAAAAAGAGGGCCCCTATGTCTCAAAAACACTAAAATAGAAAGATTTATATCCCCTCATTTCTAAAGAAATCTATAAAATGATAGAGCTAGGCGGAAGTATATTCCTTGAAAATTTTGAAACTATAGAACAAGGCCAACTTATAGTAATTAGAAAAGTAGTGGGCAACTACACAAAGAAAATCTCAGAAAAATTTAAAGATTTCAAAAAAATAACTGTAACTATAATCCCAGAAACAGGATACAAAATAAGAGTAATTTTAGAAACTTCTGAAACTAAAGAAGCAGAAGCAGAAAACCCCAACCTATTCTTTGCACTTGACCAAGCTTTAGCTAAAGTATCTGAATAAAAACATTTATAAATCGACGCAATTCTCTGATATCAACGATGAAACGAATAGGTGGATTAAGACGGAAAACAAGACATAAATTAAAGAAAAATGTCAGAACTAAAGGTAAGATTAGCCTTAGAAGATTCTTCCAAAGATTTGAAGAAGGAGACAAAGTTTATTTGATTGTTGAACCTGCCGTTCAAAAAGGCCTATTCCATCCAAGATTTCATGGGAAAGCAGGAATAATAAAATCCAAACAAGGTTCAAACTATTATGTCAGCATAAAAGATGGGAATAAATCAAAAGAGATTTTAACTCATCCTGCTCACCTAACAAAACGATAAAATGAAAATTATAGAAAAAAAATCACTCAGCATTCCTGAAATGAAGGAAAGAGTCGACGAAATGAAGAAAAGGGATAAAGAATTAAACTTTAGAGCAAAAAAAGTAGAAGAATACCTTAGTAAAGTTCCTAAAACAAAAGTTTATAAAGAATTAAAACAGCAAATAGAATCGTTGGGGATAACAAGGTTAAAAGAAAAACATATCGCCCTAATACTCAATATATTGCCAGAGGACATTGATAGTTTAAGGCTTATATTATCCAGTGAGAATCTCACTCTAAAAAACGAAGATTTAGAAAAAATCATAAATACAGTGAAAAAACATGCTTAACAAAAAAAATGATTCAGCAAAGGGAAAAAGAAGAACAAGCAATTATATTGGATTTCCTTCCAAATGGATATCCATTCGACAACAGACCTCTACATCAGAAGTCTCCGATAGCTCAAGCTATAGGCCGTAAACAATTTACACTTCTAGAACTAGTTCCAAAAAAAGGAAAATTTCTACAACCTCATGAAGAAGTTTATATTGGAGATCAAGAAAGAGAAAAAGTACACCACATAATGGGTAAAATCCCACTATCTAAACTAACTCAAACAGCCCAGATGGAACTAGAAATTGTAGTAAAAGATCTTATACTAAAGAATGAACCAAAATTTATCGAATTCTTTAACAAAGCAGGTCCAATAAACACAAGGATTCATCAACTAGAATTACTCCCTGGAGTAGGAAAGAGACACACAAAAGAAATAGTTGAAGCTAGAGAAGAAAAAGATTTTGAATCCTTTGAAGACATAAAAAACAGAGTAAGATTATTGCCTAAACCAGAGCAGATAGTTGTGAAGAGAATCTACGCCGAACTAAACAATGAAGATAAACACCGACTATTTGTGCAAACATAACAAAAGCTTTAAAAAGGGCTTGACAACATCAAAAACAGAGAATGGAAGAGAAATTAAAATACATCATTAGAATAGCATCTACCGACCTAGAAGGAAGTAAACCTATTGGTCATTCACTAACAAAAATAAAAGGAATCAGCCATTCTATGTCCAATGCTATATGTTTTGTGTTAAAACTTGACAAAAACAAAAAAGCAGGTGCATTAAAAGAGGATGAAGTCAAAAAAATCGAAGCAACTATAAAAAATCCAGAAAAAACAGAAATTCCTTCTTGGATGTTGAACCGACAGAAAGATTTCGATTCCGGAGAAGACAGACACTTAACAACTTCAGATTTAAAATTAAGAAAAGAATTCGATATTAAAAGATTAAGAAAGATAAAATCCTATAGGGGAATCAGGCACGGGGCTGGACTTCCAACAAGGGGACAAAGGACCAAATCAAATTTTAGGAAAGGAAAATCTAAGGGTGGAAAATCACTAGGAGTAAAGAGGAAGAAGAAGTAAAATGGGTCAAACAAAAAGAATTAGAAAAAAATATTCTACGCCAACACACCCTTGGCAAAGAGAAAGAATTGTTGAAGAAAAAGAAATTCTAAAAGAATATGGATTAAAAAATAAAAAAGAGATTTGGAAATACTTTACAAAATTAAGAGCGGCAAGAAATCAAGTTAAAAAAATTGTTGCAAATATACGTTCAGAGCAAAGTGTGAAAGAAAGAAAACAATTAATGGATAAACTACTAAAATATGGCATTATCTCAAAAGCTTCAAAAGTTGAAGATATCCTGGATCTAAAAGCAAAAGATTTCCTTGAAAGAAGATTACAGACCGTTGTCTTCAGAAAAGGGTTAACTAGATCAACAAAACAAGCAAGACAATTTATCACTCACGGACACATCCTAGTAAACGGGAAAAAAGTAACTGCACCATCATATTTCTTATCTAAAGAGGAAGAAGCAAAACTAGAATTTAGGCCAACCTCAAATTTATCAAAAATAGATCACCCAGAAAGGACAATAAAGGAAAAAATTGAAAAAGAAAAGAAAGAGAAAATAATCAAAGAAGAAGTTAAAGAGGCTCCTAAAAAAGAAGAGAAAGTAAAAGAAGAAGTTAAAGAGGCTCCTAAAAAAGAAGAGAAAGTAAAAGAAGAAGTTAAAGAGGCTACTAAAAAAGAAGAGGTTAAAGAAAAACCAAAAGTAGAAGAAAAACCCGCAAAAGGAACTAGCAAATGATTAGAGAACATAAAAAATTAAAATGGGGAATTGCGCACATATTCTCTTCATATAATAATACTTTAATTCATATAACAGATATAACTGGAACTGAAACAATCTCAAAATGCTCTGGAGGCATGATAACTAAAGTACATAGATTAGAATCAAGCCCAACAATAGCAATGTCTGCAGCAAAGGCTGCCGCAGAAGGGGCAATTGAAAGAGGAATAAACGCAGTACACATAAAAGTCCGAGCTCCTGGAGGGCACAATGGACCAATGTCTACAGGACCTGGTGCACAGGCTGCAATAAGAACTTTAGCAAGAACCGGCTTAAAAATAGGGAACATTGAAGAAGTAACACCTATCCCACATGATGGTTGTAGAAAAAAAGGTGGAAAAAGGGGAAGGCGACCATAAAGATGGAAATAAAAATATTAAAAGACGAAAATAGAAAATTAGTATTCGAAATCGCTGGAATAAACGATGTTCAGGCCAATACCTTAAGAAGGCTAATGGTTGCAGAGACTCCAATTATGGCTATAGAAGAAATAGAAATTGAAAAAAACGATTCTGCACTATATGATGAAATTCTATCTCACAGATTAGGTTTAATCCCACTAACTACCGATACAAAATCATACAATCTAAAAGAAATATGTACTTGTAAAGGAAAAGGTTGCGCAAAATGTCAGATCAAATTAACTTTAGAAACAAAAGGACCAAAAACAGTCCTTGCATCTGAATTAAAATCAAAAGATCCAAATATAAAACCTGCATATGATAAACTTCCACTTGTAATCCTAACCGAAGGACAAGAAATAAAACTAATTGCAACAGCAGAATTAGGAAAAGGTAAAAAGCATATGAAGTTTTCACCTGGAATAATCTTATACAAACACACACCAAAAATAAAATTAACAAAGGAAGATAAAATAATTAATAAATATAAAGAATTAATTCCCACAAAAGCATTCAAAGAGAATAAATTAGATGAGCAAGCAATCATAGAAAATACACTATATGAAGCAATTGAATCAATTTCGCCAGAATTAATAAAAATAGAGTACATAGAAGATTCATTCATTTTCACAATAGAATCATTTGGACAATTGGACCCAAAAGATATATTCAAGGCAGCATTAAAAGAATTCGATTATAAACTAGATGAATTGGTAAAAAATATAAAGGGTTCCAAGAAAACAATAAAAAATATTCTTAAAAAATGAAATCAAATATAAACAAATCAACATTAATCGAAGAATTAAAAATACATTCTAATAAAGAGAAATCTAACTTCTGGAAAAGGATAGCTAAAGAACTAGAAAGACCAACCAGAAACTCAAGGCATGTTAATCTAGAAAAATTAAACGCCCACACAAAAGAAAATGAATTAGCAATTGTTCCTGGAAAATTATTGGGAACCGGGAATCTAGATCACAAATTAACTGTAGCTTCATTTTCGGCAACAGAATCGGCAAAAGAAAAATTAAAATCCAACTTAATTTCAATTCATGATTTAATAAAAAAAGACCCAAAAGGGAAAAACATTAGAATAATTGGTTAAAATGGCAACAATAGATGTAACAGATTTAATATTGGGAAGATTTTCCACCGTAGTCGCAAAAAGGGCACTAATGGGAGAGAAGATAGACCTAGTTAATTGTGGAAAGGCCATAATAACTGGTGACAAAGTAACAGTCTATAAAAAATACAAAGAACAAGACAAGAGAGGAACCCCATTAAAAGGACCATATTTACCAAAGATGCCAGACAGGTTCGTTAGAAGAGCAATTAGGGGAATGCTCCCATACAAACAAGAAAAAGGAAAACTAGCATTCGAGAGAATAATGTGTTACCTAGGCGTTCCAGAAGAATTAAAGGCTGAAAAACTAGAAACCATTGAAATCGCAAATATCACAAAAAGTAAAACTTTTAAATACATCACGGTCGAAGAATTATGCAAGCTACTAAAAAGATGAAGGCAATACATAGAAGTGGAAAAAGAAAGACATCAATAGCAAAAGCTACACTTTCCCAAGGAAAGGGAGTTGTAAGGATAAACTCAATACTATTAGCCAATTATTCTCCAGAGATCGCAAGAATGAAAATCATGGAACCAATAATTCTTGCTGGAGATCCAACAAAAACATTCGATATAACTGTCACAGTTAAAGGCGGAGGCTGGTCCTCGCAAGCAGAAGCTTCAAGGTTAGCAATCGCAAGATGCCTAGTGGAGACAAATAAAACATTAAAGAAAAAGTATTTAGATTACGATAGACATTTAATTGTAGCAGATACAAGAAGAAAAGAGATGTGTAAACCAAATGACTCTAAGGCAAGAGCAAAAAGACAAAAATCTTACAGATAAAAATGATAATACCAATAAGATGTTTCAGCTGTGGAAAACCAGTGGGTCACCTCTGGGAAAAATACACTAAACGTGTAGAGGCTGGAGAAGACCCAAAAAAAGTCCTAGACGAATTAGGAATAGAAAGATATTGTTGTAGGGCATTATTCTTAGGACATATTGACTTATTGGAAAAAGTTGCTAAATTTAAGAAATTCTAACTATATTCTTCTCTTTAATAATCTTTAAAACTATAAATCATAAGAATTCTCTATGAGGTCCGATATATGGTTACAATGTAGGCTGGAAAGTATTTGGAATGTCTTAATGCCAGAAATAAAAAGGGCAAACGAAATAAAAATAAGATTCAAAGGCAATTGGAAAACTAAATTTGGCCATATAAAAAGATTAAAAGACGGATCAACGGAAATAGTCGTAAATAATCTTTTCAGACATGAACAGATCCCAGAATTTATAATAGACACTACTATTGCCCATGAACTAGTGCACTATATGCATGGCTTCCACTCTCCGCTTCCAAAACAATTCAAACATCCTCACCAAGGGGGCATAGTAGATAAAGAGCTAAAAAACCGAGGATTCTCATTCTTATTAAAATTAGAAAAAGATTGGATAAAAAATAAATGGTGGACTACTTACTATCTTTTGAAAGAGGAAATCTCATAAATTTTTTACATTCTAAACAATAATAAACAACCTTCCCATTTTTAGTCCTAATCCTAACATTCTTTCCAGGAACTAAATAAGAATAACAATGCTTACAAAATCTTCTCTTATAACCTCTCGGCATTCTAAGGTTGAATTTCATAGCTATCTTTCTAGCTAGCTTAACATATTTATTTGCCAATTCTTTATCCTTAGGAAAGACTTCCTCCGCCTCAGAAAACAATTTCTTGATTCTTTCCCTAGCTATTTCTTTATTATCCATACTAAAAACTAACTAGAATTAGATGGTTAAAAATGTTTTGAATATGAAAATGTATTTAAATAGTAAAAAAGATTCAAAAAACATGCGCGAGTAGTATAGTGGTTAGTATTTAGCCTTCCCAAAGTGTAAAAACTGGAAAGAGGCTGAGGCCCGGGTTCAAATCCCGGCTTGCGCATACTACCTTCTTGACCAATTTGATGGGACTACAAGTTTAATACAGATTGTTTATAAAAATTAAAAGAGGTATAAACAATATGAAAATAGATCCCCATAAAAACAAAGAACGATTTCAAAAGTGGAAGTCGAACTATGATTGCTCTCAGGACGAGCATATTGGCCCAAAAAATGGAGAAACTCTCTTAAGATATATAGGAGATATGGAGATGGGATTAAACGTATCTAAGGATTCTAAGAAAGGCCCAAGGAGTTTTGGGAGATTGGTCTCAATTAAGAATAAGTGTTATTTTGTTTTTAAAAAAACTAGAGAATTATTTGAATTAGAGGATATCACTAAGATTTCTGAGGAACAAATACATATCTTGTTCTCTAAGATGAGAAATGGAGAGATTTTACGTAAAGATGGAAACCTCTATTTGGCTGTTGGAGATTATGTTAAAACTTTCAAAGCATTTTGGCACTGGTATCAAAAAGTCTCTCGTAAACAAGGGATTATAATTGATGACATTACTTTAGATCTGGATACTAGTCAAAAAAAGCCAAAATGGGTTTATTTGAATGAAGAAGAAGTACATGAATTGTGCAATAATGTAAAATTTAAGTACAAAGTATTGATAATGTTTATTTTTGACTCTGGAATTAGAGCTCCTACTGAATTAGTTAATGTCAGAGTTTCTGATTTGAGTGAGGATTTTAGCAAATTAGACATTCGTCATGAAATTTCTAAAACCTTTGGTAGAAAGATTAATTTGTTAAAATGTAAGGATTTACTTAAGAAATATATTAAAATTAATGAATTGGGTAAAGATGACTATTTATTTGATATTTGTCCTGCGGTTGTTAATCGGTATTTGAAAAGGGCCTGTTTTAAACTCTTTGGTGATTCTGAAACCCAGGCCGGTAAGAAATATTCTGAAATTACTATGTATGATCTGAGGCATGTCTCTTGTTGTTATTGGGTTACTAAATATGCTAAAGAAAGAGCGATTATGTATAGATTTGGATGGACTAAGTCGGATAAAATCGGATATTATTCTGAGTTTATAGGAATGAGAGATACTATATCTGAAGAAGATTTGTTTGTTGGAGAGGATAAGACAGAAATTGAACGTAAATTGGACAAATCTGAGCAGGATAAAAATATGTTACAGGAAAGGGTTGATTCGATGGAAGGTCAGATGAGTAAGATTCTGGAGTTGGTTAATGGATTATATGGGAAAATTTAAGTAACTTGCCAAATGGGATCGAAAAATATATAAACTAGTAGAAACTATCAAAATTGAAAATGGGAAAAAGGGTGAGGGTGGCTGAGCTTTTTGCTGGTGTTGGCGGCTTTAGAATTGGTTTAGAAAATGCGTCTCCAAATTATGAGATAGTCTGGAGTAACCAATGGGAGCCTGGAAAAAAGAATCAGTTTGCTTCGGATATTTATAAAAAAAGATTCGGGGGCGAAGGCCATTCCAACACAGATATAGCACAGGTTCATACTTCTGATATCCCAAATTTTGATATGCTCTGCGGGGGGTTTCCTTGCCAAGATTATTCTGTAGCTAGGACATTGAGTCAATCAACTGGATTACGAGGAAAAAAAGGGGTTCTTTGGTGGGAGATTCATAGGATTTTAGATGGAAAAGAGAAAAAACCCGAGTTTCTATTTTTTGAAAATGTAGACCGATTATTGAAATCTCCGGCCAAACAAAGGGGCAGAGATTTTGCTATAATGCTTGCCTCTCTTTCAGATTTAGGATACATTGTGGAATGGAGAGTTATAAATGCCGCAGACTATGGAATGCCGCAGAGAAGGAGAAGGGTATTCTTTTTAGGATATCATAAAGATTCTCTGATTTATGAGAAAATTATGAAAGAAAATAATCCTATCTCTTGGATTTCAGATTCTGGAACATTATCTAAAGAATTTAGAATAGCCTCCGTAGATGAAAAGAAGGTTAATAAATTTTCAATGGAAGGTGATCTTCCAGATATATCCGATAATTTCAATAAAGAAGGGAAAGGCAGTCCATTTTCTAAGGCGGGAATAATGATTGATAGAAATGTGTGGACCTTTGAAGCACAACCAGATTATGCGGGGGATACGAGAGTGTTGCAAGACGTAGTTTTGCCAGAAAATGAGGTTTCAGAAGAATTTTTCTTAGATGCAGATTCAATGAAAAAATGGGAATACCATAAAGGGGCAAAAAGAGAGGTTAGAATAAATAAAAGTAATGGCATAGAATATAAATATGCAGAAGGTAGTATGGTTTTTCCAGATTCGCTTGATAAACCTTCAAGAACAATAGTAACGGGAGAAGGAGGGAAAGGCGCGTCAAGATTTAAACATGTTATAAAAACTAATGACGGAAGATTAAGAAGATTGACTCCCTTAGAACTAGAAAGATTAAATATGTTTCCAGATAATCATACAAAAGAAGGAAGTGACGTTCAAAGAGCGTTTTTAATGGGAAATGCCTTGGTTGTAGGAGTTATAGAAAAAATTGGGAAAGGTCTCGCTTCTCAGATTGATTCGGAGGAATTATAAACCTTTTTTCAGCTATTTCAATTAGTTTTTCTTTTCTTATTACTAGGTTTATTGGTTTTTCAGCAAGCCTGCCTGTGAAATAAAAATAAAAATTTCCTGAACCAATCTTTCCTGGATTATTTTCTTTTCTTATCCTTTCTTCTTCAGTCATAATTTTATCTCTCGAGAATCCTTCTTTTTCGAGTAAATCTATTATTTTTTGTTTATTAATTAAAAGACAATCTAATTTTTCTATGTCCTCTTTAGTGATGTCCCATTTCTTTGAAGCAAATGGCCATATTAAAATAAAATAATCATTTTCTTTTGTTTTATCAAATAACCACCCTAATGTCCATTCCCCGGCAGCTCTAATAAAACTTATCTCAAATGCGAAAGTGGGTAGATTCTCATTTATGTAATGGGTCTGTGCCTTTTCATCTACTATTATATTTTTAAGTTCACCCCATGTGAAAGAAACATCCTTTCCCTTTAGTTGATTTTCTTTATCTTCGAATCTTATAAAACCAGTAACCTGCCTGCCGTAAAACTTTTCATCCATAAATTTAGCTATTTCTTTTTCAACAATAGAGTCTCTTTGTCTAAATGTTGATGGCATCTTGTATCCTTTCTATTACCCCTCGATGGGTTTTTCCTTCCTTAACCTTATTGACTTTGAAGGTCTTGGGAGCTTTAAGTCCTATTAATACCATTGGAACTGTTAAAAGTGTATTCATTGGTTTTAGATATCTTATGCATTTTTCGTAGGATCCCACAGCCCCATCAAAAGCTCCTGCAGACTTCATCTCATCTGTCACTAGTATAATCACTCCGACTTTTGTCTCGATTGCTTTTCTAACGTGATTCATTTCACTGGCAAGAGTTGGTTTTGTTAAATTCCAGGCCAATGCCTCCCCATGATTAAAAGATACCTCTATCGATATTGATTCTTTGGCAAAATCTAATCTCCATACTCTTTCTCTTTTTTTAGAGTATTCTGGGTCTTGAAAAATTGGGGCCTCGGGTAACCAACCTTTTGAGCTTAATCTTTGTTTTATTATATTATTTATTGCAGCAGAAAGACTCATTTTGTTTTTTGATAGGGGGAACTGTTTAATTATATCTTCTTCAGTTATTTTCCTTAAAACCTCTTGAAGTTCTTCCCAAATATCTTTATATTGTGTCTCAATTAATTCCTTTCCGTTCCGGTGAGAGTGAGTAATATATTCAATCTTATTATGTTTCTTCTAACTCATCTTCAAGGCAAACTTTCACAAGCGATTCCATCCTCATCCCCGTCCAAATGATGTACGTCGTTTGACACACCACCACATTCTAAGAATACTGCTTGTGCTTCTCCTTGAGAACTAAAATCATCACAATTAAATAAATTAGCGTTGCATTGATCAGCGTCATCTGGAGGGGTTGTGATAGTTTCCTGGGCGCCCATATCCTCTTGGTATGCTATTGAATAACAATAACAAACTCCCTCCAATTCGTCATAATAAGCGTCATCATAGTCCCCACATATCCCCGTATAACATATATTTTCATTTTCTGATAATTCATAATAGGTTTCATTAGATCCCCCGTAAAATAGCCAAATAAATAATGAGGTTTCTATAACAAATAAAACAATAAAAATAATTGCAATTTTTTTCCAATTTGTTGGTTTTTTTATTTTCTGACTTTTATCTAATTTACTAATATAATATAAATAATATGCTAACAACCCAAATATACCAAAAACAAACCCAATTATGAATGCCCAGTTTCTACTTTTATTTATTTTACTTGCCCAACCAGAACATAGGTAAGCAAAAAGAAAAGAGAATACTAAGCCTACAATACTATAAAAAAATTCATTGAAAAAGAAACTAAGAACGATAACCAATACAATGATCGCGTATACCCAAGGAGAATACTTTTCTTTGTTGTCCTGAAAATCCATATTACTTACAATTAAAACTATTATTTAAAGATTGTTTTTTATATCAAATAGCTATCACCAACTCTTTCAGCTAAATATATATAAATTCCCCAATTTAATACAAAACATGTATCACAATGTGACTCTATGGTACTAAGACTAAATAAAGGAGCCTTTGGCTCATTAGGTTAAATAATATAAAAAATGGTTCGATTCTCTCCCTAAAGTGAGAGAGAATCTTACCCTTGTCTGTTAAGAACTAAACACTTTAGATTTTATCTCTAGTATTTCCTTCATCAAACCAAAAAGAAACTGTCGAACCTCTACAATTTCCGGATCTTTATTTAATCTGGACACACAAAGCGCAGAGAGAGTTACCCCCCGGGATTGTGCCTCCTTTTTTAGCTTTTCATGAAGTTCTGTTTCTATATTTAGGTGAATATGGGAATTTTTAACCATTTTCTTCACCTTTGTTTAATTTTTTGTTTAATTCTTTTAGCTTGGAGATAATCTCCTCTCCAATATCTTTCTTTTCCATTTTTGTTTGTATGGCTGTTGCAAACAAATTAAAATCCGAAGTACAAACATGTCGGATATTTCTCATATACAAAACATGTATTTAAATCGGTGTTTTTTGTTTTCTGTTTTTTGGGGGTGTTGGGGGGAATCATACTATTTAGACAAATTTATAAATTCTAAGAGATTACCTTTTTTTACATGAAAAAACTAATACTAATCTTAATTCTGGCTTTGATTAACCTATCGATTGTTTCTGCTTGTGGTGGAGATGTGCAATGTGAATGTTGGGCTTCTCTTAGTGAAAGCCAAACCATGTGGTATGATTTAGAATGCGAGGGAGGGATTGCACTTGAAGTTACTGCCGATAATGTGATTCTGGATTGTAACGGCCATACTATTTCTGGAAATGGGATAAACTTCCCTGAAGTGGTGGGGGGAATAAGGATTAATGAAGGAACCACAAATGTAACGATTAAAAATTGCAATATGCAAGGATTTGATAATGGATTTTTTATTAGTGGGAATCAAGGAAAAATAGAAGGAAATAATATCTCTGGATATGGATATGCGGGAATTAGAGTAAATGAGGGGGCACAATCTACATCGATCTTAGAAAATGTAATCTTAAATGGTTCTGATGGAATTAGAGATTTTTCTGGAGGTAGTAGTATAATTGGTAATAAAATTGTGGGTTGTGAATATGCTTATGCCCCAGAGGGAGCAAACCAAAATTTTGTTCAGTCAAATACTTTTGAAGGCAATCGTTATGGTATTTTTTTATTATCCGGAGGATCTTCGTATAATACTATCTCCCATAATATTTTTAATAATTCTGAAGTAGCCCTTGGTTTTGTTAGTGGGGACACACAAAATAATAGTATCTATCATAATGACTTTTATGGAAATATGATTAGTGTTTTAAATAATGGGGGGAATTCTTTTTATGATAATATTTTTTTAGGTAATGAAAATACCCAGAATCATGCCATTGATATTGGCAATCATGATTGGAATACTAGTTTTGCTGGAAATGGATGGGATGATTTTGAATCAAATCCGGGATACCCAGAATATTATCTAATTGAGGGAGATGGTGGTGCAAAAGATTGGAAGGCACAGCAATATGTTTCTACTGAATGTGGGGAGATAATCACAGAAGACAAAACTCTATTTAATAATTTGGTTGATTGCCAATATGATGGACTTATTATTGAGGGGAACAATATTGTGTTGGACTGTAATGGACACACAATTCAAGGAGCAGATAATGAACATGGCACCGGAGTTTTCTTCCAAGGATATAATAACATAACCGTAAAGAATTGTTACATAAAGGATTTTAATACGGGTATTGAAGCCAATACAGCAAATGAAAATTCGATATTCAATAATAATGTGAATAATTCTAATTGGTTTGGAATAAGAATTACTACAAATAGTAATGAAAATAAAGTTTTTGATAATATAGTTGAAGGTTCAGAAGGAATTGATAATGGGATTACATTGGACCATAATTCATACAATAACCAAGTGTATAGTAATGAACTTTTTCATAATGGTGAAGGAGTTTGGTTAACTGAGAATGCCAACACCAATTTAATTTTTAATAATAGTGTGCATGATAACCACCCCTATGGAGGCATATTAGTAAGAAATTCGTATAGTAATCTGATTTGGGACAATGTTTTTATTAATAATGAGAACTTTGGGAATATTACCCACGCTAGAGAAGATCAGGGTTCTATGGACAATCTTTGGAATAACTCAGAAATTGGAAATTTCTGGGATGATTTTGAAATTAATCCTGGATATCCTAACTATTACGAAATTCTGGGGGATGGAAATGGTGTAGATTGGAAACCTTGGGGGGTTATTAGTCCTCTGGTGGATCCAGATTACTCCTATATTACTTTAACAAACGGAAACTATGATGGTTTATCAACTTGTCCTGCAGGAGATGGGATTGAATATCAATATTTAAGGATTGTTTTGAGAGATTATAATAATCTTCCTTTAACCGGTATCTCTTCCAATAGCTTTGTATTTATAACTTCAGAAACAGAAGATACAGAATATTATGGAAACCTAAGCTTATCCTTTATTCCATATGACTCTGAAACAGATGCAAATGGAGAAATAAGATTTAAAATTAAGGGAGATACTTCCATACAGGGAAATGTTGCTATAGAAGTGCTTGTTGAAGATGTGCTAATTAATGATCAAGAATTGTTATTAACAAATACGTTTGATAAAAACTTTGATGGAGAAGTAAGCCTCACTGATTTAGCGATGTTTGCTTCGGATTATAATGGAATTAATTGGAGAAGTGATTATAATTGGGATGGAGAAGTTTCACTTCCAGATTTTGGGATGTTTGCTGCACATTACCACCATGCTCCCGGAAGGCTAAAGACTGGAGAGATCCCCAAAGATTTCTTGAAGAAATTTAGTTAATTTTTTCTTTTTAATTTATTGATTGCAAATATTTTGTAGAACTCAACAAACCTTTTGGCCTTTTCCCATAATACCACTTAGTTGTGGATTTTGGTAATTTAGAATGATATTCAAAATGTAGCATGGTATGTTGTTGTTTGTGTGCAAATATTCTCCCCACTTTAGCAATTACTTGTCCTGCCTTTATTTTTTGCCCAACCTTCAATCTTGGTTTTTGCACTTCACAATAAAGTGCATAATTGCCATCATTATGTTGAATTGCAACTGCATACGTATTTTCATACCGGTTGTATTTGTCCAATCCGGGATATGTAAAAAGAAATATATTCTTTACTATGCCTGCCTCAGTTGCTACGATTCTTGATCCATATTTAGCCAATATATCGCTTCCACAGTGAAATCTTCCAGCTTCTTTATTTCTTCCAAAGCCCCTTTTAGATTTAGATTTAGGAATATTTTTCTTTACAGATGGTATGGGCCAGAAAGTTTTTGTCATAATATTCATTTATATTTTCTATAATATAAAAAACTAGTGTATTTCAGATAATTATTCTAATTTTTGTTTTTTCCTCAACTTATAGAATTCTCCTTGTTTTTTAATTAGGCCCCGGTAATTATCGGATTCAATAATTCTTCCGTTTTTAACCACAACAATTCTATCAACATCTTTTAATGTTGAAAGTCTATGGGCTATAATTAAAACTGTCTTCTTTTCAAGATTTTTCTTAATTGCTCCCTGAATTAATCCTTCTGTTTTTGAATCTAGAGCACTAGTAGCTTCGTCTAAAATCAAAAAAGGAGAATCTTTGTATATTGCTCGAGCAATTCCAACCCTTTGTCTCTCACCACCACTTAAATGGTAACCTTTTTCTCCTAATATGGATCTAACTCCTTGGGGTAATTTCTTGATTATTGGGTTTAATTGAGATAGTTTAATAGCATTCTCAAATAATCTAAAATTTTTCTTTTTTGAAGAAATTGTTACGTTATTGATTAAAGATGTATTAAAAATTTCAGATTCTTGCAAAACTACACCAACAAGGTCAGTTAACGATCTATGTTTATATTTTTTAATGTCTTTACCATCTATCAAAATTTTACCTTTGTTTGGATGATACAAACCTAAAATTAATTTGGCCAAAGTACTTTTGCCGCTTCCTGATTCTCCAACAATCCCTATTTTCTCTCCTCTGTTTATCTTTAAATTAAAATTTCTTAGAACATTTTTATCTTTATATCTAAAAATAACATTTCTAAATTCGATTGTTTTCCAGTTTCCTGGGATGTTGTCTTTATCCTTATCAAAATCCATAATTTCAATTCCAAATATAGTCATAAATCTCCCTATAGAGGATTTAATATTGATAATTTTTGAACTTCTATTAGTTATATTATCTAACCCACTTTTAATTTTATTAAAATAAGATAAAAAAACAACTATTGAGCCGATAGTTATTATCCCCTTACTAACATTTAACCCAACTAAAACTATAAACAAACCATAACCTAAGGCTCCAAAACTTTTGGCAATTTTAAATTTCATATGGTTTGTATCACGCAGTTTTTGCCAAATTTTGTAAGCTCTTTTCTCATAATTGGAGGTTGAATCTTTAAAACTATCTTTCAATCCTAATGATTTAATAGTGAGAAGATTTGATGCAGATTCGTGTAATTTCCCACTAACTCTTTCTTTATATTTATTTAATCTATCCTGCCAATAATTGATCTTGTAGTTGAAATGTTTCTCAATTAAAAGATAAATAGAAATGTAAACTAACGCGAAAGCTAAATATTTAAGATCAAACGCTAAAAAAGCAATTATTCCTCCAAAGATGCCTATAAATATTGGAATTCCTGCGTCTGTAAAATAACTTATTCCGTTATGAATATCATCGGCGCCCTTATTTATCTTTTGGATTTTGCTACCCGTGTCCTCTTTATCATGCCATTTTAATTCCAAATCCATTAGTTTGGACATTGCTTCAATCCTTACGTCTTTCCGGATATCTGCTCCAAGTGTTGTTAATCCCCTTTTCCCAAAGAACCTAACCCAAACCTGAAACGCACCAAGAAAAGCAATTGAAAGGGCGTATATATAGAATAAGTTTAAATTTCCACCTTGGGGGTAGTCCACAAAGAAATCAACTATTTTACCTAAAAGAAAAGCTGTAATAAATGGTATAACAAATGAAAGACTCACAATCCCGGAATAAAAAACAAATTTAGATTTCCTTCTATCTAGAAACATCCAATAATCTTTAATAAATCGCGACCATGAATACTGAATTGCTGGCTTGACCATAAAGTTGTTCTCCTACACTCTAAAACGCATTTTTCTTTTATAAATATACCTCCCTCTGCCCGTAATTTATCAATTCTATTGTAATGCACAAAGATTTAAATAACATTAAACCTACTTAGGAATAAAAGGGCATCAAATTTATTCTAACTGTTCGGCGGGAGCACATTTCAGATAATTATTTAAATCCAAAATTTAGAAAATTAATAAATGGCTGGAAAGGAATTTTGGAGAGATTGGAAAAGAATAACAAAGAGAGAAGAGAGGGCAATTAGAACTGTTAAGTTAACTAAAAAATCAATTCTCAAAGAAATACCTAAAGAAATTATAGTCTCTCTTTATTTGAAAGGAAGCTTCATAAGAAGAGAAATGAATAGAAAAAGTGATGTTGATTTCGTTATGATTGTTAAAAATAATGGTGATTTGAAAAAAGTTAAAAAATTTAGCGAAAAATATGAAGATATGTTTGAAACTAAGATAAATGTCTCACCCCATTCCTTGTGGGAACTGAAAAATAACAAACTTTGGAAAAAATCAAAAAAGCCAAGGGCAAGGCCAGATCTGCTTGTTAAAAAAGTTAAAGAGTATAAGTTATTGTATGGGAAAAAGATTAATCCAGAAGATTATCCCAAAAGAGATAATATAAATGATTTGAAAATTCGGATTGAAACTTTTAGAAAAGTATTTATCCCATATTACGAACAAAAGAAGTTTGGATTTCAAGAAATCATAAAACAAGTATTTTGGCTGGTGGAATTAGAAGAAAAGGTAAGTGGAAATAATCCTCCGGAAACGTGGAAAAAATTAGCCAGATCAATTAAAGATAAAAAACACATTATTCATGATACTTTACGATTTAGATTAAAACCTACTAAAGATAAGGTTGAAAGAAAGGCGTTTATTGGAAAATTGAATAGATACTTATTGAAATTAGAGAAAATTATTTAAAGTACAAAATCTGTATATGATTAAATAAACAATCTGAGTCTTTATGATGGGTCAAGTTGATTGTGAGTTCGGCTCGCGCATTTATTATCTTGTTTGGGTTATTTGGTCTAATCTTCTTCATAAATCTTTCAGATCCCTCTCCATAAAGATCAATATACCAAAATGGTTTATCTTTATACTCATAAAATCCAGGATTCATGCCAAGAATTCTAAGTATATCTCTAACTTGATAAGCAAGTAATCTAGAAGCAGTACCAAAAGCAACTTTTTTCTTTGGGGTATAGATGCCTCCATCAGTATCGAATAGCCCCCTAAGAAAACCTATCAAGAATTCCTTTTCAAGATCTTCTAAGTTCTTTAACCTTACGGTATATGTTTTCTTACCTTCCCAATCAAGATATTTTCTTATTAAATCATAAATCTCCCTAGAATTGTAAATACTCACTTCAACACTATTATCTGCAGCCATGTAAGTTCTCGGAACCTTACCAAAAAAACCACTCAAAAAAGATTTCAAATACTTACGGTAACCAACTTCATAGGCGCCTGTATAAATCCTGATTCTATGATGAAATGCCTTCCTGCCAAAAGTATAATTTCCATCTCCCGCAAAAATACCAATAAACTCACCTATCTTCTCAAGATTAGGTTCCTCAATATTAATCTTTTTATATTTTAGCCCATGTATCTTTTTATAATGATAATATAACGTAGATTTATTAATCCCAGTCAACTCAATTATTTTATTCAAAGAAACTCCTTTTCTAATGAGCTCAATTGTCTCCTTTCCCACAACCATGCCTCTTTAAAGTAACAAGAATTTATATATCCGATGCCCGGGCGTGACAAGCAAAAAGTTAATAAAAAGGTGGGCAACTTTCCTGAGTTCCCACGCAACAACGTAGTACAATCAGGAACGTAAGCTTGCTTGACTTCCGTGTTCGAAATGAGAACGGGTATGACCAAGCCACTATGATCGCCCTAGAACTAAGAAAAATTATCTATTTATAAATCTTATGATTATCTAGGATATTTAACTTTTAACCCAATCTTGCCCATTAGAGAAATCTGCATTCCATGTTCTTCCAATTTTCCAAAAAGATTAAGTAATTCTTTTTCAACAACATCTTCAATGCCCTCCTCATCTTCAGGGTATATCCTTGCCCCATGCCGATTTCTCCAGAAATGTCTTACCTCTCCCCTTCTAAATGAGAATTCTAAATCATATAAATCTGGCTCGCCGGTGTCTCTTCTGGCCCCACTTACCAGGCGATGATCCCCAGAAACAAGAATTCCCTCTTCCGAATCTCTTTTTTCAACATACTGAACAACACCCATAATAAAATGGTCTGGAGTTGGATATTCAAACTTTCCTCCTACAGCCTTCAATCCTTCTAAAGAAACAGCCCCTAGGTTCTCGCCAGCCGATATGGCCGCCCTATCTGCCTGGTAACTCCCAAATCTAAGAAAAGCATCTCCTCCAAATTGTTCCCTAACGTCTCCAGGGCAAAGGCCTTGCTGTACAAAATATCGGATTGCATCATCAAACCTACCATCTCGTACGTACCCTTGTGCATCCTCAAAACTAATGTCTTTTTTTGCCATCTTGCAATAAAAAGGGGAACAAAAAATAACTTATAAGGCTTTCCAGATTATACCATCTTCAAATCTTTTGATACCTTATCTACCTTACTAACCAAATCCGGGCCAATCGCTAAGCAGGTCAATGTTCCTGCCTTTATTTCTGTCCTGCCCGCATCCTTTATCATAGCATTAACTAATCCTATCTCACTAGCCATTTTCTTATATTTCAATAATTCTGCCTTATTTGCAACTTTTAAAACCACTTTCTTCATCCCCATATCTCTCCAATGCCGGACCTTATCTTTATCTGATTTTAAAGTTGCTTCTACGCTGGCATGGCTAACCTGGGAACTCATTTTCCCCCTTGAGAGCTTCAAATCTCCCCTAACTAAAATCACTTGTTTATATTCACTCATTTTTTGCCTTCTGATTTAAATTTATGTTTCACTTGGCTCTCAACCTTCCTTAATACCTTGTGCAATGCCTTATGTAGATCCCAATCATCTCCCTTAACATTAATCAAGCTCTCAGGAGTTTTAACCTTTGCATGAAAAGAATATTTGCATCTCTCCCCAGCCTTATCATGCTTCTTCGCATGTATACTCAATAACCCAGGAAGATCTCGCTTTATCTTCTCATAATAACGCATAGAGAACTCTTCTATCTCCATCTGTTCATCATCTTTAAAGTCCCTTAGGCCCAAAATTTGTATATTTTCATCCATCTTAATATAGTTAAAGAATAAAAACTATTTATTTCTTTCTCTTTTTATCAAAGAAATAAAATCCGGCCAATAAAAGAGCCACAATCACAATCGATAAACTGCTCATAAATGGGACATTCTCACTAGCCAAAAAGCACTCTTGGAATTCTTCATAAGTAGCCCCACCAGGAGACAAATAAATTACCTGCATCTCTCCAACTCCATCAGAACAATCATTAGGACTTGCTGCCGGACAAGCACAATCTCCAAAAATAGTTTGTGCTACATCTGAGCTCCCTGGCGGAGTCCCCGGCCCCCCTGTATCAAAACAGGATTGACAATCGCTCTCACACCTAAAAGTTCCGCTACATGTTCCACTTTCGCTTCCAGGAGGATCACAAACTTCATCATAACCATCACTATCATCATTATCTATGCTTCCATCACCACACTCCCAATCACAATTAGAGTCACATCCCCCATCCCCATCAATATTTCCTCCGGGACCTTCATCACACTCTTCAGTTCCTTCTGTCACTCCATCACCACAAACAACCGGACCCCCTGAAGCACAAGTACAATCAGGTTGACAAACATCTGATCCTGAGCAGCCATCCCCTAAGACCAGTATAGTGTTAACAACTGTAGAAGATATATTATATGCGGTCCCATTCCAAGTATAAACAGTTGTAGTATTGGTAGTATATAGGCCATCACAATCTTCTACACCATCGCGAACAAAATTTCCACACCCCGAAACATCCGTCACCCCAGCAGGAACACAATAGTCTCCTGCCATATCCATACCATCTCCAGGAACATTATCTACAATATTTCTAATAATCTCATCATCAAACTCATCACAACATAAGGCTCCAGTAATATCCGTAACCGTGGATTCTCCTCCATCATCCCCACACGCTTCAGTCTCAAAGCTAGCCCTATCATCAGGGTAAGGCCATGTTGTTCCATCCATCGACCCATTAATAAATGTTATCGAACTCAAATCAACTTCATTTGAATATTCTCCATAGATCCCAATACTTGCTCCTTCAGCCCATACAACATCGTCAGTCATATCGGTTGGCAAACAATCAGAATAAAATTGTGTAACATAGGCCTCTCCATCATCTAAATCTCTAGTCCCACTGCCTGCACGACAAGAACTCCATTCGCAAATTCCTCCTCCTTCTCCACCATCACAAATATTATTCCCTGCTGCACCCGGATCTCCACAAACCTCATTACACTCTGGAGCCCCGGGCGGGAATGATGCTAAACAATCTTCTGTAGACATCGTAGATCCTAATCCTCTAACCGTGCCCCCCATTGCACTACCCAAATTCACGTTTCTTAAATCAAAAGGTTGTGAGGATGCCCCATCACAGACTCGTGTATACGCTGTGGTAGCATCTGAACAGCCTGCAGCAGACTGTGTTATGCTTGGACAATTATTCTTATCCCAACCACTAACAACATCCCCATCACTTCCAGGACCATAATCACAAGATCTTCCAAGGGTAAGATCCCCCCCAGAGGGTCCAGCACAATATTGTAAACAAAATCCCCCTTCCCACTGCCAAGAGCTACCCATATCCTCTAAAGCAGGCAACTGAGATGCCCCCCACTCAGCAGGACCATATACTTTCTTAGTATCAATTGTATCATATTCATTAGCACAATGTTGATAGGGGTGTGTTTCCAAAAGACCTTTTATCTGAGCATACGGGGGAGAAGCAGGATGCCCATTACTACCATCCTGGCAAAAACTTCGTTTAACAATATAACTTCCTGCTACAAAATTACAAGTTGCATCAGGTATCCAAGAAGGATCAAAACAAACAGATTCTAAATATGAATAAGAAAATGGACTTGCCACATTCCCTCCATTATAAGTAACATATGGATCTCCTTGAAAAAATCGATTTATACATTCTGCGGGGCCACTTGGTCCAGGATCAACCCAATCACAAAGATGTAACACATCTCCAGTACCATCTGCTTGTCCACTCTGACCCCCACGATCTTCTCTAAAACAATTAGCCCTATGCGGGAAGTTCTCATTTTCGCAAGTAACCTGGCTTAAACCATTACATTGTATGTTACAATCTGGATAACTAACTGGATCTCCAAACCCTGCACTCATGTATCCATCACAAGGCATGGCCGCAAAAGAACTAAAACTACTTAATATAAAACTAAAAACCAAGACTAATATCAACCTCTTCATACTGAAAAAATAAAAAATATACTATTTAAAACTTTCTAATCCCAACAACATAAACCTCTTTACTTCTTTTCCTGGAAGCCTCCGGTTTTATTATCTTAACAACCTTAAAATTATCTTTAACTCTTTCAGTAAACTCACTAAAAAGTTCACTATTAAAAATCTTACAAACAAAATTCCCTCCCTTTTTCAAAACTTTATTTGCAATCTCCAGAGCCCGCATGCTAATATCAAAACTAGATTCATTATCTGCCTTCTTAATCCCTACAGTTTTTGGAGCAAGATCACTAATAACAACATCATACTCTCCTAATTTTTCAAATAATTCTTCATCAAAAACATCGGCTTCAATAAAATTAACCCCCTCAATTTTAACCTCCTTCAAGTCGATGGAATCAACCTCTGCCTTCAAATTTAAACAATACTGACTCCAGCTTCCCGGCCAGGCCCCCAAATCCAAAACTTTATCTCCTGTATGAATTAAGCCAAATTTATTATTTATATTTTTAAGTTTGTATACACTTCTTGCCTTATATCCTTCTGCTTTTGCCCTGGTAGTAAATTTATCTTTCATTTTGTATGTAATTCCACAATATCTCCTGACTTTAAAATATGTTTCATCCCACATTTCATGCCCCTGTGTTTAGCAGACTTCCCCCAAACTCGAGCAAAATTAAACTTTTTAATGAAATCTTTATGAACCTGTGCAGCCAAATCCCTAACACAATCTCCTTTCTTCAATGCAATTGGAGGATAATCTTTCTCTTTCCCAGGAGTCTTAGTAAATACATATATCAATCCAAGGGTGCTCCAAATTTTATTCTTTGTATGAAACGGATCTTCCTTCCTCCTAACAACAACCCTCTTTCCCTTAATCCCTGCTAATTCCAATTCATGATTAATAAATTTCTCCTCTTTTTTATCTTCAGCTAGAATAACAATTAAATCTGCACCCCGTATTATCCCCAAAAACATTGGTCCCTTTTCTTTATCCATAAAATTTTCAACAATTGCAGGAATCTCAATTATTTGAATCGGGACTTCATTAACTAACATAGTTCCAATCTCGGGTAATTTTGTACTAAATTCATAATCTGCAACCAATGGACTAGCATTAGTAATTTTACTCAGTAAATAGGATTTCCCAGAATTTGTTTTTCCAATCAAAACAACCTGAGCAGAACCATCTCTCTTTATACTTAATCCTCCACCTTTTCCTTTTCTTGCTAATTTTTCTTTCTCTAATAACGCCTTGTACTTAGAAAGTCTCTGTTTAATCTCCCTCTCTAAATTCTCAGTACCCTTATGCTTATTCAGTGTGGAAAGCATCTTTTGTAAACCTTTAATCTTATCAGGCAATCCTTCCGCCTGCAGATATTCCTTTTCTGCTTTCTGAAAATCTGGAGATACATTAGTCGGCATACCGATAAGAAAGAAATGCAACATAAAAAACTTTCCATATAATATATTACTTACTCTTCAGTTACAACAATAGAAAGATTTATAAAAGAATATAAAAATCTAAGATAAAATGAAAAAAGGAATACTAGCCACCGCAATATTAACCTCACTTATTAGTATATTTACGCCAAATACTAGTTTACCTGTTTCAAATACTAGTTTACCAATTTCAGATAAATCTGAAATACGGGTAGGAGATTTTCAATGGAGAAATTTAGAAGAAGGTTTATCTTTTGCAAGAATACCTGCAATGGCAGGAAGAGATACTGTAGAAATTGCATCCGTTGTAAAGATAGATCCAAAATTATATACATTTAAACCCTCTTTTGATTATAATTCCAAATCAATTAATGAATGGCAAGAACAATTAAATTCGCCAGTATTAATCAATGCTAGTTACTGGGAACCGGATTACACTCCAACAAACCATTTAGTAATGGAGGGACAATTATTCATCGGTCAATTTCCAAGAGCACAAGAAAGTATATACAAGAAATTTGAAGATAAACCAAAAGGAACTTTCATTGCAGGAAATTTAGATGATTTTTTAGGAGATGTAGATATACTTGGGACAAATGAAACGCCAGATTTCTCAAATCCAAGATATGAAACAATGGTAGAATCATGGCCCATGCTAATCCAAGACGGAAAAATTATAACCGAACAAGACACATGGATCGCAAACAGAACTATTATTGGAATCACTGAAGATAAGCAAGTAATATTTGCCCTAACTGAAATCGGGGACAATCTTTCATTATATGAAACTACAAATTTCTTAGATAGGGCATGTAACTTAACGGACGCATTAAATATGGATGGAGGCATAGCCTCAGAAATGGCAATATCAACCACAAACTTAAATTATACTATTACAGGGACTTATGAAGCAGGTCATGCAATTGGAAAAATCAGAACAAAAAAAGGAACTCAAATACCAATACCTTCTGTTATAGGAATTTACCCAATTACTAATTAGAATTTTTTATTCCTCTAATGGAAACAAGCGATCCATCATACTCGAATCATAAACATTTTGAACTCTCTGACCAAACGAAACCCCTTCTATATGCTGTCCGTCCAAAATATAAGGATAATTAGACCCCCCCACACCAGGAGTTCTAGTCGAATCAGGAAAAGAATTCCGAATACCTATATTGTATGCAGTACCAAGAATCGCAGGATTCCCACTTATATCATGCCCTTGTTGTTCATACAATACCTGTATAACAGACAGAATACGAAGCGCCACATCAAGATCATTTATATTTGACCTATCTGTCCTATCCCACCTAGTTCTTTTTCCCCTAGACCTTCTCCGATTAGAATCCGAATCATCTAAAAAACTATTTGCCGCCTGGGCACTAGCCAAACCAACTAACCCATCGCCAATAAATAAAGTACGAGTGCTATCCGGGAACATTGCATTGTCTGTAGAAGTAACAGAAATACTATCTCCTCTCGCAAGTGCACTAGAATGAGAACTAGCATCACAAGTAATATGATACCATCCTGTTGAGCGTCCTGTTTTTTTATAAAACCATTCAAATAATTCATTTTCAAGCAGTTTTTCCTTAATTTTCCTAAAATTATCTAGTTGATACTGTGATCTTTCAACATAAACAATAGATGCAATTACTCTTGGATCCACTCCAAATTCTGAAGATAATTCATTTATGGCAGGCAGATATTTTTCAATATCCCCTAAAACCCCCTCCTGTACCCTACCAAAATTTCCTTCATTATCATCTCCAGATGTCATGCCACTGGGATCAATCCGATTCATAGGATTATTAAGAACATAAGCATAAGGCAACTCGCCCGCAATAGGATCCACAGAAACAAATCTACCTAAATTATCATCATAATATCTTGCTCCAAAGTAATACAAAGAACTTTCATCCTCTTCCTTCCCAGTGAACGGATTATCAACTCCAGAGTTTTCTATTTTTTGTCCGAATGGAAGAGATTTGAACTCACTCTCCCTGTTTCCACCAGAATCCGTAGTTAATCTATTACTCAACCTATCTTGATGATAATATTTAATCTCAGAATCTTCAATAGACGCAATAATATTGCTACCTGCATAAATGAATTTTTTAATACCAAGATTTTCTGGAAAATGATCTAAAGTTTCATCAGATCCCTCTACCCCTGGTATGTCAACAACCTTCGCATAAGAAAAAGGCATACAAACAACTAAGAATATCAAAAATATCACTTCTTTCTTCATAATGAATTACTCTTCAACCCATATTTAATATTTTCCATAACACTTTTAAATAAAAATAATAACACAAAAACTATATGCAGGAGTGCCGGAGTGGTCAAACGGGATGGATTCAAGCTCCATTAGCTTAGTGCTTACGCAGGTTCGAGTCCTGTCTCCTGCATCACTTCTTCAAATTCACATCCAATTGAGGGAATGGAATCTCAATCTCAGCCTTATTCAAAGCATTATATATTCTTGTATTCGCTTCATCAATAGCACTAAACCTATCCCCATAATCATCCACATAAAAATAAGCCTTAAAATCTAAAGAAGAATCACCCATTTTCCTAAAACTAATACTTGGTTCAGGATCATCCAAAATAACATTCTCAATTTTTCTAAGTTCAGCCAAAATAATCTTTTTAACCTTATTTATATCAGAACCATAAGCAACTCCAAACGGAATTACTACCCTTGATTTAGGTTCCGGCAAAGCAACATTCTGAATAATTCCATCTGCCAACTTATTATTTGGAACTATAATCAATTCATTATCAAAGGTGATAATTTTAGTACTTCTTAAACCAATCTTAACAATTTTCCCTTTTGTATCATTATCTAAATAAATCAAATCTCCAACTCCAACAGTTTTATCCATTATAACACTCGCCCCAGAAAAAATATTACTTAATACTGGCTGTAATGCCAAGGCCACCGCAATACCTGCAACTCCCAACGCCCCAATCAATGGCAATATCTCGACCCCCCATATACCTAAAATATATAGGATAACTAAAACAAAGAAAGTAATTTTCAAAACACTATGAAGCAGATGTACTAAAGTATCATCTAAAGTAGATTTCGTCTTAGATGCGGCCTTCCTTATCCCATGCATAATAACCACATCAATCAAAACATAAGCTAGCACACTAACAAAAACCACAATAAAAGAATCAACAAAATGGTACAGGGTACCCAAGGTACCTTCTGCAAATTCAATTCCCTTAAACGTCAATCTTAATGAAATAAAAAATAAGATTGCGCTAATCGGGAAAGAAGATCTCTTCATTATCATATCATCTAAATTTGTTTTGGTTTTTATAGTAAATTTCAGAATAATTTTTTCAATTATAAAAAATAGTACTCTCAAACCTAGAAAAACTATAAAAAAGAATACAAATGCCCCGACATATTGATTCCCAATATTAAAAACCATTGACCAAGTAAATAAGAAAGGTTTTAAAAGATTTTCTCTCATCCAAAAATATGAAATTCAAGAGAATACTCCAAAGAAATGAGAAACAATACTATTGGTCAGAGGGGGATTTCCACTCTAATCAAGGCATCCTAAAGGAAGAAGACATAAAGTCAAAATCCAGGTTAGAATCTAGTTCAGGAAAAGAATTCTCTGCATACGATGCAAAGTTCGTTGATAATCTCAAAAAAATAAAGCGCGCGCCCCAAATAATGTCTTTCAAAGATATTGGAAGAATAATAATAGAAACAGGAATAAACAAAAATTCAACAGTCTTAGATTGTGGAACCGGCTCTGGAATGTTAACTGCATCCCTAGCGAATATAGTAAAAAAAGTAATAACCTACGAAAAAAGAGAGGGATTCCTAAAAATAGCAAAGAAAAACTTTGAAAATTTAGGTTTAAAAAATATTCAAATAAAAAACAATGATATCTATGAAGGAATCGATGAAAAAGATTTAGATTTAATAACTTTAGATTTAGAAAAACCTCAGTTGGTTCTAAAACATGCAGAGTCTGCTTTAACTTCTGGAGGTTTTTTAGTAATCTATGTACCGACAATACCTCAAATTCAATCTGTTTTAAACAATTTAACAAAAGATTTACAAGTAACTAATTTTATTGAAATTTTGGAAAGAAACTGGAAGTTTGAAAATGGAATAATTAGGCCAGAAAATCAAATGTTGGGCCATACTGGATTTTTATTATTTCTGAGAAAGGTTTAATCATTCAAATATTACTGCCCTATTCCAACTATTCCCCCGCGCTTCTTCAAAATTAGATATAGGGGTAGTAAGAATTCTTCCTTGGGAAGGGTCCATAAAACTAATTTGAGAAATCTGACCATCTGCATATTCAAAACCGGTTACACTTACATAATGGCCCTTTTTATACACAGCTCCAGTTCTTCCGGGGATTCCCATAAAGTTTTTAACTCCTACTACTACGGGATTACCTTTATTAATTTCCGATTCAAGGCTCCTTAAATCCATATCTCCTCTGAAAGTTATACTAACATCCGAATATTTTTTATCAAGAACATTAGATAATTGACCTAGATCTAATAAACGCCCTCTTTCACTTCCCGAAGATTCAATCGCTCCTGCAACAGCTAAATCATTTACAAGACTATTTACATCCACTGGCTTTCCTTTAGCATTCAATGCACAAGCGGATGCAACAGCCGCACAAATATTTTTTCCATCATTATAATTAAATTGATTTAAGGTAGCAGCTTGTATTCTTGAGCTCGAAATAGAAAGTACTTGTTCTGAAAATATACTTTCCGGATTTTCTATCCTCGGATTTAAAGCCCATAATTCATCCATTGTTAAATCATGAGAACTAGCAATTCCATAAAAGGTATCTCCTGGCTGAACAATATATTCTCTATTCATTCCATCAGGATCAACGTAATTCATAGGATTATTTCCAACGTACTGATAAGCAGGCTCTGAAGGAACAGGATCCACTCTAGTAAACCTTCCTAAATTACTATCATAATATCTCGCTCCAAAATAATGTAAACCAGATTCATCTAACTCTTTTCCAGTAAAACCATACTTAACATCATCAACTACTGATTGGCCAAAGGGTAAAGATAGATATTCAGAATCAACAACTCCAGAAGAATCAGTAACTATTCTATTACTTCCTAGTCTATCTTGGTGATAGTATTTAACATTTCCATTATGTTGAGAAGCAACTAAAGTATTACCTGCGTAAGTATACCTAGTAACTCCCAAATTTTGTTCAACCAATGGCTCAGGAGGAATATCTTCTCCATCAGTTAACTCCCCCTGGTCTGAAACCGAAGGAATATCAACAATCTTAGCAGAAACTAAACTAACACTAATCAGAAGTAAAACTACTATAATCACACTCTTTTTCATACTAATTAAAAAGAAAAGGTATATAAAAACCTTTCCCAATAACAAAATTATGAAAACATATGTACCAGATACTTCTGCCATTATTGAAGGAGTAGTTTCAGAGCTAATAGAAAAAAAAGAACTTCAAGGAACAGTAGTTATAGCAAATGCAGTAGTCTCAGAAGTAGAAGCTCAAGCAAATAAAAGAAAAGAAACAGGTTTCCTAGGATTAGATGAACTAAAAAAACTACAACAATTCAAAAAAGAAAAGAAAATTGAGCTAAGATTCACCGGCTCAAGACCAACTCCAGACCAAATCAAATTTGCAAAATCTGGAGAAATAGATGCAATAATAAGACAAATAGCTTACGAAGAATCTGCAACCCTAATCACGGCAGACATAGTCCAAGCAGAATCTGCAAGGGTATACGGTCTAGAAGTAAACTTCATAGAGCAAGCCAGGCCAAAACAAAAACTAAGCATAGAAAAGTACTTCAACAAAGAAACAATGTCCGTTCATCTAAAAGAAGACACAATTCCTCTAGCAAAAAGAGGTGCTCCAGGAAACTGGCAGCTAGTAAAAACCGGAAAAAAACTCCCATATAAAAAAATGAACGAACTCTCAAAGGAGATAATCGAAAAAGCCAGAATGGATCCAAAATCCTTCGTAGAAATTTCACGTTCAGGTTCAACAGTAATACAATATAAAAATTATAGAATAGT
>Ga0233437_1000801_pt1 | contig 65857 bp, 58 predicted proteins | sample SI_122_August201_FD_182714 | JGI IMG/M metagenome (GOLD analysis project Ga0233437, IMG submission 182714) | Seawater microbial communities from Saanich Inlet, British Columbia, Canada - SI_122_August2016_200_MG | ecosystem: Environmental > Aquatic > Marine > Inlet | place: Canada: British...
AAACGCGGTCTCATGCAAAAACTACTAACAGGCGAAGTGCGCGTCAACACTTAAGGAGCCTTCCATGGAAGCGGAAACCCCATACGGCGACCACCCCCATGAACTGCCCAGTTATCTGGAAAAGATTCAATCCCAGCTTCCGGCATTGCACCTGCTCATGCAGTTGGGCTGGGAGTATCTGACGCCCGATGAAGCCAATCAGTTAAGGGGCGACCGACTGGGCAACACGATCCTCGAACCGCTGTTGGCGGACCATATCCGCAATCATTGCCGTTTCACCTTCAAGGGGGCCGTTCATCCTTTTACCGAAAACGCCATCCAGGGAGCGGTTCAAAAATTAAAAGATTTTCGGGCCACCGGAGCGCTCCACCAGAACGAACAAGCCTATGATTTGCTCTGTCTGGGCGCCAGCGCACCCCAAACCATCGAAGGGGACACCAAAAGCTTCACCATCAACTATATCGACTGGAAATATCCGGCCAAAAACCGCTATCACTGCACGGCCGAGTTCAAGGTGGAACGGGTGGGGTTTGACAAGCACTACATCCCCGACATCGTCCTCTTCGTCAACGGCATCCCCCTGGTGGTCATGGAATGCAAACGTTCGGCCTATCAAACCAAGAAGAACCCCATTGAGTCCGCAATCAGGCAATTGGCCGACTATCAGGCCAGGGACGGCATCCCTCAACTATTCCTCTACAGCCAACTGTTGCTGGCCATTGCCCGGGACAAGGCCCAATACGGCACCACCGGCACGCCTCGAAAATTCTGGTCTGTCTGGAAAGAGTCCGACATTGATAATCCCATCCGGCAGTTGATTAGCAAACCACTCCCCGAACCGGACATGAATCACCTGCTTTCCGCCCATTTTTTGGAATCTCGCGGCACATTTACTTCCATGCTTGATCAGGGCCGAGAGATTTACGAACAGGACCGGTCCATCTATGCCCTCTGCCGGCCCCAACGGCTGATGGAATTGATTTACCGGTTCATCCTCTTTGACAACGGCGCCAAAAAAATTGCCCGATACCAGCAATACTTCACTGTCCGCGACATCATTGGGCGCGTATTAAAGGCCCCTCCCGGCAAACCGCGTCCGGGGGGCGTGGTGTGGCACACTCAAGGCAGTGGCAAATCGCTGACCATGGTGATGCTGGCAAAATCCCTGGCATTGCGCCGCGATATCGCCAATCCCAAAATCATTCTGGTCACCGACCGCATCAATCTGGACGACCAGATCTGCGGCACTTTTCGCGCCTGCAATCTGGAGCCGGAACAGGCCAATACGGGCAAGCACCTGGTGGAATTGCTGCTGGACCATCGCACCCACATCGTCACCACACTTATTCACAAATTCGCTACGGCATCAACCCATAAAAAGCTATCCAAAATCGACCGCAACACCTTTGTGTTGGTGGACGAGGGGCATCGCAGCCAATACAGCGAACAACACGCCCGTATGCGCCTGGCCCTGAAAGGCGCCTGCTTCATTGCCTTCACCGGCACGCCCCTGGCCAAATCGGCCAAAAGGAATACCTTCGCCCAGTTCGGCGATCTGTTCCGTCCGGCCTATACCATTATGCGGGCCGTGGAAGACAAAGCCGTGGTGCCGCTGCTCTATGAGGCGCGCCATGTCCCCCAGACCGTGGAAAAAGGGGCCATAGACAATTGGTTCACCAAGGTCACCCGCGGGCTTACCAAGGATCAGAAAGCCGATCTCAAACGAAAATTCTCCACCGAACGCCAACTTAACAAAGCCTTACAGAAGGTTCGTATGATCGCCTGGGACGTGAGTCTCCACTATTCTATTTTTTATCAGCACACCGGTCTGAAAGGGCAGTTGGTGACACCCAGCAAGGAGACCGCCCTGCAATACAAACAGTTCATGGACAGCTTTGATTTGGTAACCTCCGAGGTATTGATCTCAGCCCCCGCCGATCGCGAAGGCGAGGACAAAGGCGTTGGGCCGTCGGAAACGGAAACCGACTTTTGGCGGAATACCATGGACCGTTACGGTTCTGAAAAAAAGTACAACCAGCAGCTCATCAACGCATTTAAGCACGGCGACAACCCCGAAATCATCATCGTAGTCGATAAATTGCTCACCGGTTTCGATGCCCCGTGCAACACCGTGCTCTATCTGGCCCGCAAGCTCAAGGAACACACCCTGCTGCAAGCCATTGCGCGGGTTAATCGCCTTCACGAGGGGAAAGAATACGGTTTGATCCTCGATTACAGCGGCGTGATCGAAAACCTTGACGAGGCCTTGGATTTTTACAGCCGTCTGGCGGATTACGACCGCATGGATCTGGAGGAGACCGTCACCTACATCAGCGACAAGGCGGCCGAGTTACCCCAGCTTCATTCCAGTTTGTGGGAACTGTTTGAACCGGTGAAAGGATCACGTGATCCCGAAGCCTATGCCATCCATCTGCGGGATGACGATTTGCGCAACAAGTTTTACGAACGTTTCAGCCGTTTTGCCCGCACTCTGGCATTGGCCCTATCTTCCAGTAACTTCTTGGAGGAAACACCGGCCAAGACCATTGACCGCTACAAGAAGGACCTTAAAACGTTCCAGAACCTCCGGGCCGATGTGTGTCAACGGTTTCAGGAAACCATCGATTTTAGAGAGTACGAACCCAAGATTCAGAAGCTCATGGATATGCACGTGGGAGCCGACGAAGTCCAACAACTGTGCAAGCCCATCAATTTGCTCAATGCCGGTGAGCGACAAAAGGCTCTTGAAGAAAACGGCAAAAGCAGGGATGCCAAGGCGGATATGATTGCTTCAGCCACCCGGCATGTGATCGACCAGGAAATGGCCAAAGACCCGGCCTTTTACAGAAAGTTCTCAAAACTGCTTGAAGAGGTCATCGAAGCCTACCACCAGGGCCGCATACAGGCTTTGGAGGCGCTCGAAAATATCCAGGACATTTCCACCAAGGTCGTGACCCACACCGAAGACGATATCCCCGAGGCACTTTACGGCAAGGACATGGCGCGCCGGTACTATGGGCAAGTTCGGGAAAAGGTGGCCGAATACGGTTCTGATATCGAAAAGCCGGTCACCGAGGTTGCCCTTCAAATTGTGGATCGCATCGCCCCTTATAAAATTCGCGACTGGCGCTCCAACCCCGATGCGATCAACAAAATGCGCGGCGGAATCGACGATATTTTGTTTGACGTCATGGAAAAAAAAGGCATCACACTCTCGCTGGATGATCAGGACGCCATCATCGACAAATGCATTGAAGTGGCCATCGCCAATGAAGAATAAGCCTGAAAAGAACACCCTCCAATTCGGCTCCCGCCGGATTTCATTCAACCTCCATCGCTCAAACCGCAAGACCCTGCGAATCGTTGTGTCTCCGGAATTGACCGTTGATGTTTTTGCACCTCTTGATGTTGATGATGAAGAGATTCATTCAGCAGTAAAGAAAAAATCAGCCTGGATTGCAAGAAAACTGGATGAAGTCGAAACCTACCACCCCTTGCCCTCGCCAAAGCGCTATGTCAGCGGTGAGACCCTGGTGTACCTGGGGCGACAGTATCGTCTGAAGGCGGTGCAAGGGAAAAAACAGCCAGCCAAGCTGATGGGCCGCTACCTTTGGGTGCAGGTACCGGACAAGAAAGACGCCCAAAGTGTCAAAAAGGCTGTCGATGCTTGGTATCGCATACGGGCCTTTGAAACCCTTAACCGCTACCTGCAACGTTGCCGGGCGATCACATCCCGGCATGGAATCCCGGAGCCGCTTATCACCATACGTGCCATGCGCAAACGCTGGGGTAGCTGCAGCCCCAAAGGCTGCATCACATTAAACAGTAAGTTGATTCAAGTGCCTGTGCATTGCATCGAATACGTAATCATACACGAGCTTTGTCATCTCAAACACCACAACCATTCAAAAGCCTTTTATTCGTTGCTGAGTCGCTGCCAGCCGGACTGGCGGAAACGCAAGGAAACCCTTGATTGTGTTCGATTGTCGTAGCCAGCATAAGCGTCTGGAAAGCATCCATCACAAACACCCTTCCCTTTAAAACCCCTTCATCATCCCTTTGATCAGATACGGTACTTCGATCCGACCGGTGGGGGACAGGATACGACTGCTGAAATTGGTGGTGTATCGCTTTTTAAGCGTGCGGGCAAGTTTTCGGTACTCGGCGCTATCCACGGCACTGGCGATGTCCGCAAAAGACCGGGCCGTGCATTCCGCAAGGATTCTCGGACCCGTACCCACGGAAAGACGCCAGCCGTGGGTCACCGGGACTCCCAGTTGCTTCATCATGGGAATGGCTTCATCCCTCACAAAATCATTGTGTTCATCCTCCATGCCGGGCACGCTGTCGTAATACTGATCGAATTTCCAGGCGCCCATTTCATCCATAAATTTTTCATACCCATCCACGGAGATGGCAAAACCGGGGGGCACCCGCATGCCCATGTGCACCATCTCACCCAGGTTTGCGCATTTCTTGCCCACCCGATCGTTGTCTTTACTACGGAGTTCTTCAAGCCTGTAAATCCATTTCTGCGCCATCGTGAATTCCCCTTATTGGCTTTTAAATGTGACGCTAATCCGCGATGAGCCATGTATTATTTCTACATTGCTGTGAGAATAGATTGATTCTAATGCATTGGTTATCTATAATGAGTTACAGTTGAACGAGATTCGGAGACTGGAATTTCTTTCTGAGATTCGTAACGTCTCTGAAATATTCAGTCAGAAGATATTTAAGATCTGAAAGGAGGGATAAGCTATGATCTCCAATAACATACAGGATCTTTCAATAAATGATAGATTACAACTGGTTGAGGATATATGGGACAGCATTGCCGCAGATCAAATGATTTTGCATATGACCGACGAGCAAAAGATCGAGATTGATCGACGTTTGGATGCCTACTTGTCGGACGGATATAAAGGTCGTGAAGCAGATGAAGTGATGGTCGATATTCGGAAACGCCTGTAATTATGATCCTATATATTCGACCAGAGGCGGAAGTTGATATTGAAGAAGCGGCATCGTGGTATGAGAAGCAAAGTGAAGGTTTGGGGTATGAATTCCTCAATGAAGTTGAAAAAGCTTATAAAACGATCTTGGAAAACCCCAGTCTATATCCGGCAGTTTATCGCGACACTCACCGTACTTTGATTCATCGATTTCCTTTTGGCATTTTTTATCGAATTGAAAAAGGATTCATCGTAATCATAGCTGTTATGCATGGCAGCCGCGACCCAAAGCGATGGAAAAAAAGGTCATAGCCCGGCGGAGACCTGTCCACCCGAAAACCACATCACAAACACCCTTCCCTTTAAAACCCCTTCATCATTCCCTTGATCAGATATGGCACTTCAATCCGGCCGGTGGGGGACAGGATACGGCTGCTGAAATTGGTGGTGTAGCGTTTTTTAAGCGTGCGGGCAAGTTTTCGGTACTCGGCGCTGTCGACAGCACTGGCGATGTCCGCAAAGGTTCGGGCCGTGCATTCCGCCAGGATCCTGGGGCCTGTGCCGATGGAAAGGCGCCAGCCGTGGGTCACCGGGACTCCCAGTTGCTTCATCATGGGAATGGCTTCATCCCTCACAAAATCATTGTGTTCATCCTCCATGCCGGGCACGATGTCGTAATACTGATTGAATTTCCAGGCGCCCGTCTGGATGCTGAAGGGCTGGTCTCGAAACATGCCGGTGGGGATCCATACCTTGCTGCCGTAATTATAGACGTATTTCATGAGATTCGTGGATAGAATACGATACTCCCTGGAGGAGAGGGCGGTCAGAAGGCCCGAGCCATTCTGCATGGCGACCACAGCCATGATTCGAGGGCCTGATCCAACGACCACGTAGAATCCCCCCACCAACTTCATATCCAGCTTTTCCAGGCCGGAGTTGAATTCTTCCGAGATAAAGCGGGAGTAATCGTCATATTCACCGGGGTTCACGTCCCAGTACTGGGTAAATAGTATGGTCATGGGTTGTCTCCTTGTGTGAAGAACATTGGGTGCCTCTCTCACATTTTGAAAATCCGCGTCATCAACTCGGCCAGATATTCGGAATCGTCTTCCTTTTTCTCGGAAAACTTGGCCGGTCTTGTTTGAACCCAGAACAGGTTTTCAGGGAATTGCATGTCCTCGTCAAAAACCCATTCCATATCCTGTGGCATATCAAAGTAGGTCTCTACCTCAAGGGAAATCCTTACAATTTCATCAAGTTCCCGCTCGTCGATACATGCCCTGTCCTGCTTTTCCGCCGGAACACTCACCATGCCGATGCCGTCTTTTTTATAGACCACCATACGCGGTTTGTTGCTGATGGTGGATGATACGATTGATCTACTGACTTTGTCCACCAGGAAGCTGTCAGGGGTAATTTCACCGGAAACCACGCTCTCGCCTAAGCCCCAGTTTCCCTCAACCACCGTCTTGGTCAGATCTCCCGTGGTGGGCTGGACCGTAAGCGTTACACCGGCACTCCGGGCATTGACCATCTTGAGAACCGCCACACCGATGGGCGCCTTGCTCATTTCCATGCCTTTTTCAAGCCGAAAGGCAATGGCCCGCGTGGTAAACGCACTCCCCCACACCTTGATGATCTTTTTCAAGAGTTCCCGCTTCCCCTTCACGTTCAGATAGGTCTCCATCTGTCCGGGCATGCTCACCGCACCGCTGGACCGGGTGGCCACCGCCACATCCGGCATGCCCACGGTTTCGCAAAGCTCATCGTAGAAAGTATAAAGTTCATGTTTCATACCCTCGGGCATATCCTTGCCTTCGATGATGCCGCGAATGAGACGCCCGGCTTCCACCTGTTTTTCGATCTTATGAATACTTTCCCCGGCATCCTCCACGTATTTTCTAATTTCTTCGCCGGCGCCCGTTTCATCCATAAAACGTTCGTAACCATCCACGGAGATGGCAAAACCGGGCGGCACCCGCATGCCCATGTGCACCATCTCCCCCAGGTTTGCGCATTTCTTGCCCACCCGATCGTTGTCTTTACTACGGAGTTCTTCAAGCCTGTAAATCCATTTCTGCGCCATCGTGAATTCCCCTTATTGGCTTTTAGCTGTTGGCCCTCAGCCCTTGGCGGCTATGCTTAAACCAGGAGCTGAGAGCCTGAAAGAAACCACTGATTATTTATCCAGGATGTAAACGGCTCCCATATTGGCATCCACCTTGACCTTCTGTCCCGATCGGATCTTGGCGGTCCCCTCGAACACGTTCATGACCACGGGAATGCCATACTCCCGGCCCACGATGGCCGCGTGGGACAGGCTGGCCCCGCGATCCACGATCACACCCTTGATCATGCTGAAAATGGGCGTCCAGCTGGGTGATGTACTGGCAGCCACCAGAATATCCCCTTCCTGGACCAGACCCAGCTCATCCTCGTTCATGATCACGCGTGCCGGACCCTCGGCCACTCCCGGCGATCCGCAGGTACCGTAGAGATCCGCTTTCAGTTCCGGTCTTACCTGGGGCATGGCGCCCACAACCACTTTCAGGGCAATGGGGTCGTTGCTCTGAACCAAAACCGCCATGGCCTGATCCAGGTCAAACCCTTCCTTGAGCATGGCCGGCGGGTTGGGATTCTCACACCACCCTTTCCATTCCGCTTTTCTTCGTTCCACAATATAGCGCATATCAAACTGATCCGGGTTGATGCCGGCCCGCCGCACTTCATCCGGCTGAAGGAAGAATATGTCCTCGGCATCATCAATGGCCCCTTCCTGAGCCCAGCGTTTGCCCAAGCCCAGAGCGCTTCGTCTCATCATGGCATGGGTGTAGAGGTCCAGATAATGGTCATGTTCTTCACTGAATACACCGCTCTTCTGGGCCAGCCGCATCAGTTGCGTAAACCATCCCTGCTGTTCCTGGGGCACCTTTTCCATGACCTTTTTTTCAGCAACCAGCCTGGCATCGGAGACCTTGGCCCTTTCCGCTTCCAGGTTAAAACCGCCCCCCTTTTGCAGAAACTGTTTCACATTCATCAAAGCCGGGGTGGGATCTTCCACCCAGGTGGGCAGATTCATCTCGCTCATGCGCTGCATGCGCCACCCGTCTTCGTCCATGAACTCGGAAAAATCCTTCATGAAGGCGCGGCCCTTGTCGCTGCCCTCCAGCCTGGATTTAATGCCTTCCAGCTCGCCTTCCAGAAACGCCATTTCAAGACCCTCTTCCCGGGCGCGTTTTGAGAACTCCCACAACCGCTTGTCAACCTGAAAAACCTTGTTATCAAAACCGGAAACCAGATTGTGAAACAAAGGAGAAGTGTCGTCGATCCCCGCCAGTTCCCGGCACATGTTTTCAAAGAGGATATAGGCCGTATAAGTGCCGTACATCATATACATGTGGATCTCCCACATGCGGCGGCAGGTGTTGATGGTCTCCTCGAAGTTATCCAATAAATCTAGATTGTCCGCTGTATCCAGATCCAGTTTCTTCAGATTCTCATAACGTCCCAGGATTTCCTCCACATACCCATTCCACAAACCGTCATAGTCCTGGATGAAAGGCAGAATGGCCTTTTGAAATTTCTTTTCCCGACGTTGCTTTTCCTCTTCGCTTTTGACCAGCAAAAGGGTCAGGTAGCCGCCGCCGTTATGAAAACGCCAGTCCCAGCCCTTGACGGTTGGGAGGCTCAGTTTTTCGGCCCCGTACTGCATCCCATGTCGGCAAAAGCTGACCCAGAACCACCCGAACATGGGGGTCCATGGCGGGACCGAATGGGTCCCGTCTAAAAACCACGCAGGCGATTGTTCAAAGTCTCTTTCCGCATCAAATTCCAACCCTGGCACCACATCATACACTTTCATTCTTTCGTCTCCTCTTCAAAAATGTTTGTGGAACGCAAAACCGGCTTATGTAAACCTTCCCGGGAATATGCGGTTTTGCAACAATCGCAATTGCCTTTACTAACAAACACACCCTCCTTTCTTTTTCCTGATTTATCCGTCCACCAGCGTCAATGCGTCCGGATCACACCACTTTACGCACTGGGGATCCGGCGGGTCCCCGCAAAAATCACATTTGAGGGGAATGCCTGTATCCGGCTCTTTAAAAGCCGATTTTACCGGACAGGATGCCCGGCAGACCACACAGCCGTCCACTTCCTGACCGTTGATCACCATATTTTCCTTGGAATTGCAGGCCGCTTCCGTATAGGGGCCTGCGATGACCGGCAGGCACACCTCCTCACCCACGAATACGCGAATACGCGACCGCTGCGGATTGACGGATCCGGTGTGCGCCAATGAACAGGCCACCTGGCAAAGTTTGCATCCGGTGCATTTGGCATAATCGATCTTGATTCTCATGGGCCGTTCAACCTCCCTTAGGAAAGTCCCAGTTCCGCCAGTTTCTCAGGCTTGGGAATCCCTTGTTCATCCCATCCCCGAAGGTCATAATATTCGGGCAACATACGGTCCATGGGCACCACCTGATCCTTCACCCGGGGCTCATGGGTCATTCTTCTGGGCAGGGCATCATCTTTTGCGGTAAGCCCCGCTTTCAGGTTGAACAACCGCTCCATGTTCCAGATTTTTTCTCCGATCATCCGGAGTTCCGCATCACTGTAGTCCAATCCGGTGGTAAGATTGAGCCAGACCTGAAGCTTCTCTCCCCACAAAGGCCCATGGTAGATAATCCAGCATAATATGGCGGAGTCCACAAGGGCCACGTAGTCCTGGTCGTGCTTGGTCCATTCGATATGTTCCTCGGGATCACGCCTGCCGTCATAAAAAGGAAGGGTGGCCTTGGTATGGCTGCCCCCCACATTGTTGGTGGCATACTGAAGACCGATGATGGGGACTCCCTGGGGATGCCAGGCGGGCATGCCCATGCCTTTGATACCCATGAAGAGTTCGGGATGTCCGTATTTTTCCGCAACAAATTTCCCCCCTTCGGCCAGCACTTCACCGAAATCCTCACGGATGGCCGTCTTTTTAAGTAAAGCCATCATGGCTTTGGTATTACCGAAGCCCATGGCATATCCCAGATCTTCTTCCGGCAGATATCCCGATTCGAACAGCTCCATGGCACACGATATGGTGGCACCAGCCGTGATAGTGTCCATACCCAGTTCATTGCACAGGTAATTGGCGCGACAGATGTCATCCAGATCCCCAAACCCACAGTTGGAACCCAACAGGGCCATACTCTCATGCTCGGGACCTTTGGTGGTCCAGGGATATTCGGGGTCTTTGATGCGGCTTCTTTTACTGCAGGCGAAGGGACACCCGAAACAAGCCTCATCCCGAACGCGAATGTGGTCCCTCACGTTGTTGGGATCTTCATACCATTCAAAGGCTTTGGAATATCCTTCCTGGAAATTGCGGGTGGCCTGCGTGCCGCTCTTGTTGGCTCTCCCCGGCAGTGCCCATGTGCCGTAGGTTCGACGATTGTACAGGGTACGATTGACCCTGCCCTCTTCCAGGAAATCCATCACCGCCTGACTGAAGCCCGTGACATCCGCCACATCCACCTGACCCGTGCCGCTGACCGCAATCCCTTTCAGGTTTTTGCTCCCCATGACCGCACCTAAGCCCGAGCGTCCCGCAGCCCGGCCGCCATCCGCCATGATGCAGGCAAACCGAACGAGGTTTTCGCCGGCAGGGCCGATACTAACGACACTGAGATCACTCAGTTGCCAGTCGTCCAGGGAGTCGGCTTCACCCAGCTCTTTTCTAAGGGCATGTTCCGTGTCGGTGGACCACTTCCCCCACAGATGGTCTGCTTTACGAAGTTCCACCTGATCGTCCCTGATATAGAGGTACACGGGGGATGGCGCCTGGCCTTCAAGAATCAGAATATCATAACCCGCAAATTTCAGATTGGGGCCGAAGTAACCGCCGCAACAGGGGTTGGCAATACAGTTGCTCAAGGGGGATTTGCTCACCACAACGAAGCGCCCCCCGGCGGGAACGCCCGTACCGGTCAAGGGCCCCGTGGCAAAAATGAGCTTGTTTTCGGGGCCCAGGGGATCAATGCGGGGGTCCACTTCATCCATCAGCAGTTTAAGCCCCGCGCCCCGCCCGCCGATAAAATTCCGGCACAGGTCCGGGGACAAATCTTCAACGGAACGGTTCCCCGTGGTAAGATCAATCCTCAGAATTTTGCCTTTCCATCCAAACATAAGGCTCCTTTCCAGCTAATAGGTGTTCGCTATTAGCGATTCGATTCTGCCTAAGGGCTAACCGCCAACGGCTAAAAGCAATGAAAAAACCTGCTCTTCATTGTTGCCCATGACATCCAGTGCCCCGCTTCGGCACGATGCCGCACAGAGGCCGCATCCTTTGCAGAGTGCGCTGTTCACCACTGCCACGCCCGTCTCAGACGACACTTCCACCGCATGAAAGGGACAGACTTCCTCACAGACGGAACAGCCCGTACAACGCGTTTCATTCACCTGGGCTATGGCGCCTTCTCCCCACATTTCTTCCTGGGAAAGGACCGTCATGGCCCGGGAGGCAGCGGCATACCCCTGAGCAACACTCTCGGAGATGTGTTTGGGATTGTGGGCCAGGCCGCACATGAAAATGCCGTCGGTGGGAAAATCCACCGGCCGAAGCTTCATATGGGCCTCCATAAAGAACCCGTCCGGGTTCAGAGGCACCTTGAGGGCCTGTGAGAGAGAATGGTTGTGTTCATTTGGCACCGTGGCGGCGGCCAGGGAGACCAGGTCCGCCTCCAGCATCAATTTCTTCCCCAGTGTCGGTTCGGTCACCCATACCTGCAGCCCGTTATCACCTTCTTTGGCCTCAACCTCCGGTTTGTCCGCCTCATGGTACCGGATGAACATCACACCCTGGTCCGCCGCATCTCCATAGGCATTTTCCATAAGACCGTAGGTTCGCATATCCCGGTACAGCACATAAATTTTCATTTCAGGGTTGATCTTTTTTAGCTTGAGGGCATTCTTCACTGCCTGCCCGCAGCAGACACGGCTGCAGTAGGGTCTCTCATCATCCCTTGATCCCACACATTGAATCATCACCAGGGAACGGCATTTTTTGATCCGGTCCCTTTGTCCGTAGATTGCTTCTTCCAGTTCCAGATGGGTCAACACTTGATGGTTATTCCCATAAAGATATTCATGGGGTTTAAATTCCTGGGCACCGGTGGCCACCACCGTCACGCCGTGGGGAATCTCAACGGAAAGCTGTTGCGCACCCGTTAGAAGGGTCGTGCGGAAATTCCCCACATACCCGGAAAATTCTCTGATTTCCGCTCCCATGTGGACCTGAACCAACAGATGGTGGTAGACCCGTTCAGTGAGCCGTTTCAGATAGGCTTGAACGTCGTCTTCCTCCACCGTAACCCTTAACCTTCTCGCCATACCGCCTAGAAGATTATCTTTTTCAACCAGATGCACCTTGATACCCTGGTTGGCCAGAGAGAGGGCACAGACCATACCGGATATGCCGCCACCGATCACCAGTGCCGAACGCTGAATCGTGTACGGTTTTCGGGAAAGCGGCATCAGCATACCCGCTTTGGCGGTGGCCATACGAACCAGATCTCCGGCTTTTCGAGTGGCTCTCTTTTTATCTCCCATGTGGACCCAGGCACAGTGTTCCCGGATGTTGGTCATTTCAAAAAGAAAGGGGTTCAAGCCCGCCTGTCTGAGGGCATCCTGGAAAACCGGTTCATGGGTTCTGGGGGTGCAGGCAGCAACGACCACCCGGTTGAGGTCTTTTTCTTTGATGGTTTCAACCATCCGCTTGATGGAATCGATGGAGCAGCTGAAGGTGTCTTCCTGGGCGTGAACAACCCCCCCCAGGGTCTCAGCGTATGCCACCACATCGGCCGCCGCCACGCTTTTAATGATATTGGTACCGCAGTGGCACACAAACACACCGACCCGTGGGGGTTCCCCCCGGATATCCCGTTCCTCGGGGTAGAATTTTTCACTGACCAATGACCCCCGGACCCGGCCCAGGCGCTCCGTGGACATGGCCGCCGCACCGCCGGCCATGGTGACGGCATCGGGGATATCCATGGGTCCGCAGAAAACACCGCAGGCGTAAATACCGGACCGGTTGGTTTCCATGGGGTGCAGGGCGGACGTGCCGCAGAATCCTTCTTCATTAAGCGTTATGCCCAACCGTTCCGCCAATGCACGGTTGCCGGGGGGCGATGAAATTCCCACAGACAGCACCACCAGGTCAAAGGCCTCTTCTTTAACCCGTTCACCATCCAGACGGTACCTGAGGGTCACAGCATGGGTTTCCGGATCTTCACCCACAACGGAGGGTTTCGCCCACTCGAACCGCACCCCGTCAAGCGCTTTGGTCCTTTCATAATACCGCTCAAACCCTTTTCCGAATGCGCGTACGTCATTATGAAGAATCACCACTTCCAGGGGTGGGATATGTTCTTTGGAGAGAATCACCTGTTTCATGGCATACATGCAGCACACCGATGAACAATAGGGATTTCCAGCGGCCACGTCTCTGGAACCCACACACTGTATCCAGGCGATTTTAAGCGGGGTTGCGCCGTCGGACGGGCGGCACAGCACGCCCCCATTGGGTCCGGAAGCACTCAGGAGACGCTCATATTCCAGGCTGGTGATCACATTTCTGTACCGGTCATACCCGTACTGGCTCTGTTCCGACGGATCAAACACGTCATAGCCGGGCGCCAGGATGATACTTCCCACCTGTATTTCATGTTTTTTGGCCTGCTGGTGAAAATCGATGGCACGCACATTACACGTGGGCACGCAGATCTGGCACTCGGTACGCTGCAGGAACAGGCACTGGGCAGGATCCACCATACTCACTGCGGGAACCGCCTGCGGGAAGGGCAGATGGATGCACTTGATTGTTGCAAGCCCTGCGTTATAGTCGTCGGTGATCTCCACGGGGCAGTATTCGGCGCAGAGGCCACAGCCGGTACACTTATCCGAATCCACGTACCGGGGCTCTTGCACCACATCAACCGTGAAATTGCCCGCCTCCCCCCGAACAGCATCCACATCCGAGTCCGTCAGGATTGAAATATTGGGGTTCGTGGCACATTCCAGAAATTTGGGAGACAGAATGCACATGGAACAATCATTGGTGGGAAAGGTCTTATCCAGCTGGCTCATTTTTCCGCCGATTGAAGCGGCCTTGTCCACCAGATAGACCTTGAACCCGGAATTGGCCGCATCCAGGGCCGCCTGTATGCCGCTGACCCCGGCACCCACGACCATGACGGCACCGACGGGTTTCCCCGCGGCATCGGGCATTCCGTTTTCCTGCCCGGCCGTCGTAGCCACTTTGGCAGAGTCTGCTTGATTTTCTGACACTTGAATCTCCGTAAACTGCTACAATGCCATTTCCACAAGTTCTGACACATCCATGATTTCCAAATCCCCATCCATTTCGGCCGTGGCCACACTGTCCTTGAAATTGAGGATGCAGTAGGGGCACGCGGTGGCCAGAATGCCAGCGCCCTGTTCAACGGCCTGGGCCACCAGGATATCGGAAAATCGTTCCCCTTTCACGGTTTCCATCCAGATACGCCCACCGCCGCCACCGCAGCAAAGGGAGTTTTCCCTTGCGTTTGATTCGTCCAGCAGTTGAAGACCGGGAATGCTCCGGAGCACATTTCGCGGTTCGTCATAAATGCCGTTGTGCCGCCCCAGGTAACAGGGATCGTGATAGATCACTTTCTTTTTGACTTCTTTGGTAAATGTAATTTTTCCCTGTGAAATGAGACGGTCAAGTACCTGGGTCACATGGGAGACTTCAAAGATGCCCCCCAGTTCCGGGTAATCATTCTTGAAGGTGGTGTAACAGTGGGGTGACGTGGCGATAATCTCTTTGACGCCGTTTTCCTGAAACGCTTTGATATTGTTTTTGGCCAGCGACTCAAACACATCCTGGTTGCCCACTTTCCGAACACTTTCGCCGCAGCAACTTTCACTGCTTCCGAGGGTTCCGAACCCGACCCCTGCTTTTTGAAGAATTCGACCCGTGGCACGGGCCACATTCCCCAGTCGCGTGTCATAGGCGGGCGTGCAGCAGGAAAAATAGAGTAGGGGCGAAAAATCTTTCGCCCCTACGTCGCTCAATATCTCAATTCCTGTGTCCTTTATCCAATCAGAACGGTCCTTCCGTTCCCCGCCCCAGGGATTGCCTTCACCGCTCAAACCACCCATGGCGCTCCGCAGGCTTGCCGGCGCCATTCGGTATTCGAAATCGAGCAGGATTTTTCGTACCGATCCCAGAACATCCGTAATGGCCACGCCTCTGGGGCATCGGTCGACACACTGGTTGCAGGTGGTACATTGCCACCAGGATTCGTCTTCCAAATCCACCAACCCGTAGCGGGATTCACAGATCATGCGATGCGGCATGAAGGTCCGGACCGTATTCCAGGGACAGCTGGCAGTACACAGCCCACACTGAAAGCAGAGCTTGAAGGCGTCACCCCCCGCATCCCTGATCAAATCAACGGCTTCTTCAAAAGGCTCAACGGTTTCCAAACCTGACTCCCGTTAATCAAAAAAAGCTTTTATCATTCTTCCAGCCTGACAACTGAAAACTGACAACTGCCAACTTCTAATGCATATACCGCCCGCCATCCACCACCATCGTTTGCCCGGTGATGAAATCACTTTCCGAAGACGCCAGGTAGAGGGCGGCACCCGTCACGTCCTCGGGGGTTCCCAAACGCTTGAGCGGGGTTTTGGAGGTATCGTATTGGGTTACATCCGCCAGGGAACGGCTCGCTTCCGTGTCCGTGAATCCGGGGGCAATGGCGTTAATGCAGATGTTATGGGGCCCCAGTTCAACGGCCAGCGCCCGGGTTAACGCCAAGATCCCTCCTTTGGAGGAGACATAATGGACAAAACCGTGGGACCCGGTAAAGGCGGTTTCAGAGCAAAGGTTTATGATTTTGCCGTAGCCCGCCTCTCTCATGAAGGGGTAAACCGCGCGTGTGGCAATGAAGGATCCTTTGACATTCACCCCCATGACCCGGTCCCATTCATCCAGGGAAATTTCATCAAAGGGTTTTCTGACAAGGCCGTCATAGATAGCGGCATTGTTAATGAGGATATCGATTTTACCGTAGGCATCGGCCGTTTTTTCCGCCATTGCCCGGCAGTCATCTTCACTGGTGACATCCCCTTTAAAGAATTGCGCTTCGCCGCCCGCTTTTTCGATCAACGAAACGGTCTCTTTCATGTCTTCCAGATCCTTGTCCGTAAGCACGATGTTCATGACCATGATGCGTGCGCCCTCACGGGCGAGCCTGAGCGCAAACGCTCTGCCCAAGCCCCGTGCCCCGCCGGTCACGATGGCAACCCTCTCCTTCAAACGCATGTCAGTCTCCTCTGGTTATGGGCAGGGGCGAAAAACCCAATTTTGAACTGGGCGCCCCTGCGTTTCATGCCTCAATTAATATTCTGGCTTCCGAAGCCCGTAATCATCCGCAATGATCTGGTAACAGTTGTAGCTGGATCCCCGACCAATGGCGGGACCGCCGGCCACACCCGATGAACACATGTAGAGGCCGTTTATGTGGGTTTTGAGGCCGCCGGGAAGCCCTCTGAAACGACCGCTCTGACTGCCGCCGCAGTTCCCTTCGGACCAGCCCCCTTCCCGCATGTCCAGATGGGTATCCTGGATATCGATGGGGGTCGCCACGCGCTCCGCGATGAGATTGTCTTTGGTCATGTTGGGGGCGTACTGCTGCCACTGTTCCATCATGTCGTCCACAAACTCGTCATGGAGCTGCCGCCACTCTTTCCTGGAGAAAAGGCGCGCGGGTGCAGTGAATTCTTCCACATGGATGCTGTGCTTCCCTTCGGGGACCCGGCTGGGATCCCAGATGCTGTCGGGTGCCGTCAGAAGGTGGAACTTGCTCGGCATTCCCAGGAGGAAAATTTCGTGCATGTACTTGTCTTCCGTGTACCCCAGATCCTTGGGCAGATAGTAGGTTCGAGGCGTCCTATTGACGTCGGGGTTGTCCTTGGCAGCCGTGTAGTCCGGCAGCTCATGAACACCGATGGGTCCCCAGAAAAGCTGCGCGCGATCGAAGAAATAGGTATCCACTTTCCGTTTCATATGGGTGGAGAGATTCTCTTCTCCGATCATGCGGAGAAACAGCTGCGGCGTGGCATTATCGCTGACCACCATCTGTTTGGCCTCGATCTCGGTGCCGTCCAGCAGTTTAATCCCTTTGGCCTTGTTGTTATCAATGATGAGTCTGTCCACTTCGGAATTGATATGATACTCAACCCCCAGTTTTTCGCCCGCGGAGACAAGGGATTCGGTGATGGACCCGGTCCCCCCCTTGGCGATGGCGGCCGTCTCCCAGCCCACCACAAGATGGAGGGTGGCGAAGGCAAACATGATCCCCGGCACATCGTCGGGATAGATGCCGCAGGAGGTCAAAAACCCTCTCATCATCAGGATTCTGAGTTCGGGGCTTTCAAAGATAAAGTGAGCCCATTCCTTGGCGGTCATGAAATGCATGGAGGGGTCAAAACCGGTTTTGGGATCAAGTACCAGTCTTTCAAGGGCATCGGGCACACCGTAGGGTGTCGGCACCGAATATCGAAATTCATGGAAGGCCGGTCTGATATAATCGTTGTATTTTTCCGTCCAGTAGATATAGGCTTCCGCATCGGCCTTTGAAAAACTTTCAATCTGCTCATAGGTCTTTTTGACATTCGTCTCGCTGTACTCCGTCTTTCCGGTCACGGGATCCACCACCGGGTAACCGGCGTAAGCCACATAGGATGTCCCATCGTCAAAGACGGCTGCTTCATTGGTATCCGGAAATGTATATTCCAGACCTTCGTCACGAAGGTTGAATTCCTTGTAGGCCGGATGCCCGTAATAGCGTGTAAAATGAGCGCAGAAATTGCCACGGAACCCGGGCGCCGGTGAATCGTCATAGGATACGGCGCCGCCGCCCAAGTGATCCAGCCGTTCAAAAACCCCTACTGAAAGCCCGGCTTTGGCCAGGTAAGGGGCGATGGTTGTCCCATGATGTCCGCCGCCGATCACTATTGCATCGTAAGATTTGTCTGCCATTTTGTTTATACCTCCTGTTTTTTTGTGTAAGGGCGAAAAATTTTTCGCCCCTACGATTAACCCTAAACTATTTGAGCGAAATGAAGACTTCTGCCAGCTTTCCCGCCTGGTCATCCACGGACCCTTCGAAAAACTCACAATCCCTCCCCATATCCGGGGGTGAAGAGAGTGCCGCAATCCCCATTTTCTGAAGCGCGTCGGAGCTTGTGCCGATTTCTTCGGCATTCCATGTGGGAATTGAACGTGAACCCCGCATCATCTTGAGCATTTTAGTCCGGGAGATGTACCTCAGTTCACCCACCTCATTGCTCACCGTTACGAGGGCGGGCATTTGTGCTTTCACCCGTTCGTATCCTTCGGGGATGCTCTTTTCCACCACCACGCTGCCGTCTTCCACGTTGATGGCCCGGGCCAGGCTGATGCACGGCAGCCCCAGCATTTCTCCCAAGATAAGCCCCACCTGTCCGGAATCCCAATCCCCGGCCTGTCTACCGGTCAGCACCAGATCGTAATCGCCGATTTTTCGGATGGCATCTGAAAGCGCCGTTGCCGTGGAATAACTGTCCAGTTTTTCAAACTGATCGTCCTGTAGAAGGATTAATTCATCGGCACCCGCTGCAATGGTTTTTCTAAGCACCGTATCCGATACCTTCTTCCCCAGACTCAGGACGGTAATTTTACCACCCACCTCTTCCTTCAGCTGAACTGCCGCCTCCAACGCATTTTCGTCGAAAGGGCTGATGACCTGGGGGGCATCCACAATCACTTCCATTTTTTCCGCATCCACGCTCACGTCGGAAAGGGGCGCTTCCGGATCCGGGATCTGTTTGGCGCAGACAATGATTTTCATATCGGTCATGACAACTCCTCCAGTTTCTCCATGAGCGCGGGAATCACATCTTCATAATCTTCAACAATGCCGTAGTCCGCCACCTTGAACATGTTGCAACTCTTGTCCGTATTGATGGCGATGATCTTTTTGGCGTGAACCATGCCCACCAAATGTTGGATGGCCCCCGATATGCCCACGGCCACATAGATATCGGGAGAGATCATGGTACCGGTGAGCCCCACCTGGTGGTCCGAAGATATCCATCCTTTGTCAACGGCCACTCGGCTGCACCCGATCATTACATTGTCAAATGATTCACCCAAAGCTTCGGCCAGCTCTTCAAGGAGTTCAAACCCGTCCTCTTCGCCCAGGCCCGCGCCACCGGAAACCACCACGCTGGCTTTATCCAGCGCAACAGACGCCTCTTCGACGATTTCAAGGGATTGGACCATGATCATGGATTCGTCAATTTCCGGAGTGATTTCCTGGATCTCCCCTGGGGCATCACCCGGTTCGGCAGCTTGAAAAACCTTTGCGCGCACCGTCGCCAGTTGCGGTTCCCCTTGAAATTTAAAAACGGATATGGCGTTACCGCCGGAAACCGGCTTGGTCCGCAGCAACAGGCCGTCTTCCGGGTCGATTGCAAGGTCAATGCAATCGGTGGTTAATCGGCTGTTCAGCCGTGCGGAAAGCCTCGGTCCCACTTCCATGCCCACAAAAGAGTGGCCCATGAGGAAAACTTTCGGACCGATCTTCCGGCAGGCTTGTTCCAGAGCAGAAACCCACAGATCAGGTTTGAAGCCCTCAAGGAGGGGGTGTTCCATTTTATAGACCTTGGCCGGGCCGTACGAAAGCGCCTGGTCAGCCACACCGGAAATTCCCTCCCCCATTAACAGGAGAGAAAATTCTCCGCCCATTTCATCGGCGAGCTTCTTTCCAGCTTCCAACAATTCAAGGGTTCTCGTCTCCAGCGAACCCGCTTTTACTTCACCCAGTATCAATACTTCACTCATCCCGAACCTCCTTCTCTTGCAATGCCTGCAACACCAGTTCATTTAGATCCATCACCCTGAAAGGTTCCTTGAAGCCTGCGGCTTTGCGTGCATCCTCCAGCATGATAAGACATAAGGGGCATGCGGTGATAACAATCTCCGCTCCTGTGGCTTCTGCTTCCCGAATCCGCACCTCACTCATCTTGACATCCCCTTGCAGGTCCTGCCACATTCTGCCCCCGCCCCCGCCGCAACAGAGGCTGTCTTCCCCATGGTGCGGCATCTCAACCAGGTTGATCCCGGGTATGGCGCCAATAACCTCCCTGGGTTCATCAAAAATCCGGTTGTGCCGGCCCAGGTAACAGGGATCATGGTAGGTCACTTTGGCTTCAATGCCGTCTTTGAATTTGAGCTTTCCATCCGCCATCAGCTTTTGGAGCATCTGGGTGTAATGTCTTGTCCGGAATTCGGCATCCGGGTATTCGTTTTTAAACGTGTGAAAACAATGGGGCGATGAGGTCACGATTTCCGTGATGTTATATTTTTCAAACAGTTTCTCACAACCCTCTTTTTGTTCTTCAAACAGCCCCAGTTCCCCTACCCTGCGGCCAATGTCCCCACAGCACGGCTCTTTCTTCCCCAGGATACCAAAATTAACACCGGCAGCTTTCAGCACCGCTGAAAAGGATTGGGCGATTCGCTGTGCTGTGTCGTCAAAAGAGGTGGTACATCCCACGAAGTAGCAGAGATCCGCTTCCGCTCCCCTTTTGGTGAGATTCACAATATCCAGATCATCCGCCCAGGCGCCCCGCTTCTTTTTGGAGGATTCCCAGGGGTTATTGTATTTGAAAAGCTTCTCCAGGGTCTGGTTCAGCAGCTTGGGCACCTGGGTCCCCTCTTCCACCGCCAGCATCCTTTTCTTCGTCACCACTTCAAAGGTGGCACCGTAAACCGGGCAGACCTCAAGACAGGCACGACAGGTGGTGCAGTACCAGAAATTTTCATCCACCTGTGTTTCTTCATCGCGGTTCATGAACCGGATGTCCCCCACAGGCGAATGCTCCTGCCAAAGCGTGCGGCGCATGGCCTGAACAAAATCCCGGGGCGCAAAGGGCTCGCCGGCCCCGGCGGAAGGACACGACGCAACGCACCGGCCGCACCGCATGCAGCCGTCAAAAAAGATGGCATCTCCCAGATCAAATTCCCCGGCGCCGTCCTCAATGCCCAGGAGAACCGGCTCGGCAGCACTCTGGAAATAAATGCTCGCGGGCGCACCCAGGATATGAAACAATTTGGTGTAGGGGATCAATGCAATAAAACTCAGACAAAGAAGGGTGTGTATCCACCAACAGGCAGGGTAGAAGGCTTCAGCGGAGTCCGGTGAGAAGAGACCACCCAGCCAGCAACCCACAAATGACCAGGCAGCCCATGCGGGTGCTTGGGAAGACAACCTTAAGCCTTCCAGGATGAATCCGGAAAGCACCATCAGCAGGAGCCACAACGGGACCAGGGCATCCTCGAGACGTCTTTCAAGGCGTGGAACACGCTGAAGATAACGACGAATGAGCGCCCAGATGACCCCGGAAAGGAGCATAAGACCTGCCAGTTCCATTAATAAGGAAAAAACCAGATGGGGCGTGCCCGCAAGAAAGGATGTCACATAATGATGGATCGCCAGAACGCTGGTGCCGACGAAAAGAATTAGAAATCCCCAGAAAATGAGAAGGTGCATCAAGCCCGCCGCCACATGGCCTTCAATCAGGCGACGTCCCAGAAAAACGTCCAGCAGCATTTTTTTGAGAGCTTCCGCTGAAAAGGATACGCTCCGGGACCCGGCGCTTTTTTTCCACACCAGGACACAAACCGCCATACCCCCCAGGAAAAGTACCGTGGAAAGCGCCGCCAGCACGTAAAAGATCCAGATATGATCGATCTGCCAGAACATGACGCGATGGGGTGTCATGGGTGTCTCCCTTTTCAGGAAATCTGTTCGAAGAAATGTTATCAACATTGTTCGTTTTTTGGTTGACTTGTCAAAGCAATTGTTTTTATTCTTCCATAAGATTTTCTTATATCGCAAAAGATATGCTTATGGAGAGTACCATGAGAATGAATCTGAACCAGTTGAGATCCTTTTTCTTTGCGGCACGTGACACAAGTGTTACAAAAGCCGCCCAGTCACTTTTTGTCACCCAGCCGGCAGTGACCATGCAGATCAAATCGCTGGAATCGGATCTGGACCTGAAGCTGTTCACGCGGCATGGAAAAGGGTTTGATCTCACGGACGCGGGCAGGGTTCTGTTTGGATATGCCGAGCGTATATTCGAAATTGTAGAAGAGATGGAATATGTATTGAAAGGCCACGGTGATCTTTCCCACGGCTCACTTGTGATCGGCACCACCCGAAGTTTTGCCCGGCACCTTATGCCCAGGTTGCTTTCAAAGTTTCAGGAACAGTACCCCGGCGTGAAAGTGTATCTGAAAGTGGGAAGTTCCACAAAAATCGCCGACCGTGTCATGGCCTATGACTACCACCTGGGCGTCATCGGTCGAATCCCCTTTCGCAGCAAACTGAGCGTGGTGCCCTATTCCCGGGAGGAGTTCTGTCTGGTGGTGCCAACAAGCCATCGATTTGCCACCCAAAAAACGGTAGGCTTCAGCGATTTGGCCCATGAACCCATTATCATTCGCGAAGACGGGTCCGGTTCGAGATATGCCATACTTTCCATGCTGAACTCACACGGCATCAAACCGTCTGTTCTTCTGGAGGCGGAAAGTATTGAGTTTATTAAGGAGTATATCATTCAGGGGCGAGGCATCAGTTTTCTGTACAAACCCGAGATCCGCCTGGAAGCGCAATTGGGTCTACTCAAACCACTGACCCTGGCGGAGGGATCCATTATGGTCCAGACCGATGTGATTTTCCCGAAAGACGTGGATCTGAATCCGGCCACCAAGGCCTTCCTACGGTTGTTTGATTAAGGGCCTCGGTCCTTTTTTTCTTTTTTGAAATGCAACGCAAATGGTTGACCCATAAGATCCACCTGGCCGTAAGCGTGTTTCAATAGACAAAGGGCAACCATATTTTCAAACTTCATGCCTTCGTCCCCTTGCACCAGACCGGTACCAAAAAAATAGATTTTAGCTTCCTTGAGAATGGATCGTGCAATATTCCTGGAAAACGGCACTACCCGGAAGATGATATAGAGAGATTCAAGAATCTGAATGTATCTTTTGACGGTGCCAGGGGCAACCTGCATGTCTTCGGCGATAGAGGTGTAGGAAACAGGAGAACCGACCCTGCGGCGCAAAACATCCAAAACCATCTGCATGGTTTTGAAATCATGTATTTTTTCAAAATCGAGGATGCCGGTTCGTATCAATCCGTCCACGTACTGCATCCGCCAGCGATCGCTCGGGAAACCCGCCACGTTCCAGGAACCTGTCAAAGCAGAAAGCCTCAGCCGTATAAATAAGCTCATCCGGTGAAAAAAAGGTGATATGTGATTTGTATCACAACGCTTTTTCGACACAGATCGGTTGACATACTGTCAAGATATTCCCAGGCAAAAGGTGAAGAATTGATCTGGCAGTCTTGAGAAATTCTGGCTATTATGATACGCAATGATCATGCACGAAGCCTCTCGTAATGCGGAATTTTCCGGAAACCGTTCGGAAGGTATTGGACGAAAAATGATACGGTAAATCCACATATCTTGTTATCGTTGAGATAAAATGCTGCCTTACCTCTGAAACTTAAACGGCTAGGATGATTGAATAGATTTAAACGTCAGGAGATGAAAAATATGGAAAACCTTTCTAAGGGGCCGAATGCAGTTAAACCTTTTTTCCTTATTTTCTTGCCCCTTTTTGCTCTTGCTACGGCCATCGCAGCTGGTTTTTTGTTCTATGAGTTAAAGTTACAGAAAAAGATTCTGAAGGCTGACGAGCAACGGCAGGTAGAGGTATTGCGAAGAGTGGCTAAGGACGATGTCAAAGCCGTTATATCTGATCTGTTTTACTTATCCGTCAATCCTGTATTGCATCAGATGATAGAGTCCGGTCAACAAACCACTCGGCGGAAGCTAGGCAAGGTCTTTCTGGATTTTAGCAAAAATTCAAAACTTTATGACCAGGTCCGTTTTCTGAATGAAACCGGAATGGAGCGAGTAAGGATAAACTTCGGCCAAGGCCGTCCCAATATTGTAACTGATGACAAACTCCAAAATAAGGCCAATCGGTATTACTTTTCGGATGCCTTCGGATTGGAACCGGGCCGTGTATTCATGTCACCTTTTGACTTGAACATTGAACGGGGTCAGATCGAACATCCACTCAAACCGATGATCCGTTTTGGCGTCCCGGTGGTTGATCCAAAAAGGGACACAAGCGTGGCATCGTATTGCTCAATTACTTTGGAGCAAAACTGATCGAAAATTTGAATCAGTCGTCTTCAGATGCTACTGGTTCATTTATGTTGCTGAATTCTGAAGGCTTTTGGCTCAAAGGTCTCAGCCCAGAAGACGAATGGAATTTTATGTACAATAATCGTAAAGATCGGACTTTGGCTAAACGTGATATCAAGGCATGGAAGAGGATTTCATCACGGGATGCGGATCAATTCAGTACTGATCATGGTATTTACACCTTTGCTACTGTATGGCCTTTGGGGCGTGGCATGTTGAGTAGTACTGGTTCCGGGGAGGCTTTCAAAGCAAGTGACGCTGTCCTTTCTGGCAAGAATTATAGCTGGAAAATTGTTTCTTTGATTCCCAACAAAATACTGAGTGAACGTCAAACCACAATCTTACTTCATTGGTTGCCGCTATATGGGTTGGTTGTCCTTTTTCTGACTTTCGTATCTTTGGGTCTGGTTTTAGCCGCAAATCACCGAAAGCGGGCAGAAGAAGAGAGGCTTCGTAGTAAAAAACTTCAAGGAATAGTAGAAATGGCTGGATCTGTTTGTCATGAAATGAATCAGCCCCTGCAGGTTATTTCAGGTTTATCAGAGCTCTTATTAGTGGAGGTCCCTGAGGATAATCCTCTATATTCAAATCTCCAGAAAATTATAGAACAGACTGATAGGATGGGGGAAATAACAGGAAAACTAATGAATATCACGAAATATGAAACAAAGGGTTATCTCAAAGGCAAAATTGTAGATATAGATAAGGCTGCCGATTAGAGCTGCATAATTTAAAGAGGACTTGCTTAAGAGGAATACAGGTGTGAGCGAGAAAAAGATTCTTGTTGTAGATGATGAAGAAATGATTCGGGATATCTTTGAACAGGCATTTACAATAGCCGGATATTCAGTTCGTTTAGCTAAGAGCGCAGAAGAGGCCCTTGAGGTCTTGAAAGATGATAAAATTCAGGTCATGTTCCTGGATTTGAACCTCCCAGGCTTGAACGGTGTGGCTCTGTGTAAACAGATTCGTAAAGATTTTCCTAAGGCTATCATCCATGCGGTTACAGGGTAGCTTCGCTAAGGGAGATGCGATTTTCTGCAGTGTTGCTAGGGTGGGATTGCCGACGCCGTTTTCAAACTCTGAGAGGATGCGGGGCGAGATGTGCGCAACCTTTTTGGCGTATTCCTTCTGGGCCAAACCCAGGATGATGATCATTTCAGTGCCGTTCTGCCAGTGGCGTTTTTCCCTGGGTGAGAATGGTTGAAGCAGTGGGTAACAGGTTGACATGATCAGGGTTTGATGCTAGGGAAATCAAATATTCGGTAAGGCAATCAACCTTCTGGTTGATGATTTGCCCGCTTTTAATGATTTGCTATCAGGGAGGAATACCACAATGGCTGATTTAGCTTCCAAATTTGAGACTGCTGCACAGGATGTACAGAAATTGTCAAAGAAACCTGATAATAAAACGCTTCTGGCATTGTACGCTTATCACAAACAGGCGAAGGACGGAGATGTATCGGGCAAACGTCCCGGTTTCACCAATATGGTGGGTCGGGCCAAATATGACGCGTGGGCAAAACTAAAGGGAACCGGCAGGGATGGGGCCATGCAGTCCTATATTGATCTGGTGGAACGTTTGCTGGGAAAATAGATAGTTGTCCATAGCGTCAAGTATTTGAAAAGGGGCGAATAATGAGTCAATCCATGACGAATGCCGACAACTTCTGGCTCTGTATGGATGATCCCACCAACCTGATGATGATCACCGCATTTATGGAGTTTGAGGATCTTATTGATTTCAAACGCCTGCGGGCGACCATTGAATCCCGTGTGGCAACTTTTCCGCGTTTCAGGAAAAAAGTGGTGAGGCCCGTGTCCGGAATGGGAATGCCTACCTGGGAGATGGACCGACATTTTGATATTCGGTCCCATATTCACCGGGTGGCCCTTCCATCACCCGGAGGAAAGGCGGAACTTCAGGAAATGGTAAGCGATATGATGGCTGCTCCCTTGGACCCCCATAAACCCCTCTGGCAGGTCCATCTCATCGAGAATTTTGGTGAAGGGAGCGTGGTTCTGTTTCGGATTCACCACTGTATTGCCGACGGCATTGCCCTCATTTACGTACTACTGGCGGCAGCTGACAGTGAAGCGGATGCCTCCTGGCCCGAGGAGCTGCCACGCAAGCAGAAAAAGATGTCATCCTTTGATTTCCAGTGGCCCATTGCCGGGGTGATCCGAGGGGCCCAGAAGGTCAAAGATACCACCCGGAAACTGGGGCAGAAGCTCGTCGAAGAATTCAGGGATACGGTTTTCGATCTGGATGGCCTGATGGACAAAGCCAGGAAAAGTTCCCATGTCTCAGCCGATGTGGGCGGGGTTTTGGCGAAACTGGCCCTCATGCCACCGGACCCTTCAACCGCATTCAAGGGAAAACTGGGAACACGGAAAAATGCAGTCTGGACCGATCCCATTCCCCTGGATTCGGTGAAAACGGTGGGTCGTTCCATTCGTGGTGCCACCATCAATGATGTATTGATTTCCTCGGTCACCGGATCCATGCGTCGCTATTTGAAAAGCCGAAACTACCCGGTCAACACCCTTGATCTGAACGTGCTGGTGCCCGTCAACATCCGCAAGCCGGGCACGGAAGTGGAACTGGGAAACAAGTTCAGCCTGATTTTTCTGACCTTGCCCGTTTATATTGAGGACCCGGTGCTTCGATTAAAGGAAGTCAAGCGCCGCATGGATGATCTCAAGAAGGCGCCCGATGCCATGGTGAATTTCGGCCTACTCAGTACGGTGGGTTTCATGCCGCCGGGGATCGCCAAAAGCCTGGCCCATTATTTCAGCAATAAGGCATCCGGGATTCTGACCAATGTTCCGGGACCCCGGGACCCCCTCTATTTTGCGGGAAGCGAAATTAAAAACATCATGTTCTGGGTGCCCAGGGCGGGGGACGTGGGTCTGGGGGTCAGCATTTTGAGCTATAATGGAAAGGTGAGTGTGGGTATTGCCGCCGATGAGGGACTGATGCCCGACGGCGAAGCGCTCCTTGAGGGGTTTGAAGGAGAACTGGCCCATCTGGTGCGGCTGGTGGAATCAGGCGATATCGAGGAGGAGCCGCTGGTTTTGCACGATACCTATCAGGATATGCGTTGTAAAGCGCTGACCCGAGGAGGTGAGCAGTGCAAAAAACGTGCGGCCCCCGGGTCTGAATATTGCAGCATTCATGGGCTGAGGGCACAAACGGATGAACCTTCTTTGGAAGGGTCATCCCCTACGGTTCATGTGGATCTGGATGCGGATCCCGGCCGGTGCCGGGCACTGACCCGAAGCGGAAACCAGTGCAAAAAACGGGCGATGCCGAATTCAGAGTATTGCAGCACCCATCGACCGGCGGTACCGGAAAGAGAAACCCGCGATCTGGCTGAGATTCTGAAAGAACTGAGTGGTCGTTAACGATTCGCACTGCGAACAGGGGAGGGTAATGTGAAAAAGGTTGTCAGCGTCAGCCTCGGGCCGAAAGCAGCTGATTTCGAGCTTGATACGGAGTTTTTAGGCCATGAGTTTTCTATCAAACGTGTGGGGACCGATGGTGATCTGGATAAAATGCTGGGGCTGCTGCTGGAATGGGATGGGAAAGCCGATGCCATCGGTTTGGGCAGCATGCGGTTCCCCAATGCCATCGGGCCGAAACATGTGCTGGAGCGTCGTGCCGAAAAGATCAGGGCTTTGAGTGACCAGGTCAACACGCCTGTAACCATGGGCAGCGCACTTCGAAATGTGGTCCATGAATGGTCCATCCGGCATGTGGAGTTCGTATTCGGGAAATATTTTGATAATGCCAGGGTTTTCTTTTTTTCAGGCCTGGCCAACCATAAAATTGCCCGGGTCTTGAATGAGTTTACGGACAACCTGGTTTTTGCGGACCCGGTCCTGGAAAACGGTATCAGCAAATTTATTAAATCCGTAAGAGATCTGGAACTGTATGCCAGCGGGGTCCATGAGATACTGAAATGGGTGCCCAGCAAGAAGTTCTCCGCCAGTTTCATGCCCGCCCGCCTCTGGAATATTCACCTGATGAAAAAAGCCATGCAACAGGCCCAGGTCATCGTGGTGCCCCATTATGATTTTTACCGCTACCTGGAGCATGCCACCCTGGAGGAGTTGGGGGGGAAAATAATCATCACCTCCTGTGCTTATGATGATCGGATCAGTTTTCTTCAGGAACGTGGCGTGGATGTGATCATCGACACCGCCCCCAAAGTGCTTGAAAAAGTGGTGGGGCTCAATGTACTGGAAGCCATGATGTTGGCGGCTCTCGACAATAAACAGGACCAGATTATCGATGACGATATTCTGGAGGTTATTTGCGAGCAGAATATGGCCCCAAGGGTGGTATATCCTTCCGGTACCCCCAAGCGGGTCAATCGGTTTGCTTTTGTGATCCACCCCCTATCCCAGGAGTTTTTAAAAAAAGAAAAGGCTGTGGATATTATTTCGCAGTTCGCGCCCCCTCTTTTCATGGATGCCGTGGAGAAAGTCATTGCCTATGCGCCGCCCTTTCTCTATTCAAAAGTGACCGGCATCAAGAGCCCTTCCGGTGTGGAGGCGGAAGGATGGTTGATTTCAGTGGGGGGGACACCCAAGCAGATGCTGGCCCACAAACCGGAATTTACCTACGATCGTCTCTTGCAAGCGGCCAAGATGGCGAAGCGGCTGGGGGCACAGATCATGGGCCTGGGGGCCTTTACCAAGGTGGTGGGAGACGCGGGGGTGACCGTGGCCAAGAAAGCGGACATCCCCATTACCACGGGGAACAGTTACAGCGCTTCAGGTGCGCTCTGGGCGGCGGCGGATGCCGTGCGCCGCATGGGTTTGATCCAGGTGGAAAAAGGGAAAGCCATTAAAGGCAAAACCATGGTTTTCGGGGCCACCGGCGCCATCGGGTCGGTGTGCTGCCGCCTTCTTGCAAAAGCCTTTGAAGAGGTGTACATGGTGGGGCGAAACACTGCCAAACTGCTGGCGTTGCGGGGGACCATACTGAAAGAAACACCCGGTGTGAAAATCCACATTTCAACCCGTCCCGACCGATATCTGCCCGACATGGATGTCATTGTCACGGCAACCTCCGGTGCCGGAAAGGCCATTTTGGACATTATGCGGGTGAAACCCGGTTGTATCATTACGGACGTTGCCCGTCCCCTGGACCTCTCTCCTGAAGACGTGGCCAAGCGCCCGGATGTACTGGTCATTGAGTCCGGTGAAATTGAGCTGCCCGGAAACCCGGAGATGAAAAATATCGGTCTGCCTCCTAAAGTGGCCTATGCCTGCCTGGCTGAAACCATTGTATTGGCCCTGGAAGGCCGCTTTGAAATCTTTACCATCGGTCGGGACATTGAATGGGAAAAGGTGCGGGAAATTTACAAAATGGGTCTGAAACACGGCATGAAGCTGGCGGCCATTTCAGGGGTCAACGGGGTGTACACCGATGATGACATTGACCGCGTTCGAAGGCTGGCCATAAAGGCCCGGAAAACCTGGACGCCTCCCCGTTTTTCGGATGCGGCGTGAGAATTTCTCGCAAGGTATGATTCCCCGGCATCAAACCGGTATGGGTGCAATCACCTGGGAGGAGACAAACATCCAGGTCACCAGTGAGGCATTGACCAGCGCTCCGAGGTAGATCTTGCCCGTAAGCTGGTAAAACCAGGTTGAGAGCGGCGTTATCATGATCAGAACGCCGATGATGTGAAAAAGGTTGATCACAAATGGGACAAACATCCCCTTGGGTCCCACAAGCGGGATAAACCCCGTGCTAAACAGCGGTATGTACTGAATCATCAGAAAGAGGATCAGCGGGGCAACCAACGCAAAGGTATTGGTGAAGGACCACGCAGCAAAGGTTTTAATCCAGGTCTTTTTCTGGGGCCTTCACAGTTGGCCGTGCAGGAATACTCCCATCAGCACAAAACCGACCAGGAGGAAAGGGAAGTATATGAGGCACAATAGGGCCCGGTAGGGCGTCAGATCGCTGGCAAAGGGAAAGATGAACCTGAAATCAACCACAAAGACCCGTTCAAGGACGTGTTCGCTGGAATAGGCAAAGGCAAACAGGATGGCAGCCAGTAGAATCGTCTTGCCCACGACGGCGCTATCCAGTGCGAAACGGTCCTCCCCATAAGAAACGCCCAGATCCGCCAGGGTAAGCCCTCTCTCCTCTGCCTGCTTCCTGAACCAGCGCCGGAAGATCAAAAAACCGATGATATTGATCCAGAAAAACCACCAGACAATACCATTGACCATCATCATGGGGAAAGCCTTGTCGATGGGGATCAAATAAATATGAACAGCAAAAAGGACAAGGATCAGGGGGAGGAAAAGCCACATGAGCAACCCGTTGATCCCTGCGAACTTGAAATAGGACTTCCCGGAGCAGGCGTATGACCCGGAGACGGGACCCTGGAGGGGGCTGAAAAATCTTGTCCTGAGCAGTACAAGACCCAAGGGAAGAAGCGCGGAAAAGCAGGATAACATTGCGAACAGAGTGGCCCACTCTTTGATCTGCCAGGTCTGACTGTTTGGGTCGATCCAGTACGCGCTCGGGGGATTAAGCGCCTTTTTCATCCACTCCAGGGCCTCGGCGATGGCAGCGTGGCTGTGGGATTCCTGGATGTGTATGGTATTGGGGACAAAGACCCGCCGGGCCGTTCCGTCGTTGAAATCTCCGTAAGTTTTTCCGAATTCAGGGTTCTTAACCGGGAAAGCCTTTAGGGTTTGAGGTGCGCTCATCCATTCCGCTTCAAAGTGCCGGGTGCCCGTCATCCTCTTTCGGAACTCATCCCATTTTCCCAAAATCATGAGCATATTCTTCGGACGCGTAAGCGACGCATCCAGGGTGTAGGCAAAACCGGTTATAACCAGCGCCTTTACCGCCGGATTTCCCAGGGCCACGGCGTAAGCCATCTCAGCCCCCAAACTATGTCCCATCATGCCCACTGAGGCAGCATTCACAAACGGCAGCGCCCTCAGATATTTAAAGGATGTGAGGCCGCCGTAACTTTCGTCAAAGTCGAGGTCGGTCGGGTCATTGGGGATGCCCGAATTTCCCCTGCCGATGGCATCAATATTGAGCACGGCAAAACCCCTTTTTGCCAGTTCAATACAGTAGGCATCCCCCGTCTCCCGGTTGTTCTGGTAGCCGTGGATGTATACGACCCCCGGCACACGATTATCAGGGGACGCCTTTTCGTGCACAAGAAGTTTGGCTCGAATGGGGATGCCGTTGAAATTTCCGTATGTTACATTGGCGACCGCCACCCGCCCGAAATCGGTTTGTATCAGAGCCGCTGTGACTACCGCTCCTACCATGACTGCGAGACAGATAATAAAAACCACGAATGCCTTGTTGCCATGATCGGTATCAAAAAGACTTTTTGTATTCACCTTGTTCTTCTCCCCTTTGATCAGCTTCCTTTCCGCTGGGCCAACATCTTTGCCATCAGTGCGCCGATCCCCTGTGGCAACATCTCTTCGGGCGCCAGTTTTCCCAAAATATCAAGGAAAGCCCTCGCGGGCGGCGAAAGCCGCTGTTTTTTGAGATAGGCGATACTGACATCCAAAAAGACCTGATGTCCTTTCAGCCGAACCGTCGCCAGCTTTCCCTCCTCAAGCTCTGTGGCAACGGCCTCCTTAACCAGAAAAGATATCCCGTCCCCCCGCTGGACCAGTTGTTTGATGAATTCCGTATTACTGGTTTCCATCAGCATATTCGGGAAGCGATGGTTTTTTCTAAACAAGTCGTTGACCAGCTTTCGTGTTCCCGAACCGATCTCCTTCATGATAACCGATTCTTCATAAATCCGGTCAAAAGTAATATCCTCTTTACCGGCCAGAGGGTGATCCGGCGCTGTTATGAGAACCACTTCCTCCTCGCTGAACGGAAAAAAACAGATATCGGAATGGTCTTCCGCCTTGGCGATAACGGCGATTTCGTTCTGAAAGTTGCAGAGACTGTACGCCATATCCAGAGAACTTCCCTCATCCAGGTGGATTTTGATCTGGGGATAGGTTTCATGAAATTTGGTGAGTATCAGCGGCATGAAGTATCTGGCATAGGTCTTGGTGGTGCCGATCCTGAGGTCTCCAATTTTGAGTTCCCGCATATCCCCGATGACATTTTCTATTTCCTCTTCATATTCGAAAATCTTGCGTGCGTACTGGTATAGGGTTTTTCCTTCATCGCTGAGATATACCTTTCTCCCCCGCTTCTTGAAGAGCTTCAGGCCGCAATACTCCTCAAAGAGCTTTATCTGTGCGGTTACAGCGGGCTGGGTGACATAGAGCTTCTCGGCAGCGGTGGTGAAATTTTCATATTTCGCCGCCAGACAAAACCCCCTGAGCTGATTGAAATTGATCATTGGCTATTTCCCATTTTCAAATACTAAATAAATTTTATGATCAAAAGTCATTCATAATCAAAATTTATTGATATCATAAATAAAAAGGATTTGACAGTCCTTATTGAATCGGGGAGCATCTTGTGAACCATTAACCTGAAATCCTATAACTAGGGAGGAGCAAAATGGCAGACGAAAAGGCAGGGAAATTTCCGGATCCGCACGAGTATCAGGTTCCCCCGGAGCTTGAAGGATGGGAAGAGATGTATCCGTCGCACCATCTCTTTTCCAAAGAGAGGGAAGACTGGGAAAAACAGCAATTCTGGTATATGGACAAAATTCATGCGCCGGAGCCGATGCCACCATTGGATATGCTCTTTCAGGAAGCGTGGCAGATCGCTCTTTCCCAGTACACCACGAGAGTTTTCTGCATTCCTCCGGCCCAGGGAATCGCACAGCGGATGGTCGGATGCTACATGTATATCTGCGCGGTAGCGCCCCCGCCCGATGAGATTATCGGGGAGAAGGCCGCCCTCTTTGAGAAAAGAGTATTTTATGTATTTGAGCATTATAATGAGCTGTGGGATAAGTGGCTGACGAAATTCAAGGCCCTGGGGAATGAGATGCTTGAGTTGGAAATCCCCAAGGAAATGCCGAAATATGTCCCCGAAGATCAGGTGCTCCCGGCGCCCACGGGCTGCTATGTTTCCTATGACCTGATTGAGTCCTTCGACAAACTGGTCCACCAGATGTTCAAAGGGTGGCAGTACCACTTTGAAATGTTGAACCTGACCTATCTGGCGTACCTCATGTTCGGGGATGTTTCCCGGAAGCTCTTCCCGGGGATCAGTGAAAGCGCTATCGGAAAGATGGTGGCAGGGGCGTACGTTTCCATGTTCCGGCCTGAAGAGGAATTGTGTCAGTTGTCCAGGCTTGCCGTCTCTTTCAGAGGCGTGGCGGAGATTCTCAAGAGCGACCAACCGGCGGCCGGGAAGATTGCCGAACTTGAAAAGATACCCGATGGGAAGCAGTGGCTTGAGGCCTTTGATAAGGCCAAGGACCCGTGGTTCTTCGTGTCGTGCGGAAGCGGCTGGTTCCATTATGAAGGGAGCTGGATCAACAATCTGGATATCCCATACGGTTATATCAAGAGTTATGTGGAACGACTGGAAAACGGCGAGACCATCGAGCGGTCTCTGGACAAAGTGGAGAAGGAACGAGATGAAACCGTTGCCGAATACCGTAAACTGATTGAAAGCGACGAAGACAGAGAGGCTTTCGATGGCGCCTACAATACCGTCAGAACCATTTACCGGTATGCGGAAGACCATCTGTTCTGGGTGGAACACTGGTTCCACACCATATGGTTTGCCAAGATAAGAGAGTTCGGTACGCTCCTGGTTGACAACGGGATGATCAATGAACCCGATGACATATTTATGTTCAACCGCTATGAGATTCCTGAAATTCTGACTGAAGTTTCCACTGCCTGGGCCCTCGGCGTGGGGATTCCCGTGCGGGGGGACTATTACAAGGCCAAGGCTGAGAAGCGGAAAAAGATCCTTAAAGCAGCCGCAGAATGGAACCCGTCACCGGCTCTGGGTGTTCCGCCGGAGGAAGTGGCCGAACCGTTTACCATTATGCTTTGGGGTATTACCACCGACAAGGTCAAAGAATGGTTGAAGGGGATGGGAGAGGGAGAGGTTGACGCCGCAGGTATCTCCGAACTGAAGGGATTTGCCTCTTCAGCAGGCGTCGTTGAAGGGAAGGCCAGAGTCCTCAAGAGGCTCAAGGAGGTCATGGATCTGGAGCCGGGAGATATCCTGGTTTGCCCCACCACCAATCCTTCGTGGGCCCCGGTTTTCACCAAGATTAAGGCGGCGGTTACCGACATCGGCGGACTTACCAGCCATGCCGCCATTGTGTGCAGGGAATATGGGGTTCCGTCGGTTACCGGCACCGGAATCGCCACATCGGTCATTAAGACCGGCGACACCATCCGGGTTGATGGCGGCACGGGTGTGGTTACCATTGTAGAAAGAGCTTGATAATTAAACTAATTATCGCCTAACCCCTTCCTCCCTTTGACCGGAAATGACCGAAATGGTTTGGCTGTCCTGAGGGGGGAGGGGATATTCCCCATGGAGTAAAAGATGGACTACATTCTCAATTTTGAAGTTCTTGACAAGACTTCCCTGCCGACGGTGGGGGGTAAGAATGCCAGCTTAGGAGAAATGATTAAATCCGGGGTTCGTGTTCCGCCGGGGTTTGCCGTGACCACAGAGAGTTACCTGCGCTTTATCACGGAGGCGGGTATCAATGATAAGATCATGCGTATCCTTTCAAAGGTTCGCCCGGATGACGTCAGTTCCCTGGATGAAGCCAGTGAGGAAATTCAAGCCATCATCAAAAAAACGCTCATGAACGATGACGTCAAAGCCGCTATCCGTCAAGGCTATTCTGAACTGTGCCGGAAATGCCGTATGGAAGACGTGCCCGTAGCGGTTCGATCAAGCGCCACGGCCGAAGATCTGCCCAATGCCAGTTTTGCCGGACAGCAGGATACCTATCTGTGGGTCGTCGGAGAAGATCATATTATCAACAGTATCCGTAAGTGCTGGGCCAGCCTTTACACGGCGCGCGCCATCGATTACAGAAATAAGAACGACTTTCCCCACGAGAAGGTATTGATCAGTGTAGGCGTTCAGAAAATGGTCAATTCAAAGGCCGCAGGCGTCATGTTTACCCTGAACCCCACCAATGGTGATCCCTCAAAGGTCGTGATTGAGGGAAGTTGGGGTCTGGGGGAGACGGTGGTTTCCGGCTCGGTAAACCCCGACAAGTTTGTGGTTGATAAGGTGACACGGGAGATTGGTGAAAGGACCATATCTCTGAAGCATATCAAGTGTGTTCATGATGCCGAATGTGGAGAAGTGACAGACGTGGACGTGGAAGAGGACATGCAGAACCGGTGCTGCCTGGAAGATTCGGAAATTCGGAAATTATTGGAAATTGCCAAGGGTATTGAGACCCATTATGGCCGAGCCATGGATATTGAGTGGGCCATTGATGGGGACTTTTCTTTTCCGGAAAGTGTATTTATTGTTCAGGCCCGTCCGGAGACCGTCTGGAGCCAACGCAAGAAGGAGTCTTTGCTCGGAAAAAAGAGCGGGTACGAGCTGTTGATGGCCCAGGCCATGAAGCGGATCAAGATCCCCGGCTAGAGGCCGGGTGAAACTGGAACAATGGTGTGAGGAGTGATCGTTATGTCGGAGCAACCCCTGTTGGATGGAAAGAAGATCCTCATTGTGGACGATGAGGCTGACATATTGGATATGTTGGAAGAACTGTTGGAAATGTGTGATGTTGTCAAAGCTTCCACGTTTGAAGAAGCGAAAGATCTGTTGGAATCACAACATTTTGACATGACCATTCTGGATATCATGGGGGTTAACGGCTATGGTCTCCTGGAGATTGCCAACAAAAAGGATGTCCCCGCAGTGATGTTGACCGCCCATGCATTTACGCCGGGTAATCTGCTCCGATCTGTCAAAGAGGGCGCCGATTCATATCTGCCGAAAGAAGAAATGGGCAACATTGCCATTTTCCTGAATGACATCCTGGAGGCCATACAAGAAGGAAAAGACCCCTGGGAACCCTGGCAGGATAAGTTGCCCACCTCGTACTTCGAAAAGAGATGGGGCGCCATGTCAAAAGACACGACCCGGGACTTCTGGGAACAATTCAAGACCGGAATTAAAGAGAGAAAAAACCAGTAGTTATAGACCAGTTTTCCCTTGACGACCCGTTAGTATTTCGTTACAGTATTCTGCGGTTCAAATGAAGGAACCGTGTAACAAGGCGACGACAATATTTTTTGCGGAGGTGTCTGGTGGAAAATGCATCCATCTTCCTGACCACCCGTGAGACGATCCAAGCCATTATAACGGACTTCCGCCAGTATGACCCTCAAATCATCCTCTTTTCCGGCATCATCCGCCTGATTACGAACAACCGAACACATCTAAAACGAGAACCGGCAAAAAACGGTGCATGGATCAACCGCTCAGATACATCCCACATGAAATGGCTGGATGGCCCGGAACTGGTTGACTACATGTGTAACGCCATCGCTCAAACCAGGTGGCATCCCGATCTGTTGGCCGCAGCCTCGGCACGGGTTTTTCAGGCGCGGGCAAGGCCGGATATAGATGCAGATTCAGGGGAAGTGGGCGTACGGATTGAAACCAATATGGAAGATTTCCGCTGCCGTCAGTGCGGCGCTTGCTGCCGATACCTGGATTACCACAACGAGGTGACCGCAGAGGATGTGGCTCTTTGGAAAGCATCGGGACGAAGCGACATTCTGAAATGGGTCGATGAAATCAGCCGGGACGGGCACACGCAAGGGTATCGCGCATGGGTCATTCCCGGAACACGAAAAGAGGCTGATATCTGCCCGTTTCTGGAAAAAGAACCCGATAACCGGCGATGGCGTTGCCGCATCCAAGATGTGAAACCGGCCTTTTGCCGCCAATACCCCCTGAACCGAAAACATGCGATCATGTCAGGCTGCCGGGGATTTGAAAAAATCACACCTCATTAGAAGCCCACGGCAGGTTCCGGTTCACTTTGCAGAACACAGGTCCCTTTCTGAGGGATGCAAAGCAGGCCATGCACTCCTTGCAGGGGATAATTTCACGCTCCTTCCCAGCCAGAATCTTGCCCGCCGATTCGGGATCGGCAATCATCTGTCGACCCATGGCCACAAGATCCATCAACGACCCCTTAACGGATTTTCGGGCCATAGTATTTCCAAGTTTTCCGACACCGATCACCGGCAGGCCTGTTGCTTCTTTAACCGCCGCCACAAACGGAATATTTGCACCGGGGGGGTGTTCTTTTGAAAAAGCGGAAGCGGGAATCAGTATCTTTTTGCCATCCTGCTCATGCCAGGAACCCTGCGTAACCAGCGATACATCCAGCGCATCCACACCCGCTTCCGCAAGGGCCCGGCTCACCTCAAGGCCATCTGTCAGGGTCTGCCCCCCTTCCACATGCTCTACGACATTGAGACGAAAAAGAATGGGATAGTTCATTCCCAGCCTTTCCCGCACCGCTTTGACCACTTCAAGCGCCATTGTGGCTCGCCCTCGGGCATCTCCCCCATAGCGGTCATCCCGCTGATTGGTAAGAGGCGATAGGAACTGGCTGATCAGGTAAATGTGGGCGCCGTGAATCTCCACACCGTCAAAACCCGCTTTGGCCGCCCGGGCTGCGGCAACTGCGAAGTCAGAAACCATTGCATCAATCTGTTTCAGGCTCATGGAAAAAGGCGCAACGTCCGCCCTCAATAGGAACCCGGATGGCGATGCCCCCTGCATTTCCCCGCCGGAGGGAAAACACCGGGCCCCCGCGTGGTTAATCTGAAGCACCGCCGCAGCGCCTGATTTTTTAATGGTATCGGCAAGCCGCGTCATACCGGCCACCTGCCCGTCTTCCCACAGTCCGAGACTTCCCGGAACAATTCGGCCATCCGCCTGCACCGAGGCGGCCTCTACGATGACAAGCCCAACATCTTCTGCACGCTCTTCGTAAAATTGTACGACACCATCCGTAACCTGCCCATCAGGGCTACCACAGTTTGTGGTCAGTGGCGGCAGAACAACCCTGTTGCGCAGTTGCATTCCATTGATTGTCAACTGATCATGCAATGTAGACATTATGGTTCCCTCCCATATGGATAATTTCGAATGAACTCCTATTGAGATATTCCCATCGTACATGATCTTGAATGCCAGGCCAACCCCATAATTTATGTCTTGGCAATGTCTCTGGGTTGCGAATTTTTTTCACACCCAAACTATAAAATTTCATTGACAATGTTAGCTTCTGCGTATATACATAATTTCGTATATACATTAAAGTTACCCTATATAGCATACAGTTGTATAAGCGTGCCATAAACCTGGATTATGCTGTCTGAAAACAGCAGTGATGTTTTTGATTAACAAATTTTGTTAAGGAGGTTTGGCGTATTATGGATTTCTACCTGTTTGTTGAAGGACCGCTCCTCTGGATTGCCTTTATGACTTTCATTATCGGCAGTATTTTGAGGACTGCGATGTTTTTGGTGGTCTCTACCAAGAAGGATAAAATCATTTATCAACACTTCAGTTGGAAGTATGCCCTTACTTCCATTGTCAACTGGCTGCTGCCATTTAACAAGAGCGTAGCAAAGAACCCCGTATTCTCCATCCTCGGCTACATATTCCATATCTGCCTTATCATCGTCCCCATATGGCTGGCCGGTCATATCTCCCTTTGGGAAGAATCCCGCTTTGAATGGTCCTGGACACCCATACCGGACGGGCTGGCGGATTGGATGACCCTTATTTTTCTGGCCATCGCACTGTTCTTTCTGCTCAGGCGCATTTTTTCAGCCGACATACGCCTCATTTCCGGATGTGCAGACTATTTCCTCCTTATTATTACCGCATTACCATTTCTAACCGGATATTTTCTTACCCACGGAACTCTGGATAGCGTGGGGTTTTTGGGAGATAATATGACCCTCATTCATATGCTTTCTGGTGAACTCATGCTTATTTTAATTCCGTTCACCAAACTTTCACACTTCATATTGTTCTTCTTTTCCAGAGGCGCATCAGGCGTTGAATTTGGTCGTAGAGGATATTCCATCTAAAACCAACAGGACTATTTCAATTATTGGGGAGTTTGATTATGACCGAAGAGATAAAACCCGATGAGATCGTAAACTTCTTGAAACCCAGGCTCAATGCCCGTTTCAAAATGTGGCTGAATATCTGTGCCCGGTGCGGGCTCTGTGCCGATACGTGCCATTATTACACAGCCCATGGAAATGATCCCAAAATGATCCCATCCTACAAAGTGAGATTTTTAAGGGAAATACTTAAGAAAAAAGGGGAAGTAGACCGGGATTATTTGCAAAAGGTTTACGATACCGTTTTTCATGAATGTAACATGTGCCGCCGCTGTACGCTTTATTGCCCTTTTGGTATTGATATTGCGCTCATGATATCCCTGACCAGGGGCATGCTCTTTTCGCAGGGAATTGCGCCTAAAGGATTGGTAAAAGCCATCGATAATTACAAAGAGTTCGGAAACCAGATGGCCGTTACCGATGAAGACTGGGTTGAAACTGTGATTTGGGTGGAAGAGGAGATGGCCGAGGAGTTGGTGGGGTTGAAGATCCCCATTGACAAAAAAGGTGCAAAAATCATGTACACGGTCAACGCCAGGGAACCCATGTTTTACCCGCAGGATATGATGGAGGTGGCGAAAATTTTCTATGTGGCCGGGGAGGACTACACTTACTGCAGCAAGCCCGGCTGGGATGACACCAATCTCGCCATGTTCTGCGGCGATGTGAAGACAAGCAAACTGATTGTTGAAAATACCTTCAAACGGGCTGAAGAATTGGAGGTGCAACAGGTCGCGGTCACTGAATGAGGCCATGCTTATCGAGCGCTTCGGTACGAAGCGCCCACCTGGTTGGGTTTCACCCCCAAACAAGAAGTCGTTCATTCTGTGGAACTGTTTCACGATTATATACGGGACGGCCGCATAAAACTGAAGGAAAAGGTCAAGGAACCCACCACTGTCCAGGATCCCTGCAATGTGGTCAGGAGCGGAGGGCTGGCCGAGAAGAATCGCCAGTTGGCCGCCTATATATCGGAAGACTTCCGCCCCATGAAACATCAGGGGAATTACAACTATTGCTGCGGCGGCGGTGGCGGTGCCATGCCCATGGGCGGGGAGATGAAAAAAGACCGCCTTAAATGCGGAGCAATAAAGGCCGAGCAGATCCGCGAAACGGGTGCCAAAATCGTTTTTGTCCCCTGTCATAACTGTATCGACCAGATCCGAGACCTTTCAAAGGAATATGATTTGGGTATCAAGGCCATCCATTTCAAAGAGGCTATCTCTGAACATATGGTTATCCCGGAGGAAATGATTCCAAAAGATGAGGATGAATAGGCCGCTTTTACGAGTCGCTTGAACCACCATTGAAGCATGGGAAACTTCCAGCATTTAAGAAATATTTATCGCAGCCTCAGTTTTCGCTTGATCTTCTGGGTGGGGCTCATTCTGGCATTGAGTATTTCCGCCTGGGCCTATTATAACATTGGTCAACAGAAAAAACGGGCCATTGGAAATATTGTGGAAGGGGCGGACCGGCTGGGAAATACCATCAGGTTGGGAGTCCATTATGCCATGATGATCAACTCCCGGGAGGACATTACCCGTACCATCCTAAATATCGGGAAAGAAAAGAGCATAGAAAACATCCGCATCTACAACAAGGCCGGGGAGATCAGGTATTCAACCATCGCCGGTGAGGTGGGTAAGATAACAAACATCCGGGAAAAAGCCTGCTTTATCTGCCATAAAACAGATCCCCCTTCAGTCAATGTAGGTCTGGCACAAAGGACACGTATATTTGATTCACCGAAAGGGCAAAGGCGAATGGGAATCATCAGCCCCATTTACAATGAGCCGGGATGCGCCAGCGCTGCCTGCCATTTTCACCCGGAAAAAAAGCAGGTTTTGGGAGCACTGGATGTCGTTATCTCATTAAGAGACACAGACAAGGAGATTTTCTCTTATGAGAGAGGAATCATCCTTATGGCTGTTTTTATCTTTTTAGGGACATCCGGCTTCATGGCTATCTTTCTTCTGAGATTTGTGAATCGCCCCATCCGAAAATTGATTGAAGGGACACGGCATATCGGTCGCGGAGAATACGATTATTCAGTCGACTTGAAAAGAAATGATGATATCGGCCAACTGGCCACTGCCATCAACCAGATGGGCCGGAAGATCGGTGAAAACCAGGACGAGCTCAACAAACAGAAAGGAGAATATCAGAAACTCTTTGAGTCTGCCCCCTGCTACATTACGGTTCAGGACAGGGATTTCAGGCTGCTGAGATACAATCGAGAGTTTGCAGAACATTTTGACCCCCATTCAGGGGATTACTGTTATCAAGCTTATAAAGGCAGAAATGAAAGATGCGAAGTATGTCCTGTTTTAAATACCTTCGAGGACGGCCAATCCCATCACAGCGAAGAAGAAGGTGTCAACAAAGATGGAACAAAATCGTATTGGATGGTTCGAACCTCCCCCGTAAAGAACAAGCACGGTGAAGTGATTGCCGCCATGGAGATGTCCCTGGATGTGACGGCAATGAAGCACCTGGAATCGGAGGTGGAAAAATCAGAGGAGAAATACAGGAATATTTTCACCACCATACCAAACCCTGTTTTTGTCCTGGATCAATCAACCCTGGAAATCCTGGACTGTAATGACAATGCCACCGCGGTATATGGGTACGGCCAGGAAGAGATTCTGATGACGTCCTTTCTCAACTTTTTTGGAGCAGATGGGCGGAAGCAATACGAGTCTCAAATGAAGACATCCACCGCGCTGGATCGGGTGAAACATTATGGAAAAGACGGGAAGGTCATCTATGTGAACATCCGGGTTTCATCCACCGAATATCTGGGAAAAGGGGTTTTCCTGGTTACCATCAGTGATATTACCGAGCAGTTGCTGGCAGAACAACAACTGATTCAGGCAAGCAAAATGGCGACTCTCGGGGAGATGTCCACCGGGGTTGCTCACGAATTGAACCAGCCCCTCTCCGTCATCAAGACGGCGGGAAGTTTTTTGCACAAAAAGGTCCTGAAGGGAGAGGACATTGATGACGAAACCATGAAAACATTGACCGGTGAAATCAATGTTCAAGTGGATCGCGCCTCAAAGATCATCAATCACATGCGGGAGTTCGGTCGCAAATCAGATGTTGTTAGTGAGAAGGTTCAGCTGAATGAAGCCCTTGAACGGGCACTTGGAATCTTTCGCCAGCAGTTGAAACTGAGAGAAATCGAGGTCGTCATGGATCTGCAACCGGATCTTCCATCTGTTATGGCCGATTCCAATCGGTTGGAGCAGGTCTTTATAAACCTGCTTATCAACGCCAGGGATGCCATTGAAGCGAAATGGGGGGGAAATGTTGAACAAAAAGCTAAAGCCAAGAAAATATTTCTGAAAACACATGCAAAAAACGGGCGGGCCGTAGTGGAAATAGCGGATACAGGCACCGGAATTCCGCCAGGTATTATCGACAAGATTTTTGAACCTTTTTTCACAACAAAACAGGTGGGAAAAGGCACAGGACTGGGTCTTTCCATCAGTTATGGTATTATACAGGATTATGATGGCGTCATAAGGGTGAAAAGCCGAGAAGAAGAAGGGTCTCGTTTTATTATTGAGTTCCCCGTTTCCAGTGAGAATTGATGTCTAAAAGAATTCTTTTGGTAGATGACGAAGAGGGTATTCGAACGGTTCTGGGTATATCCCTGACGGATTCGGGCTACGAAGTATTGAAAGCCGGGGGCGGTGCAGAAGCCCTTCGTCTTTTCAGAGACCAAAAGCCCCACATCGTGTTGACGGACATAAAGATGCCCGGGATGGATGGCATTCAGGTGCTTCAGAAAATCAAAGAAGAAAGTCCTGAAACCGAAGTGATTATGATTTCCGGGCATGGTGATATGGACCTGGCCATAGAGAGCTTGAAATATGGTGCAACCGATTTCATTACCAAACCCATAAACGATGACATCCTGGAAATAGCGCTAAAAAGGGCCAATGAAAAGATTTTTCTCAAAAGCAAAATGAAGGAATACACGGAAAATCTGGAACAACTGGTGGAGGAAAAGACAAGAAAGCTGCTCAATGCGGAACGGTTGACAGGCGTGGGACAGACAGTGGCCGGACTCGCCCACGCCATCAAGAATGTGGCCGCCGGGCTGAAAGGGGGTGCGTTTGTTTTAGAGAAGGGGCTTGAACTGGATAATAAAAAGTACCTGCTTGAGGGCTGGGAAATGGTCAAGGGGAATCTGGGGAAAATCGGTGACATGGCCATGGATCTCCTGAATTATACCAAGGAACGTACCCCTGAATACCAGCGATATGAACTCAATGAACCGCTCCGAGAGGTCTTTTTGCTGATGGTCCATAAGGCCGAAAAGTCAGGGGTAATCCTTGAGAAAAACCTTGATGACCGGCTGACCGAAGGGTGGTTGGATCCAAAGGGAATACACCGATGCATTCTGAACCTGGTGACCAACGCCATAGACGCCTGCACGGATATTTCATGTTCCCAACCGCGTGGCAAAGTAACACTCCGCTCACAGAAAATCGAAGGCTGGGCAGTGGAATATCAGGTCATCGACAATGGTTGCGGCATGGACCCGGAGACCCAGAAGAAAATATTTCAGCGGTTTTTCAGCACCAAAGGGTCCCGCGGGACGGGCCTGGGTTTGATGATCACCAAAAAGATCGTCGACGAGCATGGCGGCGTGATTAAGTGTCAATCTAAAACGGGAAAGGGCACCAAATTTATTCTCCGGCTGCCTGAAAAGGAAAAAGTTTATTAAAACACAACCTAAACCAAGAAGGAGCTCTTTATGGTAGAATACAAAAACATCCTATTTTGCACCGACCTTTCAGAGGATGCAAACATTGCCTTTTTTCACGCTCTCGATATGGCGAAAAAGCATCATGCACAACTGCATATCCTTCATATTCCCCATTCATCCTACTCCTATTGCAGGCATATTGTGGATGAACATGTACCGGAGGGTTCAGAGGGGGGGGAAGCTTTTTTTGACGAGGAAATAGCAAAAAGGGCCGAAGACGCGCTTAAAAAGCAATACCTGGATAAACTGGGTGATTTAGAGAACCATGAATTTGTGGTCAAGAGCGGGTCTCCTGACGTTGAAATCATCCGTTATGCCAGAAAGCATAACATTGATGTGATCGTCATGGGCGCGCTGGGGAAATCCGAAGCAGAGAGAATTGAACATGGAAGCACTGTTGGCAGTGTGTCCAAATATGCCCACTGCCATGTGATTGCCATCAGAAATCCGGTAAATCAGTTTACATTACCCGGGAATATGTATTGAATCAGATGGTGGAATTTTATACCTGATAAGTGTCGGCAGTAGGACCTATTGATGAAGGAGTCAAGAAATGGCAAGAAAAGTCCTGGTCGTGGATGATGAATTGGATATGAGAATATTTGTAAGCACACTTTTAGAAACAAGCGGATATAAACCTCTTACAGCTGTGGATGGAAAAGAAGGGATGCTGGTTGCCCGCAGGGAAAAGCCCTCCGTGGTTATACTGGACGTGATGATGCCCAGCGAAAGTGGTATCGGAATGTATCGCGAACTCAAAACTGATCCTGAATTAAAGGATATCCCTGTTATCATGCTGTCTGCCCTCTCTAAGAAGACTTTTTACCATTCTCAAAAAGTCCTGGATGAATATAAAGGGGAGACTGTTCCGGAACCCTCAGCCTACATCGAGAAACCACCCGAGCCGGACGAACTATTGGAAGCCATTCAGGCCTGTCTTGAATAGAACTCCGGCTTCGCTTTTGATTGTTTCCAAAATTGTTTGAGGGAAAAATTGCACCGCAAAAATACAAAAAATGCCGTTGATAAGGAATCTTCAGGGTATTTCATCAGTACCGTATCCAGGGAAGTGGATCTCTCCCAGAAGACCATACGCGAGTACGAAAAAATGGGCTTGGTGAACCCGAGACGGGAACCCAGGACCAATAACCGTATTTACTCCGATTTCGATATCGCTCAGATACGGCAAATTTCCCATTTGATCCATAATGAGGGTCTTACATTGCCCTGCCTCAGACGGTTGCTCCAATTGGCACCATGCTGGAATGTCTTTGACTGTGACGCAAAAGATGATTGCTCCGCTTACAATTCCCCTTACAAACCCTGTTATGAAACCAGACAAACGGCTGAAACCCGTTGTGATGATTCCTGTGATCACTGTGCCATTTATGTAAATCGATCCGTAAAAAGGACAAAAATTCTGAAAAGTCCCATACCCAAGAAGAGGAAAGGGGGACGTCCGGACTTGTAAAGCGCTATCCTGCCGGTATCCCATGCCGATGAATAAACCACACCCCAAAAATTCAAAGATCCGGAAAAAAGCACTTCTGAAAGCGGCAGTACTGGTTGTTTTCATCCTCGTTGCCATCGCCGTAGCGCAATTTACACCCGTAAAGGGATACCTGACCGCTGATGCATTGGGGCGTCTGCTGGAGGGCGCGGGGATGTGGGCGCCTGTGGCTTACATGGTGCTCTATGCGTTGGGTGTCTGCATTTTCATGCCGGGGACCCTTCTGACAGGGTTGGGAGCGGCGATTTTCGGACCCTATTACGGCTTTGTCTACGTGTGGATCGGGGCGATGCTGGGGGCGAGCGCTGCCTTTTTTATCGGCCGAACCCTGGGCCGAGAATTTGCAGCATCACTGATCGGGAATCGCCTTCAAAAATATGATGATACCATTGAGCGAAATGGCTTCGCAACGGTCCTGTACCTGAGGCTTGTCTATTTTCCGTTTACTCCCATGAACTTCGGGATGGGGCTCACCCGGGTAAAATTCCGGGACTATTTTATGGGAACCGGACTGGGAATTATTGTAGGAACCTTCATCTTTACCTTCTTCATCGGAACGCTCAAAGAGGTCTGGGTTTCCGGAAACTGGGGAGAACTGGTTTCTTTCAAGGTCTTTTTCTCTGTGGGTCTGTTCATCTTTTCATTCTTCATCCCAAAAATCATCAAGAAATTCAAAAGCGAAGGCACCTCGATCTAATACCAAAGCAAATACGTTCTGGAGAAAAATATGGATTTTGAACTATCATCAGAACAAAAAGATATTCGGCAGGCAGCCAGGGAGTTTGCGCTGGGAGAATTTGAAGATATTGCAGGGGATTGTGATCAGCATGAAAAATTCCCCCCTGAACTCATCAAAAAAGCGGGCGAACTGGGATTTCTGGGCACATTCATTGATGAAGCCTACGGCGGTGCCGGGCTCGGTTTTCTGGAACATGCCATTATATTGGAAGAATTCTGGCGGGTGGATCCCGGTTTGGGCCAACAGTTGTGTTCCGTGTCATTCGGTGCCGAGGAATTCCTGCTTTTCGGCACTGAAGACCAGAAACACAAATTCCTGCCTCCCGTGGCGGAAGGAAAATCCATCATGGGATTTGCCATCACGGAACCGGATGCGGGTAGCGATACCCTCTCTGCCACCACCACTGCCATCCTTGACAGGGACGAATACCGGATTAACGGGAGCAAGGTCATGATTGGAAACGGCTCCGCCGGTGATTTCATCCTGGTCTTCTGCCTGACGGATCTGGAGGAAAAACGGAGATCCGGGCGGCACAGCATCATCGTTGTTGAAACGGACCGGCCCGGGTACGAATCAGATCCATTACACGGAAAAATGGGCCTTCGTGCATCCAACACGGCCAATATCTTCCTTTCTGATGTCCGGGTACCGAAGGAAAACCTGGTGGGAAAACAGGGTAACGGGTTTGTCCAGCTCATGGCTTTTTTTGACCGTTCCCGCGCATATGTGGCGGCCCACGGGGTAGGCCTGTCCCAGGGCGCCCTGGATCAGGCCATCACCCACATTCGAAGTCGTGAACAATTCGGGCGGAAAATAGGTTCGTTTCAATCCACCCAGTTCAAAATCGCCGATATGGCCACCAAGATAGAGCTGGCCAGGACCCTGTCCCACAAAGCCTGCACCCTTCTGGACCAGGGAAAAGGCGATACGAATATCACTGCCATGGCCAAAATGTACGCGGCCAGAACCGCCGTGGAAGTGGTGGATGAGGCCCTGCAGCTTCACGGCGGCTATGGCTACTTCAACGACCAGGACATCGAACGCTTCTATCGGGCCGCCAAGGTCCTTGAAATTTACGAAGGGGCCAAAGAGGTGGAAAAGATGATCATCGGCAGAAATGCGATCGGGAAACTCTAGATCGCTGCAATTTCCTGAACACTGGGATTAATCGCAGGAAAAGATAAAATGCCAAATCCGATTCGGATAAGAGCCATCCAAGGACTTAAAGAGGGCGACTCATTCACTTATACGCGTGAATTCACAAAAGAAGAGACCCTATCTTTTGGAGATATGACAAGAGACTATAATCCTGTTCATTACGATTTACGGTGGGCCGATTTGAAGGGCTTTAAAGGTCTTATTTGCCATGGACTTCTCGTCGGTTCGATGATTTGCGAGTTTGGTGGACAAGTAGGCTGGCTCGCTACTGGCATGAGCTTCAAATACATGAAACCGGTTTATTTCGGCGATACCATACATTGCGCCATTACGATAACCAAAATAGAGGAAAGCGGTCGCGCTGAGGCTGAGGCTTTTTTTACAAACCAGGATGACGAACAGGTATGTTATACCCATTTGACAGGACGTATACCGCTGGCTCAAGAACGGGCGCTTCTAAAACAGATGATAAACGAAGACGACCCGACCAACAAACTGTCTAACAAAAAATACACTTGGTAGTAAGTTGGTCTTGACATGTTTGATATGTTTCGTTTCTATTGGAAAAAGAAGGTAACGCTTCACATAATAAAAGGTTTCGCCAGACCGTAAATAGCCGCAGCTGTTGAACGGTACCGTCAAGCAGGATTCGAATAGGAGATAAAACATGAACGAAAATGAAATCACAGTACTCTTCGATGAGTGGAACAGTGCCCTCCAGACCGGGGATCCCAAGAAAGTCGTAGTTCTCTATGAAACGAACGGCATTCTGCTTCCCACCGTGTCCAATAAGGTTCGCCACAACCACGAAGAAATCGAGGACTATTTTGTCCATTTTATGGCTAAAGGGCCGGTGGGCAAAATCAATGAGGCAAACGTCCGCACTTTCGGTCAGCTCGCCATCAACTCCGGCATCTATACCTTCACCTTCAAAGACAAATCCGCCGTACAGGCCCGGTTCACTTTCGTTTACCGCTGGAATGGCGAGCGGTGGATGATAGTGGAGCATCATTCTTCACAAATGCCGGAATAACTTAAATTTTCAAACATCGGGTTAACAGAACTCGAAATCCAATCAGCAAGATACAATATGAAGGATTTCACCCTTACCACCACCTTGTTTTTGGCGGCCCACTGGCTCATCGTTATCGGGCTTTCCATCCGTGTCATCATGCGACGGCGGCCGGTTGGTGTGTCCCTGGCATGGCTCACCGTCATATTCAGTGTCCCTCTTGCGGGCGCCATCTTCTATTTTTTTATCGGTGAAAGCCGCATCGGTGAAAAATATCTGGCCCGTGCGGCCAGAATCCATGATTTATACCGAAACTGGCAGATAACGCTTAAGAAGCGTGCCTCCCGCGAAAAACCGCCTGCGGGCCCCATTGCAATGAGATCCATTCAGCTTCACGCTGAAAAACTCGCCGGTTTCCCCACCATGAGGGGCAACAAAGTACAGCTCATGGACCATTTTGAAACAGTCTTTACATCCATCATTGAAGATGTGGAGCGCGCCAAGAGTACCTGCCACCTGGAGTTTTACATCTGGACCGTGGGTGGAAGAGCCGACGAGGTGGCAGAAGCGTTGATTCGGGCTGTAAAACGCGGTGTAATCTGCCGTGTGCTGGTGGATGCCGTCGGGAGCAAGGACTTTGTCAGGAGTGAACTGGCCCGGCAACTTAAGGATTCCGGCATTCATGTTGTGGCATCCCTGCCGGTGGGTCCCCTGCGCATGCTGGTGACCAGGGCTGATCTTCGTAATCACCGAAAGATTATTGTGATTGACGGAGAGATCGCTTACACGGGAAGCCAGAACCTGGTGGATCCCCGTTTTTTCAAACAGGACGAAGGTGTGGGCCAATGGATCGACGCCATGATCCGCATGGAAGGCCCCAGCGTGGAAGCGCTTGCCGGCACTTTTATCGAAGATTGGGAACTGAATACGGGAGAAGGCCTTAAGGCACTCGAAGAAACGAGCGACATTCGTTCTATCCCCGAAAAAGGGCGCACACCGGTTCAGGTAGTGCCTTCCGGACCGGCCATCAGACCGGAAGTTATCCATCAACTGCTACTGACGACAATCTACGGCGCACAAAAAAAACTGGTGCTCACCACGCCCTATTTCGTACCCGATGAATCGCTCATAACAGCGCTTATTTCCGCCGCCCACCGCAAGGTGGACGTCATCATCGTGGTACCGGCTGAGGTAGACTCCCGGTTGGTCCATTACGCCAGTCGTTCTCTTTTTGACAATCTCATGAGTGCCGGCGTTACCATTGCAGCCTTTAAGGGTGGACTGCTGCATACCAAATCCATTACCGTGGACGATGGAATCTGCGTGTTCGGAACGGTCAATCTTGACATGCGAAGCCTCTGGCTAAACTTTGAAGTCTCTCTTTTCATATATGATCTGGAACTGACGAAACAGGTGCGGGAGATGCAGATGAAGTACATCCATAACGCCGATACACTCGACCTGACAGAGTGGCGAAAACGTTCTGTGTTTCAGCGGTTTACGGAAAATGCAGCTCAACTGGTGGGACCGCTCCTCTAAAGCTGAAAAGGACAACCGCGTGGGGAAAAAGTCGAACCGGGTCATCGTACACCAAAACTTCAGGCGGGTACTCGTTTGCCTGTTTTTTCTCCTGCTCACGTCCGGGGCGGCTCAGTGGTTAAACCTTGCGCCTCATTCGGCAACAGCAGGCGGCATCACCTATTATGTGGACGTGAACGGAAATGATGCAAACAACGGTTCACAGGCGAACCCATGGAAAACCATTGGTCATGCCATAGATGCGGTCGTGGCGGGAGATACGGTACTGATCAATCCGGGAACCTATCTGGTGCCTCAACAAATCAGCATCACCACTTCCGGCACCGCTTCAGACCCCATAACTTTTGAGGGGAATGGCGCCGGCGTGGTGGTTGATCTGAGAGCATACGACGGCAGAAACGGTCTTGAAATATATTTTGCCGATTACATCGTTATTGACAACCTGACGGTCTATGCCTCACTGGATCCCAACAGCCGCGGGATTCGGTTAACCCACGCCGAAGGGTGCATCATTTCAAATAATATCGTGTCAGGCGCAAACCATGCCAATCTTTTCTGTTCTCTCAGCGACCGTGTCACTTTTTTAAACAATGAGGCGTTCAACGGGGCGATCGGCATTTATGTGGCGGACAGCTCCGATTATCCCACCATCAAAGGCAATCGGCTTCATAATAATACAGCCATCGGACTTCATATGAACGGGGACATCAATTCCGGGGGTGACGGCACCATCTCCTATGCCATGGTGGACAGCAACCGGGTTTACAATAATGGCGCCACCGGGATCAACCTGGACGGTGTCACCTGGTCCACCTTTCAAAACAACCTGGTTTACGGGAACAAATTCAGGGGAATTGCCTTTTTCAAAGGGGACGGCGCCGTCCCTTCAAACGACAACGAGGCCTACCAGAATACCATTATTACACCCGCCGGGGCCTACTACGGCATTGGCCTCAACTACGGCGCCAATCGTAACAGTTTCTGGAACAATATTATCCTGACGGAAGGATCCGTGCCCAGCTTTTCTTCCACCAGCAGCACCAGCGAGCTGGAAATCACATCCAATTACAACCTGTTGCCCGACCAGGGGCCGGTGGCCGAAACAAGCAACGGCGGATTTGTATTCAGTGAATGGCAATCCCTGGGGTATGATACCCAATCGGTCACGGGAACCCTCAGCCAGACCTTCCAGGACCCTGCGGGGAATAATTATAAATTATTAGCGGGAAGTCCGGCCATTGACGCGGGTACGCCTACCCATTCCTGCACACCGGACATCGTAGGAAACATAAGACCATCCGGCACGGCGCCGGACCTGGGCGCCTATGAGTATGACTCCGCAACCGTTATCTACATTTCACCCGATGGTCTGTGCGGAAGCCACACGCCCTGCTATTCTCGAATTCAGGATGGCTTTGATTGGGAAGGCGGGGCCACTTATACCATAAAAGTACAGCAAGGGACCTATAATGAGAACCTGGCCCTGAGCAGTGACAAACGCATTGACCTGGATGCGGGGTGGGATGAGACGTTTACAACCCGAACATCCACTTCCAGCATCAAATCCCTGCAAATCTTAGAGGGGGCCGTTACCGGCCGGAATCTTGTGATTCAAGCCGACTCCGCCAAAGTGGCTACGACGGCCGAGTAGGTCTGTTCTTACCGACCCAGGTTATACTGCTTTATTTTTTTGTGAAGGTTACTTCGTTCAATGCCGATGGCTTCTGCGGTTTGAGAAATATTGCCATTGCACTCATTGAGTTTTTCCTCAATAAAAGCCTTTTCAAACTCGCCTTTTGCTTCCTTGAGGGAATCCGTACCAAAACCCGACGTCATACCCGCCCGCATGGTTTTTGCGCTTTGATTAAAGGGCGCCGGTATATCTTTTTTGGTAATCACATCACCCGGCGTCATGATCATAAGCCTTTCAATCAGGTTTTTCAATTCCCGCACATTGCCGGGCCAGTCGTATTTTTCAAGAAAATCAAGGGTTTCGGAAGGAAACTCCTTAGGCGCCACTTTGGCGCTCAAAGCAAATTCTTTCACGAATTCATTCACAAGGCTGGGAATGTCTTCCACGCGTTCCATGAGAGACGGCACCCGCACGGGAATCACATTTAGCCTGAAATAGAGATCCTCTCTGAAAGCCCCTTTTTCGATCTCTTTCTCCAGGTCTTTATTGGTGGCGGCAATCACTCTGACATCCACTTCAATGGTTTTTGTACCGCCCACCCGTTCAAATTTCTGTTCTTGCAAAATCCTGAGGGTCTTGGACTGCGCTTTAAGACTCATATCACCGATTTCGTCCAGAAAAATAGTCCCCTCATGGGCCGAATCGAATTTCCCCTTTTTCATGGTGGAGGCCCCGGTGAAGGCCCCTTTTTCGTGCCCGAAGAGCTCGCTTTCGATGAGATCTTCTGGGATCGCCGCACAGTTCACTTCGACCATGGGATTTCGACTCCGACGGCTCAATCGGTGAAGGGTATGGGCAACAAGCTCTTTGCCGGTTCCGTTCTCTCCAGAGATGAGAACCCAGGCATTGGTGGGGGCGACAATTCGAATCTGTTCTTTCAGCTCCGCAATGGCGCCGCTGTTTCCCACGATGTTGTGTTTTTTCATTTCCTTTTCTTTCAGGAAATGAACTTCTTCCATCAGGCGGGAATGGGCCAGTGCGTTATTGATGGAAACCAGTAGTTTTTCCAGTGACAGGGGTTTTTCAATATAGTCGTAGGCCCCCACTTTGGTCGCTTTAACGGCCGTTTCGATATTGCCATGGCCCGACATCATAATGACCTGGAGCGTCGGGTAGAGGCTCTTCATTTTTTCAAGGGTTTCAATCCCGTCCATCCCCGACATCCATATGTCCAACAGGACCAGATCAGGCATCACTTCTTCAATCTTTCCCAACGCCTCAAGGCCGCTTTCAGCGATGGCAACATCAAACCCCTCATCCGTAAGAATACCCTCCAAGGACTGCAGGATGCTGGTTTCATCATCGACCACAAGGATTGTTTTGCTCATCTTGCCTGCCTCCCAGTTTACGCCGACTCCGCCAAAGCAGCTGCGACGGCCGGGCCGGAACAACCCATCATCCCGGCGGCGATTCGGGCGGTCCTTTCAGACGCCCCTCCCCTGCCAAGATCTTCTTTTACCATTTTCAGTTTATGAATTGTCTGCTGTCGCAATTCACCGTCCACCAGAAAGCTTTTTCCGGCCATGGCCAGTCTTTCCGGGGTCACATCATCCTGAATCAGCTCAGGCGCCACGCCCTCCCCCGCCACCAAATTCACCAGACCGAGATAGGGCACTTTGATGGCCCGCTTTCCAACCTCATACGTCAACCGTTTCGCTTTATAAATCACCACCATGGGAACATTCATTATGGCCGCATCCAGCGTGGCGGTCCCCGATGTCACAAAAGCCAGATGACACGGGTTCAATGCACCATAAATGCCTTCATGATAAATTTCGATATCCAACTTTGTGTTCTTAACGAAACGTAAAAGCCAATCTAAAGAAATGGTCTCTGCAAGCGGCAGAACAAAACGAATATGGGGATATTCGGCTTTCAGAATTTCACCGGCCCTGATCATAACAGGCAAAAGGTTCAAAATCTCTTCCCGTCGACTGCCGGGAACCAATCCAACAACGGGACTTTGGATTGCGGATTTCGGATTGCGGATTGCGGAATTCAATTTATGAGCATTTTTTTCAAAGGCGTCGATCAGGGGATGCCCCACATACTCCACATCAATGCCGCTTTTTTGGAAAAAAGGTTTCTCAAAGGGCAGAATGACCGCCATTCTATCCACCCGTTTTGCGATCTTCTTAACCCTGCCCCGCCGCCATGCCCATACCTGGGGGCTGATATAGTAAAGAACCGGAACATTCAGGTTTTTGGCGATTCGGGCCATATGGAGGTTGAAGCCGGGATAATCGATCAGGATCAAAAGATCGGGGCGGTGAAGTTTAAGAATGGACTTCAGGATATTGGCAGCTTTTACATGAATGCGAAACTTTCCGAAGATCTCTGCTAAACCGACCACGGCCATATCCTCGGACTTAATGAACCGCGTTACACCTGCCCGTGCCATGTTGTTCCCCCCGATTCCGAAAAACACGGCTTGGGGGCATATCCGTTTGATGGCAAGGACCAGATTGGCGCCATGTAAATCGGCGGAAGCTTCCGCCGCCACCAAGAGAACCCGTTTACGATCCCGCTTATTTACAGATGGGCTCGAAATTCTGACAGCCTCGCTCGATCTGATGGATGATACTCAAGGCGATGCTCAAGGCGTTCCGCCCATCCTCTCCTGTCACGATCGGATCAGAACCACTCTGAACAGCATTTACAAAGGAGGAGATTTCATCGGCCAACGGATCGCTCACATCATATATTTCTTTACTGGTGGCAACTTCAGGAAAATCGTTGGCATCTTTGGTTGTGGAATCCAGCTTAATGGCGGTGAGCTGGCGTTTTCCGCAGTCAGCTGAAAAATAGGCATCCGGTTGAAACACGCGTATTTTCCGCAGCATTTTTCCTGAAACACGGCTGGCGGTCAAATTTGCCACGGTCCCGTCCTCGAAAATGAGGCGAACATTGGCGATGTCGGTCTTTTCCGTGATGACGGGCATTCCGACGGCATGGACCTCTTTTACGTTGCTTTGGACCAGGTGAAGGATAATATCCAGATCGTGAATCATCAAATCGAGGACCACGTCCACATCCAGTCCCCGCGTCGTAAACAGATTCATTCGGTGAGATTCCAGAAAAACAGGATCCTTGAGCAGGGGTTCCAGCTTTTTGATGGCCGGATTAAATCGTTCAATGAGACCCACCTGCAACACCAGATTCCGTTTACGGGCCATGTGGATCAGTTTGTCCGCTTCTTTCAGATCGTAGGTTATGGGCTTTTCAATGAGCATGTGAACATTGTTTGCCAACACATCTTTTGCCACTTCAAAATGCATCTCCGTGGTAACAGCCAGACTCACGGCATCCACCTGGCTCAGGATGCGGGAGTGATCATCGTGAGCGGTTGTATCATATCGACGGGCGATCTCCTTTACGCGTGTTCCATCCACGTCCACAACACCCACAAATTCTACTTCGGGCATGGCCTTATATTTCTGAACATGATACTCACCCAGATGACCCACACCGATCACAGCGACTCTAAGTTTATCCTTTTTCATCCTTATCTCCCGAAGCGCTTTCAACAGCAACCACAGCGATCTTTCCCCGGTCCGCGGCTTTCACCATCTCCGACCTGTCAAACATCAGTGTGCGTCCGGCTTCCACAGCCAGGACAGCGCCCTTGACCCGCGACATGACTGAAATGGTTTCCATCCCAACGCAAGGCACGTCAAAACGAAGATCCTGGGTGGGCTTGCTGACTTTAACCACAACAGCCTTTTCTTTGGCCAGAGCGCCCCCGCGAAGAATCGTGGCATCCGTACCATCCATGGCCTCCACCGCTAAAACCGTCTTTTTCCTCACCACAACACTCTGCCCGATATCCAGGCGACCCAACTCCTTTGCAATCTTCCAACCAAAACGGATGTCCGCCCATTCACTCCGGGTGGGCTGCCGTTTGGTCAGACAACCTTCGGGCGCCAGAAGCTCCGGCATAAAAAGGGTTGAACTGACAATCTCAACCCCCTCCTTGGCAAATTCATCTGTTACCGAGCGGAGGATGTCATCGTCATGAAAGATTGCCAGTTTGGTCATAATGGCAAGGCCTTTAAGATCGGGACGCACTTCAAACATCTTTTTCTTGGCGATGGAACCCGCCATCAGCGCCTCACTGACACCGAATTTTTTAAACGTCTTGATGAGTTGACCCAACTGGCCCAGTTTGATCCATACAATCTCATCCACTTTGTCCGACAAAGCAGCATCCGTTTCGCCAAGGTGGGCAACTGCCACCACACGCGTTCCCTGTTTCCTTGCCGCATCCGCCACCAGCAGCGGGAACTGCCCGCCACCTGCAATCAGCCCGATGGTTTTATCCGGGGCCGGCATCACCGAATCACCCCCCGCTTTGACCCGGCCAGGAAATCCAGAAGAATCTTCAACTCCGGTATCATCTCCAGCTCTTGCTTGACCTGCAAAATGCCCATATCCAGGCGCTTGTGATCCCGCCATAAAATCCGGTACGCTTTTTTCAGTATATCGATGGTCTCCTGAGAAAAGCCTCTTCTTTTCAGGCCCCTCTGGTTGACACCATAAAGCCTGGCCCTTGGGCCGGCGGTGATCATATAGGGGGGGACATCGCGATCAATTCCTGCTTTGGCACCCAAAAAAGCATGGGCGCCGATTCTCACAAATTGCTGAACCGCCAGAAAAGCATTTAAAATGGCGTATTCTCCTATATGGGTGTGACCGCCCAGGGTGGCGCCGTTCCCCAGGATTACCCAGTCCGAAAGGCGACAGTCATGGGCCACATGGGCATAAGCCATCAAATAGTTATGGCTTCCAACGACGGTCTCCCATTCCTCTTTGGTAGTGGCGCGATTGATGGTGACATATTCCCTGACGGTATTTTCATCGCCCATCAAAAGACGTGTCTCTTCATCACCATAACCCACGTCCTGGGGCGGTGTGCCGATAGAAGAGAAAGGATAAAACCGGTTCCGCTTCCCAATGGTCGTATGGCCCTCAATAGCCACATGAGCGCCGATCACGGTATCACAGCCAATGGTCACATGGTCACCCACACTGCTGAAGGGGCCGACCTTGACGCCCGAATCAATCCGCGCGTGGGGACTTACCGCCGCCATAGGATGAATGTCTGTTAAATTACCCAATGGTCGCCACCAAAACCGCCTCTGCCACCAGATGACCGTCCACAAGGGCCTTTCCCGCCACTTTCCATACCTTTGAGCCTGTTCTCAGCGCTTCGATTTCAAATCGGATCTGGTCGCCGGGAATCACCGGCCTTCTGAATTTGACTTTGTCGATGGCCACAAAACGGATCGGATCGGGGGTTTCTTTTTCCATGACGCCGGGGATGGACAAACGCGCCATGATCCCACCCACCTGCGCCATGGCCTCAATGATGAGGACTCCCGGCATAATGGGCTCACCCGGGAAATGCCCCTGAAAAAAAGGTTCATTAATGGTTACATTTTTTATACCCACCACCCTTTTACTCAACTCCAGTTCGATAATCCTGTCCACCAACAAAAACGGATAGCGGTGAGGGATAATTTCGGTGATTTCCGTATATGTCAAAGGGAGTTCAATCGATGGGCGGGCACGTAGGCCAGCCCCTACTTCGTCATCGGTCATCTGTCGTCCGTCCTCCGTCATCTGTCCGTTGTTCCAATTCATGAACCTTTCTCTCAAGGTGCCGTAAGCGATCACTGAATTGCGGCAGTCGGGTCGTCATGGCCATAGTCTTGAGCCGAAGACGATGGGAGATAGCCGGAGTGCCGGAGACCACGCTTCCGGCGGGAATCGACTTTGCCACACCGGACTGGGGGCCCACCATGGCCCCGTCACCAATCTCTGTGTGGTCATTTACACCGACCTGCCCCCCGATAACCACACCCCTCCCTAGCTGAGAGCTCCCCGAAATCCCTGCGAGCGCCACAATAATGGAATGCTCCCCGATAACCACGTTGTGGGCAATCTGAACCAGGTTGTCGGTTTTAACACCTTCTTTAATCCAGGTCTTGCCGAATGCGCCACGATCAATACAATTATTGGCACCGATCTCAACATGGTCGTCAATCTGAACAATCCCGGTCTGCGGAATTTTAACGGATGATGAACCATTCCGTACAAAACCGAACCCGTCACTCCCGATGGTAGTGCCACCATGGACGATCACATCATTTCCAATGACACAATCCCGCATGACCGTTACGTTGGGATACAGGATGGTCCTCTTGCCGATCTTTACCCTTTCATCAATAACGACCCCCGGAAAGAGCGTGGCCCCATCGTTGATTTCAGAACCCTCGCCCACATAGACCATGGGGAAAATTGATACATCTTCTCCCAGATGGCAGTTCTCGCCGATAAAGGCATCAGCGCTGATCCCAGGATATCGGGTGGGCGGCATGGCAAAAATCGACGCGATTTTCGCATAGGCCAGTTCCACGTGAGGGGTTACCACCTGCGGCCCCTTGAATTCGTCATTTATCTCGGAAACCAGCAATGCACCGGCCTTCGTGTTTTTCAGGCTCTCACCATAACGGCGATCCGAAAAAAAAGAAACCTCCGAAGGGCCAGCCTGATCAAGGGAGTTAATACCCGTAACAACAAAGTTTTTATGACCGATGCACTCCCCAGTCACAATTTCTGCCACTTCTATTAACGGTATTTCCAAGGACTTCTCTCTCCTATTGCTTCATCTTATCGTAGGCTTTGATCACCTGGGCGGTGATATCAATGGTATCATCGTTGTAGATAAGCCCCACGGTACCCTGTTCCAGGATGATGGTATAGCCCCCTTTTTTTGCGATCTTCTCAACGACCTTTTCGATCTCCTTGCCGACCTTGCGCGTGGCCTCAAACTCTGCGTCTTTCATTTCCTGGGTGACTTCACCAACCATGTATTTGTAGTGCCGGGTCAGCTTCCCCAATTCCATTTCCTTGTTTTCTTTGGCATCAAGGCTCAGCATCATACTCTGCTTCTGCAAGTCTCTTTCCAGCTTTTCAATCTGTTGTCTTTCACCATCCAATTTTTTTTGAAACGCGTTATATTTTTTCTTTAACCCTTCCTTAATCACCTGGAAATTTGCCGACCGCTGCTGAAGCCGCTTCATGTCCAGCACGCCGATCTTGACCCCGGCCGAAAAAGCGACTGTATACTGCATGGAAAACAAGAACGCCGAACCCAATAAAATCCAAAAAAACTTTTTCATGTTGGTCCCCTTTCAACTGGTTTTTCGTTATCTGCTTACATTACACCGCCAATACTGAATTCCCATTTTCCTGCCCCCTCATCCTCCATCTTATCCAACTTCCAGCCATACTCCAGCCGAAGCGGGCCCAATGGCGAATACCATCGCACTCCGGCACCCACCGATTTCTTAAGACCGCTGAAGTTATAAGCATCTTCAGATTCAGAAGTCCACACATTACCGGCATCAAAAAATACGACACCCGTCACACCCTGTTCCATGAGCAATGGAAAGTTGTATTCAACATTATAGACCATCATTTTTTCGCCACCAATATAATCACCTGTTTTCGGGTCGATGGGCGAAATGGTATTGAAATCGTAGCCACGGACCGTATTGATGCCACCGAGGAAAAATTTCTGGTAGGTGGACAGCTTCCCCCGGTTCTGAATAAATCCCGCTCGGCCCTGAACCATGAACACCGTATTCCAGAACAGGGGAAAAAACCACGCTGTTCTTCCACGATACTTGGTGAACTGTTCATCGCCGCTCAGGAATCCTCCGGCATACTGAACGGAACCATCATTGATGGACCCCCGGGTGGTATTGAATGTCCGGTCCCTGCTGTCCCGTTTGAGAAAAAGTGTAAAACTGCTGGTGATGTTATTGCCGGTCATGTCTTTGAGTATCTGTGAAGCGCCCTCGGCAACATCACTGATATTGGCATGGTCATAGGCATACATGAGGGTAACCCGGGTGTAGTCTATATAGAGCGGTGCTCCGAGGGAAAGTCGGGTGCCATAGCTGGATCGGGTGTAGTCCGCGTATTCCTGCCGAAACTTGTACAGATCAGCCCCCAAGGAGAGGCGCGTATCAAAAAGCCAGGGTTCCAGGAACCGGATGTCGAATTCCGTATTCCGTCCACCGATTCTGGCTGAAGCCGTCAAGCGCTGTCCATATCCCATAAAATTTTCATCGGAAACCTGAAAGGTCACAAATGCCGAATAGGCCGAGCTGTACCCGGCGCCCACGCTGAACGTCCGGGTTCCCTTCTCTTTGACTTCCACGTTCAAATCCATCAAATCGTCACGACTGCCCTTCTTGGTATGGAGCTGCACATCCTCAAAAAACCCCAGACGCCTCAAATTTTCAGAGCTCCGCTTCAAACCTTGTCCGCTGAAATATTCGCCCTCCATTACCTTCAGTTCACGCCTGATAACCTTGTCTCTCGTGTGCTGATTCCCGGTTATGGTGATGCGCTCAAAACGGACTTTGGGACCTTTTGAAATCCGGTACGTGATGTCAGCCAGATGGTTTTCATCGTCCTCCTTGATAATCGGCTTGATCTCCGCATAGGCAAAACCTTTGTTGGCATAAATATCTTGCAGACGAATCATATCATTTCGAACGGTCTCCCGGTTGAAAACTTTTTCCTTTCCGATATTGACCTGTTTTAAGAGCTCATCAGCGGGCTCGATAAGATCCCCGGCAACATTCACCTTTTCAACCTCGTACCGCTCACCTTCATCGATATCAATGGAAACCACCAATCCCTTGATCTTGTCATCATAATAGACTTTAGGCTCCCCCACTTTGGCCCTGATGTAACCATGATTATGGTAAAAGCTGGTAATCTTATGCGCGTCAAATTCCAGCTTTTTGTTATCCAGGATACCCGCATGGGTAATCCAGGAAAGAAACCACTTCGTACGGGTCTCCATGATGTCCCTGAGTTCATCGCTGTCATAGGCCTTATTCCCTTTGAACTCGATCTTCAGGATGTAAACCTTGTCATTTTCATTAATATCGTATTTCAACAAAACCTCGTTGTTGGGGAGGTTTTCGGTGGTCTCCTTGATTTCGGCATTGTAATAACCCTTTTCCTTGTAAAAGTCATAGAGACGATTGATGCTTTGCTTGATGGCGTTAAAATCCAGAATGGAATATAGATTGATCCCGAGCTCTTTCTGAAGATCTTCATCATCGAACTCGTCATTTCCCACAAACACGATTTTTCCCACAGATGGCTTTTCAACCACATTAAAGGTGATCACTTTTCCCGCCGGTCCGTCGGACACACCCATGGTCACATCGTTGAAAAAGCCCATTTTGTAGATGTCGCGAAGGTCCTTATCCAATTTATCAAGGTCCAGCCTGTCACCGGGCTCCGTGCCCACAACAGCCAGAATAGCGGCCTTTTCGATTCGCCGGTTGCCGGCCACATGGATGGAATCCACCTGGGGAACCCCGGTAATCCGATCTTCAACACTCAAAGCCAGTCGCTTCACCGACTCCGGAACCTCGTCCATATCCTCAATGACCTGAAAGATAAAAAAAGGCATCTTTTTACCCGAAACATCAACGACTTTCAGGTCGATACTCCCCTTATCGCCGATCTGGGTCATACTCCCTTTCACCACCCAATCAGCCGTAAACCGATTTCCCAGACGAACCAGCACTTTATCCCGAAGTATTTTTGAAAAGACAATCGGGTCTTTGTTGATGGTCTCGGGGGAAATCGTTTTGAAACCGTTTTGTTTCATTCTAAAAGAGAGCATCTTCTGCAATCCTGTTTGTAGATGGGCAAAGGATTTGGCAGCATTGACTTGAAACGGCAGAATACAGATGGTTCCTTTCTTTTCCCGGGCGGGCGCCTCCCCGACCCCGAAACAGAAAACCATGAGAACCAGTAAAAAAGCCTGGGATGAAACGGTGAAGGCCTTTCTTCCATATTCATCAACAAAAAACAACAAAAAATGCTTGATACGACTAGCGAATTCGACCATCAATCAACTCCATTTTTTTTGACATCTTTTCCGCCAATTTCTCGTTGTGGGTGGCAATGACCATGGCAACTCCCGCCTCCCTGTTCAGGCGGAAAAGCAACTCAGCAATCTCCTCACCGGTCGCCCAATCCAGATTTCCCGTAGGCTCATCCCCCAGAATCAACCTTGGACTCATAATCAGCGCCCGCGCAATGGCCACACGCTGTTGCTCTCCACCGGAAAGCTCGCCTGCCCGATGGGTCATGCGATTTTCCAGACCCACATTTTTAAGCACATCTTCTGCCATATGGATCGCCTGCTTTCTGGAATGCCTGGCGATCAAAGCCGGCATCATGGCGTTTTCCAACGCATTTAGTTCAGGCAACAGATGATGGAACTGAAACACAAAGCCAATCTCCCGGTTTCGCAAAAGGGACAAACTCTTCTGGCCCATTTCATAAATGTCTAAACCGTTAAACTTAACGGTTCCAGCCGTAGGCGGATCCAGGCTCCCCATAATGTTGAGCAGGGTTGATTTTCCCACGCCTGACGCACCGGTAACGGCCAGGCTGTCGGCGGGATGAATTTCCAGATCAATCCCTTTCAGAACCTCAATGGTCGACCCGAGGTGCTCGAAAGACTTACTCACCCCATCGAAGGTCAACATGGGCGCGGGGGAAACTCCTTCCGTCTGTAAGCGGTTCTCATCTGAGCGATCATTCATACCTGAAGGACTCCACAGGGTTCAACCTTGAAGCATACCACGCCGGGTAAAGGGTCGCCAGGAACGAAATGACCACCGCTGCCCCCGCCACGATGGAAACATCTGAAACCGAAACTTGAACCGGCAGTTTACTGATATAGTAAACATCAGAGGGTAGGTCGATAAACTGATATTTGGACAACAACCAGCAAAGACCGAGCCCCGAACAGAGCCCCGAAATGGTTCCAATGACACCCACCAGAATACCCTGGAACATGAAAATGCTCATAATGCTGCGGGCGGAAGCGCCCATGGCCCTCAAAATGGCCACATCCCGCGTCTTTTCCATGACCACCATCACCAATGTGCTGATAATATTCAGGGCGCCCACTAAAACAATCATGGTCAAAATGACAAACATGGTGAGTTTTTCAAGCTTGAGCGCTGAAAAAAGGCTACGATTCATGAGTTTCCAGTCTTTGGTCCAGTAAGGGTATCCCAATGATTTCTGGATCTTCCTCGCAATAATATCAGACTGGTACACCTCTTTGACTTTTAACTCAAGCCCCGTCACACTGTCACCCAGGGCCAGAAAACGTTGGGCCTCCCTGAGTGAAATATATACCATTGAAGCATCGTATTCATACATACCGGAATCAAAAATGGCGGTCACTTTGAACCTTTTGGTGTTGGGCGTTCTGCCTAAAGGGGTCAATTTCCCTTCCGGTGAAATCACGGTCACCAGACTTCCGGTGGCGGCGCCGATCTGCTTGGCCAATTCGCTTCCAATGATGATAGAGGGAATGCCGTTTTCGGCTTCACTCAAGGACGACAGGGACCCTTCCTTGATCATTTTGTCAAAGCTGACCACCCGGGCGGCGCTTTTGGGATCCACCCCCCGCAGCACAGCGCCGGAAACGTTTCCCGAGTTATTGAGCATCACCTGGGTGTAGACGAAAGGGGTTATGGCCACCACCCCGTCCACTTTTTTCACCTTTTCTGCAACCTCTTGGTAACCGTTGAAAGTCCCGCTGAGATTCAGCACCAGAACATGGGAATTCACACCCAATATTTTGCTCATGAGGTCCGACCTGAAGCCATTCATCACAGAAAGTACCACCACCAGCGCCATAACGCCCACCATCACCCCCAGCACGGAAATAATGGTAATGACGGAAATAAAGCGCTGTTTCCGTTTGGCTTTCAGGTATCGAAGTCCTAAGAATAACTCATACATGAGAGAAACGGCCTATTCCTTCGGTCGCATCTGGGGAAACAGGATGACATCCCGAATGGAGGGCGAATCGGTGAGCAGCATCACCAGCCGGTCAATACCGATTCCTTCCCCCGCTGTCGGCGGCATACCGTATTCAAGGGCGGTGACGTAATCCTCATCCATAAACAATGCCTCTTTGTCCCCGGCATCCCTGAGCGCCACCTGGCTTTCGAACCTGCCTTTCTGATCCACGGGATCATTTAATTCTGTAAACGCATTGGCAATCTCCCGGCCCCCGATAAACAGCTCGAATCGATCGGTCAACGAAGGATCCTGGTCATTACGCCTGGATAGGGGTGAAACCTCCGTGGGATAACCGGTCACAAAAGTGGGGTGGAGCAGGTGGGGTTCCACCAGGTGATCAAAAAGTTTGGTTAGGATCTGCCCGTGCCCGTCCCGGTCCTGAACGGCAATGCCAAAGCCCCGGGCCAGAGCTGCCGCCGGTTCCCTGTCATTAAAAACGTTTTCTTCCACATCTCCCGTCTCTTTCAAAGCATCAAAAAGGGAGATCCTCTTCCATGGGGGCGTAAAATCAATGGTCTTTCCCTGGTATTGGATCACCTGCCCACCGCTCACCTGTTCAAGAACATGACCGAAAACATCCTCCGTCAATACCATCAAATCCTCGTAAGTGGCATAGGCCATATAGAATTCCATCATGGTAAATTCAGGATTGTGCTTGATGGAAAGGCCCTCATTCCTGAAATTACGGTTGATTTCAAACACCCTTTCAAGGCCCCCCACCACCAGCCGTTTCAGATAAAGCTCCGGGGCCACTCTCATGTAAAGGTCCATCCCCAGTGCATTGTGATGGGTTATGAAAGGCCGGGCAGTGGCCCCTCCCGGAATGGGCTGCATCATGGGCGTTTCCACCTCCAGGAAGTCTTTTTCGATGAAAAACTCACGAATGGCCTGGATAATCCGACTCCGGGTCACAAAAACTTCCCGCACATGATCGTTCATGATCAGGTCCACATACCGCTGCCGGTACCTTGTTTCAACATCGGTTAAGCCATGCCATTTTTCGGGAAGGGGTCTCATGGATTTGGAAAGGAGCGTAAGGTCTTCCGCCACAAGGGTTAATTCTCCGGTTTTGGTTCTGAACAGCGACCCTTTCAGCCCCACGAAGTCGCCGATATCCATCAGCTTGAATGTATCGAATTGATCGGGTTGTATCTTGTTTTTTCTGACATATGCCTGAATTCGGCCGGTTCGGTCTTTGATGTGGATAAAGGACGCTTTTCCGAAATCCCTTCTGGAAATAATTCTACCGGCCACAGAATAGCTTTCTGTTTCCTGCTCCAGCTCCTTTTCATCCATACCGCCGAATCGCCGGAGGATTTCTCCCGCGGTTATATCCACTTGGTAACCCGCAGGATAAAGGTTGACGCCGCTTTCCCTCAATTTCTCTACTTTGTTCTCTCGATCTTCTATAATCGCACTCGGTTTTCCCATAATTACACAAAATCCATCCTGGTTTTATTGTTGAAAACGACCCACTTTATCACAATTGATTAACCTCATTTATTTAATCCAATCGGTCGTTATAGTCAAGGTCAATAGCGATCAGGAAAAAGTTTTTGGGCGATAAGGCTGAAACGGATTTCCGTTATGAAAGACGAACTTTCAATTTGTGCTTGTGGGACGGTGGAAAATATGGGAAATTAGATGATTACCTAAACCTGAAAGGGAGGAAAATTGATATGGCCAAGTCGAAAATCTGGTTCATGGACGCAAGGGCGAGACGTTTTCTGGAATCCATCGCCATCAAGGGAAGAGAGATTCTGGAGTATTCCGGGTGGCTGGACAACCTGAAGCCCGGCGACCTGGTGGCGGTGAAAACCCACATGGGAGAAGCCTATAATGTGGGATACCTTCGGCCCATTATTGTACGGACCCTGGTGGAGGCCCTGAAAGAAAAAGGATGCAGGCCTTTTGTAACGGATACCACCACCATGCCCTACCATCCCTGGATCAGCCGAACCCTGGCCATCGATCACCTGGAAACCGCCAACATGAACGGCTTCAACCAGGGAACCATGGGGTGCCCGGTCATCATCGCCGACGGCTGGATGGGAACCGACGACGTCA
>Ga0233437_1000810_pt1 | contig 65584 bp, 61 predicted proteins | sample SI_122_August201_FD_182714 | JGI IMG/M metagenome (GOLD analysis project Ga0233437, IMG submission 182714) | Seawater microbial communities from Saanich Inlet, British Columbia, Canada - SI_122_August2016_200_MG | ecosystem: Environmental > Aquatic > Marine > Inlet | place: Canada: British...
TTGAAGCTAGTGAGAACTGTGAACACATTCTCTGTCACCATTCCGTCCGGTGCGCCACGTGCGACTTGATAGTCAGGATTGCGGCGATGCATGGGCAGTGCACCTAGTGTAGGGCGATAGGGATCGTTGTTCTTTATGTCCGCGGCAATTCGTTCCAGGATATGTGTCGTGACGTAGGTTGTAGCTACGCAGCCTGTGAGACCGCGTTCGACTCCAAGGTAGCGCGTCAACATGGCAAGCACGGCGTTGGGTTGTATGTAGTGGCCTCCGGAATCGACGATGCCATAGCGATCAGCATCCGTGTCGAGACCCAGTCCGAGAACAGCTCCTGTTGTTGCCACAGTGTCCTTCAATTGCTGGATGTGTGGCTCTTCAGGATTCGCGGCATGTAATCCACCGAGGCGAGGATCTCGTTCTGCGTGGATGACTTGATGAGGAATACCAATCTCGTCCAGTATGGAACGTAAGTATCCGCGGCCTGTACCGTGCATTTCATCGACGATGACCAGTTTGTCACGGAAGTAGGCACGCATGCGGTCGTGATTCAGCGAGATTCGGCAATCGTCAACACCACTGTCAAGGAGCCATTGGCAGTAGGACTGGCGCGGATCCACCATCTCAAGTGAGCCGGGGTCCGTCTGTGAGGCGGTACGAGATCGCTGACCTTGTCTGTATTCGGTGGCGCGCTGCGAGATGAAGTCAGTGGCGCGTGGCGGCGAGATGGAGCCGTCGCATAGCGAGAACTTGATCCCGTGCCAATCAATAGGGTTATGACTTGCTGTGCAATTAATGACGCCGGCTGAACGATCCTTCAATATCTGGCCAGCATAAAAGGCGAGCGCTGGCGTGGGCGTATCGCGGGACGTGAGATGGACCCCGAAACCATTGGCTTGTACAACATCGGCGCTCCATTGGGCAGCGATATCGGCATGCTCACGGCTGTCGTAGCCAATGACGATGGTGTGTCCAGCGAGGCCGTCTTCAACAAGATAATCGCAAATGGCTTGGGCAATATCGCGAACAGCTCCCTCGGTGTAATCGATTCCCCAGCGACCTCGAAAACCAGATGTGCCAAAATGGATGCGTAGCTCTGAAGACGGATTTGTCGCGGACATGACTACCCCTTTGCTTTGGTCTTATTCTTTCGACGGCGGCGACGGTTGGGGCGTGCCTGTTTCCCCTCGCGAACATTCGATTTCAGGTTGATGCGATCGACATTGTCTGGCAAGAGCAATCCATCTTGCCGAAGAACCTCATTGAGAATTTCATAGGGAATTGAAGTGGCTATCCAGATCGAATCGATGTTAATCACGCCGTTCTTAACAGGGAGATGGGCGATCGCCTTCTCAACAGCCAGCTTGTAGTTGGCCTTCATCTCCTCGTCTATGGAGCGTGTCGGCGCTACCTGGTGCTCGAATTCGTTCACGGTGCTCCTATCTTGCCAATTGCTTGTTCCTGAGGATCGAAGTGATCTCTAGCCACGATTGTCGAACATAATGATAACACAGGGCTCTCAATGCTGTAAAGACGACGTCTGGCCCCTCGGATGACGGCGTTCGCTGAGGTAATCGCCTTCCTTTGTGGTCCCTAGCGAATCTGCTACAATGCCACCTGTCCTGAGGGGGAGAAGAGTGACGAAGCTACGAGATTGTCGTGTACTTGGTTTGATTCTTCTGGTTGTCTTGATCCCGATGTCGGTTGCTGTGGCCGAGGGCGCTATTCAGCGCCTGGATCCTTCCTTGCGAATGCTTGTCTTGGACTCCCTACTTCTGCCTGAAGCGCAACGCTCTATTCAAGGCCTTCTCGATAGTGAATCCACAGGGCTTGTTTGGACTCGGAAATCACAAGGGCAAAGGATCGAACTGCTTGTGAAGCTGAATCGGACTTTCAGAGGATCGAGTCTTCATGGTATTCGGGTCAAGGCTTCCATAGGTAGCATCATTGGCATCTCTGCGACTGTGCAACAAATTCTGACCCTGCTCGAAGACCAAGATGTCGTGTATATCGAGCAATCGCGCAGAATGTCTGCCACTCTCGATGTGAGCGTTCCCGCAACTACAGCTGACAGTGTTCACTCTGCTTCTCCAGCGATCATGGGTGCTGGCGTTATCGTCGGGGCTACGGATACAGGCATTGACTACACACACCTTGATTTCCGCTATGACAGCGACGGGGATGGATTTGAGGAATCGTCGCGGATCCTCGGTATTCTCGATCAATCCTTCGGATTCTTTGGAATTGAGTACACCAGACAAGACATCGAAACAGACCTTGCCAACGGACATGGAGCGAATGACGGCATTGTTCGTGAGAAGGACACCGATGGGCATGGAACCCACGTTATGGCCGTTGCTGCGGGTGACGGATCTTCATCTGACCAAGGCTTCATTGGTGTGGCTCCCGAAGCATGGATTGTGATGGTCAAAACAACGTACTACACATCAGACATTCTGGCGGGTGTGGAATACATTTTCGATCTAGCCGATACGCTGGGGTTGCCTGCTGTGGTTAATCTCAGCCTAGGTGGACATGAAGGGGCTCATGACGGAAGCAGCCTTTTCGAGCAAGGAATGGATGATCTGGTTCAAGGTCCTGGGCGAGTGATTGTTGTATCTGCGGGAAACGAAGGTGACCAAGCTATCCATGCGTCTGATACGCTACTGGGAGATACATCGAGCTTTCGGATGCAACCTGATGGATGGGATGCCGAGATCGACATGTGGTATACAGGCTCGTCGCAATTCACAATTGCCGTGAATCCGCCCTCGGGGGCACCCATTGTTGTGCCTCAGGGAACTGATTCGGGCATCGTTCAGACAGCATTTGGCTCGGTTCGCGTTGACAATGCCGCATCGGGAGTGAATGCTAACAATGGCGATCGCGAGGTCTTCATTCGCTTCAGCGGTCTATCCAGCTCCGACTCCTGGAGAATCACAGTGACGGACACGGGCGGAAGCGGCGGTAAGTACGATGCATGGATCGTCAGCGGATCTGCGGAAATCATCGAAGGTGATTCCTCTTCGACAATCGACGAGCCAGGCAATGCTCGTGATGTCATTACTGTGGGATCATTCAACACAAAGGCGGTTTGGCCGTCTTTGTCTGGGGATCAGAATTTTCTATCCACATACCCCCTCAATGTGTTGTCATCGTTCTCCAGCCAAGGCCCGACGCGTGACGGACGTACAAAGCCTGAAATATGCGCCCCTGGAGCTTGGATTGGTGCCGCGCTTTCCAGCGACGCTCTATGGCAGGGATATTTGGTGAATCCTGACGGGGTTCACACCATGGAATTGGGCACGAGCATGGCTGCCCCTCATGTTTCAGGAGCAGCCGCTCTATTGCTGTCGATCAACCCGCAACTGACTGCAGAAGATGTGCGAGCGCTGTTGACAGATGCAGCGTTCCGCGACGGGTTCACTGGCGCTGTTCCTAATAATCGTTGGGGTTGGGGAAAGCTGGATATTGCTGCAGCGGTTGCCAATGTCGGCTCGACACAGCCACCACCTGTTGATCCGCCGCCTTCGGATGGTTTGGTTCCAGAGATACAGCTTGACGAGAACCCAGTCGAAGCTGTTGCGCAATTTGCCATCACGATGCCTGCAGGGACTACTTGGGCCGAGATTCGTATCTATTCAGTCAATGGTACCCTCGTCTATATCGCCGCTATTCATCCATCAACGGATCGATTGGAGTGGTCCTTGATCACGAATCGCGGCGAATCAGTGGCTTCGGGCCTCTACTTGTACGTATTGAAAACAGATCGGGGAGTATCCGAAGTCGGTAAGTTGGTGATCGCACGATGAAGAAAATGACGATCCTTGCCTTGACTGCTATATGTGTGATAACTGCGGCATGGAGTACTTGGGGGCTGGGTTTTACAGGATCAGCATTCGAACTAGGCGCCTCCGCTCGAGGATTGGGAATGGGGGGCGCATTCACAGCGCTTGTCGACGATGAAACGGCTGTGATTCACAACCCAGCAGCTCTTGGGCAGCTCACGACAGTGGGCATCTCGACACTGTATGTGCGGCAGTTTGGCGAGATCAGCTATGGATCCGTTTGCGTGGCCATGCCCTGGGTTGGCCTCAATGTAGCGTTGATAGACTCAGGCCTCATCCCATCGCTCCAGGGAGCGTTCCGATATACGTCGCAAGCAATCGCGATCTCAGGAGGATTCCCCATCGGACCCGTTAGCCTGGGCCTTCGGTGGCGATACCTGCAAGTTTCGGCTCCGACTTCCGGTGGCGGTTGGGCAATCGACCCTGCTCTGCTCCTCGATGCAGGCAGTGTTCGGGTGGCTGCGGTGTTTGAGTCTGCGTATTCAGTGCCCATGAGCTACAGCTCAGGCTCAGACGAAGCGTTCGAATCCTCATTGCGTTTGGGCATTGCTGCCACGCTTTCGCCCTCACCCGATGTTTGGTGGAATGCCGCTTTCGAAGCCTCCGGCTTGTTCGCTGCGCAAGCGCAATTCACTGCCGGACTCGAAGCATGGATTGGTGGTATCGGCGCCCGCGTTGGATATGACGGGGTTGGCCCGACGTTTGGCTTGACGATTCGATTCAGTGGCCTGCAACTTGACTGGGCCTATGCGATGCGTTCTGACTTGGGCGGCAGCCATCGCGCTTCCCTACTATTCCGATTCTAATGAGGAGCATCATGATCAAACGAGCGATAGTTCCCTTCATAGTTCTCGCCTGCATGTTCTTTGTGCTGTTGCCAGGAGTTGGCCAGACTGCTCCTCCACATCCACAGACTGAACCCGTCGAAGTTGAGACTGTTCAGCCGGAAGCATCAGGAGCGGAGACAGCGGCAGAGACAGAGTCCTCTGAAACACCCCTTGCTGAGCCTGAAATGGTTCTAGCTGAGGAGGAGGCTGAGGAGGAAAGCGATTTCGATGTTGAATTGGAGGGCCGGAAGACGTGGACCCTCAGCTACGGACTTGGGAACGCCATAGGCCTTGCGACTTCTGGGCTTGCGCCCGGTCAACTGTCACTGGATCAAACACTGACAGTTGATGTTGTCGGCGAAGCGCTTTCTATTCTAACGATCGAAGCTCATTACAACGATCAGATGCCCGAAACGATGCAATCCCTAGCCCTATACTTGGACACAGAACGGTTGGATGGGGTTCTGGGCGACTTCACGTTTGGAAGCATCCCGGGCTTTGCTTCCTACAACAGGAAGATGATGGGGCTACAGCTGGAGTACTTGATTGGCGATGCTGTGTTGACGGCTGTTGTCTCCAAAACTCAGGGTGTGTCTGATAGTGTTGTTTTTGTTGGAAAGACGGCTCACGCGCAGATTGAGTATTCCCAGTATTCGGATCTGGAATTCAAGGAGCCAGCGTCCTATCGCGCGAACCTAGAGGGGTTGTTTGCCTATCCACTTGAGGCGCTTTATACAGAAGCCTTCTCCTCCGTCCATGCACAGTTTTCGGTTTCTCCAAGCTTGCGGAGTGTGTTCAGTCTCTATGAAGTGGGGTATCTGTATGATGCTGTCATCACAGAGCCACAGCTGGAATTGAAGGCATACAACTATCGAGTCCTTGACCTGGATGAACAGGTTCTGTTGCTTCAGCGAGCCCCCACCCTGTTGATTCGTGATTGGCTACGTGCATTGATTGACGAGTACAACGATCAAATCCTTCCTGAAGATGGCGAACGAAAAACCTATCCGTTTACAGCAGGAACAGACTATGAACTGGCTTTTCTTGAAGCCGTTGCTCCATTCGCCCAATTGGTTGTAGATGACATCTCGTATCCGATCGAGACGGCTCAGCAACGACGATTCTACGACTTGGGGCACGGAGATGTGCGCGAGAATTCGGTGTCAGTAGAGGTTAGCACCGATGGTGTCGTGTTCGAAACCGTGCCTAACTTTCGGCTGCCCGATTATGAGATTGTCATTCATGGCGAAGCGGGTGTGATTGAGTGCCTGTTCCCTTCCTCGTTCTACACAGCGACGAGTCGCCTGCGCGTGAACATGGATTACGTTGTCTCCGATGGTGCCTTCATGCTTGGATTGTCCATGATCCCAGGGTCTGAACGTGTCACGCTCAACTCGTCTCCCCTGGAGCGAGATATCGACTACATGATTGACTATGAAGTTGGCCTGCTATTCATGCTGGTTGAGTTGGAAGACACCGATGTGCTGCAGGTGGATTACGAGCTCTATGCGGGCGGACTTGGCTCTGCTTCTGATTATGCGAGCTACTTCTACGGGTTGTCCCTGGAGCTGCCTGTGTCCGAATCTCTGCGGATCCAAGCGAACATTCTGCAGCTGGCTGACATGCCTGGATCATCAGCTGATGCACAAAGCGTTCGGACCATGCCTAATCGTCATACGATTGCTGGAGTGCAAGCTGATCTCTCTCTGGAGGACTTTACGGCTAGCGTTCTCGTCGGCTACAACGAAGACAGGTTCCCCTTTGACGACAATGCTAGGATTTCGGGGACAAACCGGGTAAACGCGGTGGCTTCAGGAGAAGGCTACGTGCTCTTCGGTCATCGTGGCGGGCTGACAGTCAATGAAGCGGGCAATTGGCAGACCTATGGTCTCGAGTCGGGTCTTTCCAGCCGGACTGTTCAAGCCGTTGCCTTTGGTGATGATGTTGCCTATGTGGGCACTGACTCAGGACTGACGGTAATCAGTCTTGATGGTTCCTCGCCATTTGACAGGGCAGCAAACTGGGTACGCTATTTCGTCGACGATGGTCTTCCTAGCGCCGATATTACTGCAGTACTGATCCGCGAAGGAATGGCGTGGATTGGGACGAAGGACGGCCTCGTTTCAATGCCAGTCGCTGAGTCGGATCCTTATGAGAATTGGTCCCAGTTCGATAACGATGACTTTGCGGCCCTCCCGCCCATCACGGCTCTTGCCGGAGATGAGAACAACATTTACATCGGTACTGAGAGGGGCGTTTATGTCTATGACGTTGAGGGGAAACGCCTCCAGCTACTGTCGGGAACCGATGGATACCATATCAATGATCTTGAGCTCGCCAATCAGACGCTCTACACGGCCTCTGATCGTGGTCTTCGAGGCTTCCGCGATGGCAACGGTATGGGATGGCTCGTGCTGGGAGAAGCAGTTACATCGATCGCCTACGCGGATGACACCCTCTACTACGGTCTGCAAACAGGCCTCGTTGCATTGGACAGCTCTGGAGCCTCCACAGTCATAGACACGTGGGGCATTAGTGCACTGACGTCATCTGACAATGGATTGTGGGTTGGAACAGAGGCATCGGAAACCTACGAGCTGGCTGTGTGGCAGATAGCTGAAGGGCAAAAGAGATTCGCGGAATCTACAACTGGAATTCCCGGAGTCGATTTGTATGCATTCTCTGACAGCCCTGCGGACGAAAAGACGGTGACGGGTTGGGTAACGCGAGGGTCTTTCGCCGAAATGCTGGTGGCTATACGATCAGCGGTATTGTTGAAGCACTGCCTCCCGCATTCCGACCCATTGGCAGTACGAGACGTGTCGACAACACAGGATGGACACTGTCAGGCGACTTCTCATTGGGCAATGAGGGAAGCCTTCGAGTCGACCACGACTATCGCTTGTCTGATCAGTTGGGAGAGACTCCCAGCACAAGAATGGGAAACGGACTATCCTTGGATTGGAGTGTGCTTGATGGCCCCGACTGGCAGGCATCTATTCGACAGGTAGAGCTCAATGAGACGGATCATCTGGGAGACCAGAATACTCGCGAACTAACGATGTCGGTCTCGACTCAAGAGACCTTCTTCAGGGATGCTCTACGCTTGGTGCTATCTTGGGATCGCTTCAGTTTCGCGGCAGATCGTTGGGAAGAGGAATGGCAACGCGAGACAATTTCGATAGCTGTCGACTGGCAATTGACCCAAGCACTTTCCACAGATGGCAAATGGTCCCGGCCTGTTCGATTCATTGATGAGACAGTTTCGGGAAGTGAACAGCTGTCCTGGAGTTGGGATTGGGCGACATCGGTTGGTTTTGCCGACGTGGATATTGCGTATTCTACCAATTGGGCCAGCTCCCTGTTTGAAGACGGAGGAACGTGGTTGCATGAAGCTGAAGCGCGATTTGATGGAGAATCCTTTCAGGGCTTCGGTTGGGAGTTCTCGCCTGATCTGAAGCTTGAAGGCGAATATGAGCGTTCGTCAGCCGATCTGCATGCGGAATTCGTCCTGCGCTCAGAGATTGAGGAATTCAGTTTGAGATCCACTCTTCGAGGACATCTGACTGAGCTAGGCAGACCTGTGTTCAATCGGGAAGGCGAATTGTCTCTCAACGCAAAATACTCTGGATTCGCTGATCTAGACCTGTCGATGACGTACTCGGGGAACCGTAGCGCTGCTGTTCTCGCAGATGAGACAGCACCAGCATCCAGCGATTCGCTCATCGGAAGACTCATTTGGGCTCCAGAAGATGGGCCACGCGACGAGTTGTCCTTCTCTCTGCGCTTCAAAGAGAGCGAGGAATCTCGACAAGTGACGGCGACGATCGACAATGCTTTCACCCTCAACCTCTCGACGACGCTAACACGCTGGTTGAACTTGGAAGACGGAACGTTGACTGAGGGATATCCGATCGCCGATCTTCGGCTGGACTCCAAAGCGGAGTATCGTGGCGGAACTGCCAATTCTGTATTTACGTTCTCAACAACAGCACGTGTTTTGCTTGCAATGGCGCCCAGATGGAATGTGTCGTTTGCCACCACGTATCAACTGGGGCACAAGGTGGCTATAGGTCTCTATAACAGTCTCGCGCTGGAATTGACGTTCGCTATCGAATTCTAGGAGACAACGACGCGCGCCTGAGTGAGGAGGGGTTCTGCCGCCCGCCATTTCTTTGGATCGGCTATCCGCCTCCCACAGGAGGGAGGAAGGCAACCGTATCGCCGTCGTTGAGAGGGGTGTCGTTCCCCTGTAGGAATCGGATGTTCCGTCCGTTAATGAGAACGTTCAGGTATCCAGCAGCAAGACCCTTGGCCAGCTTTTCGGACAGGTCGGGGAAATCGATATTCAATTGTTGCAGCAAAGCTGCCAATGTGGCAGCGGATGGCAATTGCAGAACCCGCGTTCCTCCTTGGAAGGAATCTCTAAGCCCTCCAAAGACCTTGACGGTGATTTGCATGCTGTTGTATGAGTCATTCTCAGTCATGAATCTATTGTTACTGGGTTCGGAAGGCAACGGCAACTAGCTATCCGTTGCGAAATCATTGGTCCTGTTCTGCTGGGCGGATATAATGCCCATTTGGGTTCTGATCAAAAGGAGGTGGATGATGGACAAGCAACGCGTGCTTGTATGTAGTGCCTGGCCCTATGCGTCAGGAGTTCCTCATTTGGGAAATCTGGTAAGTTCATTGATGTCGGGCGACGTGTTTGCCCGCTATTACCGCCTTCTTGGCAAGGATGTCTTGTATGTGTCAGGAACTGACGCCCATGGAACGCGCATTGAATACGAAGCAGAACAAGAAGGCGTTTCCCCAGCTGAGCTCGCTGACCGCAATCATCGAAAGATCGTTGAGGTTATTGAGGGTTTTGGCATCGCCTTCGACAACTACACGACAACTGAGTCGTCTTGTCATCGGGAATTCGTTCGTGATATTTATCTACAGATGGAGTCCAACGGATTCATCTGTACGAAGACGGAGAAGCGAGCCTTTTGCAGCCATTGTCAGAAGTTCCTGGCCGATCGTTTCATTAGCGGAACTTGTCCGAAGTGTGCGTCTCCGCATGCGTTGGGAAACCAGTGTGATGACTGTGGAACCATATTGGAGCCCGAGGAGCTGGTGGAACCTCGCTGTACGTTATGCAAGGGGTCAGATATCCAGTTCAAGGAAACGAAGCACTGGTACCTCGACCTACCCAAACTCTCCGATTCCCTTGGTGCGTATGTCAAAACCAAAAAGTTCCAAGGGAATGTCCTTCGCTACACACAGCAAATGATTGAAGACGGACTGCGGGCACGCGCCATGACAAGGGATATCAAATGGGGAATCCCCGCGCCGTTTGAAGGTGCTGAGGGAAAGGTCTTCTATGTGTGGGGAGAAGCCGCGCTTGGATATGTTTCGGCAACTGTAGAACATTTCTCGGGCCAAGATGGGTGGAAAGACTACTGGTTCGGTGATGATGTCCATCAAATCTACACGCAGGGGAAGGATAACATTACCTTCCATACGCTGATCTTCCCAGGACAGCTGATCGCCTCGAATCAAGGGTACCACCTGCCTGATCAGATTGCTGCTACGGAGTACCTCAATTGGATTGGTGGCGAGAGTTTCTCTAAGAGTCGAGGCGTTGGCTTGTACTGTGATGAAGCGCTGCGTGTGATGGACAGCGAGCTATGGCGTTTCTACCTTCTCTACAATCGTCCCGAAGGTCGAGATGTCAATTTCTCCTGGGAAGAGCTTGAGAAGGCGGTCAACGGTATCCTGATCTCCAATATCGCCAATCTGATCAATCGCGTGCTGAGCTTCGTCCAGACGAAGTTCGATTCAATTGTCCCAGATGTTGAATTGGACGCGGAGGCTGTCGCCGCCATTGATGGCAAGGTTGCTGATTATCAATCAGCCATGGAGAACGGGACTATCGCCCAAGCTTTGCGTAGCGTATGCGAATTGGCGGGGTTTGGAAACGAGTATTTTCAGCGTAAGAAACCATGGGCAACTCGGGATGAAGCTGCTGTCGCAAGCGGTGTTCATTTCGTCAAGGCGATGGCCATTATGCTGCTTCCAATCATTCCAAAATTCGCGACTTCCGTGCTGGGTATCATGGGCGTAGAGGATGCGACGTGGGACGACTTGAGCGCAGAGCTTCGGGGTGTGAAGCTGACGGAAGACCGAGTGTTATTAGAGCGCATTGATATCGAACAGATTCGAGACGCTGCAATGAAGAACACGGATGCCGAACCTGCCATTGAAAAAGAAGATGTCGAGCAGGTCACATTTGATGAGTTCAAGCGGTTTGATTTCCGCATTGCTGAGATTCTGTCCGTGGAAGAGGTTCCCGGAGCCGACAAGCTCTATCAGCTGAGCGTGGATGTGGGGAATGAGCATCGGACGTGCGTAGCCGGAATCAAAGAGCATTTCAGCGTCGAAGAGCTCATCGGGCGAAAGGTCCTTGTACTGGCTAATCTAGAGCCTGTAACCATTCGCGGCGTGCGTTCGGAGTGCATGATTTTGGCAGCCAAGGGGTCGTCGCTTTCTCTACTCGAGCCAGATCCTCGCGTTGAGCCCGGGAGTTCAGTATCCTAGGACATTGAAATGACATCAGCGGAACGATAAAATTCGTTACGAATTGGGGTGTTTAGTACATGTATGCAGTTATAGAGACAGGTGGAAAGCAATATCGCGTGCAGGAAGGCATGGTTTTTGAGCACGAGCTTCTAGAAGGAAGTGACGTGGGACAGGCTGTGCAATTCGATAAGGTCTTGCTCGTCGCAGTAGATGAAGACGTCAAGATCGGTGCGCCATACGTTGAGGGGGCCGTTGTCAAGGGAGAAATCCAAGAGCAAGGCCGCGGCGATAAGATTATCGTCTACAAGTACAAGAGCAAGAAGGGATATCGCCGAAAGCAGGGACATCGGCAGTCCTACATGGCGACCAAGATTACCGCCATTGAAAGCTAGGAGACATTGTGGGCGAAGCAGTTATTCAACAAGATGAACGAGGACGCGTCATCGGTGTGACGATGCAAGCCGAAGGGATGTCAGCTTCAGCCAAGGCATCAGCAGCAATCTTGCTGCGTGCTGTGGCGGAGTCGCTGACGGAGTACTTGCACGTTGCCGTTGAGTCTTCATTCGAGGATGAGTTCAGCCTTGAAGTGGATCGGCGCGATCAGTACCTCGATCGAGAGATAGACGCTGTGCTCGCGACTATGAGAAGTGGACTTCGCCTCGTGGCACGGGATTATCCAGCCGAGTTGATGGTTCATGAAGCGACGGTTGGAGTTGAAGTTTAAGTCCTTCCATTGAGAAAGAAATAGGGAGATAGTATGGCCCATAAAACGAGTACTGGTTCAACGCAGAATACTCATAAAACTGCCGGTAAGCGCCTAGGCGTGAAGCGATTTGGTGGCGAATGGGTGAATTGCGGAACAATCCTCATGCGCCAGCGAGGCACGAGGATTCATCCTGGCAAGAACGTCGGGCTAGGAAGAGATTTTACGCTTTTCGCAACGGCACCAGGCTATGTGCACTTCGAAGAACGCGGCAAGAAATCTGTCAGCGTACTTCCCACTCGTGCAGCCTAGCGCGCAGCGGACACCTCTGCTGCCCTTTTATGTTTATTGACGAAGCGACCGTTCGTGTGCGTGGAGGACGAGGTGGAAATGGAGTCATCCATTTCGTATCAGGTCCAGGAAAACCGCATGGCGGTCCAGATGGTGGAAATGCGGGGAATGGTGGCTCCGTCCTTCTGGAAGCCTCTGCAAGCGTATCAACCCTGTATCGCTTTCGACATCGTCCTTTGTTTGAAGCGGATAATGGTGTTAATGGCTCTCGCAACAACAAGCAAGGGGCCACTGGCGCCGATTTGGTGGTGCTTGTCCCGCTGGGGACGCTTGTCAAGGATACAACGACAGGCGAGGTTCTAGCAGATCTGAGCCGCGCTGGCGACCAAATGCTCGTTGGAGAGGGTGGCGAAGGCGGACGGGGGAACAGTAGCTTCACCACTGCGCGCCGACAAGCTCCTCGCATTTGCGAGCGAGGCCTTGGGGGCGACTCGAGAACACTTAAGCTTGAACTGAAGCTTATTGCCGATATTGGAATCATCGGATTCCCGAACGTTGGCAAATCTAGTCTGATCTCCTCGATTTCTGGGAAGAAAGCCAAGATCGCCGATTATCCATTCACGACGCTCGTTCCTAATCTTGGTGTGGTGGATGTGGACGGCAAGAATCAGTTCGTTGCTGTTGATGTGCCAGGTCTCGTGAAGGGTGCGCATGAAGGCAAGGGCTTGGGGGGACGATTCCTGCGCCATGTCGAACGAACGTCAGCATTCATTCATATGATCGACTTGGCTCCACTGGAAGAGCGTGATCCTGTTGAGGATTACGATGCAATCAATTTTGAGTTAGCCTCGTTCAAGCCACATCTGGCCAAGCGACCCCAGATCGTTGTAGGGAACAAGACTGATGCCGTGTCTGATGAAGACCTGGCAGGCATTCAGGAGAGATTCCGCGAGCGAGGGATTGACCTGCTCCCAATTTCTGTGGCAACAAGGAATAACATTCAAACGCTTGTGCAGAGGACGTTCTACTTGCTTCAAGGGGTTCGTACCAAAGAAGAGCCTGAGGCTCTGCCTGTGCGAAGAAAGATCTATCGCTTCGAGGGTGAAACAGGATTCGCGATCGTTCGAGAGGATGATATCCTCGTAGTGCAGGGAAAGACCGTAGAGGATCTTGTCCAGAAGCTTGTGTTGGATCACTACGACGCCCAGGAGTATTTGGGAAATCGCCTAGAAAAAATGGGAGTCATGAAAGAACTGCGTCGCCAGGGTTGGACGAGTGCCGAACCCATCCGGATTGGAGAGATTCAGCTTGAACTTGAGGGGTAGAGTGGGACTGTTCGGGGGAACATTTAATCCCCTGCACAATGCACATCTAAAGGTGGCGCGGACAGCTCTGGAGCAGTACGAGCTGTCGGGCATCGTCTTTGTCCCTAACGGAATCCCGCCACACAAAGAGAAGATCCTGGATGGAGACAAAGAAGCACGCTATGAAATGGTTCGACTAGCCGTGGAATCTATCCCTGAGTTCAATGTTTCTAGAATTGAAGTGGATCGTGAGGGGCCGTCCTATACTATTGACACCATCCGAGCTTTGAAGGATGATTACCCGCAAGGGCTTTGCTTTATCGTGGGAGCAGATCGTCTCTTGAAGCTTGATACGTGGAAGGAACCACATGAGCTTCTGCGAAGTGTGCCCTTTGTTATTGCTCCGAGAAGCGGTGTGAGCCTCGATGTATTCGATGTTTCCCCATTCTGCGAGGCAGTGATTGTTCCGCTGCAAATGGAGGATGTAGATCTTTCTTCTTCCGAGTTGCGAGAACGGATTCAACGCGATGAATCAATCCGCGATTGGGTTCCGCAACAGGTTGCAGAGTATATTGAAGAACATAAATATTACAGAAAGCGGGAATCGGAAGAACCGAGTCCCACTAGCTAGGAGGTTAGGATCGACAAACGAAAACTGCGAATCAATGAACGGATTCGCGAAAGTGAAGTCCGAGTCGTTGACGATACGGGCCAGAATCTCGGCATACTAAAACGCGATGAAGCCATTGCGATTGCCAAGGGAAAAGGTCTGGATCTCGTGGAAGTGGCGCCTCTCGCGAAGCCAGTCGTCTGCAAAATTGTAGATTACGGCAAATATCACTATCAGCAGGAGAAGAGCGAGCGCAAGACTAAGCATCGTTCTAAGCTGAAGGAAGTGAAATTCACCATCAAGATTGGTGAGCATGACTTCCAAACCAAGATGAATCGCGTGCGACAATTCTTGGGCAAGGGTGATGTTGTTCGTGTGAGTATCTTCTTCCGCGGTCGCGAGATCGTACATGCGTCAAGGGGACGGGAACTGCTGAGGCGAGTGCAGGAACAGGTAAGTGATATCGCTCGCGCCGAAGGAGATCCGATGGCAAGAGGGAAGATACTGCAATTGCTTATTGTCCCCACCAATAAAGCCCAATAGGCGTTTAGGAGGAATAGCGAAGTGCCGAAACAAAAGACGCACTCAGCGGCCAAGAAACGCTTCAAGCGTTCAAAGAGCGGTAAGCTCTTTCATCATATGTCGAACTTTTTTCATAAGAACACGAAGAAGAGTTCAAAGCCGAAGCGCCAAGCGCGCCAATCGAAAGAATTGCGCGGGGGACAGGCGAAGAATATCACCCGCATGATCGGGAAGTAATTCGGAGGACTAGCACATGCCACGAGCACGTGGAGGGAATAAGCGCAAAGAGAGCCGTAAGAAGATTATGGTTCTTGCCAAAGGCTTTAAGGGAAAACGAGGGACATCGCATCGTATTGCCAAGCAAGCGGTGATGAAGGCTCTTCGTAACAGCTACATCGACCGTCGTCGGAAGAAGAGAACGTTCCGACGCCTGTGGATTACGCGTATTGGCGCTGCTGCCAAGCTGAACGGTATCTCGTATTCCGCGTTCATGGGTGGACTTGAACGACGCGGAATTGCGATCAACCGAAAGATGCTGGCGGACATCGCCGTTAGAGACGAGCATGCGTTCTCCGCATTGGCTGAGATCGCAAAGGGGGAAGCCGTCAAAGGGTAGCTTGGATGGAACCGGTGAGGTGATTGGTATGAAGATTGCGGCTTAAGGCAATCGACACATCCTCACCACACCGGTTCTTTCTTTGATATCTACGACGATAATCACTGAGGACAGTTGTTCTTTGTCTCAGTCTTGGCGTTGTAGCCTCTGACGACCGAATTTGACAACGGTAACAGGATCGGAAGACGTCTCCGCTTTAGGCAACGACTCCAGAACTCGCCTGTTTGTTAATGGGCTCTGCGTTAGCGGTCCTCATGGTGTATACGAGGAAGAACGGCTAGCGGGAAACGAGTTCTCGATTGACGTTGAGCTTGAAGGAGATTTTTCGAAAGCGATTGCAGCGGACCGGGTTGAAGAGTCCGTGGACATTGATCAAGTGGCCATGCTTGTGCATGACATCAATCGGCAGAATCAATTTCACCTCATCGAGTCGTTTGCCGATGCCATTTGCCGCACGCTTCTACTCCGTTTTCCGATCCTATCACGCGTTGTTGTCAGGGTCACAAAGCTGACGTTGGTGCGATTAGAGTCTGTTCGCAGTTCGACAGCGGAAGTCTCCATGCATCGACCATGACAAGGGAAACTGTTTACCTCGCTTTTGGAGCGAATCTTGGTAAACGTGAAGAGCAAATTGAGCAGGGGATCATGGCATTGAGTCATGAGGGCGTATGCATTCTTGAACGCTCGTCCTGGTTTGACACCGAACCTGTTCATGTCGACGACCAACCTTGGTTTCTCAACCTTGTGGCTCGTGCGGAAACCTCGCTCGATCCTCTTTCATTGCTGGATGTCTGTCAGCAGGCAGAGAAGCAAGTCGGTCGGTTGCCTTCGGGTCGATTTGGTCCCCGGCATTTGGACATTGACATTCTGCTCTACGGGGACCAATGCATTGAATCAAAGGAGCTAACAATCCCCCATCCTCGGATGGAGGAACGTCGGTTCGTTCTGATTCCGCTTCTCGAGATCGCTCCAGAGCTGGAAAGTCCCACGCTGAACCAACGCTATGCTGATGTACTCAGCCGGCTCGATGAGGGGAAGAAGGTGTTACGATCGCTGATCAACGAATCCTGATATCTGTAGACAGCCAAGATAACGATGCACGACGTACACGTGTCGCCATAGTCGAAGGGGATCGTTTGATGGAGATCCACTATGGACATCCCTCTCAAGACAAGATCATGGGGAATATCTATCGTGGACGCATTGAAGACGTATTGCCCGGACTTGGATCCGCGTTTGTCGGTGTCGGAGAAGCCAAAAGCTTGTTCCTGTCTCGCAATGAGTTGAATGACACAATTCTCTCAGAGGCTGGCGTGAAGCCATGGCAAACGGACATTCCAATTACAACTATGCTAAAGCGCGGACAGATGATGACGCTTCAAGTGCGCCGAGACGGCATTGGGAACAAAAATCCTCAAGGAACGACCAAGATCAGTTTGCCAGGCCGATTTTGGGTTTATATTCCAACCGAAGACCGTTTGGGCGTATCTCGCAGAGTCGAATCCGTTCGTGCCCAACGCCGAATTCGCAAAGTAGCCAGGCAAATTAAGGGTCCTGGAGAAGGACTGATCGCTCGCACAGCAGCTGAGTGGGCTACAGACGAGGAACTCAAACACGACTACGAATTGTTGGTCGAAATCTGGACTAGCGTTCAAGCTGCAGCAGAGAAGGGCAACAACCCTCGCTTGCTGTATAAGGGAATGGGACTCGTGCAGACGATTCTGCGAGATCGCCTCGGACCGAATGTGAAAGAGATCGTTGTTGATTCCCCATTCTTCCGCGAGAAGATTTCCTCGTTCCTCGACTACATGCGTATGGGCGACTACAAGAAGCTCATTAGCGTGCATGAAGGTACAGAGAGCCTGTTCGACAAGCACAAGATCGAGCAGCAGATTCAAGCGGGCCTGTCACGGCGTGTGTCGTTAGCTGGTGGAGGGTCACTTGTCATCGATGAAACCGAAGCACTAATCGCTATTGACGTCAATACAGGCGGCGACGTTCGTCATCGAAATCAACACGCTGCCATTCTGAACACGAATCTCGAAGCCGCTTCTGAGATTACTCGCCAGCTCCGTCTGCGACAGATCAGTGGCATTATCATCATAGATTTTGTCGACATGGAAAGCCCGAGGGACGTGCAGCAAGTCATTGACAAGGTGAAAGAAGAACTCAAGAACGATCGTGTTTCCGCCGATTTTGTCGACATGACCGCACTTGGTCTCGTTGAAATTACGCGAAAGCGCCAAGGCGAAAGCCTATCAGACATGCTAGAAGGCGCAGAGTTCGAGGCGTAGGCAACTCAATCGAAAATTGAGTTGCTTTGAGTTTCGCCCGTTGGGCGAAACTCTGGAGTAGATGACGTATCGTGCTGGATCGCTTGCGAGCCAAGCGACTCTGCGCTACGCTTTGACATGCGGGAACAAAGGGCGTATAGCTCAGCTGGGAGAGCGTTCGGGTCACATCCGAAAGGTCGCAGGTTCGAGCCCTGCTACGCCCAAAGAGAAAGGGGACAGCATACGCTGTCCCCTTTCTCTTTGGACTCCGCAGTCTCGCTCGAACCTGCGCTCATACAATAGGCATTTGATGTCCATATCAAATGCCCAAGCAACTCGGACGGAACGGCCGAGTTGCCGCACTGCTACGCCCGCCCTATCGGTTACTGTCCCCTCTTCTTTGGACTCCGCAGTCTCGCTCGAACCAGCCCAAATCTGCCACCCGATAGAGTTTCTAGCGTACGCCAGCGGAGTTCGATGCTTGCATCGAACTCCAAAGGACTCAGGACTTGTCGTTGAGTACCAGCCGCATACGCGTACTCACTCATCGCCATTGCCAAAGGGAATGGACTTCCGGAGCCAAGACACCGTTCTTTCCAACCCTTCACGAAATCCCGTGGTGGGCTCATAGTCCAGACAGGCGTGCGCTGCTCCTATGTCGGCGAGGGAGTGCTCGACGTCACCCGGATTTGGATCTCGATGCTCCCTCTTGATTGCCACGCCAAGAACACTCTCCAATATCTCGAGAAGATCGAGTAGTGTGTATCTTTGCCCACAAGCCACATTGAATGCTCTCCCTACGCACTCTTCCTGGGCTGAGGCAGCGGCCAAGTTCGCTTCAACTACGTCATCCACGAACGTAAAATCACGTGACTGCAAGCCGTTTCCGTAGACAATAACCTGGCGATCGGATAGACCGGCAGTGATGAACTTAGGAATCACAGACGAGTACGGGGAGTGCGGATCCTGATACGGGCCGAAGATATTGAAGTAGCGAAGAGCCACAGTCTCTAAACCGTGTATCTTATGAAACACTTGGCAAAGGTATTCACCAGCAAGCTTGGTCGTTGCGTAAGGTGACTTCGGGGAAGGGATCACGCTCTCCTTCAAGGGCAACTCACACGAATCACCATAAATCGACGCAGAAGAGGCGTAAACAACCCGCTTGACGCCAGCTTCCTGGGCTGCCTTGAGGACGTTGAGCGTACCGAGGATGTTGGTATTCGCGTAAGCAGTTGGATCGCTCATCGAGTGGAGTGCGGAGGTAAGAGCGCCTTGGTGTAGCACATAGTCCATGCCAGAGACAGCTCGCCGAACCTCCTGGTAGTTTGTTAGGTCTCCCTCGACTAGCTCAAATCCGGTATCTGGAAGGTTCTCTCGGTCGCCCGTCGAGAAGTCGTCTAACACACGCACTTCGCACTTCTCGGAGATCAACCGTCGAACGATATTGCAGCCGATGAACCCGGCCCCGCCGGTGACAAGATATCGCCTAATCATGCTGATCTCCTATTCTGCGGAATCACAAGCCATTCTGACTATTGGCCTCCAAGGGTGGCTAATTCAGCTGCCAGTCTAGCCGATCCTGTCGAGGCAACTCCAATACCAGTATCTGCAATCGGCTCAGTCGGGTACTAGCTAAAAGGATTGGAGCCTTAAGGAACTACCAAGCATTTGAGTCTAGCATGGACGTACGGTCTGATGGATACCCGGTCAGATACAGATCCGCTCCAAGCATTCGGGTTTGGATCCGCTCCAATCTCAGTGCTTCGGCCATTCTCTCGATGCCGATGCCGCCGATGCCAGGGACGGCGTTGCGGCCACCGATCAGGATAGGGGCGTAGAAGAATGACACTTTGTCGATGGCGCGGGCTTCGAGGAAAGACGCAGCGATTTCTCCGCCGCCTTCGATGAGCAACGAATCAAGCTGTGCCTCACCCATTTGTTGTAGAAGAGCTTTGATGCTTACGCGGCCGTTTGCTTCGGGAAGTCTCCAGACTTGAGCGCCTGTCTCAAGGATCTGCTGCTCAGTTTCTTCGGGCATGCTACAAGTGGCAATGATGGCTTTGGATGGTGCTTGCAGAAGCTTCGATACGAGCGGAATGCGGCCTTTGGTATCGAGGACAATGGGAATAGGATTCGTGCCTTTGACATGGCGGACATTCAAGCTTGGATCGTCCTGAATCACGGTTTCAATGCCAACGGCAATCGACATGTGCTTGGCACGCAGACGATGGCCTTCGATCCTCGACTCCTCACCAGTAATCCACTTCGCGTCGCCCGTCTTGGTGGCAATACGTCCGTCCAGGCTCATGGCGAGTTTTAACTCGACAAATGGCGTCCCTCTGCGAAGGAAGGTAAGGAAGACTTCGTTCTGCTCTTCTGCCAATTCGCTCAGGAGCCCACTTTCTACGGTGATGCCGTGTTCGCGAAGAAGTGCTGCGCCCTTGCCGCATATCAGCGGATTGGGATCATCTATGGCGTAAACCACACGTCGGACTCTGGCGGCGATGATGCGATCGGTGCACGGAGGCGTCTTTCCATGATGACAACAGGGTGTTCTAGTGTGACATAGAGCGTCGAGCCGTTTGCGGCCTCTCCTGCTTCGCTCAGGGCATTGACCTCGGCGTGAGGGCCGCCGAATTGCTGGTGCCAGCCTTCTCCTATGATTTTCAAGCCTGCAACGACGACAGCGCCAACCAACGGATTGGGATTGACAGCACCTTCGCCATTGGTGGCTAGCTCAAAGGCGCGGGTCATGAACTCTCGGTCGTTTACGCGCATGCTTCCCGGAGAGCTCTGATGGCGGCGGATCGATCGGGCTGTCCAAAAATGGCCGAGCCTGCGATGGCTATGTCAACGCCTGCTTGAGCAACGCCGCCAATTGTGGCGGTGTTAATGCCTCCATCAATGGCAATCTCAATGTTTCGCTGGCCAATGAGCTGTTTGAGTGCGCGAACTCTCGACAACGAATCCGGGATGAATGACTGTCCTCCAAATCCGGGTTCGACGCTCATGACAAGAATCATCGACACAGAGTCAAGATACGGCTCAATCGTTTCGAGTGGTGTTCCCGGTTTGAGGGTAATTCCGCAGCGTGCACCCTGTGCAGCAATTGACTGAAGCAGCGCTGATGGGTTGGCCTGCGTTTCGATATGGAAGATGATCACATCGTCTGGCTTCGTTTCGAACTGAGGTGCATAGACGTCGGGACGGTCGATCATCAAATGGATATCGAATGGGATGTGCAGCTTCTTACGTAGTGCATTGACGATAGGAGGTCCAAACGTCAGATTGGGGACAAAATGCCCGTCCATCACATCCCAATGGAAGCGATCGACCAGCTTCTCGACTGACAACGCCTCGTCTAGCAGTCGCGCAAAATCAGCTGAGAGAAGAGAGGGAGACAGTTTCATCTGCGGCGGCCCATGGACAATAGCATCACAAGCTGAAGTCCCGCCATCGCTGCCGCAGCTATATACGTGAGTGCTGCAGCATACAGAACTTCCTTGACGCCTCCTAACTCCTCTTCATTAACGATCGATCGTCCTCGTAATGCGACAATGGCTCGGCGGCTTGCATCGAATTCGACTGGCAATGTGATGAGCGTAAACAGAACGGCTGCAGAGAAGGCAATAATGCCGAAAGTCACCAAAGACGGTACACGAGCGAATATGCCAAAAATGAACAGTGGCATCGCGAGTTGTGAGCCGAATTTGGCAATGGGCACAATGGCCGTTCGCAACGAAAGAGGAGAATAGCCCTGCGCATGCTGAATCGCATGGCCAGCCTCATGAGCTGCAACTCCGATGGCGGCAATTGATGATGAGTCAGGGGCTGAGAGGCGAAGAGTCTTCTTAGTCGGATCATAATGATCGGATAGCTTCCGCTGGCTAGGCTCAATCGTTACGTCGGTGATCATCGCTTCAGTCATGATGCGTTCGGCAGTTTGCTGGGCAGTGATGCGATTGACGGAATCTATACTTGAGTACTTGGTGTAGGTTGATCGAACCTTCCATTGTGCATAGGCGGCTAGGATAATGGCGGGGACCAAAATGAGAAAACTTGGCCCGAAAATGAATGGCATGTGCGTTCATCCCCTTTCTTGAGAACTAGCGATTAAGTATACGTGTGCGGAAAAAACGCCACAACAGATCCCGTAAGCGAATCAGTCCGCCCATTAGACTGGCACCAACACCATTGGCGATGAGGTCGAGGCCACTGGCGTCTCGGCCTGGGATGAGTGCTTGATGCCATTCATCAGAGCACGCAAAGGCCAAAGTTAGAAGCCAAGCCATTGCCAGCCGTCGTCCTGTGGCATGCCAAGCCAATAGCATGAACAGTCCAAACTCGGCTAAATGCATCAGCTTGTCCAAATGAGTGAATGGCAGTTCGACTCCATTGAGTGGCTGATGCGACACGTAGCCAATGACGGCAGCATACAAGCCCAGAAGTACGATCCACATCCATTGCCTCATCATATTTAGGTGAGAGAGCCGGTAAGCCGGATTCTGTCGTGAGGGAACATCTGTCTTTGCAGCCTACCCGAAGACATCAGGCGGGGTCGCCTTCAAACGTCTTCCTATTTGGCCTTGCTCCGGCTAGGGTTTACCAAGCCGCACCAGTCACCTGGAGCGCTGGTGGTCTCTTACACCACCGTTTCAACCTTGCCTGTTCGAATCCGCACGAAGTCCGAGGACTTCGCCGATTCGCCATCGGCGGTCTGCTCTCTGTTGCACTTTCCCGAGGTCGCCCCCGCTGGGATTTCCCCAGTAGCCCACCCTTTGGAGTCCGGACTTTCCTCCAGCGACCTCTCAGTCGCCAGCGTTCCCTTAGCTCTCTCTACGACATTGTACCCATAGTTTAGGCTGGCGCAGCGATTGAGGACAAAGGAGATGGTGTGCAGAGAGAGGCTATTCGACGTAGAGGATTCGTGAGCAGTGTTCGCAAGCCACCAGGCCCAGACTGCCACGCGCTCGTTCGATGGTGCTCCCGCTCAGCTTGAGCTTGCACCCGGAACACGTCGTGTGATTGATGACGGCGATGGGGTCAGCGAACTTGCGGTGCAGAGATTTGTACTGTGAGACAAGGAATTCAGTCATCGATTCCGTCAACGTTGTCCGCTGTGACTGAAGGTCAACGATTTCGTCTTCTACCTGTTTTAGATGAACGTCGATTTCGCCGATGGCAACTTTCAGCTCCGCCTGGCGTTCTGCAAGCGCTATTTCAGCGGCTGCTAGGGCTTCTTGATCCTGTACAATCGTGTCCATCATCTGTAGGGCATCGTCTTCCATCTGGCCGATCCGCTTCTTCTCTAGGATGATCTTTGTCCGCAGATCCTCCATCTCCTTGAAACTGATAATGGCGGTATCGAGGCGATGCTGGTAGTTGCGGATATTCGCATCAAGTTCGTCAACTTTGAGATTGCTCATCAGGCTTTCGTGTTCGACCTGTTTGAGATCTTCTTTCTGTTGGGCAAAAGCTTGGTTGGCGTCGATGACCTTCTGTTCAATTCGCGCGCGATCCCGTTGCAGGCGTTTGATACGTTCCGAGGCTTCGGTCACCTGCTGGTCGATTGACTGAAGCTCTAGAAGCTGCGCGATTTCGTTGGCCACGGTTCCTCTTTCAGTTTTAAGACGACTATACGGTCCTAGTTCTCTTGGTTCAAGCGTTTGGTGCCCCAAGTTTGCTCGAGGAGGCGATTGGTTCTAGCTTGCACCAATATCACATGGGAAGGTTCATGCCTTGAGTGAGCGGGCCCAGCTTCTCTTGTGAAAGAGCCTGCGCCTTCTGCTGGGCTTCCTGCACAGCGGCAATCAGCAGGTCAGTCAGCATGTCAATGTCTTCAGGATCAACGACCTCTTTCTCGATCGCTAGCCCGATAAGCTCCCCTTGGCCAGCAACAGTTGCCGTCACCATGCCTCCACCGGCCGTAGCCTCAACCTTCATCTCTGCAATCTCGGCTTGTGCTTTCGCGAGGTCTTCTTGCAAACGACGAGCCTGTTTCATGATGTTGCCCATGCCACCTAGGTTCTTCACCACTCCTCCTTAACAATCTTTCCGTCAACGGCCTCGCACACCATGCGAGCCTTCTCCATCAGTAGTTCATGAGGAAGCGGCTTCCGTGAGACCGAATCGTCTGTCCGAATATCAACATGCACTCCATCTCCAAAATGCCGGCGAACGGCACCTGCAAGGTACGGAAGATTGTCCCTCATCTCTAGGCTGGCCTTGTGGAAGGAGTGTTCTGGGTGAAAGGAAATTGTCAACTTGTCGCCCTCAACTGTAGGTGATCCTTCAATGAGAAAAGCAGCGATGGCGATACGATCCTGTTGAATCTCTTCAAGCATTGCCTCCCACTGGGACTTGTACTCAGGGGATAGCGAATTAACGGCTGCCGAGGGCATCGACTGCTGTTGTGAGGTCGCTGGCTTTGGTTGCGTTGTTGACTGAGATGCTGAGGCTTGCGCTGGCGCTTTCGCAGGTTCAGCTTTCTGTGCGGGCATCTGCGTGGGCGCCAGCATTGCTTCAGTTTTGGGTGTCGGATTTGTTGGTGGCGGCGTCTGAGTCTTCTGAACGGGTTTGGCCGCCGCCGTAGGCTTTGCTGAGCTGGCGGGCTGTGCAGCGGTTGGTTGCATTGAAGGAACCGACACTGGCACTCCGCTTGCCAACGATTCGATCATTGCCAGCACCCCAATCTCTAGCCGTATTCTTCGATCTAGGGATCTGAACAGATCGGCCTTGGTGTCAAGAAGCCCCTGGGCAATGCGAATATCCGTCGACATTGTCGGTGACGGTTTGCTGAGCCGGTCACGCAAGATGGTGATAACGTCGGAGAGAAAGATCTCCAGATCCTTGCCCCTGTCAACCAGCTGGTCGATGATGCCCATCACTGCAACTTGATCCCGGGTCTCAATTGCCTGCAAGAAAGACTCGTGCACTGTCCGATCAGCCAACCCCAGCATGTCCAGTACGGCGTCAACGGCAATGGTAGTCCCACCATAGCTGGCCACCTGCTCAAGCATTACCAAGGCATCTCTCATACCTCCATTGGCGCGATGTGCGATCAAGGACAACGCTTCATTGGAGATGTCAATCTGGAGAGACTCAGCGATCACAGCCATGTGATCAGAGATCAGCTGCGGCGATATGCGGCGAAAATCAAATGCTTGACATCGAGAGATGATCGTCCTTGGAATCTTGTGCGGTTCGGTTGTTGCGAATATGAACATCGCGTGTGAGGGAGGCTCTTCGAGCGTCTTGAGCAAAGCGTTGAATGCCTCATTGGTCAGCATGTGCACTTCATCAATGATATAGACCTTGCGCCGCAAATCTGTTGGCGCGAAATTGACTTCATCTCGCAATTGACGAATGTGATCAATTCCGCGGTTCGAAGCCCCGTCGATCTCGACGATATCGAGGGACCGATTGGCCATGATGACTTTGCAGTTGGCACATTGATTGCAGGGTTCTCCGTTTGAGGAATCGAGGCAGTTTACCGCGCGTGCGAGAATACGAGCGATCGATGTTTTTCCGATTCCCCGTTCTCCTGAAAAGAGATAGGCGTGTGCAACCTCTTGAGAGACAACGGCATTTCGGAGCGTTTGAACGATGGTTTCTTGGCCTACGATTTCGGAAAACGTCTGGGATCGCCACTGTCGGTAAAGGGAGAGCCGAGAAGTAGTTTCAGTCACAGTGACATCCTTTCCTGGTCGGGGAGACCGGATTCGAACCAGCGACCTCCTGCTCCCAAAGCAGGCGCGCTACCAAGCTGCGCCACTCCCCGAAGTGAGACCTATTATATCTTCGGTACACCATTCTTGCGAATGATGTACCTCCGTTGTTCCTGCGACAATTGGACCGAGGAATATCTCCGCAGGATGATTCTAGCGAATCAGCCTGCTCCTTTGTTGCAGTCTGACGAGAATTGATGTGGCAATATCTTCGGTACACCATTCTTGCGAACGATGTACCTCCGTTGTTCCTGCGACAATTGGACCGAGGAATATCTCCGTAGAATGAATCCCGCGAATCAACCTGCCCCGTTGACTTCTCCGACGCTCCTATGATACCCTGCATTCAAGGAGGGATAATGGCTAACTGGTCAACTGAGCAAACGCACGAATGGCTGATGAGGATCCTGCACGAGAAGTATGTAGAGGACGAACAGGCAAGCATGCGGTGGCCTGAGACGCTGGAAGCGACAGAGTTGCATCCGTGCGGCGACGACATCATTCGAGAGAGCAAGCAGCTCGCCAGCTATGGCTGGATCGAGATCCTAACTCAAGCATACGGTTTCATCTTTGCTCAAATGACGCGTGTTGGCTGTGAAACGTGGGAGGCGTTCCTCGGAGAGAAAGAGAACGATCCTGCGGCCGTTTTATCTCCGCCATAGGTTAGAATTATGGACGTGGATACTCCCTCCATGAATACCTGTGGGGAGCAATACCCAAGCCTATAGACGAACCCTCTCAGCACGGTAATGCCACAGGCCCCAGGAGGCCGGTTCCCGATCTTGTATTCAACCGTTGCCCACCAAGGTGGACTTGAATCTCCTGTGTATCCAGATTGTGAAGCACCAGAGGGCGCGAGGCCCTCTGGCTGTTGTCTATTCTGCTGCGCGGTGAGACTTCTTGCGCACCGGCCACTTGCGAATGGTTAGCTCTAGCAAGAAGAGGATCAGGGCGATCAGAATGAAGAGGGCGTGAAGCGGATCCCTTTGGATCGTCAGCTGCTCCTCTACCTGTGGCAGTCCAACACCCTGATGCAGCACAACTCCGTTCGAGCTTTCAGCGATCCAGCTCAGGGCTGCGAGATTCTGGCTGATCCTGGCCACTTCTGCAGCATAGGGAACGGAAAACGGAACCGTCATAGAACGATCCCTTGTCAGATCGAGGATCTGGATTGCATAGCCGCCCTTGGAGGGTGTGGGGAAGTTCGCTTGATACAAGCCAGGAGAGACCTGTGTCAGCTGCAAAGCAACTTCTATTGGCAGCACAGTCGCTTCGATATTGAGGAAGTTGGCATACCCGCCATCTGCATCTCGTGCATCGACAAGAATCGAGGTTGTGGAACCCTCGAACGAGACGATTGCAGTGAGTCCTAGTGTCGCGCTAACTTCCGACTCCGTTGTTGCCAAGAGGCCCTCAAATAGCCGAGGCATTCCAGTCCAATCAAACCATTGCTGAGTCCACGCACCATTGAGGTCAGTGGCCAGCACAGTGATCGAACCCAGGCCGACACGCCAGGTCGCGACCAGTGGATCCTCCCCGCCCCACAGTAAGGTTTGCGTTGTCTCTTTCGGGTAGCCGACGACGTAGCCCTGTAGCGGAGGTACTGGCGTCGTCGTATGCGTTGTGACGAGGCGACCTTCGACGATTGTGTCTTCTGTCACGAATCTCTCGCGACTCAGTCTCTGGGTGGCGCGTATGAACACTTGGGGAAGTGTCGAAAAGTCGTCAGCCAAATAAATGTTGCCCCCGCCGGCTGTGACCAGCGCTCCCAACAAGGTTGTGTTGGGGGCTGTTCCGACTGCGATGGCAGACAATATGGTATCTGGAGTTGCCTCAAGCCTCCTGACCAGACCAGGGTAGTCGCGAACGTCGTCTCCTGCCTTGCCATCTGAAATAAGGAGCACATGCTTGGAGCGAGCTTTCACTTGATCCAACTGATCAAGTGCATCAACCAGCGGGAAGTAGATGTCGGTTCCTCCAATGGCAGTCATCGGCTGGAGTGCATCGATTACAGCTGAAAAATCGATCGTCTCAATGGGAAGCACCCACTCATAATGGCGATCGAACGCGATGATTCCAACCATCGCTTCTTCATCAAGGAGATTGATACTGGCTACGGCCGCCTCTTTGAGTACATCAAGCTTCTCGACGCCGTCGACACGCGACCGCATGCTAGCAGAGCGGTCGAGAAGATAGACGATGGCCAAACTCGCTTCCTCTGTTTTCTCAGGAATGTCGAATGTGAGGGGCAGCAGGCTCTGTATGCCTCCATGACTGAAACCGCGCACTTCTTGCTCTCCAGCAAGCAGCAGAATGCCTCCGCCAAGTTGTCGGGTGAAATGCTCGACTGTCTCGATTTCTGCCGACGTGTAATCCTCCAGTCTGCCACTCGCCAGGATGAGCTGTCGATAGTCGGCGAGAACTTCCAATGAAGGGATGGCACGTTGCGAGTTGTAGGAAATTCCCAGCGACTCAAGCAATGCGGAAACGCGAGATGATTCAAGGGGATCAACAATGAGGATGGTTGGTACTTCCGTCGAGCTGACGAGCATAGACAAATCATCGTTGGCGGGGATGGGATCGTCGGTGCTCTTGATAATGGCCTGATAGACAGAGGACCCAAGCTGGCTCATCTCATCAGAGACGGTGATTGTCGTGAGCCCTGCATCAATTCTAAGATCCTGTATGGTCACGATGTCGTCATCTCGATAGATGACCAGACGCGCGGATCCAGCCTGTTGGGCAGAAATAGTTACGTCAATATTGAAAGGTCGCCCAACTAGAACCTTGTCTGGGGCATTCAGATCAGCCAGCGATATGTCGGATATAATACTGCCCCCCACGGGAAGTACGGAAACCGAAATATCAGCAAGCTCCACAAGGCTAAGGGCTCGATCCGTGATGTCACTGAACTGACCATCACTCACCAACACAAACTGATTCGTTTGGTCCGAAGGCATGATGGAGAGCCCCAGTTCAATGGCGGAATGTAGGTTTGTCTCTGAATCATCCAGCGTTGCTAAGCCGAGAGGGAGGGCGTTCATTCCCAGCGGAGCACTCACGACAGAAGTTGCGGCGAATTCGATCAGGCCGTAATTCGTTTCGGGCGATGCATCCATGATCCCCTGAAGTTGCGAACGAACCTCATCGTCATCCGTTGCCAGCGTGACAGATGCCGATCGATCGACAAGAAAGAACACATTGTGTGTTCGCGTTTCATGCGCAAGAAAGGGAGACGCTGCGGCAGCAATTGCCAGCGCAAGAATCACGGTGCGTAGGATGGGAAAGCGTCCCCTGCGCAGCATGAGGTACAAACTGGATGCCAACACGGGGACCAATGCAATCAGGAGGTAGGGAGACAGAAATTGGATCACGACGACCTCCTAAGGGGCATGTTCAATCCAAGTTGGAGAACGATTTCGATGAGCAACAGAACGATTGCAATCCCGAGCAGAATGGGCCACAAGGGGTAGAGGCGCTCTGCTTGTTCTGTTTCCGCTGTTCTCGTTGCGAGCTGAACCTCAGACTTGAGAATGGTTTCCGCTGCCGGGACATTGACGGTGAGTGCGAATGCCCCTTTGTCAGTTCTCAGCATATAGATGCCTGGCTCTGGTGGGGCGAATGTTAGGAGAGCGTTGGAGTAGGCGACAGGTTGATCCTCAACGGTAGTCAGGGATCGAATGATGCCTCTTCCCTGAAGAGAAACGAAGTCGCCCACCTCTGGCGATTCAAAAGACAACTCTGCGGGGATTCGTACTAGCTCATTTGCCAGATTGCGAATAAGAATCGGGAAATCGACGGTAACGGGAAGATTCGTATTCATCAGATCCGCCATCAGAAAGAACAATCGTTGGGGAGGGTCACTCACTTCCACTAAAACAGGATGTCCATCAGCTTCGAGCAGCGTTTCGTACGGCATTTCGAACTCCGCCTCTGCAATTTGGCGGATTCTAAGATCATCAGCATCGACGGATCGAAGAAGAGGGTGATTGGGGGAACTGGCTACGACGCTGCTGACGTCTCGAAGTTCTCCCAATGTGAGGACCTGGTCCATGCCAGAATGGATCAGCAGCACAGCGCCGCCATGCTTGATGAAGGGAACCTGGGTTTGATTGACGACCACGAGATCGGCCAGTGAGATGTTATCGACTTCAGTCACGGGCACTGAAGCACGAAGCGCTGCGATGAGGTAACGATTTCTCTCACCGATCCAGAAAATGCGAACATCGATGGGGCGATCTAAGGCGAAGAATCGTTGATTATCGGCATCCAGAGCGTCTGAATAGTCGAGCGTGGCCGTGAAGACCGATCCGCGCGAGTTGGGAAAGGGAATCATATATTGCTCAACCGACTTCGGGGCGAGCATGAGTGCCAATGTCGTCTGGTTTTCTCCATCGCTAATTCGAATTTGCGTATCTACATAGCCCTCGGTGTCGTTCAGGATCTCAACGAATGCTGACATGCCATAATCAGTAACGTTCTGACGAACGGAAAAGGTTGTGATACCTACGTTGTCTCCTTCGTCGAACAGCAATAGCTCGGCTTGTAGAGGCATGTCTGCCAGCGGCTGATCGGAAAGCACGACGATTCGATCGAATTCCCCAACGCCGCCGACACTACCTAGCATCGTCAAGAGTCCCTCAGCCGTTCCATCCCCGAACCACGTAGGCTCCGAGTTGCGCAGAACGGCTTCAAGTTCTGAGGACTCGCCAGGATGGGCAAGAAGCTGTGAGTGTGCGGAATACTGAATCAGTACCGTCTTTTCAGATGGAGACTCGGCAAGAGTGGCAACAGCTTCTTCAAGAGCTTGCTGATACCGTGTCGTTCCGTCATCTGTCAGCGTCCGCATGCTAGTGCTGCCATCAATCACAATAGCCAGTCCGGAAACCGATTGCTGCGAGATGGGTATTGACGGTTGAGTGAGAGCTAGCGTAAGGGCAGCAAGTATGCCAAGCTGGAGCAGCAATAGCGGATCGATATGTTGGCGGAACTGTGCTGCTTTGGATTGCGGATCGCCGGGAAGACCTTGCCACAAAAACAAAGTCGACACCTCACGACGACGTTCTCGTGATCGAAGAAAGTGCAGGAGGAGGATTGGCAGCGTGCCAAGAAGAAGATAGAAGGCGACTGGATTCAGGAAACTCATCGCAACACACCTCCTACGCGAAGATCCTCGTGGATGAACTGTTCCATAGAGCGATCTGTCGTTACCTGGAAGTGCGTGATGCGGCGCGACATCATGAATGCCTTCAATTCTGCTTGGAATTCGCGGAACCGACGCTCATATTCTTCTTTAGTCCGATGTCCGATGGTGAGGGTCAGGCGCTGATTCGACTCCACATCGACAATTCGAGTGGTTCCAACCATGGGTGGTGAGACATCTGCTGGGTCCAACACTTGGATGGCGGTCACTTCATCGCCGCGATACGCAAGTCTGGCCAACCCTTCTTCATATTCATCTGATCCGAGGAAATCGCTGATGATGAAGACGATGCCGCTTTCGCGCGTTTGGGACAGAAAATCCGTGATCACCTGATTGAGAGAGGTTCTCCCGCCCGGCTCTGCTTCCCGAAGCAAGCGTACGATCTTGCCCATTTGCCCCATGCCATGCCGAGGCGGAAGTCCCAGAATGAGTTTGTCGTTGAATGGATAGACGCCGACGCGATCCGTCTCCTTCAAGCCTAGATATGCCATGCCAGCTGCAAACTGAGCGGCGTATTGAGCTTTACTCGGAGTACCAACTTGCATTGATGCACTGAAGTCGACCAAGAGATAGATGGGCAGATCGGCCTCATGAACAAACGTCTTCACGAGTACGCGATTCAAGCGACCATAGACATTCCAGTCGATGTAGCGGAAGTCGTCGCCAGGAGAATAGGCTCGGTAGTCTGCAAACTCGAGACTCACACCGGAACGAGGAGAAGCGTGAACACCAGACAAGCGACCTTGTCTCCGTCCCTTCACGATGAATCGGAGATTGGCCAGTCTCTGCAAGAAGGCTTCGTCTATAAAGCGGGGCATCAGCTCGTAGCCGTTTTGTTCCAGACTTCATCGAGAAGCGTATCCGTTGAGATGCCCTCGGCTTCACCTCGGAAATTGAGAACAAGGCGATGCGTCAGTGCGGCCCTGTACACCGCTTCAATATCGTCTCTACGAACATTGATTTCACCAGCCAAGAAGGCATGTGCTTTGGCGCCCATGACCAATGCGATGGCAGCGCGTGGGCTTCCACCGTACTCGACGTACTCTTTCACTTGTGCAGGCGAATACTCGGACTCTGGATGAGTTGCGAGAACCAAGCGAGATATGTATTCGCGAAGGCTGGCTGCAATGGGAATCGCTCGGACGATCTCGCGAGCTGTCAGGATATCGGCCGCAGTAGCTGTTGCCTCAGGAAGCTGGATTCCGAGCCCTTCGGTATTCCGTTCCGTAATCTTTACGAGCGCTTCAAGTGAGGGGAATTCAACTTTGGCCTTGAGCAGGAATCGATCGATTTGGGCCTCGGGTAGTGGGTAGGTACCTTCCATCTCGATGGGGTTCTGCGTCGCCATAACAATGTAGGGCTCTTCCAGCGTATAGGTCTTTGCCCCGACAGTTACAGTGCGTTCCTCCATGGCTTCGAGCAGAGCCGACTGTGTCTTGGGTGTGGCACGGTTGATTTCGTCTGCTAGCACGACATTTGCAAATACTGGACCAGCAGCAAACGAAAACTGACGGTGTCCGTCTTCCTCAGTGAGGATGTCAGTTCCCACGATGTCGGCAGGCATGAGATCCGGTGTGAACTGAATGCGAGAGAACTTGAGTCCCAATGCACTGGCTATTGTGCGGACGAGAAGCGTTTTTCCCAGTCCAGGAACACCTTCAAACAGCACATTGCCCTTGCACAGCAGCGAGATTAAAGCAAAGCGGACAACACCGTCATGGCCAACAATAACCTCTGCGATGGACGAACGAAGTCGCTCAAACGTAGCCGTTGCAGCCTGGAAATCTTGTTCCGAAATCATGATCCTCCTTCAGGTTGTGTAATCAGTTCGAAGTATCTACGGATCGAAGCTTGTGCTTCCTCAGGTAAGTCGCGGTCTTGAAGAATCGAATTCAATTGTTCGAAATCAACAAAGCGCGTAGTGCTGCCAGTTTCTGAGGAGCCCATCTCAACAGGAACCCCTTTGGTAACAAACTCATCGACGAATTCGCCTTCTTCACCAACACTAGAAGTGGGATCCTCGCGAACGAATCCAACAGTTCCAGGCGGTGGCTCGTCGCCGGCGGGGCCACCCATTCCGTCGTCCCCACCGTCTTGAGACAAATCGTCATCATCCCCAGCCATCCGCATCTCTGCCTGTCCATCTTGGTTAGGATCTTGGGAGTCGTCTTCGTTCTGAGGTTCGGCAGCTTGCTGCGATTCGTTGTCTTCCTGTGACTCAGCATCTGCCTGTTCTTCTAGGCGCTCGGCAGAACGTTCCAGGAATTTCTGACCAGCCTCTTCATCGCCGGTGACCTCAGTGCTTTGGGGAGAGTCTTGTCTTGAGCCATCCCCTGTATCATCGTTGGTTTCTGGCGAAGACTCGGGATCGTCGGCGTCTGGATCCATCTCCTCCATGAGATCTTGGAGCTTCTCACCCATCTGATCTGCATTGGGCTCGTTTACGATATCGTCTGTCTTCTCTTCGAGCTCTGGATCTCCGGTTCGGGATGCCAGATCCTGGAGTCCTCTAGATTCCTGCTGCGTCAGCGGTCGTGGATTGCCCTGTAATTGCTCTTGGAGCTCCTGGAGCATGTCAGAGAGCGCTTGTCTAGCTTCATCTTGAGCGTTGGCTAGATCTCGCAGCTCATCAGACGTAGTGGGAAGATCGACCTGCGCTTGGCCACGAGATAGGTTGCTGAGATCATCGAGAACTGAGTCGAGTGAAAGCTCCTCATTGGGTTGAAGCGACTTCGTCTTCTGTGAAGGATTCATAGAAGAGTCAGCCAGTTCGTCACGGGACTCGATCGTTGCTGCAGCTTCATCGGATGCTGTTGAGTGCGCAGCATCGGGCGCTGTGGATCGCGGCATCTGTACAGATGAACTCTCACTTTGCTCCTGGGCTTCCATCGAGACAGCCTGAGGAAACGGAAGAGGGAATAAAAGGATGATGCCTGCGACGATGATGCCAGAAATACCCGCAGACAAGAAACCGAATGCACGTCTTTGCAGTCTGAGGCCGCGTTTCCAATCAGCGGAAAGTGTCTCGACAAGCCTTTCCAGACGATGACGGAAGAAGGTGTCGTGCCCGCGCAGTCTTTCCTCATAAAGGGAGCTTATGCGCGCACCTGACTCAAGTTCATCATCAAGTCGCAATAGCAGGTGAGGCATATTAGGACGTTCCCACCATCCAACAAAGAATGCGGTAACAGCCAACGTAATAGGGATGAGAAGAGCAAAAGAGAGCACATCCCGGTCCAGGGCAGGGTGTAGCCATTGAAGACTAACAATCGCAACGATACTGGCAAGGCTCCCATAAAACAGAAGCCTGAATGCGAAAGTCAGGCCCCGGAATCGTCTTGAGCGACGCTCTATTGCCAGCAGGAAGCGAGAGAAATCAAACCGCATGAGGCCTCCTATCAAACCTTTGTCTACGAGTGAGTAGCCAGAGAATTCCAAGAATCGGAACGAGAAAACCTGTGAGAACCTCAAGTGCCGAGGCGCCTCCGATGAGCCGAGATGCAAACCCTACAGGGCTAGCACTCAAAAAAAACGAGAGCGACGGATGGCTGAATCCCACTCCGAACGGGACCAGGTTGAATGCGAAGAAAGAGCCATATCTCAGAAGGAAGGCACCCTGTTTCCAATGATCACTTCGCTGCTCCAGTCGGAGCGAACCCAGGCAGAAGAAGAGAGACGAAACGACAACATACAGCACCAGGGCAATGAGACTTATTGTGCCGCTGGAAACAAGCGAACGGGAGAAGAGAAGGTAGGGAGAAAAGAGAAGCAACCCATAGGCGATGTGTTCAAGAAAACGAAGGATCAGTTTCGTGTGTGACAATCGTGCGGGGGTGTTGGCTGCCAGAACCGCTCCCCGGTTAATCGCAAACACTCCAAAGAAGAAGACAAGAGAGATGTGAAAAAGACCAGGAGGGTAGGACACGTCTGACGCTCGGAGAGCGGCGATCCGAGTGGAAGGCTGTATGGACAAAGCCAAGGCGATGCCACCCAAAAACACAAGTGAAAGGTATGCTTGGAGAGAGCTCGTCGAGAAAACGGTATCAGATTTCACGGTATCCCTCCTCTTCTTGGGCAATAACAACGGTGATATCTCTCACTTTATGGGGCGTATCGGTTGTAGGAAGCTGCACTTCTGTATCGAGCGCGATCAGCCAAGTGCCCGTGGATAACGGAAGCGCGTCCTTTATTGCACGGACCAGCTGCACGGTAGGTGCTCCAGATTGCGTGTAACCAGTAGCTGTGGACAGGAATGATCCGAGGTGGTTGGACGTCGTCGGATCAAGGGAATACTCATGGTTTCCGCGCCTAACATTGGCTATTGGATGAACGATTCCATCAATGAGAATCAACGCAGTGTCAAAATCAGCAGGGTGGTAGTTATTGATGCGAACCAACTCGTGAGAGAGCAGTTCGAAATCGAACACAGCTGACGCAGTGCTATAGGCATGCCAGCGACGCATTTCTCCGACAAGAAGCTGCTGTCTTGTCTTCTCGGACAGGGTATAGAAATCGGATGAGTTTGGCCCCTTGAGTGTTCGGGGGAGAACCTGGAGGGGAAGAATCTCTTCCTCATGAGCCTGAACAAACGGATCAGCAGTCTGAGAGAAAAAACTGGAGAAAACAGAGACAGAAGTGACCGATCCTTGAACGTATAACCGAGTGTTAACTATATAAACAGCAATAGTGCGTGTCATTGGGAATGAGACAAAACCGGATGAAACCGTAAGGGCAAGCCCGCAGGCAAGAAGGATAGACCATCCTGCTCTGGCGTTGCGCCGTCCGACGACTGCGCAAACGCAAACGAGCACACCAAGAACCACGATCATGAGAAGCACGAACAGAGAATCGAGTGCGCTCACGGTCTGCGCCCCTAGAATGAGTTCTGTTGGCTCTTCAAGTGTGAGCAGCCGTGCTGGCGAGACGTGCGTCGCAATCATCTGCAAGTCTTCTACAGACACTGACTGCGCACCCACTGAGACAAGTGCAACCTGCCCTGCCCCATAGCTACCGTGTAGGAGTAGGGGAAATCCCTCATCCGAGATCATGTCAATCGTTGCATTGGCGTGCGTGCCGGAAAGGTATGGCGTTCCCTCAATGGTCGTCGCTACGTCTGGATTCAAGATTGGAAGCAGCTGCCTGAGAGTTGGGGAATCCATGCGGTAGAAATTGGTTCCTGTGAGCACGACAAGGGATCCGCCGGCAAGAACCCATTGTGAGATGGCTGTCCAAGTCTCGCTAGGGAGAGGGGAAGCTATCCATAAGCTCTCAGCGCTATCAAATCCCCACCACTGAGAGGGCAGTGACGATGGCTCGACGACGGCCGCACGATCATCAAAGCGGGGGAGCTGTTTGTCTAGCACTGGATAGGGCATCGGTCTCATCGTTCCACGCAAGTCAGCGGTTGTCGTTGCCAGCACCTCGCCTGTGGTGGACAACAGCTCGATGATGATCGGGTTTACAGGATCGTAGATCGGAATAACGGCTTCGTAACGGCCACTCGCTTGAATGAGTTGGGGCAATTCCTGCTGAAGCGTGGCTTCACCGCGCCATTCATTACCTACAAGTTGAGTAATGCGCAAACGGCTGACTCCAGCGGACTGATAGTCATGTATCTCAACGAGAATGGGCGCGTAGTGTCCAGGCGCTAGCCTGCCTTCGAATCCCAGTTCTACGGATAATTCTGTTTGTGCCGTGCATGCTGATGAGATCAAGAAAAAGGCAGCACAAATGGCAAGATACCTGGGCAGGGATCGAAGTATACGAGAGTCACGCATCATCAAAAGACACTAGCTGATGGATGTGAAGATTTCGTTAAGACCTATGAAAAACGCATTCAAAGAAGCGTGCCTTCGAGTTGGGTTTACTGGGGGAGGTTCTCCACGGCGAGAACAGCATCCTCATTGAGCACGTCTGCATAAATCTGCGTTGTCTGAATCGAACGATGTCCCAGTTGTTTCTGGACCAACCGCAGGTTGAAGTCAGACGCTCGATAGAGCAGCGACGCATAGGTGTGTCTACAGGAATGGATTGAAAACCGCTTGGGAATACTGACTGCATCAGCATGCTTGCGAAAGATGCGGTAAACTGCTGTACGAGTCAGTGGTCCAGTCCTCGTGGACACGAACAAGGGCGCGCGCCCGGAAACAGATTCGCCAATCGTCTCTTTCCATTGGATGTAGTCGACGAGATGTTGCCGCAATGCCGAACCCATCCTGACGCCTCTCTTCTTCCCACCCTTACCGTCCCGAACAATGACCGATGCATGATCGCGATCGAGAATCACATCGCGAATTCGCAAATCGCAAATCTCGGACACGCGGAGTCCTGCGTCCAACGCGACATGCAAAATACCCCAATCACGAATGGGCCGTTTCTTGCCCTCGCGCTTTGCTTGTGTGGCGCATTCGCGGCAGTAAGACTTCAAGGCGAGTGCTTGGTCGGGTGTCAAGAAATCTTCTTGAGTAATTTCGAGTGGCATGAGGCTCCTTTGATGCCCAAAGCCTAGGCTCGAAATCTTGAAAAAGGACGGACAAGTTACGCAACAAAAGGGTACTTTTGTTGCGAAGCGGATAGCCAAGAGCGGAAAGCGCCTATTTAAGCTGCTTTCCGCTCTTGACCGAAATCGCGTTGTCAGGACGCCTCTTTAATGGACGCCGATCTGAGGGTCCAGGCGTATGATTCGAGGCGGTTTAAGGGGTTCTCAGTCGATCGAGTACCTGTGGAGGATCTTTTTTTCAGTTTCCTGCACTTCGGCCACGACTTCTACGTAGGGGGAAATAGTGGAGTTCTGCAGTTTCTCCCTTAATAGGCTATCCACCTGAAAAATGCCTGCTGAGTTTGACATCTCGATGGCGATCTTGATTGGGCGATCCGTGCCGCGATCGATGCGGACCTTCTGGATAGCCATTGCCGAAACAGAATGGATCGTGGGGCTTTCAATGTTGTACGGAGTCCTCGCACGTCCTGCCTCCATGTCCAAGGCATCCGAAACTTTCACAACACCCGCTTCAATGGTAAGTGGGACGATCGCTTTTTGGTGCGCATAGATCGCATGAAGGATCTCGCCTTTGAGAATGGTCCGGGTTCTTACATCATAAACGGGTTCAAGGATCTGATCGATGAGTGCTGGCGCCAGTATCAAGGAAAGGAATTCATGATTCTTTCGATGAATGACATGCCCAATGTCATGAAGGATGCAGGCAATGACGACGACGACTTCTGCGTCGTCGTTGGTAAGTTCATGATGCTGGACAACACTGGGTACGACATCGCTTTGAACGAGGAGTCGCAGAAGCTTCAGTCCGATGTTGGTTACGATACGGATGTGTACAGGGCCATGATCATTGATCCCCATTCGATCGATGGCTGTAACATTTGCAGCAGCCCACAGGGCACTCAGTTCTTCTGACGCATCTATCCGTGCAACAACGTCTGCCAAGCGAGTGTTCTTCTTCACAGGAACGTTAAGTGACATCGACATCCTCTCTTAGGTAGGTCCACCATGGTCGCGTATCAGCCGAAGGATCGCCTTCGTTGCGTGACGAAGGAAGCTGTTGCTGTAACGCGGCAAGGTGCGTTCTGATCAGTGCCATTTCCTCGATGAGCCCTGATGTTTGCGCGGTTGCGCCGTCTGATCCCGTTTCCTTTGGTTTAGTCTCGTTTAGTGCGGAACGAGGTGAAACAGATGCGTCAGGAAGTGGTGAAGAATACGAACTAGCTCGTAAGACTTGACTCGCTTCCGCTAAGGTTAGTCCAGTATCGCACAACTCCTGGAATTTCCTCATAAGCTCTAGCCCGGGCTCAGTGAGGAAGATCTGGTTATTCGGGCCTCGTCTGATATGTTCGGCAAGCAGATTCTTAATCCGTTCCATTCGATTGCGCACTTGGTTATCGCTGGACAAGCCGAGCGTGCGTCGCAACATACTAATTGTGTGCATAGAGCCTCCGCCGAACGATAGCGCAAGTGAGGGCATCGCGGCAAGCGAATTGAGTCTGAGACGTAGATCGGATAGCCTCATTTCTATGCCGATTCAACGTCTTGCCAAAGCCCTAACTCAGAAGATCGCTGCCGGTGAAGTCATCGACCGACCTGCGTCCGTTGTCAAAGAATTGGTCGAAAACGCTGTCGATGCGGGAAGTGAGAGTATTGAGGTTTCCATTGTCGAAGGCGGGAAGGTTGGAATCACCATTCGTGACGACGGCCTGGGTATGACTGAGGCAGACCTCCATCTTGCCATCGAACGGTATGCAACCAGCAAGATCAAAACGGAAGAGGATCTGAACGTCATCCAGTCGCTCGGGTTTCGTGGTGAAGCGCTGGCCAGCGTTGCCGCGGTCTCACGAGTGAGTATTGTCACGCGAGCTGCGGGGAGTGGCGACGCCTACGAGCTGTCTGCTGAGGATGGTGAGCTGCTCGAAGTAAAACCAGCCGCTCGAAGCCAAGGGACGACAATCGAAGTGCGTGATCTGTTCTACAACGTTCCTGTCCGAGCGAAGTTTCTTGGCGCTGCACGCACGGAATTTCTCCACATCAATCGTGTCGTACAGCGCATGTCGCTATTGCGCCCTGATATTGGGTGGAAGGTGCGCCACCATGAGCGTGAGATATTCGCTGCTCCTAAGGTCGGAACCTTGCTTGATCGAATCGCCCAGGTCTATGGCGCAGATGTGGCTCAAGGCATGATCCCCATTGCGACATCGCATGACGGAATCGAAGTCAGCGGCTATGTCAGTCGACCCGATCTCAAGCGAGGAAATCGCCGTGATCAGCTGTTCGTCGTTAATGGACGCTATGTGTCAGACCGCGGTCTGTCGTTCATCCTGTCGAGTGCTTATCGCGGCATCCTGAGGCCGGGCAGCTTTCCCATTGCCATGGTCTTCGTGACGGTGCCTTTGGATGAAGTAGATGTCAATATTCATCCTCGCAAGGAGGAAGTCAGATTTGCCCATCCTCGCCAAGTGCAGGACGCAGTGTCTGCAGCTCTGCAGAAGGCGTTATCCAGCCGCGACGTGGTGATGCCTCTGGGCGGGTCTTCGCAAGCTCACTCGCAAGGACCCAGCGAACGCTCTTCACACGGTCCATCGTTTCATCCTTCTCAGCAGCCGAGCAAGCAGAAGCTTGGACTGGATTTGCGATACGAGATGGCATTGAGCAAGACGCTCAATGAGGCAAGCAAAGTGAGTGTTAGCGGAGATCTCCGGGTGCTAGGACAGATCCACAACACGTACTTGGTCGTTGAAACCGCTGACGGACTTGATATTGTGGATCAGCATATCGCTCACGAGCGCGTGCTTTATGAACGACTCCGCAGAGAATGGCCTGCGGGCATTGTGAGACAAGTCTTCCTGCTCCCAGCACGAATTGAGGTGGCTTTCGAGCAGGCGAGCATTCTTTCCAGTCATCTGGATGAACTAGCAGAGATCGGTCTTGTACTCGATGAATTCGGCGGCGGAACCTTCCTCGTTCGCGAGTTTCCTCAAACGTTGGCCGATTATCAGGCCATGCGTGGATTCCAAGAGCTGGTCGAATCCCTAGCTGACGTTCTCGTCTCTCAAGGTAATCTGAAAGATGCGATGTACGACAGCCTCCTGAGCCAAATGGCATGTAGCGCGGCCATCAAAGCCGGCGAATCCATCCCCCTGGTTGAAGCGCAGGAATTGGTGGAAGAGCTAATGCAGATGGAGAATCCCTATACCTGCCCACACGGACGCCCCGTCATCATCAGCTACAGCAAGCATGAACTGGATAAGCGTTTCAAGCGTGCGTAAGTCATTCCGGGCAGGATTCGTACGGATGATGACGCAACCTCGCCAGCTGGCGAGGCGTGATCCAAATCAGCTACAGCAAGCATGAACTGGACAAGCGATTCAAGCGAGCCTAGAACGACAGCGCGTATGAGTTTGAAGGGGCAGTCGCAGCATATCAGTTGCGCGATTTCTCAGTCCCTGATCAGTCAGGAATCGCAGTCACCAACCCTACTCAACGGGTTCAGCTGGTTCTGCCGAAGGAACCAACACTCGAAGTACTCCAGGCAAGGCGCGGATCGTGAAGGATTCACCTGGTAGTCGATAGGGTTCTCCATCCACATGTGCGATCAGCTTCTTGGCAGAAGAAATCGCGACCTCGCTTGTTTGCCGATAGACCGTCTTTCGCCAATCTACGTGTTTGCCTGCGCGTACTTTCGGTAGGCGGAATAGGCGTTCGAGCTTGGGATAATCGCCTAGCGCAGAAATGTCAATGAGTCCGTCATTGATGTCAGCCTTGGGCGCCAGCTTGAAACCGCCTCCAGCATAGATGCCATTGGCGATACCCAAGGAAAGGCAGACGAGCTCTAGCTCCTCTTCGGACGTAGTAAGCGTGACTGGAAAAGCAGGAAAACGAAAAACTTCTTTAACTGCAGCGGTCAGATATGCGGGGGCACCTCTTAGTCGCTCCATTTTGAGGACGTCGCGGGCCACCTGCGCATCGAGTCCGATACCTACGCCATTCACAAAACAGCGATCATTGTCAATCTGTCCTAGATCGATCGTTCGTGAAACGCCGTTCAGAAGAGTCTCAATGGCCTGTGTCGGATTGCTTGGAATGCCAAGCATACGAATGAAATCGTTGCCTGTCCCCGCAGGAATGACTGCCAGCGTTGCATCCGAGCCGAGTAGCCCGTTGGCCACTTCGTTGATCGTGCCATCGCCACCCATGGCCACAATGTGAGAGAAGCCAGCTTCGATGCCCATCTTGGCAACGTCCACAGCCTCCATAGGCTCGTTTGTGAAATGCAGGTCATATTGGATTCTGCGTCGATCAAGCTCAACTTTAACCTTTGGAAATAGCTCTTTGCAGCGCCCCTGACCGGCAATCAAATTGACAATAAAAAAATAGTTCGCTTTGTCCGCCATAGGAGGATGCTACAGGTCCTAGCTGTTGGAAGTCAAGAGGGCAAGACGAAAAGCCCCTGTAGATCTGGACGAGTGCTTTGATGGAAACAGCCTAGGACGCCTTACTTGCCCGAAAAACGACGAACGAGCCCCTGTCGTGCCCGGGCCTTTGAACTGGCGTGCATGATGCGAATGTACTTGGATCTCCAATCAATGTTTGAGAGGATGCTTGAAGAACGAACCCTGCTGCTTCGAGTGCACAAAGGACCTCGGCTTTGGTGCGTAGGTGTGCGTCTTTGAAGAACAGGTCATTTGCAGCCTGTGCTTGTGTGGCTTTGCCCAATGCACTATCCAATGGTAACAACCCGATGATGCAGCTCCCTGCGGGGTTGAGCACACGAAAGGCTTCCACCAGGGCAGTTTGAACTTCCTGCACAAAGCACAGCGTCGTGATGAAAAAGATGGCATCTAGGCTGGCAGATTCCAAGGGAAGTGCTTCAGCGACGCCTTGGAGTACGTCAATCCCGCGATTGCGTGCCAGGGTTGCCATGCCCTCGGTAGGCTCAATGCCGATGCGGATGCCCAGCTCCGCAGCAAATCGCCCTGTCCCCACGCCGATCTCTACCCAGTTGCCCTCGGGTGGGAGGAGAGCGCGCAGGGCAAGAACCTCGGAATAAAAGATTGTCGGAAAGTCCTCATACCACTGATCATAGATCGATGCGCTGGTCTCAAACGGATTGTCAGTCAACGGAAGCACCTGAAAGGATAAGTGTGACAAGACGCTGTCTGGCATCCAAGAACTTGCGCGAAAAGCGCTCAACTCGATCTGCCGGTGATAGCATGGGCGTTTGCTGGCCAAGGATGGTGGCCGGTCTCTCAGAGAGCACGAGGATGCGATGGGCCAAGACGATGGCTTCCTCCAGATCATGGGTGACGAAGATCATCGCGCAAGCCAGGTGCTCGATTGTACCTGCCAACCAGTCTTGTAGCCGGTGTCTGGTCACAGTATCCAATGCGCCAAATGGCTCATCGAGGATGAGAATGCGTGCGCCAGCCATCACTGCACGAAGCAGAGCTACACGCTGCTGCATGCCGCCGGAAAGCTCAAATGGGTAGGCTGACTCGAATCCTTCGAGACCGAATATGGAGAGATGGGCTTGGATCTTTGTGCGACGCTCCTCCCGGGACATACCTAGCAGCTGCATAGGCAATTCGATGTTCTCCATCACTCGCTTCCAAGGCAAAAGCAGGCTGCCTTGAGGCAAATATCCAGATCGATCGAGGGGGCGAGAAAACGAGCCGCTATCAGCTGATTCGAGGCCCAGCAGAATGCGCAATAGCGTTGTCTTCCCACAACCCGAAGGCCCGAGGATTGCCAAACACTCGCCTTCATCAAGTGTGAAGGCCACGTTTCGGAGAACCTCAAGCTCTCCGAAACGTTTGGTTAGGCCATGGGCTTCGAGAACAGGTTGCACGGCTACTCCTTGGCAGAAACAAACTGGTTAGTGAAGGCGGCCAGGGGATCGATGGCCTTCTCGATAAGCGTATTCTCGAAGGCCCATTCTGCGAATCGAGACCAGGTTTCGGCCTTCTGATATCCCCACGCGTCTATTGTTTTCTCCGATTGTCCGGCAAGCCATATCTGTGAGGCATAAACGAGCTCTTCATCCAGCTCAGGAGCATAGCCAAGCAGCATGCTTGCAGCAGACTGCGGTTCAAGGGCTGCATAAACATAGCCGCGTGCTAGCGCCCTCATGAAACGGGTGGCAAGCTCAGGATTGGTGGCAATCAAATTCTCAGAAGTCACAATGACCGGCGTGTAGTAGTCAAGACCATCGGACAGCTCTGTCAGGGGAATGTAGATGAAGTCGATGCCTTGTAGCTGTGCGTGGATTCCCTGCCATCCATAGAAGATCCAGAAGAAGTCAGCAAAATCACGCTGTGTCGCAGTGACGAAATCGAGCATACCCAGGTTAAACATCTCGACCGTGCTGAAATCGCCTCCATGCACGTCCATGACAGTTCGAATCATCACAGACTCCAAGTCGCTTCCCCATCCGCCGTAGCGTAGGTTCTCGAAGTCGGCAGGCTCTAGGACCTGCAGTTCAGTAGGAGCAGCGAAACCAGATGTGTTGTGTGGAAAAACGGCTGCAATCGATACCACGGGGATGTCCTGCGCCCGAGCCATCGTGACGTATTCCTGCATAGAGACGGCAAATTCGCACTGCCCGCTGACAGCCAGCTGAATGGACAATGTGGGGCCTGGTTGGACAATCTCGACTTCAATACCTTCTTCTGCAAAATAGCCCATCTGCTGTGCGACGACAATACCGGTATGGTTGGTGTTGGGCGTCCAATCCAGGGCGATCTTGACCATGTCATCCGCCAACCCAGCCAGCTGACATGCGATCACCAACAGGGTGGCCAATGTGAGCCCAAACAAGCGTCTACTCATATCGTTTCCTCCTCATCCATGGTGTAAGCCGGTCGCCGACGAATTCGACGATCTTGAACAAGCCCAGACTCAACACCATCACAATCACAATGGCAGCGAACAATCGATCATTGCGAAACGAGCGCTGCGCTCGCGTCATATACACGCCAATCCCTCGGGATCCGCCCAGCCATTCACCGATCACTGCGCCAAGGACGCTGTAAGTGGCTGCAATCTTGGCACCAGACAGAATTCCAGGCACGCTGGCCGGAATATAAAGATGTCGATAACGAGCCCAGCGCGAAGCGCCAAATGCATCCAGCAATTCGCGATAGGACGGATCGACAGAGCGGAATCCTTCGAATGCGTTGACGGCAATGGGGAAGAAGCAAACGAAGGCAACAACAAGGATCTTCGCTAGTGGTCCGAATCCGAACCAGACCAGTACGATAGGCGCCACAGCGATGAGAGGAATCGCCTGCAGTAAGACAAGATGCGGATAGGCAAGATAGCGAACGGCTTTCGACGAGTGCATGATCAGGGCAACGCCGACGCCGATGACCAATGCCAGAATGAAGCCGATGACAGTCTCGAAAACGGTCATTCGTGCATGCGCGAACAGCAATCCAGCATCCTTCCAGAGAATGGCAGCAACTGTGGCTGGAGACGGCAGCACATACTCAGGAAAGCGAAAGAGCCAAATGATGGCGTACCAAATTGCGAAGAATGCTGTCAGACTAAGGACCCAACGGACAGGCTCTCGTTGACACCAAGCACTCATTCTCTGACGGACAGTTCTCGTCATGGCCGTCTAGGGCTCCCTATCGACAGTCGTTGCATGAATGATGGCCAGGACGCCCGACTCAACGCTGACGCTGGCTGGCGTACTGGACACAATGTTGGACACACCTCGGCCTTGGCCCCGAAACAGCTTTTCGCTATCTAACGCATAGTGCAGACCTTGCGTACTGATTGTGCAGAAGAGCGAGATGGGAAGAAGCGATATGCGATCACCGACGACTGCGTCCTCTAACGTCAAGCTGCCTTGGAGATAGCGAACAGATTCATTGCCCGAGATCAACTCTATGGGAATTCCCGAATGCAGTCCCTTCTCCAGCAGTGCCAGATTGGCCATTGTGTGGTCGATACGGCCACCCGCGGCTCCATACACAAGAATCGACGTTGGCGATTGCTTCAGAGCCCAATCAATGGCGAGTTCCAGATCAGTCCAGTCCTTATCCTCTGGGAACTGGAGGACCTCCAGGCCCGGAAATCGCTCTTCAAGATGTGTCGGATCTGCCAGCGAATCCAGATCGCCTATCAGTGTGTCGACCTTTATTCCGCAGTCCGAGGCGCGGTCCAGTGCTCCGTCCGTGGCCACAATGAGAGCAGCGTCGTCTACGAGCTTGTGCAGTCGCGTGAGGTCGGTTGGAATGTCCCAGTTGCCGTTTGCCAGAATGAGTATCGCTCGTTCAGCCATGGTGCCTCATTGAGGAGTCAACGGCATTTGGAGTGAGAGCAGGATGGTGCGAATCCGTTCGCTGTCGCCTGTTTGGCACAACGAAGCTCGTTGAGATCCCTGCGCTGGCATTACCCAGATCAGGTTCAACGGGTCGAGGTAATCCTCCTCTCAGCCCAGTGATGAGCTCCCCACAACAACCGAACTGTAGCCGATGTGTCTCATGGACGCAAAAGAAAACGGGGCTCAGTGATGAGCCCCGTATGCGTGTGCAGATTCAGATAGGATCTAGCCCGGGATGAGATTGGTGTCATCGGTGATGCTGGCGATGGTATGGGCAATCAAGCGGGCTGCATTCTCGATGTCGTCCAGGTGAACAATTTCAGAGGGCGAATGCATGTAGCGACTGGGCAAAGAAACCAAGCCCGCAGCTACGCCTCCGCGCGCGACTTGAATGGCACGTGCGTCCGTTCCTGTCGGTCGAGGATAACCCTTGGCCTGATAGGGAATGTCATTCGCTTCAGCGGTTGCCTGGAACAGGCTGTAGACCTTGGGATTGATATTGGGGCCACGGATGACAATCGGACCCTTGCCCATCTCAGCTTCGCCGATTTGCTTCTTTGCAGATGCCAACGAGGGCGTATCTGTGGCGAATCCGACATCCACGGCAATCCCCACCTGTGGATCAATGCTGAAAGCAGATGTAGTCGCTCCGCGACAGCCAATTTCCTCTTGTACTGTGGCGACGGCATAGATGGCGGCTTTGGGATTCAGGTCCTTGGCAATTCGAGCAGCTTCGAGAACCGTGAATGCGCCAACGCGATCATCCAAGCCGCGTCCAACAACCAGGCCGTTTCGCAGTTCTGTGAAGTCGTAGTCCAAAACAGCAGCATCGCCAATAGCAACGAGCTTCAAAGCTTCTTCTTTGTTCTCAGCACCGATATCAATCCACAAGTCGTCAAGCTTCACGACCTTCTTGCGCTCTTCAGGATTGAGGAGGTGAATAGGCTTGCGTCCGATCACGCCAAGGACAATACCCGAATCAGTCTTGATACGTACACGCTGTCCTGGCAGGATTTGCGGATCCCAGCCACCAAGACCGGCAAAGTACAAGAAGCCCTCTTTGTCGACATAGCCGATTTGCAGACCGATTTCGTCGGCATGGCCGGCGAGCATGATGCGCGGGCTGCCTCCCTCATTGACGACGGCGTACGAGTTACCATGCACGTCAATCCACGTTCGATCCGCGAATTTGTCGGCCTCTTCGCACCAGACGGTGGCTGCCTCTTCCTCGTATCCTGTCGGGCAGATCGTCGCCATGTACTTCCTGAAGAATTCAAGTCTCTGTTTCTCCATGCTGCCTCCTCTCTGATTGACAACCAGTTTAACGTCTCCCTTTGACCTTCTCCATGGATTGAGAGTGTCGGCGACATGGGTGAATGCGGTAATTGTTGCATGCCGAAAACTCTTTTAGATATACTGAAGACCTCATGGATGACATCGGTGCAAGAATCCGCGCTGCACGCAAGGAGAAGGGTTGGACCCTGGACGTACTGGCATCAAAGAGTGACCTGTCTATAGGTTTCCTATCGCAAGTCGAGCGTGATTTGACAACGCTATCCATCGTTTCACTATCAGCAATCTGTCACGCCTTGAGCGTTCCCATTGAATCGATGTTTTCCAGTAGCAGTCCGATTGATGCAGAGCCTTCGGCTGTAACTCAAGCCAATCAACAGCTGCATATTCAGATTGGTGGCTCACCTATCACCTATCGTTATCTATCGGGCCAGTTGCCCGATGCTCCGATCGAGGAGCTGCTTATTGCCGAATTCCCGCCTGCATTCATCCAGCAACACTCGTCGCATGAAGGTCAGGAGCTGGGATACATCCTGCGTGGATCGCTTGAATTGCACGTCCAGGATACAACACACGAGTTGAATGTCGGCGATAGCTACTGTATTCCAGCATCTCAACCTCACGGGTATTTTGCATCAGCCACTCAAGGAGCTGATGTGTTGATGGCCGTCACACAACGATTCATCGATCTCCCTCCGCAATCGCCACAAAGACGTGGCGGAAAGGAAGCGCAATAGATGGCACGTATCATTGATCACCCTATTCTCAGAACGCCGGAAGGTACGCCTTTCCCATTTACGTTCGATGGCAAGATTGTGCATGCACTTCCAGGAGAGACAATTTCTTCAGCGTTGTTTGCCGCCGGTATTCGCACCTTTGGAAAGCATCCCAAAGACGGGGCACCGCAGGGCATCTTCTGTGCCAATGGCCAATGCTCACAATGCATGGTGATTGCCAACGGATTGCCGGTGAAGGCGTGCATGACGCCGGCTGTCGCCACCATGGATGTTGAGTCGATGAACGGTCTTCCCGTGCTTCCTGATCTGTCTCAGGTCCCTGATATGGGTGAGATAGAGATTGTAGATGTTGACGTGCTCATCCTCGGCGGCGGTCCTGCCGGGATGTCTGCGGCCCTGGAGCTGTCTGAGTCGAATGTGGATGTCCTACTCATCGATGACAAGGATCGGTTGGGGGGCAAGCTCGTTTTGCAGACGCACAAGTTTTTTGGATCGATCAATGCTGTGTATGCGGGAACACGCGGAGTTGATATTGGCAAACGTCTGGCAGCAGATGTCGAGGCCAAGGAGTCTGTCACAGTCTGGTTGAATAGCACGGCTCTAGCAGTATTCAAGGACGGATTGTTGGGCGTGTTGCGTGGTGACGATTACGTTCTGGTAAGGCCCCGAACGCTGCTGACAGCTACAGGCGCACGGGAGAAGGCCCTTGTCTTCCCAGGCAATACGCTGCCTGGCGTGTATGGTGCAGGTGCATTCCAGACGTTGGTGAATCGAGATCTCATCAAGGCCTCAGAGCGATTGTTTATCGTCGGCGGTGGGAATGTGGGCCTGATCGCTGGCTACCATGCCTTGCAAGCAGGCATTGACGTGGTCGGATTGGTAGAAGCCCTGCCTGAATGCGGTGGTTACAAAGTGCATCGAGACAAACTAGCCAGGATTGGCGTTCCCATCTACACCTCGCACACCGTGCTATCTGCCAATGGCAGCGAGGCCGTTGAGTCTGTGACCATTGCACAGATTGACAGCAATTTCCAAACCATTGGCGGAACAGAGCAAACATTCGCCTGTGATACCGTATTGATCGCAGTAGGGCTGGATCCAGTTGACGAATTTACGGATGCAGCCCAGCGGTTTGGGATCTCCGTGCATGCTGCTGGCGATGCCGATGAGATTGCCGAAGCCTCTGCAGCCATTTTCTCGGGCCGCATTACAGGACGAGAAATCGCCCTGGAACTCGGCGCGACCGCCGAGCCTGTGCCCGAAGAATGGGCTCGCACATCGAAAATCCTCAAGTCCAAACCTGGTAAGACAATTGAGCGTGCTGTCTCCAACGTGGACGACAGAACCAGCCAGACGTTTCGCGAAGGCGAAACTCCAAGGAATCATGCAGCCTCAATGAACGAAGAGTTGAGCGACGGAGCCAACCAGACGTTTCGCGAAGGCGAGACTCTGTACAGGACAGACGGCTCCGAAGGAGCGGTCTATCCTGTCTTACATTGCACCCAAGAAATCCCCTGCAATCCCTGCTCCTCTGTCTGTCCGCAAGGTCTGATCCACATCGACGAAGACGACATTCGCCAGGTGCCCGAGTACATGGCTGAACAGATCGGGAAGGAATGTATTGGCTGCATGAAGTGTGTGACTATCTGTCCAGGACTAGCCATCACACTGCTCGATGGCCGAGCTGACGCAGTGAATCCGGCAGTGATTATCCCGTTTGAGTTCGGATCTCAGAATCTGCAAGTGGGTGATAGCGTAGTCGCTATGGATGTATCCGGCGAAATCCTTGATGAGGTTCCCGTGCTGGAAGTGAGAGCGATTCCCAGCAACGATCGAACTGTGCTCGTCAAGGTTCAAGCATCGGCAGCCATTGCCGAACGAATAGCTGGCCTCCGCGTGCAACAACCGTGGATCGGGGACGCACTGCCTGAGGTGGTGCAACCGCTGCTTGATTCAGACATCGTATGCCGATGTGAGCGCGTGACTGCTGGTGAAATCCGTGCCGTGATCAAGGATGGATGTCGAGATCTGAATGAAGTCAAAACTCTGACTCGGGCTGGCATGGGAGCCTGCGGAGGCAAGACCTGTCAGACGTTGATCATGCGGCTATTCCGTGAATGTGGCATTCCCATGGATGATGTCACGGGTGGAGTACCACGGCCGTTGTTTGTCGAAGTACCGCTCGGGGTCCTAGCAGGAACCGTGCTTGATGTGAGTGAACCGAATCAAGTTTCGCCGAGTCGCCTTTCGAGCCTTGGCGCGAAAGGCGGTGAGTAAGATGGCGAAGCCAGCTTACGACGTCATTATCATTGGTGCAGGCGCCAACTCGATCAACGAATGGATCAAATCGAGTTGGGCAGAGAATCCTTTGGATTCTCTGGTTGGAGGGGGCCACAGTGGATAGGACCTACGATGTAATTGTGATTGGTGCAGGCAGCGTGGGGGTGCCCGCAGCGTGGTCTATGGCGCGGTCTGGGCTTAAGGTCCTCGTTGTCGACAAGCTGGCGAGCCCTGGCCAGGGCTCCAACAAGGCAGCCATTGGCGGCATCCGCGCGACACACTCAGAGCCGGCCAAGATCCGTATCTGCCTCCGCTCTCGGGAGATCGCCTCGACTTGGCAGGTCGTATATGGGGATGACATCGAATGGACGACGGGCGGCTATGCCTTCGTCGCCTATCGACAGCGAGAAGCCGACCTGCTTCAAGGATTGTTGAAGACGCAGAATGCGCAAGGATTAGATATCGAGTGGCTTGATGCCGACGCACTGCTTTCCGTGATCCCGGCACTCAATCCAAAGGTCCTTCTCGGCGGTACGTTTTCAGTGGCAGATGGTCATTGCTCTCCGTTGCTGTTTGGTCACGCGATGTATGATCAGGCAGTCAAAGAGGGCGCCCAATTCCTCTTCAATGAAGCCATCCTCAGCATCGACATCAAGGATCGCCTTGTGCAAGGGATCACAACGGACAACGGACAGTACAGGTCGCCCATCGTGCTTAATGCAGCCGGCGCATGGGCTCACGAAATCGGCAGAATGGTTGGACTTGACCATCCGGTCACACCTGACTCGCATGCAGGCGGCATCACCGAACCTGTTGCCCCATTCCTCAGGCCGATGGTGGTGGACATTCGCCCTACTGATCGTTCATCCAACTGCTATTTCTTCCAGCTTGCAACTGGGCAAGTGGTCTTCGCGCTTACGCCCAAGCCGCTTCACGTGGGATTGGATTGTGACGAGACATCCGAATTCCTGCCCATCGTCTCCCGACGGATGATCGAGCTGGTCCCTCGGCTGTCAGAACTGCGTGTGCGTCGCACATGGCGCGGTCTTTACCCAATGACGCCAGACGGTGCGCCGTTGGTCGGCTGGGCAGAGAACCTGAAGGGCTATTTGATGGCCGTTGGTATGTGTGGCCATGGCTTCATGCTTGGTCCGGGCCTTGGGGAAGTCCTCGATCGGCTGGTACGCGACGATCTGACTGCAGAAGACCAGGTCATTCTGGAGGGGCTGTCGCCCACGCGTTCGTTTGGGGGGCAAGCAGCGCTGAAGTAGTCGCTCGCCTACGCTCGCTTACGGGAGAATGCGTTGAACGCATTCTCCAAGATGACGGTCGTATCTCTCATATGCGTTCGCTTACAAGAGAATGTCGCTCGCATACGCTCGCTATGAGAGAAAGCACAAAGCGCTTTCTCTGGCAAGTCTATGCGTTCTCTCTGGTGGTGAGATGTCTGCCGAACCTAGTGTTTCGGAGAGCGCAGTGCCTTTGCCTTGTTCACAAAGTCATCCATAGGGACAGCGGCAATGGCACGTCCGATGAGGTCGAGAGGCAAATCGTCGAGGTTGCGAAAGCGGACGCAGGACTTGCCCACATCGAGGCGCTTGCCTGTGGCCTTGTAGGCGGCATAGAACTGATCCCGATCATCCTCGTTCATGTAGATGCCCATCATGTATACGGCCATATGATGCTTCTGAGAACCTAACGCAGCATACATGAGGGGTTTGCCATTGTAGGTATCGGGATAGACGTCCAGTGGGACCTGATAGGTGATCATGCCCCAGTTCATCACTTCCTCGTACCCAGCCGGCAGGTTGGTCAGGATGACCTCGCGAACAGCCTCGATGGCCATTCGCCGATCCTTTGGCAGCTCAGCCAGATAGTCCTCAACAGTCGTAGCTTTGGATTGCATTCATACTCCTTTTGCCGTCCAGTAGAGAAACGCACACTGTGCTTTTTCTAAGGATGCCGGAGCGCGTTCGTGACGGCATCCCGAGCTCACATGGCCGACCTCCTTCAGTTCTCTAGGCAACCTATATTGAAAGCATACAATGATGAACCTCAAAACATGTGAAGGGTTCTCGAACAGATCGTAGGATTGCTGTGGGCAAGATAGAGAGTGAGGTTGAAGACGATCATGAAGACTGTTGTGATTACCGGAAGTACACGAGGAATTGGCGCAGGGCTGGCCAAGGAGTTTCTTGGTTTGGGATGCCGTGTAGTAATCAGTGGACGAACTGATGAAAGCGTCGCGATGGCATTGGCATCTATGAACGGAGACTATGGATCGGATCGAGCTATTGGCATCCCTTGCGACGTGGCCGTGTGCGAAGATGTGCAGGCGCTCTGGGATCAATCCGTGGAAGCGTTTGGCCCCATAGACATCTGGATTAACAATGCTGGCATCAGCCACCCTCAACTCAAGCCGTGGGAACAATCGCTCGATCGAACGAAAGCCATTGTCGATACCAACATTCTTGGCAGCTTCTATGGCGCGCGTGTAGCCATCACCGGTATGCTAGCCCAAAGGCATGGCAGTCTCTACAACCTCGAAGGCTTGGGCAGTGCGGGACGACATGTGCCAGGCACGACCTTGTATGCCACCACCAAGGCAGCTATCCGCTACTTCACAGACGCGCTCGTTCTTGAAACCAAGGGCACACCGGTGGTGATTGGTGCCATCAGTCCTGGCATGGTGATGACCGATCTCATACTAGAAGGCCTCGATCAAACTGATCCTGATTGGCCGCGAGCCAAACGCGTGTTCAATATCCTGGCCGATCGTGTGGAAACCGTTACACCGTGGATTGCCAAACAGGTCTTGGCGAATACGAAGTCGGGCGTTCGCATCAATTGGCTGACACCCTTCAGAGCGTTCAGCCGCTTTGCTCTGGCACCCTTCTCTAAGCGCGACTTGTTCGCCTAGTCTACCACTCGAGTCTCACGCTGCATTCGTGCCCGGATTGTGGGATCATTGGGCATCACACCTGCAGATTGAAAAGAGGGATCGATGGCCATTCTTTCCGTACAGAACGTCAGCAAAGCGTACTCTTCGCACGCTTTGTTCGAAGATCTGTCGATCACCTTCCAACCCAATGAGCGTGTGGGACTTGTAGGCCCCAATGGTGCAGGCAAGACGACGCTACTGCGCATCCTTGCCGGGGAAGAAACACCCGACACCGGATGGATCGATCGCGCCAATGATGCTCGTATTGCCTTTCTCCCTCAGATTGACGTATTTGCCCCTGATGCTACCGCTCAAGGCGCCATTCTGGATGCGTTGTCGCATCTTGATCTCGAAGAACACGAACCGCTGGTGCGTGCGCGCAAGATGCTCCGCAGGCTGGGATTCGATGATGTCGATGTGCGGGTGGATACGCTTTCGGGCGGCTGGAAGAAGCGCCTTGCATTAGGTTGTCATCTCGTTCAAGAGCCCGACTTGCTGTTGATGGATGAACCCACCAACCATCTGGATCTGGCAGGCATCGATTGGTTGGAGAAGTTCTTGTCGCGTGCCAAATTCGCCTTCATCCTCACCTCTCACGATCGCTACTTCCTTGAACGCGTGACAGATCGCATTGTCGAGATTGATCCTCGGTATCCCGAAGGCGTATTCAGTGTCAATGGACACTACTCCGATTTCCTTGAGAAGCGGGAAACCCTCTTGCAGGAGTTAGACCATGAACGCCGTGCCTTGGCCAACGAAGTGCGCCGCGAAGTGGAATGGCTGCGGCGTGGGCCCATGGCGAGATCGAGCAAAGCTACGTATCGGATCGATGCCGCCCACAAGAAAATCGACCAGCTCTCAGAAGCCAACCGTCGATCCAAGGGGCCGGATGAAGTTAGCATTGACTTCAATGCCAGCGGACGACGGACCCACGAGTTGATGACAGGCAAGGGATTGGAGAAAACGCTCGGTGGAAATCTGCTGTTCACCAATCTGGACGCGCACGTTCGCAAGGGCACACGGCTCGGAATTGCCGGCAACAATGCCAGCGGAAAGACCACGCTCTTGAAGGTGCTGGGAGAGATGCTGAAGCAGGATGCAGGCACCATCAAACATGCGACAGATCTACGTGTTTCGCTGTTTGATCAACAACGCGAACAGCTTGATCTGTCAGTCACCCTCAGACGAGCCTTGGCACCACAAGGCGACCATGTCTCGTTCTTGGGACGGTCAACGCATGTCGCAGCCTGGGCCAAGCAATTTGGATTCAGAGTCGATCAGCTCGTCATGCCAGTCGGTGAATTGTCAGGTGGCGAAAAAGCCCGTGTGCTGATGGCGATGATGATGCGGGAGCCAGCTGACGTGCTGATGCTTGATGAACCGACCAATGATCTCGATATTCGCTCCATCGAAGTGCTCGAAGAAGCCTTGATCGAGTTTCCTGGGGCTGTCATTCTCATCACCCATGATCGACACATGCTCGATCGTGTCTGCACAGACCTCATCGGCCTGCATGGCGACGGAGAATGGGGCAACTATGCCAGCGTGGCGCAATGGCTGGAAGCCGATCAGCAGAGGACGCGAGGGCGTGAACCCGTTGAAGAGGCAAAGCCCGAAGCAGCGCCTGAAGCTCCAAAGCTGCAACGAGCCAAACTGACCTATCACGAGAAGAAAGAACTCGCATCCATGGAAGAGACCATTCTGGAAGCAGAGGAAGCCCTCGAAGCACTCCAAGCCACCCTCGATGAAGCCAACGCCGCCGCAGATCACGTCAAACTTGTTGAGCTACATGCAGAGCTGGAACAAGCCCACGGTCGCGTGAATATCCTGTACGCGCGCTGGGAGGAACTGGAGAAGAAGGCAGGGTAGCGTTGCTCTCCTTTGAGCCATAATCTCGACCCGAGTTCTGCAAGAACTCGCAAGCTACTCAGCCTGCTGAGTAGCCGTACTCTACGCTAGTTAGAAGGCAAGGCGGCCTAATTCTCCTTCTCAGTAGTTGACGCTGGCATATCCGGAGGCGGCATGGCTAGGACAGCATCGCAAACGGCACGTGCAGCCTGAAGAAGGTCATCAAGCAGTCGCGGGCTAATGTCGACAATGCCCTCATACTCGGACAGATTCCGCTTTTGATGACACGTGCTCAGTACGCGCCACACAGAAGCAGAAACGCCTGTTGTGTGCGGAAGGGTCTGGAACACGAGATATCGATTCGAGGATCGATATCCCATTCGCCGGAGTGCGGCAAGCGAAAGGGCATGGGCTGCGTTGTAGGCAAGATCAAATCGGCTTTCAATTGACAAGCTTTCACGCGTAGCGTCTGCCAACCGTGCCCGTCCTGACTGAACCAGCCCTTCATACTCGGCTCTTGCTGGAGGCTCACGTTTGAGCCCGCGAGAATCGACAAGACGGTCTAGTTCAGCCGAGGTCATGCTCATCTCCAATAACGAACAGTTTGGGCTGCGAGGCGATTCGTGCAACGAACGAGTCTGTGACGTGACGTTTTTCCGTCCATTCCTCGGAAGACATGAGATTGGGATTGATGGTTCGCCCCAATATGGATTCCGCCTTGGGCAGATGGTCGTACAGATCAGCCAGACCCAGAGCATCGGAAAGGATCATCAGATCAATATCGCTGTCTGCGTGCGCTTCTCCCTTGGCGATTGATCCATACACGAAGGCTACAGCAATCCTGTCTGCCAGTGGCTCTAACGCCCTTTGGATAGGCTCAACAAGACCGACCGTCTTGACAATCAAGCCGCTGAGTTCAGCAAATGCAGGGCAGGCTTGATTGGCTTGGTAGTGTTTTTGGTTGCCGATCCGAGTGCTAGTAACCCATCCAGCGTCCTCTAATCGACGCAGTTGACGATGCACGGCACCTGTACCACTGTCAGCCATCCGGATCAGTTCTGCGCTTTGGAACGAACGCTCAGGCTGTCCGAACAACAGGCCAAGCACCTTCATTTGAACAGGCGAGAACAGTGCGCTAGCAAGACCAGAAGCAGCTTGTGTCGATATCATACCCATATTGGGAAGAAGTATACCCGATTTGGGAACGAATGAGAAGCCGCAATCAATTCGATGAATCACGCCGGAGAGAGGACAGACGTACCCAATTTGGGTATGAGTCTACCCAAATTGGGAACTGCGGCTTGCAAGCGTTCTTCGCAACGGTCTTTAGGTAGCAGTCAGCGAGCCCTGCTGCTTCAATACGAATCCAACTGGCGGATTGGGTGTGTTCCTATCTCAGCACCCGATAGCGCAGCATTCCGCATGCCCCATTGAATTCGACTTGCGTCAACGCATTGTGCTAGCCTGAGACTGAGGTGAGTGCTATGCAAAGTCACCGCAGATTCCTAGGAAGCTTGCTGCTAGTCGCTCTCATCACCGCACTATCAGCATGCTCACTGTTCGATCAAGCGCCGATTGCAGGCTTCACAGCTATTCCAGCGACTGGGCCTGCGCCACTACTTGTGCAATACGATGCTTCATCAACCATCGATCCAGACAACGACATATTGACCTACGGTTGGGATTTCGGTGACGGTACGACGGGAAACGCCATCAGTGGGTTCCACACCTACACAACTCCCGGAACCTACTTGATACAACTCGTCGTGACAGATGCAAAAGGCAACACGTCATCGCTCTCGCGATCCATACTTGTCACTGCGCCAGACAATGAGTTGCCAATGGCCAACTTCACTGCTGCTCCTACATCAGGCACTGCACCACTGGTCGTTGTGTTCAATGCTGCGGCATCTTCTGATCCAGACGGAACGATTGACGCCTATCACTGGAGTTTTGGGGACGGTGCAACAGCTGGCAGCAAAAACGCCACACACGCCTATATTGCAGAAGGTGCCTACGTTGTCACGCTGACTGTAGAAGACAATGAGGGGGCAACAGCAACGGAGAGCATGATCATCCTGGTCAGTGCACCTGGGAACCAGCTGCCTGTTGCCGATTTCACGGCAGACCCCGAAGGCAGCTTCTTCGTCCCTAGAACCATCGACTTCGATGCCTCGGCATCCCATGATCCCGACGGGTCGATTGTTGCCTATCAATGGGATTTCGGTGACGGAGGCAATGGTGCAGGGAAGATAACGTCCCATGAATACACGAGCTATGGCACCTACAACGTCATTCTGACTGTATTCGACAACACAGGGGCTCCTGCGTCGCATATTCAAGAGATTGTTTTGCGGCCTTTGATTATCGTTCCGCTGCTGCCGTTCCCGTAAGAGAGAGGGCAAGTCAGCGCGGTTGCTGCAAGACTGCCAGAGTGGAGCCTTGGCCAAGAGTTGGGCTTTGCTTCATGATCCTGAAACCTGGGCCCGGATAGGGGATGACAGATGAAGCCTCGCCTCTAGATAGAGACCACAAATTCAAGAATGAAGGCCTGGCCTCAAGCCCAGGCTGGCCCGCCTAGCTGGACTGAGCTGCCTCGCTTGAAGCTCTCGCAACTGTTAGGGGATGTCGTGGGAGGACACTTTTATCTTTTGATTCTTCGCCTGCCTTCCTCCCAGTAGAAAACTGAGTCAAGAAACGCAAGAACGCATTTAGTTCCCCGAGAACGAATGCATTGCCGGATGTCATTAGATCTGTATAATTCGTATACGAACTATGGCCAAGTCAAAGGACTCGCAGACGACGAATTCGGAACAACCCTCGTCAACCATGGCATGCTTGGCGGAGTCGTTTCTGTTGTGGAGGCGGTATTGCCAGCTTCGCACCAAGCCGCTGGGGATGTCAGTCAAACAGGCCTTCATCTTGGGACGGCTCACGCAATCTGATTTGAACCCTTCCCGGATTGCCGACTTGCTGTTCACAGATCGAGCGACTGTCAGTGTCATGCTTCAGACGATGACTAAACGCGGGTGGATCAAGAAAGAGAAAGACGCAAACAATCGCAAGTTCGTGCGGATCAGCATCACTCCGCTGGGACATCAGAAGCTGGAGGAGCTGCGAGCCTACGAGGAGAAGCAACTTCCCAAACGAGAGGATCCATTCCGGGGATTCTCACGGCAGGAGAAGGCCGATCTGCACAGACTGGCACTGCAATTGAGAACACGAATGGAAGAGCTACCACGCCCTGAACACAAAGGAGATATCGATGAATCCAACACTTGATACGCTGCAAAGTCTGCGAACCATCCACGGCGCTTTTTCCGACCAGCCGATTTCATCAGATGATGTGGCAACCATCCTCGAGACAGCGACCAGGGCAGCCAATGCCTCCAATCGCCAAAGCTACTCGATCATCGATGTTGATGATCCTGAGATGATGGCGCAGTTGACGGGCTATCAGGGAAGCCGTTTGCTCTTGTTCTGTGTGGACTTCAATCGACTGGCGGCAACAGCCGCACGTTTGGGACATGAATTCACAATTCGCGGAGTGACTCCCTTCCTTACTGGGGCCATTGATACGACGCTTGCTGCTAAGGGTCAAGACGGTATTTAGGTTTTTGCGGGGGTCAAACCCTGGCTTATTGCTGCCAAATACAAGGGGTGCCCCCATAACGGGCACTAGAAATCGGCAGATTCAGCTTGCTCCAGGCGGTCCAAGTCAGGGCTCGCCGCGACCGAGAGGCGCATGCGTGAGCTGTTGCACTTGCTTTCCGGTAGCAGGGCGAACTAGACTCCCGAGAGTCACTGAGCTGAGACATCGAGCGCGGGCATTCAGCGCGGTGCTTGGGGAGGTCAAACAGTGTCTCTGGCGCAGAAGACAGTCCTGATTATCGGTGCCGCAATGCTCCTCTCCATCGGAACCCTGTACGGCGTTTCCCGGTTGATCCTGCTCAACAGCTACTCCGACCTCGAGGTAGATGTTGCTGAGCAAAACATGGAACGTGTCTTTGAGGCGATTGGTGCCGTTCTCTCTAGACTCGACAGCATCGCCGGTGATTGGGCGCCGTGGGACGAAACCTACGCGTTCGTGGCAGGTGAGTACCCCGAATACTCCGAGGGCAACCTGACAGACGAGACGATCGCGAATCTCAATGCCAACTTCATGCTGTTCTTCGAATCCTCAGGGCGCTACGTCTTCGGGAAGGCTGTGGACTTGGTGGAGTTCGGCGAAGCTCCTGTTCCGGCCAGCTTCCTAGAGCATGTCTCTCGGAACCCGTTCGTCTTGGAGCATCCAAATCTCGAGAGTGCGATTGGCGGGATCGTCTTGCTTGATGACGGCCCTGTCATGATTGCCTCTCAACCCATCTTAACGAGCCTGTTCAAAGGCCCAATCCGCGGGACGCTGGTCGTAGGGAAGTATCTGGATTCTCTGGAGATCGATCAGCTAAGCCGTCTGACACAACTTTCGATCGAAGTGTTTGCACTGAACCAGAGCGCCCTTCCTGGGGACCTCCAAATCGCACGGGAGTCTTTGTCGGCGGACTCTCCTATCCTCGCTCGTGTTGAGAGCAAGCGGACACTTGCCGGGTACGCTCTGCTGGATGATGTCTATGGCCAGCCCGCTGTGATGGTGAGAGTCGCTTTGCCAAGAGATATCTATGCACAGGGTCTCACGAGCTTCCGCTACTTCATGGTGTGGCTCGTCCTTCTAGGTGCGGCGGCCAGCCTTGCCATGTTCCTGCTCCTGAGATCGCAAGTCGTCTCACGATTGACTCGATTGGATTCAACGTTGCGTTACGTTCGGAAGTCTGGAGACCTCTCAGCCCGTGTGGCTCTGAAAGGGAAGGATGAATTGTCGGATTTCGCAGAAGGGGTGAACGAAATGCTTGAAGCCCTTCAGCAGACGGAAGCCGCCCTGAAGCAGAGCGGGAAGCGGTACATTGAGCTGTTCGAGAATTCCCCGGTCGGACTCTGGGAGCAGGACTTCAAGGCCGTCAGGAAGTACCTCCTCGAGTTGAGGCAGGCTGGCATAGCTGACCTTGAGCAGCATTTCACTGCAAACCCTGCCGACCTAATGAAGTGCGCCAACTTGATCAAAGTAACGGATGTAAATCTTGCTACGGTGACGATGTTCCGGGGCAAGACCAAGGACGCGTTGATGGAGTCAATCAACGATGTCTTCGTCGAGGAGTCCCTTCCTGTATTCCTGAAGTCGCTGCTAAGCATTGACGCCGGAGCGGAGTCTTTTTCCTCCGACCAGATTTTGCAGACGCTTGACGGAGAGAGGCTCGCTGTCGCTTTTGCCTGGACGGAGATGCAAGACAGGGTCTTGACAGTCACACTGGACATCACCGAGCGGAAGCAAGCGCAGAAGGATCGTATCAATCTTGAAGCTCAGCTGCGCCAAGCGCAGAGACTGGAATCGATCGGAACGCTTGCCAGCGGAGTTGCTCACGAGGTGAATAATCCGCTGACGGGAATAATCAACTACGCCGAGTTGGTGAAGGACCTCTCCCAGGGGGACGAGAGAGCTCTTGAGTACACGCAGGGAATCATCGTCGAAGGGAACCGCATAGCTACTATCGTCAAGAATCTACTATCCTTCTCGCGACAAAATGAAGAGACTTCTAGCCCGGCCAGAATCGCTGACATCGTCGATGCATCAATGTCTCTGCTGCAAGCATCGCTACGCAGAGAGCAGATCGAAGTGGTGCTAGATATTCCCGAAAACCTTCCGATGGTTCACTGCCGTAGCCAGCAGATTCAGCAGGTACTTGTGAATCTGATAACGAACTCCCTAGCCGCGCTGAATGAGCGCTTTCGTGGGTACGATGTGAACAAGCTCCTCTCAATCACTGCCGATACGTTGTACGACGACGACAATACGTGGCTCCGGATTACAGTGGAAGATCATGGGAAGGGAATCCCAGAGGACATACGGGGCCAGGTATTCGATCCGTTCTTCACGAGCAAGACGCGCGATCAAGGCACTGGTCTCGGCCTTTCTGTGAGCCACGGAATCGTCATGGACCATCATGGCAGGATGTCGTTCGAGACTCAGGAGGATTTGTTCACAAGGTTCTTCGTAGATCTTCCGCTCCATTCCGACTCGTGAATAACTCAGAAGAAGTTGTGCCTCGCCCTCCTTCAAGGGGGCAGACCCTGCCTTTTGCAGCAAGCACAGGCCGCCTAGGAACGATTAGGGTTGGGTTATTGTGGTCTCCAATGCCGCATACGAGCCGACGCCATACATGGGCAGTAGCAACTCCAATCTCGAAGTGGCTGGACGCTGAAGCTGTGGACGCCTAGACGCGATCTTTGCTGCTGAAGGCCAAGAGTGGTTGCCGGCACGGATTAATGAGGAAAGTCATGGGGCCACCACGCGCTAGCCTCTCCAGAACCCGCGATGTCTGAGTGCTTTTCCTAGATAGACGAGGCTGAGCATGATGGGCACTTCCCAAAATAGGCCCATTGTGGTTCCCATTGCGGCATACGAACCGACGCCATACATGGCAATGGCAGTGGCAATTGCGATCTCGAAGTGGCTGGATGACCCGATGATTGTCGTGATGATTGCCTCGCGGTACCGAAATCCGAGCGCTCGCGTGATGATGAGGTTGAACCCGACGACAATTACGAAGCCTAGTAGGAGTGGTACGGAGACCAGCAATAGCTTATCGAAGTGTCGCAACAACACTTCGCCATTGAGCGCGAACAGGATGACCAGGGTCAGGAGCAATGCTCCTGTGGCGACCTTGCCGACCACAGGGCGATAGACCTTCTCAAACCACGATTGTCCTTTGGTTCGAACAAGCAGTCGCTTGCTGATCATGCCGAGGAGAAGGGGAACGCCGATGAAGATACCAGCAGACATTGCCAGCAGTACGCGGTCAATGGCGATGTTTTGTAGCCCAGTCAGAAGCGATACGACTGGCACATAGAGAACCATCATGGTTACCGTATTCAGGGTTGTGTTAACAACATTCTGCTCTTGATTGCCATCAGCCAGCTTGCCCCAGACAAGCACCATGGCTGTGCAGGGACTGGCTCCGAGTAGGATGACGGCCACCATGAGTTGCGGATTGTCTCTCAAGAACACGTAGGCAAGACCTGCTGCGACAAGTGGTGCGATGATCCAGTTGGACAAGATCGTGAGTAGGATTGGCTTGGGATTCGAGCGCAGCTTCCGCAACTCGGCAAGCTGCACGTTGAGCATGGCTGGATACATCATGAGAAACAGGCAAATGCCAATTGGAATGGACATGCCTCGTATTTGCCAGGAATCGATTGCCGCAGCCAATCCGGGAATCGTTTGAGACAACAACAATCCCAGTCCCATGCACGCCGCCACCCACAGCGCCAAGTACTTCTCAAATCCTCGCATGTTGATACCTCGTCAAATGCTCGCTTGTTTGTTCACCGTACTGGACGGTATCGATCCAGTCAATTGCCTACTCCAAGCACACCCTCATCGCTTCGACCTCGGGCCAGACTTGCCTTGGCAGTCTATGCGAGTCTAGACTAGCTTCAGATGAACTTTCACAGTACGAGGAGATCAATTGACCAAACGCCTGAGTTCCTTGATACGACTCGCGGACGTGTACGCTGCTGCCAGACCAGGAGATCTAGTCTGGGATGCTTGGTACCAAGACTAAGGAAGTGAAATCATGTTAGGCCGTTGGATCCGCTATGTTTCGCTCTTCATTCTCTTTGCTTTGGTGCTTGGGGTCCTGACTATTGCCAGTTCTCAAGCGGAAGCACCACCTGCCTACAACGCCACATCATGGCAGCGCATGGGTGGACCTCCTGGCGGGCTTGGCTATGACATCCGCTACAACTTCGACGATCCCGATGTCTGGTACGTGACTGATGCCAATAGTGGCTTTCACATCTCGACAGACCGGGGACTCACGTGGACGCAAAGCAATACTGGGATCTCGAACCTCGTAGGCACAGTGGATGTGCCCGTCTTTAGCGCCACCGTAGATCCTCACGATCCTGACATCATTTGGGTGGGGACACAGTTGATTGGTCGCATCTTCAAATCGATCGATGCTGGGACCAGCTGGGTGGCGATGGATGAGGGGGTTGAGCCGCACGGTGGATTGAGCTTCCGTGGGTTCACTGTAGATCCGCGTTCCTCTGATGTTGTCTATGCTGCAGCCGAAGTGGAATCGTATGTCCTGGCAGAGGCAGGTCGTACGGATGTCCATCCTGAAGGAAGAGGTGGACGCGTTTATCGAACAGAAGACGGCGGCAAATACTGGACGCTCATCTGGGAGGGAGATGCGCTTGCACGCTACGTGTGGATCGACCCGACAGATCCCGACACGCTCTATATCTCGACTGGCTTCTTCGATCGATTCCCACTCAATCTTCCAGATGAGTTCTCCCCGTCCAATGCCGGAGGATTCGGCGTCTACAAGTCAACGAATGCAGGACGGACCTGGACATTGAGTGGCGTGGCCAATGGCTTGACCAACACCTATGTCAGTTCGCTCTACATGAAGCCAGACGACCCACAGACACTGCTTGCTGGAGCGGGGTCGTGGATTACCGGCGTGATCGACCTTCCAGATGGCGATATCGCTCAGCCGGGTGGCCTGTTCATCACACAGGATGGCGCCGAAACCTGGACGCAGCTAATCGAGAACGAGGCGTTTGTTGCCGTCGAGTACTGCGAGCAGAATCCGAACATCGCGTATGCTGCCAGCGCCAACGCGGTCTATCGAAGTGAAGACGGAGGCCTGACATGGGACCGCACCCCTGAAAGAGGGACGGTACGCGATACGTGGGGTCCGCCCGGCCTATATCCTGGCGTGCCCGTTGATATCCAAATCGATCCGGCTAGCTGTGACCGGCTGCTGATCAACAACTACATCGGAGGGAACTTCGTCAGCGAGGACGGCGGGCACTCCTGGGAGCTAGCGTCTTCTGGGTACTCTGGTTCGAGCATTACGCAAGTGTCTGTCAACCCGTTGGATGCCAATCATGTGATTGCCGCCACAACCATGGCTCCTTTCGAGAGCCTTGATGGCGGCGTGACCTGGAGCAGCCTTGCCTACGGCGACCTCATCGGCGGACTGATGACGATGGCCTTCGATCCGTCTGATCCGAGTCATTATCTCGGTGCAGACGAAGGGGCGCCGAGCAAAATCTTCGAGACAACCGACGCTGGTGGCGCGTGGACGCTGCGACTCGACGTCCGAGACGTATTGCCTGACGACTACGAAGAAGCCGACTGGCGAGATGGGCGGATCTTCGTGCACGACCTCGAGTTCGCACCATCCGATGCTGCCGTCGTCTATGCAGCGACCTTCCACCCGCCGCTTCCGGATGGCGACTTGCGCGGATGGAAGGAAGGGCTTGGTATCTTCCGCTCGGACAATGGCGGCCGGACATGGTCGTCCGCGAACGATGATACGACACGGCAGATGGGGTTCACCGCACTTGCCGTTCACCCAAGCGATTCACAGCATGCCTTTGCCGTCGACTTCTACGGGCGAGGCGTCTTCGTCACCACCAATGGTGGCGCGAGCTGGACGACGACGAACGGCTCAATGGGACAGAGATTCGGCGAGCTTCACGACATTGTGATTCAAGCGGACAACCCTGATGTCATCTACGTAGGCGGATTGACTGGCCTGTTCCGAAGCGAGAATGGCGGTCGGACGTGGCGTCAGCTGGCAGCTGGACTTGATCCGGCAGCCAACGTGAACTCGATTCTCCTGGACCCGGTTGATTCTGACGTTGTTTATGTCGGCACGCTCGATTTGGGAGCCTACGTCAGTACTGACGGCGGGGATACATTCACAGCGCTCGCCCACGATGCCGTTGCCGGGAGACTGCCGGTGGTTGACTTGGCCATCAGCAGCGATGGATCTGTGCTCTATGCTGCTGTCGGATTGCAGGGTGTCTATCGCTTGGGGACGCCGCCAGCGTTGATCCAAGCGGCTGAACAACCAGCTCCGCAAGATGAGGCTGTTGCCACGACGGATATAGCGTTACCTGCTCAGGAAACCAACGTTCCCGTTGACGACAAGGTATCAGAGACAATCAAGGATGAGGTCTCTGTCAGTCCGGGGGAGCTGACCTGGGTTCGTACTGGAGGCCCTCCAGGCGGAACGGGCTACGACATTCGATACAACTTCGACAACCCCGATTTCTGGTACGTCACGGATGCTGGTGCAGGCGTTCACATCAGTGCAGACAACGGTTTGACGTGGCAGGAGAGCAACAGTGGCATTCCCGGCCAATCGGGCAACACGGGAGACGGGATTCCCATCTTCTGTCTAACTGTTGATCCACATGATCCTCAAATTGTGTGGTGTGGAACCGACAAAACGGGGCATATCTATCGATCGGCAGACGGCGGTCATACCTGGACCCAGCGCGACAATGGCATTCGGATTGAGTACGACACGTTGACGTTCCGCGGGTTCACCGTGGATCCGCGTTCTTCCGACATTGTTTATGCCACGGGTGAGCTCACCTCTGAAGAACTAGGTGGACCCTCGGTTTGGAAAGGGGGTACAGGCGGTGTCGTCTTCCGCACGACGGATGGCGGAGCACATTGGGAAGAAATCTGGAACGGCGGCATGCCCTCGGCAGTAGCGCGCTATCTATGGATCGATCCGCGAGATCCGGATGTGCTTTACGTCTCTACCGGGATCTTCGATCGCGGAGCCGTTGGGGATGCTGAGTCAGAAGACGATCCATTCGGAGGCCTCGGCATCCTGAAGTCTATCGACGGCGGCGAGACCTGGCGTATTCTCGGCAAGGCCAACGGATTCCGAAACTTGAGTCTCGGCAGTCTATACATGGATCCGACAGACTCTGACACGCTGCTCGCTGCAGCAGGCCATGTCTTCCAGCCATTCGGCGACGCCCGCATGGAGGAAATGATGATGCAGGGACTTCCCGGTCCCATGGGCGTCTATCGAACCACGGATGGTGGCGAGACATGGATCCAGACGTTGGAATCCTACGAGATTTTCTGCGCTGTCGAGATCAGTGAGCTAGATCCCAACATTGCTTACGCAGCTAGTTTCGATTCCGTGCACCGAAGTGAAGATGGCGGAAAGACATGGACCGAAATGAATGGCGGCGGTTGGGGGCCTCCAGGGATCTCTGCCGGATTCCCCATTGACATGCAGTGCGATCCGCGTG
>Ga0233437_1000811_pt1 | contig 65531 bp, 66 predicted proteins | sample SI_122_August201_FD_182714 | JGI IMG/M metagenome (GOLD analysis project Ga0233437, IMG submission 182714) | Seawater microbial communities from Saanich Inlet, British Columbia, Canada - SI_122_August2016_200_MG | ecosystem: Environmental > Aquatic > Marine > Inlet | place: Canada: British...
GGACCTCCAGGACCGTCATAGGCTGGACCTCCAGGACCGTCATAACAAGGACCACCGGGACCAGAGTAAGCTGGACCACCGGGACCGTCATAGGCTGGACCTCCAGGACCGTCATAACAAGGACCACCGGGACCTCTATAACCAATACAATTGCACACCCTATCAGCTGTACCACCACCAACTTCCAGCCCTGATTCCATCTCTTGTTTTAATAGATATTTCTTATATGAGGTATTTTGAGGAGTTGATGGTGGGGTTGGACTAAGTAACAATTCTACCCTAAAAGTTGGTTGTGGCTTAACTGTCGATTTCACAACCGGCTTTGTGGTTGGGATTAGTTTAATTGTTGGCTTCAACATTGGTCTTGGAGAGTGGGTAGGGGTGGAGCTTGGTGGGTAAATCTTATCTAACCTTTCTCCCTCTATAGCAAAGACAGCTATTGCTAATGTTGCCATTATGCCTACTGCCAACAACAAAGATTGAGAAAGTTTGATTGATAACTTGGGGGCTGGTTGCTTTACCTTTGGTTTTGATTTTGCCACTTTAGTGTATTCTACACTTTATCGAAAATATATAAAAGCATATCAACTCTTATAGTGCTTAGATGTCTACTTTAACGCTCTACTTAATTGTGATTGACCCCCCCTCATTTCCTCTGGTAGGGTGGGGGGTATTTAACCCCTGGTAAGTTCCTCTGCGATAAGGTTTAGATGTTAAGGATAAGTCTTAAACCTTACATAAAGTGTGATTTTAGAATGCCCTTGGAATTACACTAATTCTTGATTTGAAATTACATATACTTTGGAGATATACTTGGTGTGCCTAATATATATGGAATTTAAACGAAGTTTCAGTTTTGAGAGATTAGATAGATTGGCATCTATTTTGATTTGGGTTTTTACTATATTTTTTGTAATTTCTTTTCTAATTAGAACTTATAACTTAGAGTACGGATTCTATAGTCAGGAAAGAGTTGATCAACAGTTTTCCCACTGCATAGAATATTTAAGCGACCCCACAATTTGTCTTAGGGAAATTAAATACAGGAGTGAGTATCTTGAAGATCGTGACAACGCCCTAATACTTATGTTTATGCTTCCTATAGTATTTTATGGATCAAAGTATCTATATAAATACCTCTTTCCTAAATCAGGCATTAAATAAACTCAGTACAACCATATACTCAATGAAAATTATTATCCTATCAATTAAGAATGTATTTTTGTTTTGGATTTTTAGTTTGGCAATATTTTATTATGTTTTATTTTTAGTTGGCAGTGATCTTTCTGACTCTAGTACATTTTTCATGATCATATTTTTAATAAATGTTTCTATTGGGTCTTTAGCATTTATTATGTTGTCTCTTGATCTGCTAAGAGGTTTATTTATTAATTCTAGAGGAGAGAGAATAACTGCACTTAAGTACTTCTCAGCTACTGTTATATCACTTGTCCTGTTCTTTTTCTCAATAATTGGTGTTCCTGGATATGTTAAATCTCCCTTAGTGGAGTTTGGAATAATCGGTTCTGAATCAGCTTTAGATGAAGCTTCTAGTTTAGAAACAACGCCTACTCCAGTTCCAAGCGTTTTGCCAACACCTAAACCAACTAAACAAAATTTACCATCTAATACAAACATGCCGTCTACCCAATGGAAGAAGTCTAGTGATAATTGGGAAGAACAATGGAAAGTTGAAAAAATTGATGATATTACCACAGACTCAAGATTTCCTGCCGATGACAGGATGGGAACTCCAGAGGAACTATTTGTTGCCATAAACAGTTACAGGAGTGCTCATACCATTTCACAAGTTCAAAAACACGATACTCTTTGTAGGATTGCTCAAACTAGAGCTAATCAGTTATTTGAATTAGGAGAACTTGATCAGCACGCTGGCATGGATTCTTTAGCTCATTCTCAACAAGATTTTGATAATATGGGTGAGGTTATTTCTGGTGGAACTCAAAATGAACTTGCTGTGCACACCGTTGAATGGGGATGGGGACGTTCTCAAACTGGTCATAAAGAAAGTGTATTAAATCCAAAGTGGACACATGGGTGTGGCGGAGTAGCTGGACTGTTTTCGGTATTTGTTTTTGGAAAACATTGAAGAAATGGAGCGATGAATATGATAATCATAAAAATTAAACAAGGTTTGATACATTCTAAATCTTAAATATTATTAATCACCAATTTTTAAACTACACTCCTTTTCAATTGAACATTTGTAATAAATGGACATCTCGTGAATCTTGCCAATTCTAGAGGTGGAGGTAAAACCGATGACAGCCTGATTATCACCTCCATTCAACAGTCTTAACCAATCTGCTGAAGTAACTTCTATTTCATCATCATCAAAGTCTTCCTTATATTTAACATCTGTTAAATCAAAAAGGTACTCAGTCCACTCTTCTGATGTTCCAGTTTCTAAACTTTTTGACTTAAGTAAATGACCCCCATACTCCCGATAAATCCCATTTTCAAATGCCTTAAGCTTTGTATAAACATCTCCATAACCTTCAAGTGATTTGCTATCAGCTGAAGCTCTTACATATAAATAAGCCTGCTTATAATTACCCTCTACATACAATCTTTTTTCAAACATGTTTGTATACTTTTGGTTTTTAGTTGAATTTTCAAAGTCTTTTATTACGACTGTTTTATTCAACCCATCTTTATATTCATATGGCGTAAGTTGCTTTTTTATTTCACTGGTATTTTCAACAATTTGATCTAGCTTAGTTTGGTCGTTATTCGTAATAAATGGAATTTTCCCGTTTATAAGCGAGATTGCTATCGAGGCAATAACAATTGCAACAAGTCCAAAAAACAAAGTAAATAATGCCTCCCAAAATGGATTTAGTGATAAATTTTTTTTAAGCATTACTAATCTCTCATAGACCTTTCTTCTGTAAAGAAATATTTTTCTCTAGACATCCACAGTAAAAATATTAACATATTTATTGTGAATGGTTTGCTAATTTTAAAGAAGAATGACAAAGAAATCCTTGAGAAGTTCTTAAATGATGCAGTGATTGTATCGTAAATAAACAAAAATATTAAAGCATAGAGACTGAAACCAATTGTCGATAAATCTCCAAACCTAATATCTGTTGACTTGATAAGTATTTTGTTTAGTAGGACATCTTGGATTAGTGGTAATAATGTTTTAATTAAATAAAAGAATAAAATAGTGTTTATTATTCTTACAATGAAATACGGCTTAGATTCTCTATAGCTATCTCTCAAAATAATGTATTTGTTGTAAAGAAAACGTTTTGAATTTTTTACTATTGACTGGACAAAGTCATCTAAGGTTATCTCTTCATTTTTCATCTTCAACTAACTATATCATAGTTATGATAATTAATACTAAATCCAGTACTACTAGCAAAAAACACGTTCCTGATATAGTCCAACAGTGTGAGGAGGTTTGTAACGAGACTGGTTGTCATTAATACTGCAAAAACTTACATAAAGCCTAGAATTTTCATTATGATATAAATAAGGTAGTGGAAGAAAACAGTGAAAATAAAAACTTTATCTTAACGCCTAATGACCTTCATTGGATTGTGTCTGCAGTTATTTTATTTTTACTTATTTTTGGTGTCGCCCGTATTAATTTTGGCAATGAGATTTTAGGTAGTTGGTTTGAAAAACCAGAAGAGTATACGACACAATACTGGGTGTATTTAGAGCCTGATAGCTCAAGCACTAAAAACTACAGGGTTAAAGGAGATATTGAAAAAATCAAATGGGGGACTATTGAGAACACGGATGAATACTACTTAAGGACTGTTTACTGGAACAACGGCGGGGAGAGTGATTTTGTTGAGTGCCAAATCACGAATAAAGCAGGAGATAATTGTTACACAACTGAAGATAAGAATTATTTTGTTAGATTGGGAGAAAAAGTGGATTAATTTTAGTTTTCACTTTCCCCATTTATAATTATTGATTCAATCATTGCTACGAGATTTTCACAAAACTGATCTAACTGAGAATAATCTTTGTAAACAACCTTATTCACACCTCTGCCTTTTGCTTGTTCGTTATATTCTGGCACTGAAGAAATTGATATTATTTTGTCAGCACCAAAAGCTTCGATATTAAATACATGTAACGAACCACCTGCTTTACAATCTCTATCTAGCAATACTAAATCAAAATCTTCTCTATTCACATCTTCTAAATATTTTTCGACCTGCCCAAATTCAGACATCTGCACCAATGATAAATCAACACCCCTTTTCATGAGTTTTTCTTCTAGTTCATACAGCCCCTTATAAAGAAAGGAGAGCGTCTTAAGATCATCTTCGAGAATCAAGATGTTTTTTGTTGTCATGGGTTTATTGTATCAAGTTAAGGATTTAGTTAGCAAATTAGCAAAATAGTGCCAATTAAATTCGTGGAGACCCCTACAGATATGTGCTAAAATAACATAGGAATAAAAAGAGCTTATGGGTAAGGCTAATAATGATTAGTGCTAGATGCCAAAACTAACAAAAATTAAGAATATTCTTCGCAGATATTGGGTGGCAATAGTTTTAGTTTTATTTATTACAATTGTTTTTTATAATTCGTTTTTTAAAGATAGTTCCTATAGTTCTTTCATTGATGGGGCAAGACTTAACCCATTCACAGGTTCTTTGGTGATTCAAATAGATGAAAATAATTATCACTATTGTTCATTTCAACTAAGTAATTGGTACAAGTACAAAAAAGCTGAATCAAAAGGCAAGTTTTATAATTCAGTGATAAAAGGTAATTATAGTTGCTCAAAAGAAGTTGAATGGGTTTTTGACCACATAATCCCACTTGGGTTAGGAGGTGGAGACTTTGGCACAACATCATTTTCGTCACTGGTTAGTGAAGATTATGGAGTATCAGATGAGTTGGCAACTAATTGTTTCGCAAAAATGGTTCAAGAAGAGAGAGATATATTATTGGATTTTGGCTTTGAAAGACTCTCAGATGGTTCATGGGTTGATTTGGAAGATAATTACCCCAGCCACGAATTAGAAACAGAAATGGAACTTTATTTATCTAAAAGTTTTCAGGAATGTATTGAGTAAATGACGATTAATAGAGCGTATTGCTCTCTTTAGAAATAGATCTAGTTTTGAATTGAATGTATTAAGAACTATTTTTCAGAGGAACGGATCGTGATAATCGCCACCACGATTGCGATCATCAGAATCTTCCCAATTATTTTTATCACTTTGGCGATTCGTCTCAATTCTTGCCTTGTCTGCTTCTTCGCTAAAAACGTATTGTTTTGTAACCTTAAGGTAAATTGCAAAAATTAACCAAAGTATGGGAATTGCATAATAAAAAAATCCTAGAACATTGAGGTAATCTATCTTTTTTTTCATAGTAATCTCAATTCTAACATTATTGAGGTTGAATGATTATGGACAAATAACTGATAAGTCTACTGATTATTGAAGCTTTTTGGTCAAGCATTGAGATGAGTATGACAGTTCTTTATTAAGGTATTCATAGATCTATAGATGTTTTCATTTAAATATAAAGATCTGACATAGTCCACCTGTGTTATCACTCATTTCTCCTCAAGTGATTTATTACCTCGGTTTCAAACCAGAAATTCCCTCAAGAAAAAGTTCCGACCTGATATAATTTACTTATGAATAAAGAAGGAATTCCTAAAGGAAAATTATATTGGACTCGGAAAGATCATAGAGATAGCGGGAGTTCAAGCGGGATACCAGAACAATTTGAAGATGATGTACCCTATTGGAAGGTGTTACTAGGCCTATATGGTCCGGATGGATTGGTTGAATATTACGACGACCAATTAAGTGGAGTTAAAGCACTGGTGGAACTGCCTGAAAATATAAAAAATGATCTGATCGAAAGAACAGACTTAGTAAAAAAATTTCGCGATGATTTACGTTTGTTAGAAGAACAAGGCATTGATGTAAGAGAAGCAAGAGAAATAATATCTTTGCTATTGAGCTAATGTTTTTTTAAAATTTTTTTAAATAAAAACCAGTTTCTGACGGAGTCAACACTAGATAGATATTCTCAATAATTGAGTTCCTGACATAGTCCACCTGTGCCATCAACTCAAGTACCACAGTTGAACTGTTAGAACCGTTTCTTGCTATAATAACTTATATGAAAAATTCGCTCATCCTCCACGGTACTTCTTGTAACCCAAATTCTTTTTGGCAACCAAGTATAAAAAAATTCTTAGAAAGCAATGGTTATGAAGTCAAAGTGCCAGCCTTACCTGACACAGATGTTCCTGATCTAAACAAATGGTTGCCAGTAGCTCTAGATTTTGATTTTAATAAAGAAACAATAATCATTGGTCATTCTGCTGGTACACCAACTACTTTGAGTGTGCTTGAAAATATTGACACCCCTATTCATAAAGCTATCTTAGTGGCTGCTTATTCAAAAAAGAAAGGAGATAACGATAATTCGTTAATCTTACAAGAAAAGTATAACTGGGGGAAAATAAAGAAAAATGTAGAAGATCTTATTATCATCAATTCTAGTGATGATCCATGGGGTTGTAACACTGAAGAAGGATTGGAAATATTTAATCATTTGGGTGGAACTCTCATTATCCGGGATGGAGAAGGACACATGGGATCTGATAGCTTCAAACAACCCTATACACAATTCCCATTGTTGGAGAAACTTCTTGAAGTTAAATACTCGCGAAGCTCAATTGACGGCTCTGATAAGAAGTAAAATAAGTTCTAACATAGTCCACCTGTGCTATCAAATAAGAATAATTACTTTTTTTCTGGTAAACCTGGAAACATCAACTTCAAAAAATCATAAGCAATATAACGACGGGGCCCCTGATAAGGGAATTCTTGCCAGATAATCCGAGGCGAAACATTTAACTCCAAAATACGATAATTATTAGCAGTTTGCTCTTGATAAATATCCGTACTCAAAAGATCAATTCCCGTCCAAGATAATCCTGGAATAGCTTTCACTGCACACATCGCTATATTTTTAACTGAAGGGTGAACTTGGTCAGTGACATCAATTGTATCTCCACCTTGAGAAATATTAAATTCAGAATTAGGTCTTAAGAAAATTTGTTTGTCTTTATCTATTTTTTCATCTAAAGTTAATCCTTGTTCAGCTAAAAAATCAACTAGTTCTTGGTCGATTTCAATGTTAAAGAGAGGTTTATTCTCTTCATGAGTACCTCTTTTTTCATCCATATTTTTGATGTCAATTAATTCTTGAACAGTGTGTTCTCCGTCCCCACAACATTTGCCTCAATTCTATAAATAATACTCAATACTTTTTCTCTTGTTGCCAGAATTCTAAATTCATCTCCTACAAACATCTCTTCTACCAACGCTCTACTATTATCTATACGATCATAACTAAAACTGCTTTTTAAAGCCTTCAAATAATCTGCTGTTTTAGTAATATTGAGTGAAACATGCAGCGCTTCTGAACCATCAATTGCTTTAACTACTAATGGCTTTTTAACCTTATCAAAGACTTCAAGTTGATACTTCTGGCCATCTTGCTCCTTTAGCATATAGCCACTTGGAACTGCTAGGCCAGCTCTCTCCAATAAATTCTTGGTAACCATCTTATTATCGCAACAACGGCTTGCTGTAGAAGTTGTCTGCACTGGTGTGCGGTGATACAAAAATTCGACCTTACCTCGATACTCTAATCTAAAAATTCCAGTATAGGGAATTTCTTCATACTTGATACCCAGCTCTTTTGCTGTCTTTAATAAATGCCAAGTATCAGTCATAATTTTCTCTAATTTTTTGTCTGATTTAACACCTTTGCGCTGATAATATAAATCCATAAATACCTATCTTTATAATTTGATAGCTAAACCTACTATTAAGTACATTAATAACTTCACTGATTTAATCCCAACAAGAAACACCGATCACAATCGGGTTTTATCCAAATAAATGCAGACTATTTTTGAGATACTAAGAACGCTAATAAAAACATACTCTCTAGTAAAAACAAAGATAATTATTAGTTTGAATTAAAACCAATGAAAACTATAGGTTTTATTGTAACCTATTTGTATCAATTATGCAAAAAAATGCCCTGATAACGGACATTTAATTGTAACTTAAAAGAGACAAGCGCTATACTCTATTTAACTCCAATCGATCAAGAACTTTGAGGAAAAAGATGCGAGGTAAGGGTAAAGAGAACTGCATTACCGAAGTACTTGGGATCAACAATAAGTCCCCATTGTTTAACTATACCCACCTCTCCAAATGCTTTGGTAATATACAGAAAGGATAGAAGCTTCTGATCTCAGTATCCTTTCGTAATACTTTCGCTCAATCATGTCGCGTCAATCTAAGCAAAACTATACTGAGGATTTAAGGAACTTTAATAAAAGATACTTTACGAGGAGTAGCTGACGCAATTATTACTTACAATAAAATTGAAGATATCGAAGGTAACTTAAAGCGTGTATATCTTGGATGGAAAAAAGCATAAAAAATATTTGAGTTGTATCTATAACTATTATACAAAATTTTTTGTTTCCAAAATTAGGTCAACAGCTTACACTTATGTTAAAATTACTACATGAACAATTCATCACAACCAGAAATCAATCAGCAAATTGAGAATGATCAGTTAGAAACACATGCCTCCAGTCCTCAGCCTAATCAAAAGCCAAATTGGTTAATCATCTTTCTATCACTCACGTCTTTGGTTTCAATATTATTAGCTACATTCTTTGGCTACCACTACTTTCAAAAAAGTAAGGTCAGCAAATCCTCACCCACTCCAACTTTAGTTAACTCAGATAAATCACCTGTTTCTCCAACCGTAATACCAACCTCTCTTGAAGATCAACTCCCTTCTCAAGCTCCCAATCCTACTGATAACTGGCAAGTATACCGAAATGAAGATTTAGGTATTGAGCTCAAGTATCCAAGCGATTGGTTTATTAACGATGATGATACAAGAATATATATCGCTGGCGGTCAAATTTCAAAAGAAACACTTAGCACCCTATCCCACGGCGCTCCAGGATCCTTCACAATTATTACAAACCCTCATGAACTGTGGAGCCTAGATGAGTTTGAAATTAATGTTAAACAGATGAAGCCTTCAAAAGATTTTAATGGTAATACTTATACTAGAGAAGAAAAAATTATCGTTGGAGATACCGAAGTTTATCTTTCTATCCAATTTGCAGAGAGCGATATGGCTAGCGTTGGTGGATACACCACAACAGCCGAATTTGAGCATGGGGGAGAGATGATCATGTTTAAATATCCAAATGAATATAACAACTTAATAGACAATGAAGTGTATGATCAAATTTTCTCAAGCCTCGAACTATTTTAAAACACTCAGTAATTGTTCACTAGAATTTTCTGGATAACGGTCATCGTACCAAAACACTTGCCAACCTCTTTATTTGCAGCTTTGAAAAATTAATCTTGACGATTAACACAATTATCATTTTCTTTCATCCTCACTCAATACTACTAATTCATTTCTTGATATAATCGATTCATGAAAATTAAATTCCTCTCCCTCAACATCTACAACGGTGGGTTGTTTATGCCCAAGGTTTTGGAGTTTTTGGATAAAGAACAACCAGACATCATTGCTCTGCAAGAGGTTTATAACGGGACGGACGAGAGCTCGAAAGTTTCTTGGCGCTCTATCCAAGTATTATCTCAACAACTAACTGGATACAATCATTTCTACTCTGCAGCCTTGCTAACCCTAACAGATGAAGGAGATTTTGATCAAGGTAATGCCATATTCACCAAGTTCCCCATCACACACCAGTCCCATGTCCATGTGAACCAAGAGTACAAGCTCTTTCCCGATGTACCCGCAGATCGTGACTGGTCCAAAAGTCCCAATGTGATGCAGAACGCCACCATAGATGTTGCTGGAACTTCGCTCAATATCTTTAATATTCATGGAGTCTGGGGCAGAGATGGCAATGATAATCCTGCCAGAGATAGGATGGGAGATATCATTCTAGAACAGATTAAAGATAAGCCTAATGTCATTCTAGCTGGGGATTTTAATCTGCGACCCAGTACTCAAGTGGTAAAAAGAATTGAGCAACAACTAACCAATGTATTTAAAGACGAACTAACCACAACCTTTTGTCTAAAACATAAAAATTTAGTAGATAATCCCGGTTATGCCCAGTCTGTGGTAGACATGGTGTTTGTCAGTCCAAATATTCAAGTAACTTCTCACATCTGTCCCCAGGTAGATATATCAGATCATCTGCCTATGATTGTGGAGATTGAGATATCTTAAGACAAAGCACTCATCAATCACAAAAAGTCTATTATTACAGTTGAATTTTCTGATGATAATGATCCATAGATCAATAGTTTCTGTTTGTTATAATGATCCAAGAAGTCTATTTAGTAAACAAATTAAGGAATAATTTATGGATAGCAAAGAGCTCTACCCCAAAGAAACAATAACTGAAAGACCACGTTTTGGGGATGAAGGAACCTACGCCCCAGAAGATTCAAAACAACCTCCACGTTTTGAAGATCAAGGAACCTGTATCCTCGAAGAATCAAAACAACTACTAGGATACTTCACCGTCTTTACTAGCGTCCCCATAAGTAAAGTTGATAAGACAAAGGGACCGATATTAAGCGATTCATGGCAAGTATTTGTGGACATAAAAGGCTTAAATGCAGTACAACTGACTTTTTTCCTTGATTACGTAGATAATGATCCAAAAGGAAGCAATGCTCAAGCAGTTCATGATCAAGTAGTAAAACTTCTTAACACTGGAAAGCCCCTAGACGATATTACAAAAATACTAGATATACTTGGTGAGTGGAGCAACACAAGGTCTAGTGATAGAAGAGAGTGGCTTGCACATGCTATTGATAAAGTACTCGAATTACTACAAGATGATAGCTCTCCAGATGATATTATATCTAAGATAGATAAACCAGAAAAAAAAGGATAATCTTATGCCAGGATACCACGGTCCCATCGAGGATCTAACAATTAACAATGACAACTTTCGCCAGGTTTTATATACCGGCAAGTTTAGTCAACTTGTACTAATGACCATTGCTCCAAGTGATGATATTGGTGCAGAAGTACATGAAGGACACGATCAATTCTTTAGGTTTGAGGCTGGAGTGGGTCAAGTCATCATTGATGGCACTACCTACGATGTTAAAGACGGTGATGCAGTAGTTGTTCCCTCTGGTGCAGATCATAACGTCATTAATACATCTGCCACAGAGCCACTCAAGCTCTACACCATCTACTCACCCGCAGAACATCCAGATGGAACTGTATTTGCCACCAAAGCCGAAGCTCTGGCTGGAGAACACCAATAGAACATAGCGCTTTAGTTTTTCGAGAGTGATTTTTCGGGTATACTAATGGGAATGCAACGCTTTCACAAGTTTGCCAGTTTTCTTTTACTTTTGCTTTGTAGCTGGTGGTTTATCTTTCCCCAAATCATCAACGCCAAGTCATACTCCATTACTCCTGTTGATATAAAAATAAATCTCAATCAAGACGGATCTGCAAATATTGAAGAGACTAGAAAGTTTCACTTTAGTGGTGATTACACTTTTGCCTATCAAAAAACTAATACCAAACCAGACCAATCTGTTAAACCAGGCAGAACTCAAAACTATGAGTTAAATAATCTTAAAATCTGCGATCAGCAAACTTGTTACAGAGAGCTTGCTCCCCATGAATATGAGCATGCGGATGAGTTTAGGCCAGAAAATACTTTTTACACCCTCCAGAATAAAAATCATGTCTATACCAAGTGGTTTTACAGAAGTTCAACCAACAAGACCTTCACTCTTTCATATGATATCCAAAATGCCGTAACTCTTCACTCAGACACCGCCGAGTTTTACTGGCAACTAGTGGGAGATGAGTGGGACCTACAGCAAAAAAACATAAAGGCTACCATCTATCCACCGCCTGGCACAGATCCCGACACTCTGCAGGCTTGGGCACACGGTCCCACCAGCGGAGTAGTCAGTATAAACGAGCAAGGTCTTATCACATATGTCTTAGATTACTTGCCTTATGAAAAGTTCTTTGAAGCTAGAGTCATTTTACCCAAAGATATGTTTACTGGAGGTGCGACCGGCACCAACACCAAAGAAAAAATTACTGCTCAAGAAAATAACTGGATAGAAGAAACTATCAGAGAAAAAGAAAATAAACAAAGACTGGGTCAAGTCCTGGCCGTACTTGGACTGGGACTGCTTATTTTTAATATCTATCAGATGAAAGAAAACAATAGTGTTTATACAAAATATGCCAAAGACATGAAGCTGCCCAGTGTTTCTGTCTCGAATAGACTCTGGGAACCACCCAGTGATATCGACCCAGCCCAGGTTACCCAACTTATCACAGGCACCAAGTACTTAACTCCCAAAGCTTTCACCGCCACACTACTTTCTCTGGTCCAATCTAAAGTATTTAAATTTGTCCGAAGCGATCAAAAAGAAGGTTGGTTATTTAAAAGTTACAAATACTATCTAGAACCCACGGACAAAACTCCAACCCTGTCTTCTATCCAAAGGGCAGTTCTAGGCTTCCTCAACTTAGTTCCCAAAAGCCAAGTTGGGTTCCAGGGTCAAGAAAAAACAGTCATTGCTCTAGATAAAATCGTTTCATTCACCAAGAGTCGTCCCACTTCAAGTCGTGTGTTTTTAACCCAAGAGCTTCCTGGACTAGCTCTGGCAGAGAACTTAGCTGAAGGCTACTTTGACCAAACAGCTTTAACAGCCTACAAAAAACAAGAAGTAAGACTCTGGGTTAGAACTTTTTTAGGGTTGGTGGCATCTTTTGTTTTAATGGGTTTTGGAATCACTACAGGTTATAGCATGGGGGTACTTGTCCATTTACCCAACATAGCGATTGCATTCATCTCTATTTTTATTCTTATCGCTACCACCGCCAGCAAACTCAAAAGAACAGAGAAGGGTGCCAAAGAGGCAGCTGGTTGGATCGCTTTCAAAAAACATATGCAGGATTATAAAAAAACCGCCAAGTACCCCATTGATTCGATCATTCTTTGGGAGAAATACTTGGTTTATGGCACTCTGTTGGGTGTTTCTGCCAAAGCTTTATCTCAACTACCTATCCAGATTCCACCAGACCAAACAAAAATGGCAACTGGCTACTGGGGCGGAGTCATGTCTAGTGATGGAGGAGGAGGCTTTAATATAGATCTAGGAGGCATGCAGTCTGCCTTTAACAGTCTTACTGCAGCTAGCACCAGTACTTATGGAGCAGCTGGGGCAGGATCATCTGGTGGATCTTCTGGCGGAGGTGGCGGTGGAGGTGGAGGTGGTGGCGGTGGAGCAGGGTAGAGATAAATGCAATAACTGAATAATCCAATAAGTCTTCTAGTTATATCAATATGATTCGCAACCGTTTACCCATAGCCGTAGCCATATTCATCAAAGTGTTGAGGGTCGGATTGTAACTACCCGATTCTACCTTGGTTATAGTTGTTCGAGGCATATTAGCTTTTTTTGCCAACGTTGCTTGAGTTAAACCTTGATCTTTCCTAGTTTTTTTTAAAGTCTGGAGGGCATCATAGTACGCTATCTCATTTTCTATGATGCTTTTTTGCTCACTGGTAAAATCCTGACTATACTCGCTCCAACTAATAGTATTTTTCTCTAGAGATGCTCGTTGTTTTTTGGTCGGTACTTTCATAAATATGCCCTTAATCTACTATGTGCTTTTGTTATTTCCTTGAACGGTGTCTTGTTAGTTTTTTTCCTAAATACTGATAATAGGATTATGTATTTGTCCCAAACATACGCGTAGATAATCCTCCATTGTCCACCTTGTTTTACTCTAATTTCAAAAAGTTTATCATCGATCTTCTTACCATAAGGTTCTGTTAACTTTCCATCTCTTGATAAAATCTGCACTCTAGCATCAATTTTAGCTCTAACATCCCCAGATAACTCTTTAAACTCCTTCTTCGCTGATTTAGCGACAATGATTTTTTTCTTCACTAACACCATATTGTTCCTTATAAGGTTCATTTCGTCAAGGAACAATTGCAAACAAGGCGAATGCGGGAGGACTTTTACCCCGCCGTAGGCGGTGGCGAACCCGCGACCTCCCCGCCAGGGCGGGGCACTCTAGCCAAATAATGCCTTAAATGCATAACCACCTTTATATGATTTGATTTTTCTTTCTCTTCGTTTAGCAATAATTTCGTTAGAATATCTTTCTAGATGTACTATCTTCCACGGTCTTTGATATTTGGTAGATTTTGTATGTCCATTATTGTGCTCTATGATACGACGAACAATATCATTGGTCGCACCAATATAAAATCGTTTTGTCTTTTCTGATTGAAGTATGTATACAAAGAACACTTGAGCGGGAAACGGGACTCGAACCCGCGACCTTCTCCTTGGCAAGGAGACGCTCTAGCCAACTGAGCTATTCCCGCGATCTTGACTATTAACTTGTTTATTTTAACTTATCTTTCGCCTATGCCAAGCTTTAGCTTGACTCCAATTCGGGTATTCGGTATCACTCCGACTCGTTTAACAGGCGGCTGAAAACCTGACCTGCCCAAAAATCTATGCTGTCTGTGCCAAGCTGAGGAATCGAACCTCAATCTCATGTTTTTCAGACACGCGCCGTGACCACCTTGGCTAGCTTGGCTCTTCTGTTAAGACATACATTCTACCATCTAATGGTGGACTCAAGAGGGCTCGAACCTCTGACCTTCCGGATGTAAACCGGACGCTCTAACCAACTGAGCTATGAGTCCAATGGTGCGGAAGACGATTCTTATTTTGAACCGCTTTCCCTTGAATACTGGGTGCATTTTACCAAGCTTATGACACAATACAAAGGTGCAGGACAAGAGGGTAATACCTAGTAGCTCTGCAGTCCGTACCAGCTCATTATACGATAATTTATCAAGACAAGTTATACTACCCGTAATGAATGATGATTTTTCAGCAGATATTAGTTGGGACGAGCTGTTTTGGGCTCTACAGTCCAAGACGGCTCAAACTGTATTACAAAAAGTACCCAGGTCTACACTAGAGTATCTCCATAACCCAGAAAACAAAGAAAAAATAATAGTCTCAGCCCAACAATCACTAGAAAAAACTAAGGGAGAGCAAGTTACTTGGGTAGAAGCAGAAATTTTAGTCAAAACAATGCAAGAAGTAGCAAAAAAAATAATGACCAACCAAGTCTAGAACGGAAGAATATCAGAAGACTTAAGACCCAGCGCTTTGACAATATTCTTGATTTTCTCAAGAGATGGATTAACCTCACCACGCTCAATACAAGCGTAGTAATTGACACTAAGTTTAGCTAGTTGAGCAACTTCCAATTGAGTCAAGTTCTTATTTTTTCTAGCTTCACGCAGTTTCGTGCCAAATACTTTGTCGCCCTGAAAACTATTCATATAAGCATATTAGCACGAGTTAATAAAAAAAGGTTTTCCGATTCTACTTGAGTCTTAGTTTAAATCCACTACTCATATCTCAAGGCATTAAGTGCAGAAATCTTGGTCGCGCGTTTGGCTGGAAAATAACCTGTGACAATTCCAACTAGCATAGAGAGAAAGATAACTGTAATAACAAACACAGGCGGAACGTAGGAGATATCAACAAAACCTACTCCTTTCACAACTGACAAAGCAGATAAAATAAAGCTAAGTATTTTACCTATCAAAAGCCCCAAAATGAGGCCTAAAATACCTCCATATAGCCCCATTATCATAGATTCTGTCAGAAATAGTGACTTTACTTCATCAGATTTCATCCCCATCGCTTTCATCAAACCCACTTCACGGGTTCTCTCGAGCAGAGAAACTGTAAGTGTATTAAACATGCCAAGTGCTGCAACTGATAGAGCCACCATTCCCAAAATCGACAACAGCAATCTAAAATTAGCAAATAAGCTATCAATTTGAGCCACAGTGTCAGCTACGGAAACAGTGCCATAGCCTGCCGACTCAATTGTGCTTCTAACCTTAGTTAAATTATTTTTGTCATCCACAATAACTTTGGTTTGAGAAAATTTGTTAACTCCCATTGATCTAACATCTATAAAAGGTACATAAATAATTGGAGTTCCTTCATCTGGTATCACCCCCACAATAGTGTATTTGAGGGGAGCTGACTCAATGCGTTTGCTCGAATCATCCAAAAGCTCTCCTACTACCACCATGGCTAAATCTAGCTCGCGACCGATTGCTTCATTTTCCGAAATATTAAGAAGCTGCAGTACTGACCGATTAACTACTATCTGTTTTTTCGCATCACTATGTATGTCTACTTTTTCAACGTTTTGTTCATTTATGTTGGCTGATTCACTGGCGATTTCTACAACTGGTAAGCTACCATCTGAGTCATCGGTGCTCACTCCCAACACCTGGCTAAAGGTTTCTTTGGGAGTAACGGTCATTGATATTTCTGCCACGTAGCCCTGTTTTTGAACCTGGATATTATCTTTGTCTCTTGCAACCAAATAACCGCCTTCTTCACAATCGCCATCCTCTTGCCCATTACAGTCCTCTTTATCCCACAGGAGATATGTTGATCTCACCCATTTACCCAATGACTCTCCGTCTTCGGTCTCACTGGCATGACCGGCATCACTACTTGATTCAAAACTCTCTCCCCAGACTTCAACTCCGTCAAAACTACCCTCAGCCCGTTTGGTATAGCCAATAATAGGGGAAGAGGTGGTAGGCAACTCTCTAACCTTAAGAAAAACTCCTTGCGCGATAGAGACATTAACATCTCCTATTTCTTCGCCTACTTGAGCATCAAAAGAGACGCCAAGAACTGGTGGCATATTGGTAGTATCAAGGGCAACGTTGTTACTTTCAAATAAGGTGCCCCTAATAGGTTGTAGGGCAGAATACTTGAGGTAATCAGCTGTAGCTCCATACACCGCAATATCTGAGACAGAATTTTGATAAGACACTCTCCCCACGACAGCAATAAGGGGTAGAACGTCAGAAACATTAGTAATCTGCTTAAACTTAGCTAGAGTTGCATCAGTTAAACTTAGATCTGTAGACAAACCTGGGACAACCTCTGCTTGCTTGAGCTCATCCAACCTGGCTACTCGTGAGATGACTAACTGTTGCAACCCATATCCAACCGAAACTAGAAAGACTATAAAAGAAATACCAATCGCCATTCCGCCTATAGTAACAATAGTGCGTGTTTTTTTGGCGGCCATATTCTTAAATGAGATCTCGATTAAATACAAGCGGGAAACTCCGCTTTTATCAGCCCTGTCAAGTGATTTTATCCAATCACTAAACCTGTCTGACATTGGCCTTAATATGCGAGCCTTTTGACCAAGTTTATTCAAAAGTAATGTGAATGAATATAAAATAGTTAGAACAATAAAACTACAAATCTCGTATGCAGAGTGCCACATGATATTTAGAATTGGTTTTTTGTTTCTTTTATGTATTTTCATGATTTATCTATCTTGTCGCTAGTTGGATTTATGGCAGACATTAATTCTTTAAAGCCACCGATTTTCCCTGCTAGCTCATGGCTCATTGCTTGCCTCACAATCTTGCCGTCAAACATAATCAGCGAGCGAGAAGCAAAGGTCATGTATTCCAAGTCATGTGTAACCATGATGACAGTTCTACCTTCACTATTGAGCCTTTGAAGTAGCTCCATTAGTTCTTGTCCCGATTTAAAGTCCAGGTTACCAGTCGGCTCATCGGCAATAATAATCTTGGGACTAGTTACTACAGCTCGAGCAAGAGCTATTTTTTGTTGTTGCCCAGAAGATAGCTCGGTAGGAATATAATCTTTCCAATTATCCATTCCTACCATTGAGAGTACTGCAGTTGCCTTCTTTTTAGCTTCATCATTTGACTCGCCGTTAATCCGGAGAGCAAACATAATGTTTTCAAGGACTGTAAGAGCTTTAATCCAGTTGGGTTGTTGATAAACCATGCCTACATCGTTTTTGCGTATCTCAGTCCGTTCATCTTCATTCATACCTTGATAAAGTTGTTGCCCCAAAAACTCAACACTCCCAGTGGTTGGAGCTTCCAAACCCAATACGATGTGAAGGAGGGTCGATTTGCCGCAACCTGATGGGCCAGTGATAATGATAAACTCGCCACTCTCTACTTTTAGGTTAATCTCCTTTAGTACCGGCACTTGAGCAGACCTAACCTCAAAGGTCTTGCTTAAGCCTTCAACTTTGATGATAGTTTTTGGGGAGTTTAATTCATTCATAGTTATTTTGGCATTACTCCCTGCACAAAGCCAAAGGCTTCGGATAAATTCTTAATTACCAAATCAAGGGCCGAGCGAGTAGCCTTAGGAGCAATGGTTACCAGATCAATGCTATTTGTAGTGTTACCTGTCCCATCCTGAGAAACAGCTCTCAAGTGATAAACTTGACTTGGCACTAGTCCTGACAAAATAACTGTGTGATTATTGGTAAGATTGCCATCAAATTGAGACTTTTGAGAGTAGGTGTTACCTGACCCTTGACCAAATTCTACCTGACTAGTTGCTGGCTCATCCGTATTCCAGGTAACAATTAACTGTGCCTTGACATCACCTGCAGCAAAGCCAACTGGAGGGATAGTCCCACCAATCACCTTAAGACCCATTATCTGAGGCGGTCTAGTATCGGTAGCGGTAGTGAAGCGTTGGACATCGCTTGTTGCTTCATTACCTAATTTATCTCTCCCCTTAACTACCAAAAAGTACTTGGTTTGAGCGGAAAGATTGCGGACAATCATTGAGTGAGCACCTTTTTCTAGTGTTACCTTGACTTCATCGCGAGTAGCTCCCAGATTGTCTTCTGGATAATAGGTCACGATTGATGATATCTCGGTATTAGTACTCCAGGTTACTCGAATAGTAGTCTGAGCCGCATTAGCGACTGTTTCTAGTCGTACGCCAGAGATTTTGGGGCGAGGTAAAGTCGTAAAGTCAAGAATAGTACCTTCATACTCGGCATTTTCTGAATCAAAAGCATTAATCTTGTAGTAGTACTTAGTCCCATCGTCAAGCTCTGCTAATTGAGTGGTATAGGTGGTTTCGCTAGTAGAAGTAGAAATTTCTTTAACCCCACCAAAGTTAGTGGTGGTGCCATAATAGATCTTGACTTTGGAGGCTCCCTTAACTGTGTACTGGATGATCCCAGAAGTGAGTCCCACATTCTCGGCCGAAACGTCAAATACTGTAGGAGCAGCCTGTGTACTAAAACTTTTCTCTTCCGATTCTCCAGTATTACCATCTTCATCCGTCCACTTAGCTTTGTAGTAGTAAGTAGTTCCAGCTGTAAGTCCAGTTAGGTTGATCTCATGGTCAGTGACTTGACTTGAGCTACTGGGTTCTTCTGTGTTGTATGAGTCCGCACTTGTGCCAAAGGCGACTTTGGAATCAGCGCTTCGGCTGGTACTCCAGCTAATTTTGGCTTTTTTGGTAGTAATACCCGATGTTGAAGGTCCAGAAGAAAGAGTTGGGGCAGTAGTGTAGCGCCCAGTGGGAGTGAGGGTGACGGCATTAGTACCACTACTAGTCGCATTAGCCCCGTCCTTGGTGTAGATCTTGTAGTAATACTGGGTGGATGAGGGAGCATTGTCTACGTATGACAAGCCACTAGTAGTACCAACTTGAGAAAAGGCAATGCCGTCAGTTGAGCGATAGACTAGATATGTCAGATTACCTGCGCCTTGGTAGGTAGGAGCTGTCCAGGTTAGAGTGGCATACCACTTAGACTCGGACTTGATTGATGAATCAGAAGCTACTAGATTACTAACATTATCCGGATCAACCGAGTCAAGGGTAAAAGTACTAGAGATATAGTTACTAGGGCTGTAATTATCCGCATCATCTACCGCCACCACATAAACAGTGTTACTCCCTTTATTAACACCAACTAGTGCAGTTGCCTCAACTGTGATTGTCGTGCCATTGTTTATATAAGTGGCCGCATTGCCAGTCAAAGTTGAGAGCGTAGAAGGAGGAGCCACATTCACCATATAGTAATAGTTGGTGACATTTTGCCCTGCAGTAGCAGTTGCCTCCGGCCAACTCAAAGCAAAGGAGTTGGCTGTGGAGGAATCAGGTGTAATGGTAACAGTATCACCACCATCAAATGTTGGTGCTGCTCCACCATACTCCAGACTACAAGTTCTAATACTAGCATCGGCACTTACATTGCCAGCTGAGTCTACCGAGCGCAGATATACGATATTGCTACCAATTGAGATGCTACCTCCGTCTTGTGCATCAGTCAGAGTACGGGAAGTTTCTGAGGTGGGAATGTAGTTGTTTACCCCCAAAGTAGATTCTGTAGTAGTCCCAAGCCAAGAGCCTTCGGTAGTGTTGATCTGGTACTGCCAACCCAAAACCCCAGCGGCGCTATCAGCTGTTGCTGTTGCCCCGGAGGTTGGCCAAGAAAAATTCAAATCTACCACATTAGCAAAACTTCCTCCAGGGCAAGAAACATAGGAAACATTGGTGGGTGGGGTATTATCAAACCTAAACTGAAAATCAGCAGAAGATCCTGCAAACACATTCTCGGCATTATCGATCGCCTTGACATTGAGGTAGTACGGATCGGTCGAAGTTGCCAGCCAACTAACACCACGATAACTAGTGGTAGCAAAATCAATGCTAGTTCCTGCCACAATAAACTGGCAGGTTGAGCCCGAGGTAGAGACAGGAGAAGTCCCCAGTATGCCTTTGCTTGTTGCTGGATCTCCATCTGGATCTGCTCCCAAGTACAAACAATATCCTTTGAGTCCTACTCCTCCAGCATTATCAGCTCCAGCCGTCCACGAGAAGTATGGGGCAGTATTATTCGTCCAGTCATTACTACTCATGCTGGTTCCACCACTGGCTCTAGTCATGGCTACTGCCGAAGCGTTGGTGTCTGGAGCAGAAGTATCAGTAGTGAGTCCAATACTTAAGTTAGTAATTGCAGGGGTATCCGCGCCACCAAAGCCCATGATTGCTTTGACAGCAATCTTTTGAGAGGTAACAGATAAAGCTTGCATCACCGACTGAGTTAACTCACCATCAGTATTGACGTGAGTTGTAGTGTTGCTGGCTGTTGTCCAAGCTCCGCCATCCCAGTATTTCCAACTTCCGCCTGACTCACAGGTCGAGCCATCATCAGTGCAAAGTTGATAAACCACCGTTGCATTCCCCGAAGCACTCACCCCATCATCACTGCAGGAGCTCCCACTAAGAGTGCCCTCACAAAAACTATCCCAAGAAGAAACTGATGTATTAGAGTAAGCTAGAGTAGTATAAACACTGTAGCTACCGTTTTTGGATAGAGTCATGTCATCTAAGATGACAGTTTTGCCGGATTTGGCGAGTATTCCATAATTACGAGATTCATTGGCTCCAGTCACACTACCAGTGAGTTTCCACCAGCCAGACCCTTGATCGGTGTAAGTAGTGGTCACAGTTGCGCCGTTATAGTAAAGCTGGGCAATCGAAGATGAAACAGTCCCACCCTCACTGCCTGCAGTATTGTCATAAATATATGCGGATAAGTCATAGGTGGAGATATCACCCACATTAACCGATTGGGTAACTTTGGCGTCAGAGATAGACCCAACCACAATTTGGTCGCCGCCGGCCGCTCCGCGGCCAAGAGAAGATGAGAAAGAGTGATAGAGGTCTACGGGATCACTGGCGCAACGAAAGCCAATATAGAAGTACTGAAAGCCTGGTGCATAATTCAGATCCAAAGCAAACACTCCGGCGTAGGACGTACCACCCCAACTCCCGCCACGGAGAAAGGCATTATTCAATGCCCCTCCATAAATTTGTCCCATTCCCTCGGCAGATAGATAGCCACTGGCAGGTCCATAGAGGTCAACTGCTCCAGCAACTACATTGGCGTGGTTCCAGTCTACCCAACCAGCAGTGGTATTAATAGCTTCCGACTGCACATCGCTATTCCAATCCCAAACATTTCCAGACATATCCCAAATCTCAGTGCTGTTAGAAAGTGTTAGTTTAGCCTTGGTATCTCTCCCTGTACCATATTCTGGATCAGCGCCGTTATAACCAACACTGTCCACGTTACCCACGTTTCCTCTATATATTCCTCCGCCTGAGGCAACCGTTGAGCCCACCGAGCCGTCTGCCCAGTTAGTGGCTTGAGCCCCGGCATTTCTGGCAATCGTCATCCATTCGGCATTACTAATCAAGTGATAGCCAGAGGGACAGGCGGAGAGCGCCTGAGTTTGACTAATGTGGACAATTGGGGCACCATTTGCGGTGGAGACCACATTGGCAGTGTCAAAAGAACCAATATCTCGGTAGTCCAAACCAGAGCCTGAGTCAGCTGGGGCGCTACAAGTAGCGGCAGTATCTCCATCTCCATCTGCTGTACAGTCATACTTAGCTTCGTAGGCCATGGCCACAAACGCCTTGTTATCTCCGTCAGTAATGAAAGTGCTGTCACCAGGTACTGGAATGTATCCAGCAGGGGTAGTAGAGCCAGTAATAGGCAGAATGGACCAAGAAGTATTGTCAGACGAGAAGTCGGAGTTGGTGAATTTATTAATCCCAGATACTGGATGAGCTCCAGACCCATCAACCGCTACCAAATTACTATCATAAGTGTAATTGGCTGCTTCCCCTGTACTAAACTCCCAAGTTTTACTGGTGTCATTTAGAGCAAAAACACTAGGGAAAGCCTCGCATAGTGCTAGATAAATACCAGCTACTAAACCTAGTGAGGCAACAAATACCGAAAAGAAATTGAGTTGAAAACGAGACAAGTGCCAGCGTGGAGCAAAAAAGTAGCGATGAAATTTTTGTAAGGTTGTTGTCATTTGAGTTTGTTTTTATTATCAGCTTGTAGATACTTTTTGGTACAGCATTCTTTCACTTGATCGAATATCTCGAAGACGTTCTAATAATTTGAGATTTTTGGTTCATTTTTTTCACCACTTTTATTTTCTAGCTCTTTTTTAGCGTTCCAAGCAATCTTGCCATTCCATTGCAGTTGGTAACAGCCAGCACTTGAATAGCTCGGCTTTGATGACTAGTTCGGCTGTAATCTTATGTAGTTCGTTCATAATTAGTTATCCTCAACAGAAATAACACAGTTAGCCTCCAATTTACCTAGTATTAATACTAGAGTAATAATGATTGTTTTACAAGATGAGACAAGACAATTGTTACTCAAACAAGTTTTGCATTAACCCGTAAGAATTAGCGTGAGTCAAATGACCAATCATTGCTGCCTTACTTGCCTCTAGTTCTTGAGCAGAGAGACTGTCATTTTTGAGTTGTTTCTTTTTCTTTCGCCAATTTCTTTCCATTCTAAGTAAGGTGTTGCCACGAATTAAAGTATGGTCATAAAACACCCGGTAACCCACAAAAGGTACGCCATTCTTGACGTTTTTAATGTTGAGCTTATTGGGGTGGAGTGATAAATTTAAATTGTCTTTAAGGTAAGTGTCAATAAGAGCAATCAAATCTTTAAGATACTCTTTATCGGGATGGATCACATAAAAATCATCCATATACCTGCCGTACCACATAAGTTTTAGCCTGTCCTTCACAAAGTGATCAAGCTCGTTAAGATAAATATTGGCAAATAGTTGGCTGGTTAAATTACCAATTGGCAACCCCATTCGTTTCTGAGTATTAATTCCGGGAGGTAAGTGGGTGTTGTTATCTCCAAATAAAGACAGTTGTTTTTGTTGGTCTAACACATTGCGATGATTTCGAATATGAGTAGTAACAATTTTTTCGATAAGAGCTCTGGTTTCTGGACATTGGACAGTATGATTAATTATCGCGAGCAATTTGTCCCAAGAAATACTTTGGAAAAACTTACTTATATCGCATTGCAGGGCATAAATAGGAGTATCTTTGCCAAAAATACATCTAGCTGCCATTAAAAACTTCTTAAGTCTTTTTGCTCCTAGATGCGTCCCTTTTTCAACTCGGCATGCATAAGCGTCATAAACAAATTGTTTCTCAAACAATGGTTGAATTTGAGCAACCAATGAGTGTTGGACAACTCTATCGCGAAATGCAGGAGCAGCTATATTTCTCGCTTTTGGCTCATGCACCACAAAATATGTATATGGTTGTGGGGTATAGTAACCACGCAATAACTCCCATCTGAGTCTATTGATATTTTCTTCTAAAGAAAAAGAAAAGACACATACTTTTCTTTTGTAGTGATTGTCTAGTTGAGTTTTTTTAAAAGCGACATGTAAGTTTTCTAAATGATAAATTTTTTTGAACATGCTAGCAACGACAAACCCTACTTTCGCAGGGCTTGTCTCTCGTACCCTTTATTTATTAGTGCCTATTTACTTTACCATTCGCATCTTGAGAATGGTAAAAATACGGGCATTATGTTTGTCCAACATGATTTCGGACTGGAAAAAATTACTGTGATCCTAAAAACCCTGGATACATGTTCGTAAGCATATACCACTCGTTCTGGCTACCACTTTGGGTACCTCAGTGGCGACAGTAGTAATCGCTGGCGCAACGAAAGCCAATATTGTTGTTCTGATTGCCTGGTGCATTATTCAGATTCAAAGCAAACACTCCGGCGTTGGACGTATTATTCCAATTCCCGCCACGGAGAAAGGCTTGGCTAGCGTTATGTTAATTTTCCCCATGTTTAATCATACATTTATTTATCTTTTCTCATCCAACAACTTAGCATCCTGCCAATTTCATTTAACTTTTCTGATCCCAATAAATATTGCTTAACACTCATTAGGCGCAAGTCTTTGGTGAGTCTTAATAGAATTCGCAGAAGGTCTAGTTCATTCGAGCCAAGATTTTGAAAAGACTTTCTTTCAACTCCTCTAGCAGTATTGGCGTTTATCAAGCTTACTAACAGTGACAATCCTTCCTCTTCTAATTTTTTACCTAAAATTTGCCGATGGTTTTTGGGGAGGCGATTAACAATTGGGTAAAGCCACAGTACAAAGTCATATGTTTTTTGATGCAGGATAAATTTTTCCATTCAACCATTATGACAAATTAAACTTTTTTCGTCAGGTAGTTTAGGGGCCTTATTCTTCCGCCTCAACCATTTCCCAGTTGCCCTCAAAAGCTTGTTCATGAGTAGCTAGATAGACCTCAGTCTCATCTAGTGATATCTCGTCATAGATTCTAGCTAGATGTTTTTTGAGATAGGCCAAGCTAGCCACCCCAGAACAGATAAACAGAATCGTTGGGAAAGAGTGTCCGGTTACCTGCTCAAACTTCCCATCCTCCAGATAATCATTGTATTGTTTAACCCTATTTCTAAACACAAAGCGAGGTGATAAGTCGTCTATTAGCTCGACAAAATACCGCTTAACCTTGCCAGTCTTATCAACTCTGGCAAAATATGCATCTGGCAGAGGGTGTAGGACATAAGGGTGAGCCAGGAGGTCAGTTTTGGTAAAAAAGTGGAGAGTGAGAGCTGATTTTTGGGAATTTTCTCTTAAGTGGAGGAAGTACTGGGCAATAAAAGACGATCTAGCAATAAATTGCAGAGAGCGAATTTTCTCACGATATACTCGCCTGAGAGCTCGCTTGTCTACACCTTTAGCACCCTCTAATACCTTGAAGCTCCCTGACATTAAGAAATATACTGCGGGTTGATTAGCAAGTCCTAGTGACCGCGTGTAGTGTCTGCCGATATAGTTGCCAGCTGTGAGGGCTTGTAGGTGGTAGTTAGTGAGACGAATATTTTTGTGATTGAGCAGAGTTGAAATTTGACGACTCGTTAGAAAACGAAAACGATATAAGTAGTGAAGAACTTGAAGTTGGGTTTTTGGTAATTGTGAACTGGTCATAGTGATTGTGGGCAGTGTGGAATAATTGTATCATCACTCTCCCTTATTTATAAGGATATGAGGAAAATATAATAAGTAAAAAGGTTAATAAATGGGGCTATTTACTAAAATACGATTACCTACCGGTAGGTAATGATAATATGCTTCAAAATGACTTGACAGCTGGCTTATTGTGGGATAAACTATCTATATATCGATAGTTAACAAGAGATGAAATGAGTATACAAACTGCCCAAGGTTTTGAACCAGAGTTGCAACTCTACCATGCCCCCACTACCTCTACTAAGCTAACTTTGGACCAGATGTTTCCAGAACAAAAACGTGAGGAGAAGCGAATTAAGAAGGCAAAAGAAGCTCTAGGTATACTTGCCCATGAGATCTCAAGGGTAGAGCTAAAACGAGTTGTTGCAGAGGTCGAGTATCTCACCGAAATCTGGCTAGATGAACTGGAGAGATCAATCTTTGACGGATTAACACTCAGAGAATTATTACACGAAAAAGGAGGATTATGAAGGTGATGCATGTAGATGGTCAAAAAGCAATACTGTATTTGAGAGTCTCTACCGAGGAACAAGTTGATAACTTCTCCCTAGACACTCAAGAGGAGGTATGTCGAAAAGAAGCAGAAAAAAGAGGCTATAAAGTTACACAAGTATTTCGCGAAGAAGGTAGGTCTGCCAAGAATATTACAGGTAGACCAGTCCTAATCTCACTACTTGAGTACTGTAGAAAACATAAGCGTGAAGTGCAAGCCTTGTTTGTTTATCGACTAGACAGAGTCTCTAGAATTACTGCCGACTACTTAGCAATCAGAAAAAAACTAAGTGAACAAGGAGCAACTATCATCTCAGCAACTGAGCCTACCGGAGACAGTCCTACCGAAAAACTAGTTGAGACGATTCTAGCTGGATTTGCCCAACTTGATAATGATATTAGAAGTGAGAGAGCAAAAAATGGACTTAGAGCTAGATTCTTATCAGGTAAAATCGTGACCGGCCAAGCTCCATTAGGCTATATTGTCCAAGATGGATATGCAATCAAAGACCCCAGAAGCTGGGAGCTGATGATTAAGTCCTGGAATCTAATGGCAACTGGCACTAAAAGTTTGCAGGAAATGGCAGACTTGATGAATCAGTGGGGACTATATGTAATCCGTGGTAAACGAAAGTATCAGCTTAGAGCACAACGAGTGGGGGCAATATTTCGCAACAAATTCTATATGGGGATATTATCATCCCAAACTTATAATCAAGACGTGCGTGGACAACATATTCCCATGATTACAGAAGATGTTTACTATCGCATACAGGCTATCTTAGACGGTAGAAATCCCAATATCTTGGCACTTGCCAAACGGAATCACAAAAACCCTGATTTTCCTCTACGTCGAATAGTGAGGTGTGATAAGTGCGGAAAAGGCTTAACTGGAGGATGGAGCAAAGGCAGAAGTGCTAAGTATGGCTACTATCGATGTGGGGGAGATTGTAAAGGTGTAACTGCCAAAGCCGACCTACTAGAAAGTGAAGTAATCGCAGAACTGAAGCATATCACTCCAAAGAAAGAGTGTCTCAACCTCTTTATCACCTTTATGTACAAAACATATCAGAAGAGGGTCGCTCGCTTACGTCAGGTCAACAACAAGGCAGAGGGTGAAATAATTCGACTCAAAAATCTTAGAAAGACGCTGGTTGAAAAGAATCTCTCGGGTATTTATTCCGATGAGATCTACAAAGAGCAGAATCAAGTGATTGAGAGCAAAATAACTAAAGCCCAAATCGTCAAAGATGACGCCACTATTAATAGATACAACATTGATGAGGTGACTAGTTTTATCAGAAAAATATTGGCTGATCTGGGCGAAACCTACAAACGATCTAGTATTAGCCAAATCAAGGTCATACTTGGTTCAATCTTCCCTTACGGAATCACTTGGAGCGAAAATGGCATCTTGAACCACCAAATTAGCCCTCTATATAAATCAATTAGCACCTTTGATAACGGTGCTATCCTGTCTTGTGCCCAGGAGAGGACTTGAACCTCCACGCTGTAAAGCACAGCCTCCTCAAGACTGCGTGTCTACCAGTTCCACCACCTGGGCTTTAAAACATCTGCAATTATAAACGAGCCTTTTGTTATGTGCCAGAGGAGGGACTCGAACCCTCACGCCCATAAAGAGCACTAGTTCCTGAAACTAGCCTGTCTACCAATTCCAGCACTCTGGCAGGAGTAGAGAAATCATTATACCTCATACTTGAGGGGAGGGTAACACTTATAGATTAAATTTTGACTCGCTTAACGAGTGGGAAAACTTTTTATAAAAAGCTTTAATAATCACATCACGCGCTTCATCTACCTCATAGTAAGTAGTGTTCAAAGTTAAATCATAAGAGTTAACTTTTTTAGGATCTCTTTGAATATACTGCATGATAAAATCATGGCGTTCTTTCTCTACCTTGGCTATTACTCGCTTGGCTTTTCGCTCACTAAATCCTTCAAAATCTACAGCTCTCTTTACCCTGACAGCATAGGGAGCAGTTACGCTCACATGAAGACCTCGAGCAAAAGGAGTAATAAAATTGGCCCCTCTGCCCAAAATAACTACTTTGCCCTTATATGCATAAGCCAATACAATCTTACATAGCTCGGTCATGTAGGCTTCGTTATCTACATACTCGGAATTTAAAATAGAGTGAACTATATCCTCCATCATAGTGCGTGATTTTTCGTCCACTTCCTCGATAATAGCCTTACGTCTTTCTACTGATTTTGCTATTTCTTCGATAATTTGCTCATCGACAAACTCAAAGCCCAACTTATCTGCTACAGCTTTGGCAATAGGATTGCCTCCACTACCAGGTTCTCGAGCAACAGTGATAAAGGGGTGTCTATATTGCTCAGGATCATCCAATTTTGACTTACGCAGATCTTTGCGAAGTTTCTGAAACTTAAAGAACCGATTTAGGAAGGGGTAGACATCAACTGTCATATTGGTTAAAAGTATATCATTAATACGCGAAAATATGTGTAAAGTGCTATAGGCACGATACTTTCCGGAAAGTATCGTGCCTAATTCAGAAGCATGTTGTTTCTCTCTTCCCACATCCTATCGAGTGTTATAATTAGTGTTACCGCGCCCCAGTAGCTCAATTGGATAGAGTGGCGGTCTTCGAAACCGTTGGTAAAGGTTCAAGTCCTTTCTGGGGCACAAGTAATCAAGGTGTTAAAATAAGCGAGTTAATTGTGAGGGCCAGTAGCTCAGTTGGTTACCCCGCCAGGGCGGGGTTAAGCAGAGCTTCCGGCAGGAAGCTATAATAACTTAACATATGACGTGTAATTGTGAGCGGGCCAGTAGCTCAGTTGGTTACCCCGCCAGGGCGGGGTTAAGCAGAATTTCCGTTAGGAAATTAATAGTTAGTTAACAAGATATAATACACGTACGGGCCAGTAGCTCAGTTGGTTAGAGCACCTGCCTCTTAAGCAGGGTGTCCTGGGTTCGAGTCCCAGCTGGCTCACCATTCGGTATATTGGGACTATCAAAAGCACCTTTTAGTGCGAAGATAGGCGCTAATTGTGGTGTTCCAGAAACGATTTCTTCATAGGTTGGTGGTTGTTCAAAAACAAGGCTAAAATACTCAGCGCTCTTGAGTGGTTTAGATTGATCTAGCAGTAATTCTTCAAAGTGTTCCAGAAAATATTTAATGTTGTCTGTAACTAGATCCATATCAACAAGATTTTCAGGGTTTTGTGTTCTTTGTTCTTCCAGTTCTTGAATATCATTTTCAGTTTTTATTAGATCTTCTTCCATATATTTAATAGCCACATCCGAACTTAGCAGTTTAATTTTCTCCACAGTGCTCTGAGATGTAGTTTTAAGAGTAGCAATTTTATTTCCTAGCTGTTGATTGTCTTTCTCTATATTTTTTAATTTTTCCTTCCAAAGTTTAAGAGCATATTGCTTTAACTTTTCTGCATAATCTGGAGTGATCTCAAGTCCAAGAACAAAATCTTTGATCACCTCATTAAAGTCATTGAGCGAAACTCTAAAGTAATGTCCCCGTTTATTACAGTGGTAGGCTGGATAATACTTGCCCGATTTGCCTCGCGAAGCACTCCCATAAAGGGGTTTTGAGCAATGAGGACACATTACATGACGTTTGTAAGGAAATCTAGGGTTTTTGACCTGCTTGTTAAGCAAATGATCTGGAGGTTTATCTCTATAAACAGTTACCTTGTCATTTTGAATAGTTATCACAATCTTGCCTCGATTAGCTTTATTAAAGAGCTTAACCGAGACTAAGCCATCAAACTTACCCCTGATTGGTTTATTTTCTGTCCATTTCTCTGTATTGATACCTGCATAAACTGGGTTTTGAACAAAGCGCCAAAATTGTTTAAGCGTTAGTTGTTTACCACCTCCTTTACCAATTACTTTAGTTTTGTTACTGGGATCACGTTTTAAGAATGTGCGAGTTTTAAATCCTAGCTTGTTGAGTTTTTCTACTATCTCAGTGTCATTGAGGCTTCCCTCTAGTCTGGACTCAAACATTTTAATAATCCATTTAGAATCCTCTGGATGGGGTTTAAGAATAACTCGTTTGCCGTGAGAGGTTTCTACCTTAACATTCTCATAACCAAAAGGAGCTCGTCTGACCCTATATCCCATACGAACATAACGGATTTCAGCCCCAATCATACGGGTCATGATGTCCCGCATCTCATCTTTGGCCCGTTCGGCTTCAAGTATTTCTGTCTTTTTAGTAGGACAATATATACTCCAGTCATACTCAATACCAAGATGTTCTAGAGTGTTGATTTGCTGACCACTAATTATGCCGTAAATATCTACTAATCGAACCCCATTTCTTTCTAGTTGGATTTTTAGATGATCATAGAGGTAAGAGCCACCACGGGTAAAACGATCAATAGATTTGATAACAAAAACCTGAATGTTGTTTGATTTCTTTTTACAATAATCTATTGCTTCCTGAACTGGCTGTTCTTCTTTTGAAGCTGATTCCATGAAGATGAAAAACTTTTTGATATTGAGGTTGTGTAATTTTGCAAATCGCTCAATCTGCTCTTTTTGATCTTCAGGAGAATCACCTTGAAGTCCTTGTTTAACCGAAGATATGCGAATAGCGCCGACTGCATTTTCTGGTTTGGACAGGTGATTACTCATAATTTAACCATTTTTGTTAACTTTATATTGCAAAATACCCTGACGCTGATCTTCTAGGATGCGATCAATAATAATGTTGGCAAAAATATGAAGTCGGTCTTCGATGGATAATGGAGAAACAATCTTTTTGGAGTTTAGCTTTTTAACTGGTTTTCTATCCTGTTTCTTACTGGTCATAGTAGCATTTGTCAGTCTATCCGTATTACGGATAGTATATGTAAAAACAGTGAGCTTGTCAAGCAGGATAGTAGTGCTCATCGAGAATTTATGTTAGAATGCACTCCACCTGTAAGCTTATTCAAATTTCTGCCCATAGTAAAGGAGAGCGAAAATGTCTGAAAAATTACAAAGTTCCCCAAGAAAAGTTTTGATTGTTGAAGACTCAGGAAATTGGCAAAGTTTATTACCTAGACTATTCGAAGATGAGGGGGTTGAAGCAATTGTTGTGGATAGTGCGGAAAAGGCCAAAATCGCTTTGGAAGAAGGTGGTTTTACTGAAATTATTACTGATGGACTTGAAGGAGAATGGACTGATGTTGTAGATAATGCTGGTGATGTGCCTGTTCGACTTTTGAGCGGAGATGGTAGGCATAAAGAATTAGCTGAATCAAAAGGCATTCCATTTTTTGATAAAGCTGATCTAGACATAGATGGCTTAGTTAAACAACATGAACCAAAGAATTTGTGATTGTAAAATATACCTAATAGATCAAGCTATTAAACGTTGCAATCACTTTTGCTTCTTTTAAACTCCTGAGATATACTTCAGCTACCAATCTGCCCGTAAAGGTAGGTTATGATTGATTTAGATCAACTATTTGCAAAGACCAATTTTCTTACTTCAATTTTTTCTTTTTTAACCATTAATTTTCTATTTCAAGTTATTACTTGGATCATATTAACTGTTGGAGTTATCGCCCTGATATATTTATCTGTCAGATGGTATTTAGCCAAACGCCTACATCAACAACCACAAACCACCTTTGAGATAAAACCCTTAAGAGTCACTGAACAAAGCTCTTATACTACTGAACAGTTCTTTAATCTTATTCATGGTCTTGCTAAACAAAGTAGCTGGACTTATAGACTTTTTAATATTTCCAAAAACTATGCTTTAGAAATTGTTTCTACCAAAGAAGATGGCATTCGATATTTAATGAGAATTAATCAAGAAGATGGAACTTTGATTAAGAAAAATTTGTTATCATATTTGCCTGGTCTAAGTGTCACTAAGGTCAATGATTATTTACCCAAAGATCTAGATAATACCTCCCACAAGATCACTGAGTTTAAATTAGCCAACCACTTTGCTTTTCCCTTAAAGAAACAAGAACTACTAGATCAACATGATCCAATTGCCTACATGACTGGCAATATGACTAAACTTAGTGAAGATGAATTGATTGCCTTTCAAATGGTGGTTTCACCTCTTAATAAACGCCTTGTGCCTGATATTGGACGCATTTCAAAATTGATATATTCTCGCGGTGACTTAGTGGTAAATATCAGCGATGAACAAAGCAAGTATCCCATTTTGACTATTTTTAAACACTTGCTCTTCATTGGGCTACAAGTCTTACTTCTTCCCATTGGCCTGATCATTTTTATTGCTAGTGATGGCAAAGAAGGACCATTTTTGGCTTGGCAGTTAATTAAACCTCAAGAGGGAACCAGTAACCCGTATCAACAAGAGTTAGAACAACAGGTAAAAGCTAAACTTGATCAGCCATTATTTACTACTTCACTCAGGCTCTTGGTCATCAGCCCCAATCAAAAAAATCTCTATCAAAAGGGTCGAGGCTTTGTTTCGGCCCTGTCGTCATTTAGTAATTCAGGTTATCAAGCAATAGTAAGCACAATGAAACTTAAACTGAAATTACTAAATAAGCTTAAACAGCACTTATTTACAAACCGCCTACTCAAACCATTTGGCAACCTGATTTTATCCTCTTCAGAAATTAGTGATCTATATCACTTTCCTTTTACAAAAACTACTAAAACAGAAGATTTAATAAAATCACACAGCAAAGAATTGCCGGCTCCTATCTCTCTTAAGAAAACAAAGGGTCTAGATGTGATATTTGCCAATAATCACTATGGCGGTAGTGCTACGCCAATTGGACTAACTCAGGAAGAACGTCGTCGTCACATGTATATCTTGGGGGCAACTGGAACTGGCAAATCAACCATGTTGCTATCGATGATTAAACAAGATATTGAAAATGACAAAGGTCTTTGTGTTGTTGATCCCCATGGTGATCTAACTGAGGATATTTTGCATATCATCCCTAAGAACAGAATTAAAGATGTTATCTACTTTAATCCCGATGATATTAGTTATCCAACAGGTATTAATCTGCTTGAGCTTTCAAAAGGCTTAAACGAGGAAGACGCAATCAGAGAGAAAGAGTTTATTGCAGAAAGTATTATCTCTCTGTTTCACAAGATCTACACCGAGAAGTATTCAGGACCCAGAATGGAGTATATTTTGAGAAATACTATTCACACAGCTTTTACTATCCCCAATGCAACTTTGTTTACTGTATATAAACTACTGATTAACACCAAGTTTAGAAAATCAGTAGTTAGAAACTTAAAAGATGAAAATCTTCTAGACTTTTGGAAGTATGAATTTGCCAAAGCTGGTGATTATCAAAAGGTGAAAATGATCTCTCCAATTACTAATAAAATTGGTAGGTTTTTGTTTTCTCCCACAGCTAAAAGAATCCTAGAGCAAGAAAAATCTACCATTAACTTTGATGAGATTATAAATCAAGGCAAGATTCTGCTTTGTAATGTCTCAAAGGGAAAGATAGGTGAAGACAACTCTGAGGTGTTTGGAGTAGTAATTATGGCTAAGATTCAATTAGCAGCCCTAAAAAGAGCTCGTATGGCTATGGAGGATAGAAGAGACTTCTATCTCTATGTTGATGAGTTTCAGAACTTTGCAACACCTGCCTTTGCTCAAATATTGTCTGAGGCAAGAAAATATAGGTTAAGTGCAATCCTAGCTCATCAAACCACTTCACAGATTGAAGACAAGTCACTGGTCAATATAACTTTGGCTAATACGGGAACAGTAATTTGTTTTAGGACTGCTAATCCTGAAGATGAAAACCTTATCTTACCTCAATTTCAGCCTTATGTTGAAAAAGGAGAGATCGCAAGTTTACCTTCCTTTCGCTTTTATATGAGACTGGGAGCATTAAACCCCGAAGAACCATTTTCTGGAGAAACTACTCTAACTACAATCAGTAGGGATAGCTCTAGAGTAAATGAGGTAATTAAAAGTTCAAGAGAAAAATATGCTATTAAGTATGTGGAGAAAAAGACAGAGAATTATCGAGGTGGCTATGTGGCTAAGAAAAAGATTGATAAACCAAAAAGAAAATCTGGCAGTATTCTACCCTAAGTAAGTTTATTTTTTATAAAAAGTTTATTAACTAGCCTGAATCCCCAATTAAAAGTAAAAGCATTTACAAAAAGTAATAATCCTTTGATGATTCCATATTGAAAGGCTACTAATACGGAGAGAAGAATATCCATTGTGAGAAAAAACTTTTGAGGAGTTATCTTGATATATTTTTGGATTGCAAAAACAACCGTTCCCCAACCTCCAGCGCTATAACCGCTTTTGATGAAAACTGCCACTGAACCACCAGCTAATAATCCTTGAATAGCCAATAAATAAAATGACGTAATATCATTTTGTATAGTTACCTGATTTAACTGTAAAAGTTGACGAGTGTAGTCAATAATAAAAGAAAAGAATATATAGCCAAACAAAGCTCGGAGGCCTGTTTTTTTACCAGCTACAAGAAAAGTAATTATAAAAATAATTGAATTTAATATAAAAAGAACAGTTCCAACAGAAAGATTAGTCAAATAACTAATAAATAATCCGTACCCTGGAAATCCACCAGATACGAGAGTATATCGCCATGATAGGAGATTAATTGTTAAGGCTAAAGTAGTAAAAGCAAGGGTGGCAGGGATAAATCGTTTAAGTTCTTTGGCAATTTGATTTTTCATGATGATATTTATTATACATACATAATTTTCTTTATTTGTATATTTTTCTGCTCCTGCCTGTTAGGACAATTATTTTCTATATTTGATTGATATCCCAGTCTTTCTTAAACACAAATACTTTTCTTTTGTTTAATGCCCACATTGTAAACATCAGTAAAAAAATGCTTGTTGATATATAAATTGTTTGTAGATTCCAAATCTTGCTAATTATTCCAAAGATTGGTATTAATAAAACTCCAAAGAAGTTGATTAGCAATGCGCTTACGGATGTTACGGTTGCTCTGCCAACAGATTTGATATTGTGTTGAACCTTACCGTCAATCAATACTTTGAGTGGCGAAGTAATGAAATAAGAAAGTAAAAGAACACCAATCATAGGAATACTTGGTTTAAGTCCTACAAAGAAAAGGAAAATTCCTGCAATGAATGGAAATACATAAAATATCCAGGTTGAATTTTTGAACTTGTGGGCGTAGTAACAGCCAATAGAATTTAATATAGACCAAAGAAAACCAATCAAACCAAATGCAAAAATCGGCAATCCTGAAAGTTGATAGTATAATTGATCAAACTCTTCAATGTCTCCAAAAATTGAGATTCCAAAAGAGTAAATCAACAGAATCAGCAATACTTTGTTGCTTTTCACTTCACGGTAAGCCAGCTTGATATATTCAAGATAATGAACTTCTTCAGTAGATTTTGCTTTTGGTGTTTCTTTAATAAGAAAAGCAAAAAATGCTGACAAGCAAAGTGGAATCACTGAAAGGATTAACGCCCAATCTAAATTGTAGTGTGCGATAAATCCTCCAGTAATTGTTGAAATTGCTAAAGCTATATGAAAATAGAACTTTTTCTGTCCTAGCACTTTTTCGTATGTATCTTTTTTCTTTAATATTACAAGTTCGTCATAAAGTAGAGCTTCTGTCGTTCCAGAAACAAGCGAACTTCCAATACTCCAAAAAAGGAATCCAAGCCCATACAAATAAAAATTTCCGTTTGCCAGAAACCAAATAACAAAACAAAGTGATTTTATTAATGGAGCGATTACAAGCATTTTTTTGCGACTCCACGAATCAGCAAGGGCTCCAGAAGGTATTTCGAGTAACATTGCGGTAAATGCCCACCATGAAAGAAGTATCGAGATTTCAAAAACAGAAAGACCGCGAATATTAAATAAGACGTTATAAATAGCATACGCAAAAATAAAATCGTATAGAGACGAACTTAGCAAGTAGTTGCGAATAAATGATTTATATTTTTGCGTTTCCATAATGGATAAAAATATCTTTCGTATAATTAGTAATTATTCGCATTATCACACCTCACATCTTCCTAAGCAATTCCTTTTTAGTATTATTGATATTTTTCTGCTCCAGCCTGTTAGGACAATTATTTTCTATATTAGATTGATATTTGGCTCTTTCCTATTTTTTCTTTTACCCCTATTCCCTTATAACTAAGGGGAGGGAATGATATACTTGCAACACTAGACTACTAAACAAACAAATTATCTGCCATAGTTAAACACACTATGGCAACAGTCACACCCAAACAACTCGAAATCCTACTATTACTTTATCGCTTCCGGTTTCTCAACAGAATTCAAATCCAAAAACTACTCAATCATAAAGACCCCAGACGAATCAATACCTGGCTCAAAAACCTAACAGATCGAAATATCATCGGTCGTAAATACTCTAATAAACTGCTAGTTAACACTAAGCCCGCTGTCTATCACTTGGCTACTAAGTCTCGAAACATCTTATTGGGTAAGTCTGGTATTCAAGAAAAGCTTCTCAAGCGGGTCTATCGAGACAAAACCCGTTCAAATCGACTAGTTGATCATTGTGTACTAACCGCTGATATTTACTTGTTTTTACTTAGTCTTACTAAAGACAAAAAACTACACTTTTTTACCAAGACTGATCTAGCAACACACTATTATCTGCCATACAAACGACCTGATGCTTATATTGCAATTGAGGATGAGACTACAAAACGCTACTTCTTAGAAATCATTGACGAGGAAACCCCTAGATTCATGCTTCGAAGTAAAATTGCTCAATATGTTGAGTATGCTGATAGTAAAAATTGGGAGAAAAACACCAATCATCCTTTCCCGTCCATTCTGATTGTCTGTTCTAATGAAAATATTTATAACTTCTTAATAAAACATATCGCTCAGGTTTTGGAAGAAGAAGTAGAACTTGAAGTTGATTTTTATCTAAGCACCAAAGAAATAATCAGATCTACTGAGATGAAAGTTAATGTGTGGGAGAGGGTGGATGATATATGAAAAAAATTAAAGAGCTTGTTTTTTCAACCAAATTAAAGATGCAACTGAATAATAAGTAGCCATGGCAGTAAAAATATGCCAAAGGAAATGCGTTCCTAAATGAAAATTGGAACAAACTAGGCTATCCATAGATCTAAAAAGAACTCCAACAGAATACGTGCCGAAAGCCAAGTAAACAGAGCTATTTAATCTCCTATACTTTTTCTTGATCCAGAGGATTAAAAGAATAAATATGCCAATATTGACTATATGTCTGATTGAGCCATTAAGTATTTGAGGGAAGAGAAAAGATACTGATAGCTGTAATACAAAATATGTCGATGTAAGCAAAATAGCTTGAGACTTACTCTTTAACAACTTTTCAAGCATTAAAAAAAGGAAACTTAAGAAAAAAATAAATATTGGGACAAAATCAAGGGCATGAGCTAAAGAAGTTCTAAAACTGTGCCAAGAAGCACTACCAACACCAATCATCAGTATTATGCCAATCAAAAACTTATACGTATTATCTTGCACCTTTTTTTCCTTAAGAAGGCGGAAAACAAAACAGGCAGAAATAATAAACGTTAGGTTGGTTAATAAATTTATTGGTTCACCGAATATAGAGTTATCGACTCGTTCACAATATTCAGTTACAGATCTTTCAACAATATTCATATTTTAAATTATACCTAAAAAGTATGGGGAAATATTGAGAAAAGAAATTCGCTAAACTATTAATGCTAATGTGTGGGAGAGGGTGGAGTTGTAAGTAAGTCTATTAAGATTGAATAAGCTCCAAGATTATTTCTTCAATTTGATCCCTAACCGATCTCACACCTTCAAGTGAACATTCAAAGGGGTCTGCAACTTGCCTGAAAATAATATTTAATCCGCTTAATTTTACGAAATCTGGTAACAAATCAGGGTCACACAAAATCACTAGACTCCCTACCTCATTAAACATTTCCTGAGTAATTTGCTTGATCTTTTGTTGAGAAATATCGATGCCTTTTTCATGCATCACGGAGATAATATCAGCACGTGGCTGATGACCATATTTTTCGCCCACATCATCTATACCAGCGCTCATTGCAGAATCTTCTCCAAAATGGTGTTTCCAAAAACCCTCTGCCATTTGACTACGACCAACATTGCCTTCGCAAATAAATAGTTTCTTTTTCATATCAATTTCCTCAACTCCTCCAATATCCTGACCATCGCATAAGTATCTAGAGTGCAGTATTTACGCAGATTAGTAATAATTTCGTCTTTTTGGTCTTGATTCTGACCATTGAGGATGGTTTGAGTCCAATCTCGCCTAGCTTTGAGGCCATCTGAGATATCAAGTTCTTTGTAGCTTAGTTCTGGAGCCAAAACAGGCATCACGTTTTTGACCGAAGCACTACCAAAGAAATCTTTATCAAAAAACCACATCTCAGAGAAAGGAATCATCAAGTCATTAATACGCTGATTAAGACTTTGCAAAAATTCTTTGTGCTCTGGATAAAACTTTGCCATTCTGTCGTTACAGCCTTTTTCATAAACCATATTCCAAGTAAGAATCGTTCCTGATCCTCCGATATCCGCTTTGAGTTTAGCAATTAACTCTGGCATAGGGTTCGAGTCTTCAAGATGAAGATATTCAGTATGTTTAACTTTAGTTTCTGGTGAATCAAGAACATGGAGAGAGTATTGAAATGGATAGTCCTTGTAAGGCTGACAACCATCAAAAGCGGGGATAACCGAAGAAAAGGTTTCATAGTCAAAGAAATACAAAGGATACTTAAAGCTACTCAAGAACTTCTTGATTTTTTCTTTATCAATTATTCGCTTGTTATCTCTAGTAGTCTGAATTTGTGCTACTTGCTTAGGGCGTAGTGCCAGTTCTTCTGGAATATCAGCAATTCTCGTAATTCCATTATCTTCAAGTTCTCCAATTTGCTGGGCATTCGGGTAACTCAGAAAATAAATACTGTAAGGATCTAAGTTTGGCTTGAGACTTTTATAGACTTCCATCCACTCAGCAAACCACCTAACTCCCTTAACCTCAATTTGATTAACAAATCTAGGGGAGAGATCGGGACAATCTTTTTGAGATAAGACGGTAGAAGCATTATCTATTTGTTCTAGAGTGAGTTCTATTAATGGCCTGACATCATTTGTAACATCGGTTCTGTTAATGATTTTTTCTGGTTCAATTTCACCATTTCGAACATACTCATTATCTACATGGATTACAGATATATTTCGGATCTTTAGCCCTGACTTTTCTAAAACGATTGTTTGAAAGGCTAGATCATAGTAATGCTCTGGTTTAGCCTTGGTACTACTCTTAATCTCAATTAAATCAAAAATATTTTCTTCAACTCTTTCCAAAACATCAATAATACAAGTCAAACCATCGACTTCGAATCTACCCTGTAAAATCGCACTAGCGCCCTGATCTAGAGCTGCATTAGTTCTTTGAGGTAAAGATAGATACTCATTATAGTTATTAAACCCGAGACGAGTTGCAGAAGGAAAAAGCTCCTCAGCATAGCTCTCAAACTCATGGCCCGCATCAAACATATCCTGTAAATTGGGATCAATCGGAGGTAATTTATACTTATCAAACTTTTTTAGCCACAACCAAGCAGGATGGCGAAGAAAAAGCATGTAGTCAGATTTGGAGATGGTCATTGTAATTTATCCATAATTTCAACAATTTTATTCGCAAGCTCTCGTTTTTCAATCATAAATTCAGCATACTTTGACTGATCAGGATTTCTTAAACCAACAGTAAAAACCCTATCATTAGTTTTTTTGTTTTTGTTGGCAGTTAATTTTAGAAATTCTGGAGCAGGAATACAAAACACTTGTTCATAGAGATCTCCATCAGTAATATCAAAATACACAAAAACAATTAGCATTCTAGATTTATTTTTGATTGTTTTTTCTTTGACCGTTGATACAAAACCCTTACTTCTTTGATTTCCATAAGTCGACTTAACTTGAATATAAACTACCTCAAGCTCTCCTCTTCGTTTGACAATTAGATCAATTCCCTCATCATCACTGATTGGTTTGTAGCAAGATAATCCCTCTTCACCATATAAAGTAATCAGTTCAGCCACTCTTGCCTCAGTAATATCTCCCTTTTGTTTTGTACTTAAATTATTAGCAATTGAATAAAGCTTTGTTGACTCTGTTGTAGTGCCATCCTTGTTAAAAGTTGTGACGGATCGTTTAATATAACGTTTGTACTTTGCATCACTTAATCCAAACTCCCCAGGATTAGTTCTTATAAATATAGACTTTTCCCCATTATTTTTAATATCCATGGATAATTGAGCATTCATAGTTGCCCAAGGCGTTTTGCCATCTGATTCAATTAAATTTTTCTCAATAGCTTTCTCAGTAATTTTTCGATAATGAAGGGGAGTTCTTGATTCTGTTAATACTTGTTGTGCTGCTTGTTTAAATGATTTCATAATTTTTATGGATACGCATGCACAGCAGGCTGATAATTATTACCATATCGTTCATAAACAAAGTTGTATACGCTCATGCCTTTTTCTTCACAATCAAATTCCGAATACGTTGGCTCAGGAAGATTAGCATAAACGATTTCATAAATAGTATTTTTTACACCAGATCTTGTAGACTCTTTATCTTTCCAATCCATTACTAGCCTCTCTGCTTGCAGTTTTTCAAGCAAAGTTCTTGCAGTTTTTTTCACTTGTTTAATCTCACTTTCAGATAATTCTTCTTTCAATAACAAATCAAATATCGCTAGTTCATCTTCTGATAGGTTTTCTTTTGCTGATCTTTGTTCTTCTTCTGATAGGTCCTTTGCCAGTTTTACTAAATCTTCAAACAATTTGTCGATATCGTGAGCTCCGCTATTATATTCTTCTAATAATGAATTGAATCTCTCCATAAATCTCAGTCTTTTTTTATTTCTTCTTATCATTTCTTCAATTTTGTCTTTAAGTTCCGACTTCATTTCTTCAACTTGAATATTTTTGTTTTCCAAACTTTCAAAAAAATCTTTTAATGCATTGGCATCTAGCTGGCTCAAATCTTTAACTTTTTTATGCTGAGGGATTACATATTCGCCTGTTTGTATAGAACGATCAAGTAGTTCTTCCAAATCTCTCTTCACTTGAGATACATCAATGCTTTTTGATCCAATATCACGTACTCTAGAAGAAAGTACATTGAGTGCTGTGACGAAGTTATAGTACTGTTCCGCGTCTGGATCGGGGAGAACAGATTTGTAAGCACTATTCAAGTTACTTGTTAGTTTTAGGAATCTCCTTTTGTAACTTTCATTAGATAAGACTACATCTGCATAACGATTTAACAAATTTATTTTTTCTTCACTTGAAGACTGAAGCAGTTGATCGATATCTATGTTTTTTTCTTTAGCAATCTCGTTATTCAACCTTACCATTTCCTTAAGCTCGGCTAATAACTCCTTTTTATCTCTAACAACATCGTCATCATCTGATTGGGTAGAGGCATAAATAGCTAAGGCCTTTTTTATATTCTTAAACACACCAATATAATCAACAATAACTCCATTCTTTTTACCCTCATAAACTCTGTTTGCTCTAGCGATAGTCTGCATTAAAGTGTGATTTTTAACTGGCTTGTCCAAATATAGAGTTGATAGGTTAGGCACATCAAAGCCAGTCATCCACATAGCACAAACAAATACTATTCTTAGATTGCTATCTGCTCTTTTAAACTCTTCTTCAAGATTTTCATTAATAATTCTGGCTCGAATGGGTTTCATATCTATATCAAAGCCAGCCATGTCTTCAATTTCACTTTGACTCTGACTAACAACTACAGCCATATCTACACCCTCATGCCTTTGAAGCTTTTCTTCTATCCTTGATCTTTCTAGCTCATCATCGGCTTTACTCAAATCTAAACGTAGTTTGCCAACATAGCGATCCCATTCCTCTTTAACTTTTTGATACATTCTTACAGCAGTCTTTTTATCAACACTTACCACCATAGCCTTACCATCGTAACCACGACTCACAAAATGCTTAACAATATCTCTGGATATTGCATTCAAGCGATCCTCTCTTGTGACTATGTGATAAAAAGTAGAAAATTCATTCTCCAGTTTGTCTTCCGCCTCTTCTTCTAAGTCGTAGAAACTCATTACTTCTTCAAGATCTTTATCAAGATTCTGATTAACATTTTTCAAAAATGGCACTCTGTTTTCATAAAAGAGGGGAACGGTAGCCTTATCTTTGACCGATTGACCAAAGTTATATACCGAGACATAATCTCCAAAGGCTTCTCGGGTTTTTTCTTCACCTTTTGCCATCAATGGAGTACCAGTAAATCCAATAAATGAGGCATTGGGCAGAGCTTTGCGCATATTGAGAGCAAAGTGATCGTATTGAGAGCGGTGAGCTTCATCAGTCATAACAACAATGTCGTGGCGATCTGAGATACTTTCGTCTATGTGCTGAAATTTTTGAATGGTGGTAAAAATTTGTCGATGATCTTCATTTAATAATTTGTGTAAATTATGAATACTGGTTGCTCTTACTTCTTTTTCATAAACAGCGCCTACATTGGCAAAATTGCCGTATGCCTGTCCATCGAGTTGAGTTCGGTCTGTTACAACAACAAAAGTAAAATTGCCTCGAAGTTTTCTCAAAACCTTTTGAGACAAAAACACCATAGAGTACGACTTACCCGATCCTTGAGTATGCCAGAAAACTCCTAATTTACCCTCTAATTTTTCTCTATTTTCTACATTTTTAAAAGCTCTGTTAACTCCATAGTATTGAAAATATCTAGGAACAACCTTATTGATTTTTCCTTTTGATTCATCAAAAAAGACAAAATTCTCAAAAATATCTAGTAATCTTAATTTGTCACAAATTCCAAAGATAATGGTGCGAAGATCTGTCTTAGATACATCTTCTTCGCTTTCGACTTTTTTCCAGTCATTATAAAACTCATATGGTGAAGTAAATGAGCCTAGTTTATTCTCTATGCCATTAGAAAGAACAATTCCCATGTTGTACCAAAAAAGTTTTGGAATGGTCTCAATATATGGATTTATATTGCTATGAATAGCATCGGATAAGTTTTTGTGTGAAGCTTTTAACTCAAAAAGAATGAGAGGAATGCCGTTTACAAATAAGATAACGTCTGGCCTTTTTGTATAGATATCGCCTGCAATCCACATTTGGGAAACAATTTGAAAATTGTTATTTGTAGGATTTTCATAATCCAAGAAGGTGATTGTGACTGTCTCAAAACTACCATCATCCTGCTTCACATCAATGTTGAGACCATCTTTTAGGATCAAGTATATTTCTTGATTGGCCCTAACTAAAGACAGGGTCGATCGATCTCTTGAGAGCTCATTAATAGCTTCTTCGATAGATTCTGATGGAACGTTTGGGTTGAGTTTTTCTAATGATTTTCTTAAAGTCGGAACCAACAAAACCTCACCTCGGTTACCTCTGCCCAGCTTCTTATCTTCTTTGTCAGCAAAAGCATTAATGTGACAACCCGAGTCTTGCCACAGCTCTTTAATCAAGCTAATAACCGTTTTTTCTACTAGGTTGTCTTCGGTAAATTTGTTCATAATTAAAATTGAAAATCGTCTGTCTCGACGGTACTTTCTTCTATAATTGTCTCAGGTTGAGTAACAGGTTCAGTATTTTCTTGTAGTCTTTCAGGAACTTCTTCATTTGAAACAATATATCTCGCTCTTTCGTATAATTCATCAAAGGTAATGATTTCAGGATTATGTATTTGGCTTCGATAAGCTTGAAAAGTATTCCTTTTATCTCTTTCGTCAAGTTCAGCTAAATTTCCTACTACCAACAATCCCTTTGGCTCATATGTGAATATCCCATTTTCATCTAATTGATCTCTATTGCCATCTGTCCTAGAGCCTTCTAGTTCCCACTTTTTACAATTAACTTGTATCTGGGAAGTTGCCCCAGTCAATTCTTGACTAAGCTCGTAAACACCATTCCTATAAGTGCTATTTCTAAGCAATCTTGTTGTTGGCTTTTTGATTTCAACCAGAACAGTGAATTTTACCTCACCTTCACTTCTAAGTAGGTGATCTCCTCTCTGAGCCCCACTACCAAAAACATTTCTGCCACCGTATTGTGGCTGTCCCGTTACTGGATTAAGAAAGGCATATTTCAAACCGTAACCAAAAATCCACTGGTTAGTCTCAAAAAAATTGCTCCAGTAATCTTCATCTTTACTTGGATCTCCCAAGCTAGATTCGAACTCCCTAAGCACATCTGAACGATCCTGGTGCAACCGAGCATAAGACAATCTTGTGGCTAGATCTGGGTTTGTTTCAACTAACGCTTGCCAAAGGTCTTCGGAGTACCCCTTTTCAAGAAGCTCTCTAATATATTGCGCGCTGTTTTGGTCAGTTATGACTACTTGAAAGGTGTCATCAAATTGTCCGACATCAATTAAATCCTTAAATCTGTATAAAAATGCGATCATTTTCCAGAACTCTCGATACCCCTCCGCACCAGAGTGAAAAGGGATTCTTATGTGAGTTGCGTCTGATTTTGCGTTTCTGTCATTTAGATTCCCATCAGTCTTTCTAAAAATAAGCCTGGGCTGATATTTATTATCTGTTCCCGACATATGGAAGCTAATGTCACATACAGTAAAAACACTACCTGTTGAACTTTTGGCCAATACAAAACCCTTATACGATCTCTCATCATCTTTCATAACACAATCAAAATTATCTACCCTTTCAATTATGAGGTCTTCAATGTTCTGTGTGGTTAAGTCAAAATAGTCGTTAATATCCATAGTTATGATTTCAATATTCTTTTTCCTGTTACTAAATTCTCAATTAATAAGTCTCGTGTCCTTGATAGATTTGTGACACTTTTGGTGAGTATATTTAACTTTTCGAAATATTTTTCAGAAATTGGCTCGAAAATTTCCATTAATTCCTCAGACGGAACTACAAAAAGTAAATTTTCAAGTTCACTTTTATTGATAGATTTATATATGGAACCGTTCCCTAACATATCGTTTTCTGTAAACTTGTTAAAAAACATAGACAGTAAAAAACTTTGCCGGTTTTGTTTATGTCTTATTGATGCAAGACCTCGTCCCAGAATCATTTCGCTAGTTGCAATATTCAATTTTCCAACAGGAGCCCTTACACTAAAAAGTAATTCTCCTTTTTTTGCGATTCTGTTCCCCTTACTTGAATAGACTTTATTTTCTGGATATAAATAACCAAAATTACTAACACCTTGGTGGAAAGGTAGGCCTTCACCATTTTCATTATAAAATTCTGATTTCGGAGATTGTCCCATTGTTAAACTTGCAAATTCAGATAATCTCTTTACCTCCCACCCATCAGGAATCATGCCAAATTCAGTCCCACTATCCGCCATCTTCACTTTTTCATGACCAGGAAACTGAAATTTCACAAACCACTCTGTATATAATCTCTGTGCCATTTCTTCCAAAATTCTAATGCGCTTCTGGTTGTTTTCAATTATATTGTCATAGGCTGAAATAATATCGGTAATTCTAACTTGATATTTGTAGTTTGGAATGCTGACTTCAAGAGTTTCGAGATCATTTTTTGTTAATGCTTCTCTTGTTGCTCCCGTTGATGCTTGGGCATACAAGTATTTCTTTATCTCTGGGTGGATTAAATAGTATTTCAAAAAATATGGATGTAGTTTTTTTCGATCTGCTCTAATTATGCTTACGTGCTGATTTACTCTTGCTGGCAATACATTTTCTGGCACAGACGTACAACGGCACACAGATGCTCCTGTGATGTTAATCAGTACATCATCCTTTTCTACAGAAACATTGTTTAGTTTCCTAGCTTGTTGCTCATCAATAAAAGCAAGATTTTTGTAATCAAATTTAGCATCAAAAATATTCATGCTTCTTATGAGTGATATGCCATTACGTTTATAAGCGTTTTTCCCTCCTCTAGGTGTAGCTCCGCTTCCAATTTTTGAAGTTACTTCTGCTAGTCTTACCGTTGTCCACACATTCATAAAATTTCCTTCCAATCCTTCACGATTTTCTTCTCCAAATCGTGAGCTTCACCTGTAAGAGTTGAAAATTCACTCATCAATTCTTTCATCCTGGATTCAAAATTAACATCATCAATTGGTTTTTCTTTCAATTCTACATAGCTACCTGGATTGAGTGAGTAATCATTTGCTTTTATCTCCTCAAAAGTAGCAACTTTACACAAACCACTTACATCTTCATATGCTCCAGCACCTTCTTCCCCCCTATATCGACGCACCACATCCACAATCTCTTGAATTTGTTCCTCTGTCCATGTGTTATGTGCTCTATCAACTTGGGTATAAATATCTTGAGCGTTGATAAATAGCACCTTACCCATACGATCAGTTTGTTTTTTATTTTTATCAAAAAACCACAAAGTACAAGAAAGAGTTACATTTAAAAACATGTTTGATCCTACAGCTATCATCACATCAACTAAGTCATCTTCGATTAATTTCTTTCTAATTTCTTTCTCTGCATGACTAGCATCACTAGCAGAATTTGCCATAACAAAACCAGCCCTACCCTTATTACGTAAAGAATTGGCAAACACTTGAGCCCATAAATAGTTTGCATTGGTTACATTGCCTTTTTGAGTTACCGGAAGTCCAAAACTAAATCTTTTATCTCCTTCGATTTTCTTTGGATCGATTATTACCTGACCGTCTTTATCAACGCCACTGACATTAAAAGGGGGATTGGCTAACACAAAATCAAATTTACCAATACTATTAAATGGATCTTCATAATAGGTATTTGCTTGAACAATTTTCCCCGAAAGACCATGAATGGCTAAATTCATTTTGGCAATATTTACGGTGCTAGAAGTTTTTTCTTGACCATATATAGTTATCTTGTCCATTACCTGCGTCCCATATTCTTTGTGTCTTTGGACAAAATTCGCAGATTGTACAAACATTCCACCACTGCCACAAGCCGGATCATAAATCCTACCTTCATAAGGTTCTAACACTTCAACAAGAAGTTTTACGATTGACTGAGCAGTAAAAAACTCACCACCATTTTGTCCTTCAGCCAAAGCAAATTGACCTAAGAAATATTCATAAATACCACCAAAAGCATCTCCGCTAATGTCGTCAGGTATTTGATTAAAACTTTTTAATAAAGTTATAAGAAGCTCATCATTCTTACTAACTGTTTTAACAAGTGATGTATAGTTTTGGGGTAATATACCTGCTAAATCCGAATTGTGTTCTTCAATTAACCTCATCGCCTCATTAAGAGCATTACCCATATTTTCATTTTCAGATAAAGACATCAAATAGCTGTATGTAGCATTCTCTGGAACAAATAAAACACCTTTTGCCTTGAAAGAATCAGCGGAAAGCGGCCTTACCCTTGTTGATCCCGAATCACTAATAATATTGGTCCTTTCATACTCAAGCTCTTTTTTAGCTTTTTGAAAGCGAACATCAGCGAATTTAAGAAAAATAAGTCCAAGAATAGGCTCAGACACTTCATTTAATTTAAGACTACTATTAGCTCTTAATTGTTGAGCAGAAGCCCACAGTTTTTCATGTAACTTTTTATCAGCTTGTTTCATACTTGCATTATCTTTTTTTTAACAAAAACATCTCTAAGCGTTGTATACATTTTAACACCCAGAGGATCGCCCAGCTATAGGATTTGTTGACTTTCCCTTTCTCCTTGATATAATCATCTCAACGATATAGTTTGATCGATTTAGCTGCCTACCTATGGTGGCTTTTTTGTTAACAATTTGCATCCCTGCCCAGAGTAATTAATTAACTCACAAAAGGGGGTGTTCATGAGAAAACATATATTTCTGCAAGCATTAATTGTTTCTTTTCTTCTTTGGGCCACACCGGCCTACGCTCAAGCCGCTGACGTTAGCAAAATCCAAACCTTTATTCAAAGCGTCATCCAAGTCCTAGTAACTCTTTCTGGTCTAGTAGCGGCCGGATTTATTGTCTGGGGTGGAGTTGGATATATTACTAGTTCTGGCAATCCAGAAGCTTTGGAAAAATCCAAGAAAACCATTCTCTATTCCGCCATTGGATTAGTTTTGGTTTTAGGTGCCTTTGTTCTTTCTAACGTAATCGGTGATCTAGCGGGAACTGCTTTTGGGACAGCTCAATAGACTTTGTTTAATACCTGCTCAATAAGGGTGGTTGAATGAAGAAATTTATTTACACTAGTTTCGCAATCCTTTCTTTATTTGTACTTTTCACTCGTCCCATCTTTGCTCAATCCGCTAGCCCCGGTATTATTGATTACACAAATAATACCCTTAAAATCATTACCTTAATCTCAACCGCACTAGCGGTCTTTTTTTTAATCAAAGGGGGATATACCTATATCACTTCTACTGGTAAACCATCGGCTTTGGAATCTGCTAAGAAAACTATCAAAAACACTCTGATTGGCTTAGTGCTGGTTTTATCTGCCAATGTTGTAGTCTCGGTCTTTAATGGAGCTTTAGATTCTCCGTCAAACCCAGCAGGAGGCAATAATGTATCTGTAGTATCAATTGAAGCAGTAGAGCCAAGTGATGGTTTAACACAAGTATTAATTGATGCAGTCTCGGGCTTTATCCAGAATATTGTAGAGAGCTCGACTGAGCCGATTGTAAACGGAGTGATTGGCTATCTTACTACCACGCCAACTTTACTTGATAACACTGTGGTCAAAAACTTCTGGCTCGTAAGTGTTGGTATCGTAGATGTTTTGTTTGTACTGGTAGTAGCCTTGCTTGGACTGCAATTTATGAGTGCTAGTACTTTTGGCTTTGAAGAAGCAGAACTTGGTCAGTTACTACCTCGCATTGGGCTGGCATTCCTGGGAGCTAATGTTTCACTCTTTTTAGCTGATTACTTAATAATCACCTGCAACGCATTAGTTAAAAGTATTCTCGATTCTACTGGCGGACTTAATCACGCTTGGATTGTAGATGCTATTAATCCAGCTACCTTGATTACTGGCACTGCGCCACTAATTATTTTGATCTTCATGGTGCTTTTTTTGATTGTTTCCATAGTTTTACTTCTTATGTACATCAGTCGATTGATTATGATTGCACTTGGGGCAGTACTGGCTCCTTTTGTTTTTATGATGTGGGCCCTGCCAAGATTTTCTGATTTTGCTAGTATTTCCATCAAAACATACATCGTCAACATTTTTGTAGTTTTTGTCCATGTGGTTATTATTCAGCTTGCCAGCTCATTTTTGTCACTACCAGATCACAACGAAAATTCACTCATATCACTTGCCGTTGCCATTGGTCTATTTTTCACCTTACTTAAAACCCCATCACTCATGATGCAGATGGTTTTTTATACCAGTAAAAGCGCCGCACTTCAAAAAATGAGCAGTCATGTAGTTAATGTCATGAGTTCTGATAATGCTTCATCTGTAAGTCGAGCAAGTGCCAGTGAAACTGCTAAATTGCCCAGAAAGGTTGTTGCAGGGTGAAAACTCAAGTTATCCCAGCTCAAATAACCACAGTCGAAGACAAGATTGTGGGTAATCTTAATCTCATGCAAATAATCATGTTAATGATTCCTGTCTTTTTCATGACTTTAACTTATGTAGTCTTACCGCCATCTATGAGCTTTGTTATTTATAAACTCATCTTGTTTGTATTGGTTTTAGTGCTTTGTATTGGTTTGTCACTGCGCATCAAGGGAAAAGTTGTAGTCAATTGGTTAGAAGTTCTCCTGTCATACAAATTCAGACCCAAGTATCACATATACAACAAAAACGAGACTAATCTAAGAACTATCTATTTACCAGCCATCAAAAAGTCATTAGCAATAAAAAGAAAAACAGTAAAAGCAACAGAAGACAACAAATCAGCTTCAGGTGTTGATCAGATCAGAAACTTAATCAGTTTGGAAAAAATAATTGGCAATCAAAAAGTTGATTTTAGATACAAAGTTGGCAGGAAAGGAGGACTAAATGTGGCCTTTGAGCAAATCAAAAAGTAAATCAAGTTCTAGAAAACAAATTGCTATCAAAGAGGTTAGAAATGGTATTTTGATTCTTCCTAAGAATGAGCATCGACTAATAATCAAAACCTCTTCAATTAACTTTGAACTTAAAAGCGAGGCAGAGCAGGACGTAATTATTGATAGTTATCAGAACTTTCTTAACTCTCTGCCATGTAACCTGCAAATTCTAATTAGAGTCAGAGAAGTCGACATTGATCAATATCTTGAAAAGATGGCCCAGTCCAAGACTCAGGAAAAAGAAAAAGTTTATCAAGACCAGATCACTAACTACTGCCAATTTATCAAAAATTTAGTCTCGGGAAGCAAAATCTTATCAAGACATTTTTATATTGTTGTGTCTTATCATCATAGGGGTAAAAGCAAAGACTTTGATCTAATTAAGGAACATCTCCATATAACTCGTGACCTAATTACCAAAGGATTAGAAAAGTTAAATATTAAAGCTACGCCTCTTGGTAGCCTTGAAGTGCTTGATTTATTTTATAGCTCATACAACTCATCGCAAATTAAAACCCAAGAACTGAAAGGCGAAACCATTGAAGCTTTGCTTCGAAATAACTATGTTTAAACTAAAAGAGAAACTACAATCTATCAAGAAAAGTTACGCCAAACATGTGAGACGTATTAAAAAGAGAAGAGCTCAAAAACTACTTCAAAAGAAAGCCGTTCGCTTTAGTTTTGGAGAGCAGGATCAAGTTGATCTGATTTCATATTCCGGATTAGCCGAGGAATCATCTTACTTACAGATAGGTGACAGTTTTGTGAGAACATTGTTTATTTCGGGTTACCCGTATGTTGCAAGTGTCGGCTGGTTAAACATGCTGATTAATTTTAACCACGATATTGATATTTCCCATCACATTGAACAGATCAACCCACTGTTGGCACTACCCAAACTTAACAGAAAAATTACCGAGCTTGAATCAACTAAACGCACCATGCTCAAACAAGGTAGAGTCATTGGTTCAGAAATTACTGATCCTTTAGAGTCAGCCATTGAACTAAAAGACAAAATTCAGCGAGGCCAAGAAAAACTCTTTCAGGTCTCAATATATATGACCATCACTGCTGATACTTTGGCCAGTTTAAACAAAATCACCACAATACTTGAAACGGTTATGTCCACCAGATTGTTTTACATCAAAACTGCCACCTTCCAACAACTTGAAGGTTTGCAAACAATTTTGCCTAGAGGCGAAAATCAACTCAAACAAAACAGAAACCTAGATAGTTCTTCGGCCGCTTTAACCTTTCCCTTTGTTTCGTCTGAGCTAGTTCAAGAATCTGGTATTTTATATGGCATCAATAAATCCAATAACTCTCTCGTGATTGTCGATAGGTTTTCATTAAATAATGCTAACTCAATTATTTTTGCCCAATCTGGTAGTGGTAAAAGTTACACTGCCAAAGTAGAAATCTTAAGACAACTCATGCAAGGCACTAAAGTGATTGTAATTGATCCAGAACGGGAGTATAAACAGTTGACCAAATCGGTTAAGGGAACATATATTAGATTATCAACTACCTCAAAAGAGAAAATCAATCCTTTTGATTTTTCACTCAAGTCATATAACGACAAAAACAATCTAGCTGAACATATTCAAGATTTAACTGAGATTGTGTCTTTATTGGTTGGCTCTTTGGCTTCGGAGGAGAGAGCAGTGGTCGATAAAGCTCTGATCACTACCTACAAAGAATTTGGACTAACCATGTATAAAAAGAGGTTTGCCAAAAAGCAGAAATTTCCACTGCTTAAGGATTTTTACAAAACATTAAAAAAGATGAAGCAAAAGGATCTGTGTAATCGCTTAGAAATATTTGTGACAGGTTCACTTTCCACAGTTTTTGATGGTCAAACAAATGTGAATCTTGATAACCGACTAGTGGTCTTTGATATTAAGGACTTAGATGAATCACTTAGGCAAATCATGATTCTAGCCACGGCCAACTTTGTCCATTCTCAGGTCAAAGCAGATCCCCAAAAGCGAATCTTAGTCATAGATGAAGCCTGGATACTGCTTCAACACGAAGAGAGCGCTAGATTTCTGGCAGGACTAGTCAGAAGGGCCAGAAAACATTACTTGGGAGTAACCTTAATTTCGCAACAAGCTAATGACTTTTTGAATCAGGAATACGGCAAAGTCATTGCCTCTCAATCTTCTCTCAGAGTTCTAATGAGGCAAGATACAACTACCATCAAAAAAGTGGTTAAGGAGTTTAACTTAAGTGAGTATGAACAGCGCTACTTACTCACTTGTGACAAGGGAGAAGGTTTAATTATTGCTGATCAGAATCATGTAGCTCTAAAAGTTGTGGCTTCTGAAAAAGAACATCCGCTTTTAACCACAGATCCTAGAGAAATTTATCAATAAGCATGAATATTTACACATCAGTCGCTACCCTATGGTCATTTAAAAGGGAATTAAAACTAGTTTTACTGGCATTTCTAACAGTTTTATCTTTACCTGTAATAGCAGTTTTCATTCTAGTTCACACTGGTATTAATGTTGTTTCTGATGCTTTGGTTGGAGTTGATAGTGAAACTCAAAATATTCAAATCCTAGACCCTGATAGCGGAGAGGTAGTTAAAGAAGTTGATAAAACTATTGCTTGGCCCGTACAAGGTACAATTACTCTCGAATTTGCTCAATCTAGTGGTTATCAGGTCTTTCATACTGGAATTGATATCGCTAACAATACTGGTACTTCAATTACTACATTCATGGAGGGTGAGGTGATTTATGCTGGTGAGATATTTTGGGGTTACGGCAAACACATTATTATCGACCATGGTGATAATATACGATCAATCTATGCACATTTAGATAAAATCTATGTTTTTGAGGGCCAAAGAGTTAAGATAGGGGATGAAATCGGCAGAATGGGCTCAACTGGCTGGTCAACAGGTCCACATCTGCATTTTGAGATTAGGGTGTATGGAATACCTGTGAACCCAAGAACGTTTCTTGGAGAGGGATAAATGATGTAAAATAGTTTAAGTAAATATTATGCAAATAAAAATTAACCCACAAATTCTTGAAAACTATCCTGATGTTGTAATTGGAGTAGTTTTTGTAAAATATATTAATAATGTTGGAGATGACCCAGAACTGAACGCATTGCTTAGAAAGGTCGAGGGTGAACTCGAGAATAAAATTGGCAATACTCCTGTTACTGAGCACCCAAATATTTCTTCATGGAGAGATGCTTATAGAAAATTTGGCGCAAAACCTAAAAAATACCCTTCTTCAATAGAAAACCTTGTTAAAAGAATCCTAAAAGGTGACCAAGTAAGACATATCAATAAATTGGTTGATGCCTACAACTACATCTCTCTTAAATACTTGATTCCTGTAGGAGGTGAGGACTTAGATAAAATAAAGGGAGATATTGTATTAACAATAGCCTCTGACAACGAAGCTGAAGTAAAATTATTGGGAGAACCAGAAGCAAGACCGCCCTATCCGAATGAAGTTATTTATAAAGATGATATCGGTACAATTTGTAGACGATGGAACTGGAAAGAAGCAGACAGAACAAAGCTTACTGAGGAAACAAACAGAGCCATTTTAGTTATCGAAGCTTTACCTCCAGTAGGCAAAGAACAAGTAAAAGATGCCATAAACGAACTAGCTCAATTAGTTAGTAAATACTGTGGTGCGGAAGTTTCTACAAAGCTTCTTTCCGAAGAAAATCCGCAAGTTGAAGAAAATTAATATGAAAATTAAACCTTTTGAACTAGAAAGATATTTTGCCAAATACGAATTTAGCACACCTTACCTTTTGAGTTGCTCTGATTGTGAGCCACTTACTCTGAAAGAACTTTTGGGATTAGCTGATAAAGATTCACGCAAAATGTGGGATGAACTATGGTTGGGTTACACTGAGTCCCAAGGACATCCTGTTTTACGAGAAGAGGTTAGTAAATTTTATTCAAATATTAAACCAGATCAAGTTTTAGTCATCACCCCAGAAGAAGGTATTTTTATTGCGATGAGCGTGCTTTTAGAAAAAGGTGATCATGTTATTGCTACCTTTCCTGGTTATCAATCTCTTTATGAAATTGGCACCTCAATGGGTTGTGAAGTTACTAAATGGGAGCCAAGGCATGAGGGTGAATGGAGTTTTGATATTGATTTTCTCAAAAACGCTATAAAAGATAATACCAAGCTAATTGTTGTCAACTTCCCTCATAATCCAACGGGTTATTTACCTTCCAAAGATCAATTCAGAGAAATAGTAAACATTGCTAAAGAAAAAGGTATTTATTTGTTTTCCGATGAAATGTATCGCTTTTTAGAATATGATCCACAAGATAGATTAGATTCAGCCAGTGATTTATATGAAAATGCAGTATCTTTGTTTGGAGTCTCTAAAACTTTTGCTCTTGCAGGCCTACGCATTGGTTGGCTCACTACACAAAATCAGGAATTATATAAAAAGCTTGCAACATTCAAAGACTACACCACTATTTGCAGTAGTGCTCCTAGTGAAATTTTGGCAATTATGGCAATAAGAGCGAAAGATAGAATTATTAAAAGAAATCTTGAGATTATTAATTCAAATCTTACACTTCTAGATAGGTTTTTTGACCAAAATATAGATAGATTTGAATGGTCAAAGCCTAAGGCAGGGACAATTGGTTTTCCTAGCTTAAAAACTAGTCAGAAGATTGATGAGCTTTGCTCTAATTTAGTGAAAAAACAAGGTGTAATGCTTTTGCCGTCTAGTGTATATAATTATGATGGAAATAATTTTAGAATCGGTTTTGGTCGAAAAAATATGCCAAGCGCTCTAGAACAGTTAAAAAAATATACTGACGAACAAAAATAATATATGCCATCAAAAACCAAAATCGGAAATAATCTTAAAAAAGCCAGACTAGAAATAGGGATGACTCAAGTAGAAGTGGCTGAATCCGCCGATTTGAATGCTAACTACTATGCCCGTGTAGAGCGAGGTGAAGAAACTTTATCAATGAAAACTCTAAAAACCATTTGCATAATACTAAAAGTTAAATCTTCGGAAGTTTTGGATTTTTAGCACCTACTTTTGTAAGCTTGTTAAACCTAATATAGCCATATCTGACAATTTGAATCACCGCATAGAAACCTAAAACATTGATAAGTAAAGATAAAAAGAATCTAAGAAATAAAAATTCATATGGGTTCATACTAAATCCGTGATTTTGGGGATAGAGGCATTTGAAGTTCATAGAGAAATCTGGTTCATAATTTGTCCGACTGCGTGTGTAGGTCACAGGGAAGCCACACTCAATCCTTGAAGTCCCTACACCTTTGAGTTGATGACCAAAAAAAACTGGAAATGTTGTTAAGAAGTATCCACAGGCGAAGGCCAAGAGTATTATTTTTTTACTTATTTTTCTTTTAATTATGATTAGAATTGTAAGAAGTGGAAACAAGGCAATCGCGAATGCTGATAGCCAAAAAAAGACATAGTAAAAACCAAACAAGAAAAAAGGGTGAATGACAATATAAACCCAAGAAAGATGATGGTCAACAAAACTTAGAATATTTGTTGCTAAAGCATTCGAAATAACAAGTGAAAGGCCAAACAGAATTAGTCTTTTAGGAGTAATTTTCAAATCTTTTATTGCCATGGTGACAGTTAAGAGTTTTTTCTTTTAGACTTCTTCTTTAGTTTTACTTGCTTAATCTTGCCACTTTTCTCATCTTCCACCAGTTTATGAGCCATCATATGAGCTAAGGCGTTAAAATCTTCAAGCAAGGCAATTGCATCCTCTTTGGTGGCGTCTTTTTCACCTTTCTCGAATCTTAAATAGCGCAAAGCACTATCGATCTCTTGCTCGGTGATTTTAAACTTTGGGTATTGTTTTGTCATAGTTGCTCCTATTTTACTTTATGAAGTCAATTAAATAAACTTTTCTAACTTTAAAAAGCTAAACATCTCTTCCGCTGACTTTTTATCATCGATTCTTCTCATAATCTCTCGACTCTTAATTTGAGAAAGAATATTGAGACTGCCTTCCCATAGAATTCGTCTATCGATAATGGCTAGTTTGCGGTGGTGATTGCCCAGACAAATTAAAGCCTGAACACCAATTTGCTCAAAATGCCTTATTTCGATCTCTGATTGCTCTGTGTATGGCGGTTGATGTTCTTTGGGATCTCTAGTCACTACATAAACCTTCACTTCACGATCTACTAGCTTTTTCAGTATTGGTGCTAATTTATTCATTCTCAAGGTAGTGATAAATGGACTTTCAATTACAACTTCGCTCTTTGCCCCACGCAAATCTCGGTCAAACTGCTTATAAAAAGTTTTTTCGTCGAATAAGGATGAGTTGATCATAGTTTTTTCTCCTCTATGATATCAATAATAGTGACTTTTCCGTTATAATAAGTGAAACCAAGTGCCTTAAGTTTCTCATAAACTTCTAGAATATTCTTGAAGAGGTGTTCCACCTGAGGGACAGTAGGCTCACTTTTTATAAAATGCACCCGCAAGGGTGTGTTTTTATAAAAAATGATTTAGCAATGGGAATTGAACATTCAGTTCGTTCTACCCAGCAAATAGTGCACACGAGTCCGCCAATTGGCGGAAGAGGAGCACTATGTTGGGTAGCGTGAGGAAGCGCAAGCAAAGCCAGAATAGTAACAGAGCAAAGCGTAGTTACTCTGGCGGAGCGAGCAAGCTCACCGTCCCAGCTGGCTCACAAAATTGGTAAATTTATCCAATAACAAATGATTGTTGTCTAATTCCATGTTTGAAGCAAGTAATTTCACCTGCTTCAGATTCTTCTTGCATTTGAGAAAAATGACCTGTTGGAATTGTTCTATCTTTATTTAACATATCAATAGCTGAGTATTGAGAACCATATTCTGCAATTAAGTCAGGTGCATATGTTATTTGACTTACATCCATCGATATACCTGGAATCGAAGCGTGCGTACCTTGATAAGGAATTGTCATATTGTGCATCGCGCCGTTGTATACAATTATTTTACTATCAGGATTATTAGTTTTTACTTCATTAATTTTGTCTTGTAATTCAACTCCCACATCAACAGCTGTAGATAATAAGCCATCAGCATAGGCTCCATGAACTCTCATTCCTAGCACCATCGCCATAAGTATTCTAAGCAAATCACCAATTTTGTCTGTGCTTCTGTCAATCAATCTTGCTGGATTTTTAGCCTCAACACCTTCTAATACAACTTCTGTATAACCTAGATTTCTTGCCAATGGCAAAATGTGTAAAGCAAACATTCTACCTACATGCATGTTTCTAACCTCTTCAAAAGAAGATAAATTCTCGGAAAGAACATTTATCAATCTTGATCCTCGTCGAAGACACCGTTGGAAGGTTTCCATCGGCTTAGGTTTTTCAATGCCCATGGTTAAAGAATAAACATGGTAAGCTTCAAGAATTTCATTTTGGAAACTTAAGATCCAAGAAAAGCTTTCATCAACCCTTAGGTCATGTTGTTCACCAAAAGAGACAATGCTACTTTGTTGTAAGGTATTTGATATTTGCTGTAAAAATACTAATGGATCTACACTCTCTTTTGAATCATATTGCCAGTCAAATTCTATACCAGTTTTTTCATCACTCATAAATTCATAATAACAGTTCTAAGAGTAAACTGTCTAACTTTATATTGCTTACCTATTCTAATGATTTTACCAATTCCATCAAATGAAAATTCCAACGTGTACTTCTCAAGGTGATAATGCTCTGGATTAAAAAATTTCTCACACATATTACATAAAATATTTTGGATACTTCGTTTTTACCAACAACAATAAAGCCAAAGTATCTGATGCATGAAGCTCACCGCTCAACAATAAATTATTAACTTCGGACAGTGGGACCTTAACTACTTCAATCTGCTCTGTTTCTTCCAGATCTTGTTCTCCAGTTAATTCAACATCTGTCACCAAAAACCCAGTAACTCTAACCGTGCTCTTACTGGGCTCTGTCCACAGTTCAGCTATTTTGACTAATTGAGACTCGTCAATTTCAATACCAGTTTCTTCTTTGAGTTCAATTACTGCGGTCTGCTTGGCAGTATTATTTTTTTCTATTCTCCCAGCAGGGAACTCAAAACACACTTCACCTATGCCATGCTTATACTGCTTCACGAAAATAAGTTCTTTGTCCTTGGTGATAGCCACCATCATTGCCACATTGGCTAGCTCGGTTTTGTAATAATCAACTTTTTTACCAGTTGGTATCTCGACTTCCTCTTTGGTAATAGGAAACCATTTGCTGGGAGATACGTCTTTTCTACTGATAATTTTCCACTTTTTGTGTTGCATAATAATTTTATTATAATCTATCTACTTTCCACCGCCTAATCAGCTCTGTTTCTTCCTATCAGAACAATCATTACATTTTTCATAAATACAATATCTAGCAACATCTTGCAATATATGGCAATATCTGGCAATATTAAGCAAGTATGTCAATTCTTCAATTTCCCCACTCCAGTAACCCAGATAATGTCAAAGAAATTGCAGATCAAATTCTTGCTCTATCTGGAGAATTACTGCAAAAACCAGTTTCGCACACCAAGAAACAATCCATATTTCACCAACAACTACTTAAAAGCTCCCTTTTTTCTGCCAGAATTGAAGGTAATACCTTAACCCTGGCTCAATCCAAAGAAATCGATCTAAAAAATCCAAAGCAGAAAACAGATCTAGAGATAAGTAATGTTCTAAAATGCCTAAATAATCTGCATAAATTACCAGCCAAACTTTCATTAAAATCAATTACCTCAATTCACAAGCAAGTCATGGACAAAATCGATCACGGGGCAGGGCAGTTGAGAAGTGAATCCTCGGCAATTTTTGATGGACTGGGCAATGTAGTTTATCTCACACCAGAGCCAAAAGACATGATGCAGATGCTTGATCTACTTTTACAAAACCACAATAAAAAACTTGAAAGTACTAAACAATTAATTAAGTCTGCAGAGTGCCATTATTACTATGAAAAGATTCATCCTTTCATTGATGGCAATGGTAGGTCGGGCAGAGTTTTGCTTCAACATCAGCTACAAAAATCCAGTCTATTTGCCAGCTACATCTTGCCTGTTGATGAGTATTTTGAAAAAAACCGATCTCAATATTACTTTCATCTAGAAAAGAACACTAGAGATATTGAACCATTTGTGAAGTTTTTCCTAGATGGAGTAGTTTTTTCTTTAAAAAAACTACTCCAAGATATTGATAATATTTCTCACAACTCATCAGACACAGTTGTCTCATTATTACCTAGACGCCATGAACTGGTTGAAATTATTAAAGACCACCCCTATATTTCACTGGATAGTCTCTGTCGCCGTTTCCCAACTATTCCTAGAAGGACTATGGCCTATGACGTCAATTGGTTGGTAAAGAACAACCACATTACTAAACATGGATCAACAAATGGAGTGAGATATAGCAAGCTATCAGAATAATCCCAAAACTTTCACACTTTCCATCTAGGCTATAATAACCCTGTGTTCAAGATACTAAAACGCTACTACCAATATGTTTTTGTCTACAAAGGCTACTTTGCCAGCTTTTTTGTGGTGTTAATCATGGCTTCTGTTGCCAAAAGCATTCACCCCTACTTCTACAAACAGTTTGTGGACAGCATCCCAAATGGTAGTTATGACGCTTTGTTCAACATCTTACTTTTTTATGTGGGAGTGAGGGTGGCTGGTGTGGTTCTTTCTATCACGTCCAACTGGCTGGGGGACAAGGTGTTGCTACCTGTGGCTAGGGATATTCGGGTTAAAGTTTTCAGGCAAATTCAAGATCTGGATTTTGCCTTCCATGTTTCCAAAAGCACCGGCTCTTTGATTAGCTCATTTAAAAGAGGGGATATGTCGGTCTTTTCTCTGTTTCATATCATTAACTTTGGCATCATGGAGATCGCAGTTAACCTGGTAGTTGTCTTGTTCTTCTTCTTCAAGATAGATGTTCGAGCTATGTTTCTGATGCTGGCGATCTTTTTAATCAATCTATTTATCGCCAAATTTCTGATAGATAAAAACATTAAAGCCAGAAGAGAGTTTAACAAAGAAGAGGACAGGGTTAGCGAAATTATCGTGGATAACATGATTAATTTTGAAACTGTCAAGTTGTTTGCCAAAGAATCGTTTGAACTAGATCGGCTGGAAAAACAGTTCGAGTCTTGGGTGGAAAAACTCTGGAACTACGCCACAACTTTCCGCTTCATTGACGGGGCAGTGGGCATGATTGGCAACATAGGTATTTTCTTTGTACTGCTGTTTGGGATACAGAAGTTTTCGGCTGGCCAGATCACGGCGGGAGATCTGGTGATGATGATTACTTTTGTAGCATCTTTCTACTATCGTTTCTTTGAGTTAACATTCAAGATACGTGATCTGGCCAAACACCAAGTGGATATCGAAAAATACTTTGAATCTCTGGATATGGAAACCCAAGTCAAAGATCCAGAAAAACCTGTTGTTCTAAAGGATGTAGCAGGTGAAATTGAGTTTGATCACGTCTCATTTTCATACAAAGAGGGGACCAAGGATGCGGTCAAAGATATTGATCTAACTATCCCGGCCAATCAGTCTCTAGCTTTAGTTGGAGAATCTGGAGTGGGTAAGTCGACTATTGTTAAACTGTTACTTCGTTTTTTTGATCCAGTTTCTGGCAGTATTAAGCTAGATGGAGTAGATATTAGGAAACTAACTAAAAGTGGTCTGCGATCATTTATTGGTGTGGTGCCTCAAGATCCCATTCTTTTTAACAACACCATTGCTTACAACATTTCCTATGGATCTGGCAATGTGACCAAAGAAAAGTTGGACGAAGCCTGCAAGCTAGCCAATCTCTATGACTTCATCTCACAGCTACCCAAAGGGTTTGAAACCAATGTCGGAGAACGAGGCATTAAGTTATCTGGTGGACAGAAACAAAGACTAGCCATTGCTAGGATGGTACTTTCAAACCCCAAGATCATTATTTTTGATGAAGCAACTTCCCAACTAGACAGCGACTCGGAAAAGAAGATCCAAGATGCACTCTGGAAAGTGGCAGCCCAAAGAACTACCATTATCATTGCTCACCGACTATCTACCGTGACTAGAGCAGATAAAATTGTGGTCCTAAAAGACGGTCAAGTTAAAGAAGTAGGCACCCACACAGAGCTGGTCGATCTGGGTGAACTTTACTCCCACTTTTGGCAGTTACAAACCAGAGTAAAATAACATAAGGAGGTTTTATGAATAATTTCTATCGTAAATTTAAAGTTGTTTCTCATTTTCCGTTCTGGTCTTCATATTTAAATTGGGTGTATACCAAAGCATTTACTGATGTCCAACATCTTACCAATGAGTCGATTGACAAACGTGATTCATTCAAATGCCTATTATGTGGTGTTAGTGGTGAAGTCACTGCCAACGCATATCTTAACTTTATTATTAACCGAAATCCAAAAGCCAACATTACTATTATCGACCTTGGTCATGAACAAGTAAAAAATGTAAAAGAACTAGTTGAGACAAAGTATCCAAAGAACAATATAATTGTAAAAGAAGCTAACGCACTTGATTTGGGATTTATCAAAGATCAGTCTATAGATTGGATAGACACTAATGGTTTTTTCAGCTTTTTTAACCATCAACAGCTAGACAATTTATTCGCAGAGTGGAGTAGGATACTCAAACCAAACGGATTCATATCGTTCAGAGAGTTGATTAGTAGCAATTGGTTTACCAAGTTGGAAAATAAAATTAGAGTTTGGTTAACCAAGAAATATATGGGTATCAACCTTCATACACATACTAATAAAGAACTAAAGCAAATTATTGATAACAATCAGTTTGTGTCAACTCAAGATAACACCCCTATCTTCTTCCTCAAACGTTTTTGCTTAATTAAAAGAAGCTAAAATAATTTCTGCCTAGCATTATTAATGTATGATATGTCTATGGCCATTAAAAAAACGCCACGAAAAGTACCTCAAACACCACTCAAGCCAGGGGCAGCTGTTTTCTTTACCTCCTCTTGGGTCTTGCTAGTTATTGGTGTGGTTTTAACCAGCCTGGGCAGTCTCTACTTTGCTACAACTGGTCAGCTCCTCTCTACCAGATCTCTAATTAAGCCTCAAAGCTGGGGTGGTATCGTAGCGGCAGGACAAGAGGCGTTCAAAACTCATGTTTTGCATCAATCTATGGAGACTGTGACAGACACCGGAGACGCCAGAGCTATCATCGTGGCTAACTTTCTGGAGAGATACAACTCACCTCTTAAACCTTACGACTACTTTGGCAAAAAACTGGTAGAGATTGCAGACGAGCAAGAAATGGATTTTCGCCTCCTACCCGCTATCGCTATGCAAGAAAGCAATCTGTGTAAAGTCATTCCCCCAGAAACATATAACTGCTTGGGCCTGGGCATTCACGCCAAAGGCACTTGGGGCTTTAATTCCTATGAAGAAAACTTTGCCATGGCTGCCAAGATCTTAAAAGACAACTATATTGATATTGGTCTGGTCACTCCAGAACAGATCATGACCAAGTACACACCTCACTCCAACGGTAGCTGGGCTTTTTCGGTCAATCGCTGGATGAGAGAGATGAGATATGACGACCCTGCCTCTGGTAGAACAGAGGAGGATGCAGATTTACTCGAGTTTGTGGAATAAAACATTCATTGTCATTCTCCCCCTCCGCCAGCCGGCGGATTATCGGGGGGAATCCAGGATTTACCTTGTTTCCCCTGGATCCCCGATACTCGCTTCGCTCGTTCGAGGATGACAGGAGTGGTGTTACACAAGCGAGGATGACAGAAGGTGGTACTGATATATTCTGATGTCTATTGACAAGCTTATAATATTTTGCTATATTACATCTACCTCAGAAGGTCCTTCCTCACCGGGAACTACGTTCTGAGACCAAAGAAACCTGACTATGAAAATAGCCAGGTTTTTTTGTTATTCTTAGTTAAACTATATACTTGATGGAATAAGCTCATCCACCCTATCAATATAGGGTTTTTCACCCTTTGGAGTAGGATTAGTTGCCTCAACAGCTATGGCAAATCTCATTATAGCTACATCAGAGTGGTTAGTAAATAAACCTCTCAACCCACGCATATCATTGTCAACAAAAATATCACGAATTTTACCTTGCTCTTTTGAATCAAGCTTCTTGAAAAATCTCCTTGACTCATACAGGGGTTCTTTGGAATCTGTTTCACGAAGCCTCATAAACTCTTCAGAAGTAGATCCAACATCTTCACCAATCACTTCTATGCCATTATCAGCATCTTCACTAACCACTTCTGTGCCATTATCAGTATCTTCACCAATTTTAAATACTTTTCTTCCAAATCTCCTTAAACTTTCAATTCCAGGCATACATCTCCTTTATTATCTAACTACTACTGTTAGCATCATGCTAACTCAATAGTAATCATTCCAAGGAAATTAGTCAAGTATCTGTGCGATAAATACTAACAAAATATAATCATTTTACAGATCTGGAACTATTATTAGCTACCACCTGATCAACCCAATCCGCATTTGAAACTCCATCAACTATTCCAAAAGTCTCAAGCAAATCCTCATCTAGTAATTCGATAAAACCATAAACACAATTAGCTCCATACTTTTCTATTAACTCAAAAAGAGCAGATTCACTTCGATCATTGAATACCCAGGCAATTTGTTGTCGTTCTTGACCATTCAGTCTATTGAATTTATGTCTAGCTATATCCACGGTCGAAAGAGTTGTATTGGGTTGTTCCATAAACTATTCCACCACACTACTTCTATTTGATGCATTAGCTGATGCTGATGTGGTCAAATTGTGCCGAGAGAGGGAATCCCCGCGTTCGCTTCGCTGCGGGGTAAACTTCTCTTCCTTCTTCTCTATACAGTTCGATACCATCAGCTTACGCTGATTTTATCGAACTGTGCCGAGAGAGGGAATCGAACCCTCACGTCCTTACGGACACTGGATCCTAAATCCAGCCTGTCTACCAGTTCCAGCACCTCGGCATTTTTGGTGTAAAGGGTATTATAATGCAAGAACAGTGCCAGATGAAATTCAGATTAAATACCACAAGAGATCGCGTTCTATACGGTTAAAAGCCGACTCCGCTGGCCGGATTACTGTTACAGCTCATCCGCTAACTCCCAAGTTCTTAATCAATCGCTTTATTAAACAAAGCCAACCTTGGATAAACAAACATCGCAGTAGAGGTAAAAAGCGGGATTCGGCAGTATCTCAGGGAGAGCTTAAATTATTTGGAGAGACCTACCAAAGGCAGATAGGATCCAGCAACTTGACCAATCATAATCCCGGTATTTACATAGATGATAAAACCCTTGTCTTCATTCCCACCAATCCTCTGCAGTCACCAAAAAAACTCCAGTCAGAATTTGATCGTAAACTCAAAGACTGGCTCAAGCGTACTTGCCATACCTACGTCTCTCGCCGTCTTGTTCACTATTCGGAAGAAATGAAGCTTAAGTACAACAGAGTTTCGCTTAAAAACCTAACTTCTCGCTGGGGAAGTTGTTCAAGCCAAGGCAATTTAAACTTTAACTGGCGACTGGTTCATTTCCCACCAGATGTGATTGACTACGTCATTGTCCACGAACTGGCTCATCTAAAAGAACCTAATCACTCCAAACAGTTCTGGCAGTTGGTAGCCAAACACGATTCAAGTTATAAAAAACACAAGCGTCAACTCCAACAGCTTGCGGTATGATTAGGCAATGGCAGACCAAACTCAAATCACTATCCTTTATGGAGAAAATCAGCCAGCTTCCAGACAACGCTTGGTAGAGTTGCAAGAAGAGTTTAAAGGTGGGGGTTATGAACTCCAACACCTTGAAGCCAAACAGCTCACTCTGGGCAAACTAGAAGAAGTTTTGGGCAGACACTCCTTGTTTGAAAACAAACAGGTTGTAGTCATCGAAGGCCTACACTCACTACCCAGATCAAAGAAAAAGAATGAACTGATCAATCTGGTGGCACAGGAAGCAGAAACTGGTCAAACCCAACTTATCCTCTGGGAAAAACGAGACCTTACAGCTACCATGCTCAAACAGTTTAAAGGAGCAAAAATACAGCAGTTTAAATTAAGTAAGGTGCTTTTTAAGTGGCTGGACAGTTTGGGCGGACCAGCCAG
>Ga0233437_1000812_pt1 | contig 65519 bp, 64 predicted proteins | sample SI_122_August201_FD_182714 | JGI IMG/M metagenome (GOLD analysis project Ga0233437, IMG submission 182714) | Seawater microbial communities from Saanich Inlet, British Columbia, Canada - SI_122_August2016_200_MG | ecosystem: Environmental > Aquatic > Marine > Inlet | place: Canada: British...
AGGGCATCTCTAAAAACTCATTTCTTTCAAAAAATGAAGATAATGAATAATATGCAAGGCATAATTTTTTAGAATAGCCGTAGCTATTTCAAAAAATTATAACGCAGTCAGATTGTTTATTATCTTCGTTCCCGAAGGATTTTCAGAGTTTTCCATATCCTGCTTCAAATTTTATTACATTATCCCGATAGTGTTTCAAAAATTTGAATTGTCTCTGAAAAACTCTGAAAATTTTGATGCGAAGGAGTTTTTAGAGATGCCCTTAAGATTTGCAAAAAATCTGATTATCGCCAGCCTCCAATAGAATAGTCTTCACCGGCAATACCTTCCGTTCCTCCAAAAGTGTAATATTCTTCCTGTATTGTTTCAAGTGCTTTTCCAGGAACAGGGAAATGTAACATTGTTCCAGCTTGCAAAAGATTCTCTTTTCTCATCTCAAAAAACCCGATTCCAATACCGGTATAAGCAAATTCAACCATTCTTTCGTAATGGATAGCAGCTTGAACTGCAGCAGCATCTGCTGCTACATCAGGTAATTGGCCTCTAATAACTCTTGTTCCAGCGTTAACAATGGCAGCAGCCCCTGCCACATCACCCTTATTTAACATAGCTTCTGCTTTATACATATCGTTTTCCGATGCAGAAAATTCAACAACGTTCATCGTCCAAGCCGAAATATAGTCATCTAATCTGGCATAACGATAGCTACTGAAGTGATATGTTCCCCTGTCTGGACGGAAATTCTGACTAGACAAATATTGATAATCAGTTGCTAACCTTGCATCAATTGAAGTTGACTCAGGAACAACTGTTTCATCTGACCAATAATCAGTAGTGTTCGGATCCATCAAATTTATGATCCTCATATCAACTCTACCAAAGCCTGGATAAACCATATAGGTTTTAGGAATAAGGTCGTACCAGGTTACATCATCCATATAAATTTCAAAATCCACTGTAAGGCCTGCATTGGCATAAGTCAATACTCGATCCCAGTCGATACTTGATTTTTGTGCACTGTTACGTACATTTCCCACCAAAAAACGTGCTCCCATACTGTTTAGGAATGGCACCAATGTACTATTTGCACCAAAACCTCCAGGTAACCAAGATTCAGGAATATCGACATTTCCTGATTTTGCCAAAGCAATTGCATCGTCGAGCTTTTGAATTGCAAAAATCATTGCTTCTTTATAATCAACAGGTCCTTCGTCAACAACACTATTTTTGTCAGAAATCCAAACCCTATCGAAAACCAATGAAAGGTATCCAACTGACAAAGCCTGACCTACTTTGCCGATCATTTTCATCAAATCAGGATTCTCAAAGCCAACTCCTTTTTCTACCGCCTCAACTAGTAAGTTAGCTTCAAATAACAGTGAATATAATTTATCAAAATAACGACTTGTTGCAAGGTGTTGACCGTAGGCAGGACTATTATTCCAAGCTATTCTGGGCTCACTCGATAAATCATACGACCCCGAAAATGACCACGAACTGGTTGAAACATCTGCCATGGTCTGTAATGCAGCTGCCGGACCGCTATAGTCATGGACTGTCATGTACCACTTATTTAAAATTGTTGAAGCAACTTCAGTAAGTTTTTCTTTGCTTGAAAACAATGCATAGTCATCCGGATGTTCTAAATTATTAACATTCAGATCAAAAGAAAAGTCTTTACACGAAACAAATAAAAATAGAAAAACAAAAAATAAAAAAAAAGCTTTTAATTGTTTCATTTGAGTCAGTATTTAATTAATTGAACCTCTAACTTATTCGTTCAAAAGTCGATATAAAAATCCAGCTATTTTCTACCCCATTATCATCCCAATAATAGTAGCCGACATTAACGAAGCCAGAGTTCCAGCAACCAAAGCTTTAACTCCTAGTTTTGAAAGAAGAACGCGCCGTTTTGGAGCCAGTGCACCAATTCCACCAATTTGAATTCCGATAGATGAAAAATTAGCAAAACCACATAAAATATAGGTTGCCATAATTATTGATTTGGGTTCGGAAAATGCACCGCTGGCTTTTAATTCAGCTAAACTAATATACCCGATAAATTCGGTGAGGATTAGTTTCTCGCCTAATAATCTGCCAACAGTTACTACATCAGCCGGAGTAACTCCAATCAACCACATTAACGGTGCGAAAGTATAACCCAAAATAAACTGTAAAGAAAGGCCATCGAATTTTCCATTAGTTCCCTCAACAATCATTTCATTCAAATTTGTCCACTGACCAATTTTACCAACTATAAAATTGAACATGGCAATAAATGCAATAAATGCCAGCAACATTGCAGCAACATTTACGGCCAGTTTTACACCTTCGGTTGTTCCATTCGAAATGGCGTCTAAAGTGTTACTTCCAATTTTTTCGCGGGTAACTTCAATCTCTTTGCTAATATCTCCAGTTGGAGGAATCAGCATTTTTGAAAAAATGATAGCAGCCGGTGCTGCCATAATTGATGCTGCCAATAAATGTTTTGCAAACTCCAAACGTAATTGCGGATCGTCGCCGCCAAGCAAAGCAATGTAAGCAGCTAAAACTCCACCGGCAAGCGTTGCCATTCCACCGGCCATAACCAACAGCATTTCCGATTTGCTCATTTTGTCGAGATATGCTTTAATTAACAGCGGCGACTCGGTTTGCCCAAGAAAAATATTACCAGCAACAGAAAGCGCTTCGGCACCCGATATTTTTAATGCCTTTGTAAAAACCCATGCCAATGCGTAAACCACTTTCTGAATTAATCCCCAGTAAAAAAGCAAACTTGTTAATGCCGAAAAGAAAATAATAGTAGGCAAAACCTGAAACATAAAAATAAATCCATAGGTTTCTGAATTCATTAAATCGCCTAAAAGAAATACACTCCCCTCTTTTGTAAAGTCGAGAATTTTAACAAAAATTTGCCCGAGAAATTCGAAAGAAGATCGAACAAACGGCACATACAAAACCCCAATTGCCAAAAACACCTGAATGAGTAACCCAACAATAACCGTTCGCCAGGGAATATCTTTTCGGCTGGAACTCAATAAAAAACCAATAAAAATTAACACTCCCATTCCGAGAAGACCTCTAAATAAAGTTACAATCGAAAAGGGTTTGTCGCGATCAGTTGAAATGAGCAGTACAGAATTATCAGTGTTTTCTTCCTGTTGATTAAATTGTTCTACCTGATTTTGGCTTGAATCATTGGTTTGTGCCATTGATGGCTGAGCAAATAAAATGCCGGTACAAAATACCAGCAGCGTTAAAAAATATTTCATCAGTTTGTGTTATTTTTTTCGTTTATTTAATTCATCGCGAACAATTGAGGCCTTTTCATAATCTTCATTTTGAATCGCTTCATTTAGCATCTCATCAAGTTCCTTTAATGTGTATTGCGAATACGACGACCTTCCACTTGATTCGATTTCATCTTCGACAAAACTTCTTACTGGCGAATTTTTATCGTCGATCTCTAAAACAATACCTGCTTTTCTCAGTATTTCTTCCGACGTGTAAATTGGGCACTTGAAACGTAAAGCCAAGGCAACAGCATCAGAAGTTCGGGAATCAATTCGAATTTCCTTTCCATCCATCTCACAAAGCAATTCGGAGTAAAAAATCCCTTCTTCCAATTTATAAATAGTTACTTCGAGTAAAGCAACATTAAAAGCATGTGCGATATTTTTTATGAGGTCGTGGGTTAACGGACGTGGTGGGGTTAATCCTTCTAATTGGATAGCAATTGCCTGTGCTTCTACTGGTCCAATAATAATCGGGATTCTACGTTCACCATTTTCTTCGGCTAAAACTAGCGCATAAGCGCCTGATTGTGTTTGACTTACCGAGAGCCCTAAAATGTTTAAGCGAACCTTTTGCATGCTAAGTTTGGCCTGTTTTTTCTGTGAAAACAAATATAACAATCATTTTTGTTTATTACCGAAATTATAAATTGAATTATTTCCTTGCTGAATATTGTATTTCACACATTAAAAGATGGTAAGCAATTTTAATTTCAAAAGCTGTTGTAAAACATTATGCCTTCTATTGACTTTTACATTTTAAAATTACTAAATTTGTATAGTACAAAAATAATGAAGTATATAAAAACTAAAGTCTCAAAGCTATGACACGAAAATTAAAACCCGATAGGGGAATACAAGGACTAGTTCCTGCAATTGCTTCGCTCTTAATTTTCTTTTTTACCGCTATTGTATTTGGATTAAAAATATCATTTAATGTATTAGGTGGTATAATGATTTTTTACTCGTTCATTTTTGGATTTTGGTCGTTTATAAAATCCAACAATTACTATTTTCTGGTAAGTGCATTTTACCTGCTTGCTTTTGGTACCATTTTAATATTGCTCGATTTGCCCAATGATTTTAGCGGCCCAAAGCCAAAATTTTCTGATGAATTTAAAATTGGACTATTGTTTTTTTACTTTTTTATGTTTTGGTTAATGTACATCGGTTATCAGAAAAAACTAAAATACCGGGGAAGGGAAGTAATGGAACTCGCCGCATGGGATGTTGAAGAGGCGCCGGACACATATACTGAACGGCCACGACCGGCTGGCGTTGTTGATTACTCTAAATACGATATAATAGATTTTGGAAATCAATTGAAAAAAACGTTGGTTTGTATGCCGTTTCAGGAAGAAAACAGGCTTCTGCTTGTTCCCATAAAAATGGGTGATGAATTTGAATTACTCTATAAACCAAGCTATAACTACCTTGAGAAGACATGGATTTCATTCGATTTCGAGGGAAATGTTTCAGTACATATTTCGCGTAAAGATTATTTAGATTATAAAGACGACTTGTCTTTCGACCATTTGTGCGAATCACTTGGACAGTTGATGATAACCTTTGCCGATTTTTATATGCGAGGCGATAAAGTGAGAATAATAGACAGGTTAAACTCGGTGAAGATTGGTTTATTTTCATAAATAATAATAAAGATTAGATGTCATGAGAAAATTAAAACCAGACAGAGGAATTCAAGGATTAATCCCTGCCATAGTATCCCTGCTCATATTTTTCCTCATACTAATAATTGGCGGAGCCACACCAGCCTTCCACGTGCTTGGAGTAATAATGATATTTTATGCGCTTGCATTTGGATTCTGGTCGTTTTATAAAACCAATAACTATTATTATCTGATTACAGTATTTTACATGCTTACCTGTGGTGCTTTTCTTCTCTTATTGAATTTCCCGGAAGATATAGGAAGCCTAAAGTCAAAATCTAATCCCGAGCTCAAAATTGCCTTGCTGTTCTTCTATTTTTTTGCATTTTGGATGGCTTATGTTGGCTATCGTAAAAAGCTTAAATACCGAGGCCGTGAGGTAATGGAACTGGCAGCCTGGGATGTTGAAGTAGGGACTGAGACGTATACCGAGCGTCCCCGGCCTGCCGGTATAATTGAACACTCTAAATACGACATTATTGATTTTGGGAACCATCTAAAAAAGAACCTTGTATGTATGTCATTTCAGGAAGAAAACAGGATCTTACTTGTCCCAATAAAAATGGGCAACGAATTTGAATTCCTTTACAAACCTGATTACAATTACTTAAGTAAAACCTGGATTTCGATAGATTTCGACGGGCAGGTTTCTGTGCATATTTCGAGGAAAGATTATTTGGATTATACTGATGATTTGGCATTCGACCACCTTTGTGAATCTTTGGGACAATTGATGATTACATTTGCCGACTTTTATATGAGAGGCGATAAAGTTAGAATTATGGACAGATTGAATTCGGTTAAAATGGGTTTATTCTCTTAATTATGAAATTTGAAGAAGCAGCCAAATTTGGCACATATATTTCAAAAAGTTTTGCAAAAGATGTTTTCAGGCTTTTGAATAACTACCGCGATATTTCAGCGTCGGAAGCGGCATCGAGGCTTGGGATGCACATTCAAACCGTTCAGGATTTTTTGGAGGCAATGGCTGATTTAGGAATTCTGGATAAGAAAGAGGCCATTGAACGTAAACGACCGTATTACAGATTTACGCTGAAAACTCAGAAAATTGTTTTTGAATTGGATTTAATTGAAGAGTTGAGAAATACTAAAGGGAACTCGATTGAGGATTCAAAAATAAGGGAGAAGAAAAATGCCGGCGTTCGTTTTTCACTTGCCAGAAACGGACAATATTTTAGCAACGTTGCAATTTGGGTTGGAAAAGGACGTGCACGCTCCGAGAAAAAAATCAGCCTTACAACTGCCCAGGGGAAGTTCCTCTATAATTTGCCATTTCCTGATGGCGAACATTTAAGCCTTGAAGAAATCCGCGTAAAGTCGGGAGTCGAACTTGACGATATGCCTGAAATAAAAGATTTGGTGGAAGAACTCATTCAGTACAAAGTTATTGAAGCGAAGTCTTTGTAAAAAGTAAGATATACTCGAACTAAATTTTTATTGAAAAAAGTACCTCTCATTTGTAACAATCCTGATTTTTTCTTCTCAAAATAAATAAGTGAAGCAAATATTAATGGAAAAGGGTGAAAATATATTTACGAACCTTATTGAAGCAAATAAAGATAAAATCTACAGAATTTGCTGCTATTATGTAGCTGATGAAGAAGATAGAAAAGATTTATACCAGGAGACTTTATTGAATATTTGGAAAGGATATAAATCATTCAGAGGAGAGGCCGCATTTTCAACCTGGGTATTTCGGATTACTGTAAACACCGCCCTTTTATTTTTAAACAAAAAGCGGAGTATTCAACAAAAAGCAGCACTTTTTATAGAATCTGTTGAAAATGAGGAAAATGAAACATATCGAAATCATGAGGAAATTAACTTGCTTCACAAAGGTATAAACCAGTTGCCATTGCTCGATATGATTATTATTTCGCTTGTACTTGAAGAAGTAAGTTCAAAGGAAATTGCACTAATTACAGGATTAACAGAACCAAATGTCAGGGTTAGGGTTCACAGGGCAAAAGCCAAATTAAAAGAATTATTGAAAGGAGGTGAATAATGAATTTTGAAGAATTATTAAATAAATCGAAAAATGTGATAGCTCCTGATTTGGAAATAAAAAATGCAGGAGATGCATCGCAAAGTTCAAAAGATAAGAAATCAATTATTGAACAATTAAAATGGGTAGATTCTAAAACCCGAGTAGGAATTCGATTAATTCAGATTATATATTCTTTTCTAATTCTTATTCTACTTTGTTTGCTACTTTTTTTAGCCAATTTTGAAATAAAACTTGGAATTGGCTTTATCTCAGTTGCTTTTCTGTTAGTGATTTTTGTACAACAACTCAGGTATCTGAAATACAATTATTTGTATGTAAGTAGTCCAATTACCGTGTTTTTAAACGATGCAAAAAAAAGAATGCGGGTTTTTACTCCAAGAACGTGGCTCGTAATTCCAATATGGATATTTATCGATATTGGAATTTGTTTTATTATCAACGAAATTTTCCCTTTCCCACGTTATATATTTCTCACCTTAATGCTCTTACAGGTAGTTTTACTACTTGCAGTAGTTTTAGATTTCTATTCAGCTTATCTGGTTTGGAAAAAAGAACATAAACCAGTAATTCTCGAAATTAATAGAATGCTGGAAGAGATTGAAAACTAAATACTTTAGGTTTTTATCGTTTAAATTTTTATCAGGAGATGTAGTTTTTTCTCAAACTCTGCGACCAACGTTTCAGAAACAAAACAAATGATTCCGCAAAAGCAAAATAAAAAGGAGTTTAGCGAACTGATTCAAAAGAATCAGGCAATCATTCATAAAATCACGCGTGTTTATGAAAATGGTTGGGCAAACCGCGAAGATCTTTTTCAGGAAATTTGTTTGCAGCTTTGGAAATCGTACTCCAATTTCAGAGAGGAGGCACAATTCAGTACCTGGATGTACCGGGTAGCCTTGAATACCGCAATCAGCAATGTAAGGAAAAAGAAAAATGGTTTTTCATTTGAATTGCTACGAGCAACCGACAGGATTTCTGAAGAGAGCTCGGATGAAAAAGACAGAGTTAATCTTTTATACCGAGCCATTTCAAGACTTAACAGAATAGACAAGGCTATTATTTTGCTTTGGCTGGAAGAAAAGAACTACGAGGAAATCGCAGCAATTATGGGAACATCGAAAACAAATGTTAGCGTAAAATTGGTGCGGATTAAAAGAAAACTGGAAGAGTTGGTTAGTGAAACAGTAAAGCAAGAGTCATGAACGATAACGATAAAAATTTAAAAGACATGTGGAAAAGTGCAGAATACTATATGGGTGCTACAGAATATGATAGCACATCTATCGAACGTTTTTTATCAAGTCGTTCGAAATCTATTGCAGGGAAATTTATAAAAATGATGAAAATGGATATTGGAACTAAACTGGTAATTGTTCTTATACTGGTTGCCGATATTTTTTTCTATTTGCAGGTTCAAAATTTGATTTCGTTTATATGTGTTGGAGCATTGGTTTTAATCATTCCTTTGATAATTTTTGAATTTAATATATTAAAACAATTCGAAGATATTTCTGAAAGAGCAAGCAATACAAATGATAAATTTTCAGGAATGATGACCTTTTTAAGAAGACGTTCTTTTGTTACACTATTGTCAACCGCATCTACCTATTTATTTGGATATAATGCTGCATTGCTTTTATATTTTTATGCTGCATACGGGGAACTGAGGAGGATGGGGAGTTTGGATATTTTCGTTTTTCCAACCATATGTCTGTTAGGTATTGTTATAATAGTTGCGCAAAACAGTACTACAATAAAACATCAATTAAAACATATCGAGCTTTGTCTTTCCGATTTGAATGAGGAAATTCTACCTATGATATCCAGAAATATTGAAGCCAAACAAAAAGCAGATCACAGGACAAATATTCTTGTGGCTTTTGTTGTTCTTTTGGCTTTTCTATTTTTTGTAGTGGTTTTAAATGAATTAGGATTTTAACGTGAGAAACAATGAATTAAAAAAACAAAAGGAACTCTAAAAAGGGTTTCCTTTTATCTGAAGAAAACTTCTTGTAATTAATTAAAAATCAAAGTCATGAAAACAATTGTTAAACTTTTATGTGCGCTAGCTATGTCCGTTTTTTTGTGGACAACAGCAGCCGGGCAGTCGTTCGAAGACCTGCCAAAAACGTGGATCCACGCAGTAGAAATCGGCGGTGTACTCTGCGGTTTCGTCGAATCGGAAATGACAATAATCGAAAGAGATGGCAAAGAGTTACTGAGCCTGAATGAAGAAGCATTGGTAAAACAATCTGCCCTCGGAGGAAAAGTTGATCTGATAATAATAAATAGTGCTTTAATTGAGTCAACTACACAACTGCCGGTTTTTGTTGAACAACGATTTAAAACTACTGCCGAAGTGTATTCATCAGCCAAATTCAGTAATGGAATTGCTTATTTTACATCTGTGGAAGGTGGAGAAGTAAAACAGATTCAACTTCCTGATGATGTAGTTTTGGAAAACACCTTTTCTTATCCTCATTTAATGAAAGACTTTATTTTGGGAAATGAAAAAGAGAAAAAGTACCTTGTTTTTGATAACCAGAAAGGTGAAATTATAACTAAAAGTTATACACGTGTAGGAGAAGAAAAACTTGAATTGGCGGGAGCAAATTTTAACACAATTGTTTTAGAGGAATTAAATCAAAATTCAGGGGTAAATACAAAAATGTGGCTGAATAAAGAAAATAGTTTCCTTTTAAAAATCAATATTTCGAACCGGGTAATTTATCTGGCCGATAAATCTGTTAAAAAAAGAATTCAGGTCGTAAATCTCGATAATATACTTTTTGCCCGTGTAAATAAAATTATCTCCAATGTCCACGATATTTCTTATATGAAAGTTGAAGCAACAATTTCATCGGGAGGCGAATGGATAACTACAGAAAGCCTCAATTTCCCGGGACAAAAATTTGAAGGCACAGTTACCAATAATTTAATTGAAGGTGTTTTTGAAATTGAAAAACAAGATTTTAAAGGTGATAATGCGCCGCCCTTTCCTCAGAAGATTGAAGGTGAAGAATTGAAAAAATACCTTGAACCGGAAAGACTGATTGAATCAGACAATCCAGTTTTAATTAAAGAAGCACAACAAATTACTACAGATTCAAAAGATTCATGGGAGGCAGCAGTAAGTTTAAGCAAATGGGTTGGAGAAAATATAAGAGGGACACTTCCCGGTGGAACATCAGCAATAAATACGTACAACACCAGAGAAGGAGAATGTGGTTCGCATTCGCGTTTGCTGACAGCTTTTTGCAGGGCGGTTGGTATTCCTGCACGACTTTCGATTGGATGCATGTACATTTCGTATATGGGAGGATGTTTTTATCAACACGCCTGGACTGAAGTTTATATGGGTGAGGCAGGTTGGATTGCAGTAGATGCTACCGCCCACGAATTTAGTTTTGTCGATGCCGGGCATATTCGTCTTGGCGAGGAAACTTCGTTCAATCCGAAAGAGATGAAAATTATTGAATACAAAATGGGAAACGGAGAAATGGCTAAAGAAGTTCCGGAAGAACTGGAAAAGTATATTGGAAAGTACAAGTACGAACAGCGAAATAAGATTTTCGAAATTCTTTTTCAGGATGGAAATCTGGCCGTTGATATTCCGGGGTCGCAGGTTTTGGCACTCAATCCTCCCGATGAAAAGGGAATTCTTTACCCAAAACTAACTCGTCAGCTTAATTTTTCGTTCGAGAATGATATTTATGGGAATATTTCTCAAATGAAATTGCAACAGTTAATTCCTCTTGGCAAAAAATTTGAACAAGACAGCATCGGTTCTGAAGTGCCTGAAGAATTCAAACTACTTGTGGGAAATTACTGGCTGGCTCCTGCACAAGCTGATTTTAAAGTGTTTTATGAAGACGGGGTTTTAAAAATGTATGATCCATTGGCAAAAATGGTAATCAAATTTCCGGAGCAGAATGAGGGCGGATTATGGATAGACGAATTCAATATATTTAAAATTGAATTTGTAAAAAACGAAGCTGAAGAAGTAACAAGAATGCTGATTTATAGCAATACATATTTAATAAAGCTAAAAGACCATAAAGAATCGAGCCATGAAATACAAAGTACATCACTTAAAAATTAGAATGAGTGAAGACCAGTTGAAACTAGAACAATTTCTGAATAGTTTACAAGGCGAAGTAGTATCAATTGTACCAAATATTGCCAATACAACATTGTTGCAAATTTACGGAGGTTCACGTAAAATCGACTTTTTATTAATTGTCGAAAAAGTCTCTTAAGATTCGGCAAAATAAAATCTTGATTATTTGCTAATGTTCTAAAAATAACTACTTTTGCAGTCCGAAAAATAATCCGTTCAGGCAAAAAAAGAGGAAAGAAACATTATTTCCCGCCTGCCGGTGTAAACATTAAAATTGAAATTATGTACGCGATTGTTGAAATTGCAGGACAGCAATTCAAAGTTGAAAAAGACAAAAAGCTTTTCGTACAACTGTTGGAAGCCAAAGAAGGTGACACGGTTGATTTCGAGAAAGTTCTACTTGTTGACAATGATGGCAAAGTTGCCGTTGGAACCCCAACCGTAAAAGGTGCAAAAGTAACAGCCAAAGTGCTGGAACATGTAAAAGGTGATAAAGTGATGGTCTTCAAAAAGAAAAGAAGAAAAGGTTATAAAACCTTAAACGGTCACCGTCAGCAGTTCACTCAAATTCAAGTTGAAACTATTGTTGGATAATTAAAAAAATTTACCATGGCTCATAAGAAAGGTGCAGGAAGTTCGAATAACGGACGCGAATCGGAAAGTAAACGACTAGGCGTAAAAATTTACGGTGGTCAGTTTGCAAAAGCTGGTAATATTTTAATTCGCCAGCGAGGAACAAAACATTACCCGGGAGAAAATGTAGGAATGGGAAAAGATCATACACTTTTTGCATTAATTGAAGGGACTGTTGTATTCAAAAAGAAAAGAAAAAATCGTTCATATGTATCGGTTGAACCAATTGTTGATGTTGAAGTAGCAGTTGCTGAAGCTCCTGAAGTAGAAGTTGCTGTTGTTGAAGAAAAAACAGTTGTTGCTGAAGTTCCCGAAGTAGTGGAAAAAGTAGTTGAAGAGGTTAAGGAAGAAGCTCCAAAGGCTAAAACTAAAAAAGCTCCGGCAAAAAAGGCAGTTGTTAAAGCCGACGATTTGAAAAAATTAGAAGGGGTTGGCCCAAAATTGGCTGAAATACTTAATGCCGCTGGAATTACAACTTATGCTGAATTAGCCGGTACTTCAATCGAAAAATTTAAAGAAATTTTAGCTGAAGCGGGAAGCCGTTATGCTTCAAAAGATCCGGCTCCGTGGATTGAGCAGGCAAAAACTTTAGCCTAAAAAGCTTAGATTGAATTCAGGATAAATTTCCTGTAAAAAATATTGGAAAATCTCCTGTTGGAAACGACAGGAGATTTTTTATTTGTAGATTTGCGCATCTAAATAAAATCAGAAGAAAATGCTTAATCTGAAATTCATTCAAGACAACCCGGAATTGGTAATCGAGAAGTTAAAACGTAAAAATTTCGATGCCTCGGAAATTGTTGGAAACATAAGCGATTTATATCGTCAAAAAAATAAACTACAAGGTGTTGCCGATCAGGCAAAAGCCGAGATGAATTCAATTTCGAAAGAAATTGGTTTGCTTTTTCGCGAAGGCAAAAAAGATAAAGCAAATGCTGCCAAAGAAAGAACTTCGGAATTAAAAGAAAATATTAAACAATTTGATGTTGATTTCGCTGAAATTGAGAAAAATGTGAATGAACTTTTAGTGCAACTGCCAAATCTTCCTCACGACTCTGTCCCTTTTGGAAAAGGAGAAAAAGACAATGAGATTTTAAAGACTGTTGGTGAAATTCCAAAATTACTCGAAAATGCACTTCCGCATTGGGAACTGGCACAAAAATATAATCTTATCGATTTTGAATTGGGTGTAAAACTAACGGGTGCCGGATTTCCTGTTTATCGTGGAAAAGGTGCACAATTGCAACGTGCTTTAATTAATTTCTTTTTGGCTGAAGCATCAAAAGCTGGTTACGAAGAGGTTCAGCCTCCACTTTTGGTAAACGAAGCATCGGGTTTTGGAACTGGTCAATTGCCGGATAAAGAGGGGCAAATGTATCATGTAACCGAAGATAATTTGTACTTGATTCCAACTGCCGAAGTGCCGGTAACCAATATTTACCGCGATGTAATTTTAGATGCTAAAAACCTCCCTTATAAAAATACAGCTTACAGTGCTTGTTTTCGTCGCGAGGCTGGTTCATACGGGAAAGACGTGCGTGGATTAAATCGTTTGCACCAATTCGATAAAGTGGAAATTGTACAAATTGCTCATCCCAAAAAGTCGTACGAAATTTTGGACGAAATGGTGAAACATGTTACAGGATTGGTTGAAAAACTGGAACTGCCTTACCGTATTTTACGTTTGTGTGGTGGCGATATAAGTTTTACAGCTGCACTTACTTTCGATTTTGAAGTTTATTCGGCAGCTCAGAAAAAGTGGCTCGAAGTTAGCTCGGTTTCCAATTTCGAAGCATTTCAGGCCAACCGCTTAAAATTACGTTTCCGTGAAGAAGGCGTTAAAAAGCCGATTTTGGCACACACATTAAACGGAAGTGCATTGGCATTGCCACGAATTGTTGCTGCTCTTTTAGAAAATAATCAAACTGCAGAGGGAATTAAAATACCTAAGGTATTAATTCCTTACACTGGATTTGAAATTATTAACCAATAACCGTAACAGTTAATACATTTTATATAGTTTTTTGTAGAACGACGGTTATTTTTTCTCTTAAAATTTCCAGCGTATTTGTTATTTGTTTTGCATTAGCCAAATTATAAAATTATGGTTCAGAGTGTTGAGAAAAGGCTGATTTTATCGCTACAAAGTCTGATAGAAAAGGTTGTTTATTTTTATACTGCTGAAAATACATCACCCGATTTAGCGGTTCACGAAATACGCAAATCGTTTAAACGAATGCGCGCTTTATTAAAATTTTATGCTGATTTACCAAATAGTTTCTCAATCGAATGTACTCTTCAAATAAATAAGTATGCTAAAAACCTGGCACTGCTGCGCGAATCGTACGTTAACATCCAATTGTTTGATGAAATAATAAGTAAGCATATAATTATTTCTGAAAATAAAATCGGGCAGGTAAAAGAAAAGTTATTAGCCAAAAATAAAATTCTTATTGAGGAACAATTTATTAAAAAAATAGATTTAAAATCCTTTCAAAATTTCATCAATAAATTTCAAGAGAATATAAAGAATGTCGATTTTAAAAAGCCTTCGAAAAAGGAGATATTTAATCAATTATGTATTTCTTTTTTTAAAAACTACACCATTTTCCAAAATTACAAAACATGCTCAGATGGGGAATATTTGCATAAATTTCGCAAAAAATTAAAAAGGTTGTACTACCAATTTGAATTTATAAAATTTCAAAATCCAAAATATTTTGAGCTAAAAACAGAACAACTGCATAAAATTACTGAACAACTGGGCAACGATCACGATTTGTATATTTTTTTGAAGGAAATAGAAAATGAAGAATATAATTTCAACAATTCAGAAATTCTATTAATTGAAAAACAAATTCAGCATTTACGCGAATTAAAACTTCTAAAAATAACTACACGATTAAAACAATTTTTCAGTGATACTCCCGATGTTTTTAACCTGAAGATGGAAAAGATATTTAAAATCTCCTGAGCTTTAAAAATTTAAACCTTACTTTTTATTTTCTAACTAAATAATTTCCAAACCCTGCAATCGCCAAAGCAACCATTAAAAATAGATCCATTCTGAATGGGCCAACCATTCCGGGCAAAACTCCGGCTTGCGAAAGTACAAACGCTGCCAATCCAAGCCCCGAAACAATAACCATAAACCATCCCATTGGTTTTTTTGATAGGATTCCGAGAATTACCAATGGTCCCATCATTGCGGTTCCGGCAAAACTTATTCTTGCCAAAAGCACAAGCTGGTCAGAACTAAACAATGAAAAAAGTAAAGCTGCAACCGCAAAACTAATTATTGCAATACGTATTGGAAGTAACGAATCGCTTCCTTTGTGGCCAAGCAAACCACGCAATTCATTTCCCATGGCAAAAAGTTGCGAGTCGGATGTTGACATGGCCGCGGCAAATAGTCCGATAATTGCTGCTGCCGCAATAAATGCCGGCTGGTCGCGTAAAAGAACCTGTCCTAAAAATTCAGGTACAGATGCATCGGGATACCGAATTGCGCCGTACATACCAATTATTATTGTTGGGAATATTACAAGCATCGCAAAAGTGCCAACTGCAACTGCCATTCGGCGCATTGCTTTAAAATCTTTCATAATTACCAACCTTGTTGAAAGTTGTGGCTGTGTTACCGGAATCATTAAAATAGCCAAAAACGAAGCAATTAAAAATTGCGCATTTAAAAGTCCTTTTGGTCCGGGAGTTGATAAAAGTGCTGCATTTGCAACTTCAACCTGAGTAAACATTTCTGCCCAGCCACCGAGATAATTCAAACAAGTAACTGCAATTACCCAAACCACAATCAGCAACATTGTTCCCTGCATAAAGTCGGCGTAAATAATAGCTTTTAGTCCCCCAAATTCGGAATACAAAAGCATAATCACAACAATAAATAAAGACCAACCCCAAGCCGGAAGTGCTGCTGGAAAAGCCTGTTCAAGAAAAATGGCAACTCCCCGAATTTGGATTGCAACATAAGGTACCAGAAAAATAAAAACAGCTAAGAAATAGATGTAACCTGCCCATTTGTTTTTGTAACAACTTTGCAGCAATCCCGACATTCCTTTAAAACCTTTTTGTGCTACTTGCTTTCTTAAATGAAATCCAAACCACACAATTAGAAAAACCATTCCGGCATCTGAAAAGGCGAGAAAAATCCAGGCCCCGATTCCGTGTGTTCTCGAGAAATCGGGCATTCCCATTAAAGTAAATGTACTAAAAAGTGTGGCGGCAAAAGTCATAAAACCCAAAATGAGCCCGATGTTTGAACCGGCCATCATAAAATCTTCGTTTGACTTATTTCTTTGTCGCGAACGCCACGAAAGGTAAAACAGAATTGCAATATAAATTGTTCCTACTATTAAAAGCCACTTTAACATGTTGTTTGTTTTTTAGGTTTAGACTTTCGACAATTTGAGTTTCCGGGTTATTTTTTACTGCCGAGAACTCAAAAAATTCACAAAGCTTCAATTAGGTTTTTATTCTTCGTCTTTTAAATAAATTCTGCCACCGATATAAGTGAGTACCACTAAAATAATTGTAATAAGCATACTCATCCAAAGTGTATATGGCATGGAAAAAAGTTTCGGTTCAATTTTTCCTGCGGGCATTACAATTGGTGTAAATGTTAGCAGAATTAATAATACCGCTGCAATCACAGTAATTCGCCAATAAATTTTTTGTTTCATATTTATTTGATTTTAAACCACTTTAAATGTATTACTTCAAACACTAAACTTTGAACTTTAAACTCTGAACTCTGAACTCAAAGCCTTTGCACCGTCATTCCGCCATCAACTAAAACAACTTGTCCGGTTGAATATGGCATCATTCCGGTTGCCATTGCCGCTGCAACTTTACCAACATCTTCAGGTAATCCCCAACGTTTTTGGATATTCAATCCTTCTTCGAACAATTTATCGTATTTTTCAACTACTCCCGCAGTCATATCTGTTCTAATTATTCCGGGTTGAATTTCATAAACAGGAATATCGAATTCGCCCAAACGTGCTGCCCAAAGTTTTGTTGCCATTGCAATCCCGGCTTTTGAAATACAATATTCGCCGCGATTAACAGAAGCTACAGTTGCCGAAACCGAAGATACATTTATTATACAACATTCAAATTCGGCATTCTCATTTTTTATTTCAACCATGTGATTTGCAAAAAGTTGCGTTAAAAAATAAGGCCCTTTTAAGTTGATATCTAAAACGTAATCATAACTTTCTTCCGATGCTTCCAAAATATCTTTTCGTTCTTTGGGTGCAATTCCGGCATTGTTTATCAAAACATTTAGTTTACCAAATTCAGAAATAACTGTTTGAAATATTTTTGCCCGATCTTCTTTTTTTGAGATATCGCCCTGAACATAAACTACTTGTGCGCCAAACATTTTTAATCCATCCAAAACAGGTTGAACCGATTCTTGTTTTCGAATCCCATTAATTGCCAAATTGAATCCGGCTTTTGCTAACTCAATAGCAATCCCAAATCCTATTCCGCGCGAGCCTCCTGTTATAAGCGCTGTTTTTTTCATTTCTTAGTTTTTGTTTTTCTGAAAACTGTGACTAAAAACTGGTCACCGGATTTCCGGTATTTTCACCCAAGCTTTTTTCACCCAGCTTTTCATTCCTAATTCTGCCAGTTGCACTCCTTTTGCACCTTCCAGTAAATTCCACGGGAAAGGATCATTTATTACAACATGTTTTAGGAATAACTCCCATTGTGCTTTAAATGCATTATCAAAATTCTCTTGTTCAGGAACTTTGTTCCATCCTTCGAAAAAATTAATTGGCTGTGCAATATCCGGATTCCAAATTGGTTTTGGTGTATTTCCGTAATGTTGAGTCCAGCAATCGCGAAGCCCGGCAACAGCAGAACCTTTTGTTCCGTCAACGTGTAAAGTAAGTAAATCGTCGCGGCGAACACGTGTTACCCACGATGAATTAAAATGTGCAATAACATCGTTTTCCAATTCGAAAGTTGAATAAACCGAATCCTCAGCAGTACATTTATATGCATTTCCCTGTTCATCAATTCGCTCGGGAATATAAGTCGCGCCCATACAAAAAACGCCTTTTACTTCACCAAACAGATTGTCTAAAACATAGCGCCAGTGCGAAAGCATATCAACAATTATTCCTCCGTCATCCTCTTTTCTGTAATTCCAACTCGGACGTTGCGAAGGAACAGTGTGCCCTTCAAAAACCCAGTATCCAAATTCACCGCGAACCGAAAGAATTTTTCCAAAGAAGTCATTTTCCATTAATCGTTTCAGTTTTAATAAACCAGGCAACCATAATTTATCCTGAACAACACCGTGTTTTACACCGGCGTCTTCACAAACTTTGTAAATTTCTAAAGCAGTTTTAGTGTCAGTGGCAACCGGTTTTTCACAATAAACATGTTTGCCGGCCAGGGCTGCTTGTTTTACTGCGTCGGCACGACGACCGGTAGTTTGAGCATCAAAATATATTTGGTAATTCGGATCGTTTATCACCGAATCCAAATCGGTTGTCCATTTCACAACTCCCGACAATTCAGCAATTTTTTTCAACTTAATTTCGTTACGTCCAACTAAAATCGGGTCGGGCATTATAAATTCTGAAGGACTGATTTGAACCCCGCCCTGTTTAATAATTTCTACAATCGACCGCATTAAATGTTGGTTCGTTCCCATACGGCCGGTTACGCCGTTCATTATTATTCCTACTTTGTGAATCATATTTTTAAAAAAGTTTCAAGTTTCAAGTTCCGAGTTTCAAGTTTTTTTACGTCATTCCGAACTTGTTTCGGAATCTGTCTTTTGAAAGATGCTGAAAATAAATTCAGCATAACGAATCAGTTAATATTTATTTAAATCCCACTTGAGGAGCGTTGTAATATCCCATTGTTGCATCGGCGACGGCCATGCGATATAAATGATTTTGCATGCGGCAAATTTCTTTTTTATCTGATAATATGTTTGTTGAATAAATTCGTACTTCACCCGGAAGGCTAGTAATAATTTCTTCGCGCCAGTCGCCAATGATATCGGCAACAATTAAAACTTTGCCTTCAATTTCAAGTTTTGTTTCTCCGTTGTAATCAAACACTTTATTTTCGAAACAAATTTCTTTCAGGTTGTCGGCGTCCCACCAAACTGCACGCGGCGCCAGTCCCCAAAGATTCTGATCAGATAATCGTTTCCCATCGGCTGAATATAAAAAGAATTTATCGCCACCTTTTGCTTCGCCGGCGTAGCATTCAATTCCGGGATATTCATCGGTAATATCTCCAATCATTGCCTGACTATGAACGTGGTGTGTTCGACCTTCGTAACCCCAAATAATTTCACCTGTTTTGGCATCAACCACACAAACACCGTTTTTTGGTGAACGCGATTCTACTCCAAAGAAAATTTCGTATCCCGGACGATCGGGAAGAATGTCGGCAATGTAACCGGCATCGTTGTGTCCAAGTCCGGTGTGCCACATTGGTTTGCCGTCATCGTCGAGTGCCGAAGTTCCAAAAACCAGCTCGTCTTTTCCATCAAAATCGATGTCACCGGTCATTATTGCATGAGCACCCTGACCTTTGTATTTTTTGTCGTCGCCCAAACTTATCCATTTCCAAATGGGTTTGAGGTTTTTGTCTAGTGCCTCAGTTTTTATTACTGTGTAAGTTCCGCGTTGCATCACGAGCGACGGGTTAATTCCGTCCAAATAAGCAACCGTTAAAAAATTGCGACTCCAGTAATTGTATTGTTCAAAACCTTCTTTCGAAATCCAGTTTTGTTTTTTGATGAGATTTCCATTTTCTCCATTTAATTTCACCAAATATTCCGGCCCTTTTAAAACGTGACCATCAATTTCGCGGGGGTCGCCTTCTCCGGCTTTTGCATAAACTTCAGCTTTTCCATCCTGGTCGATATCAAAAATCATGTATGGCGAATACCAGGTTCCGGTTTCGATTGCCCAACCCATGTCGTACTGCCACAAGTGTTTTCCTTTTGAAGAATAAGCATCGAGTTTATAGGTTTCCGGGCTGCGCTTCCAATAACCCGGGCGATAATACGGATCAACATTAAAATCGGGACTTTGCATTACAAAATCGTATGCACCATCGCCATCCAAATCTCCAAATCCAATCCGTTTTAGCGTAACGTTATCTTTTAATTTAATTGAATAAAAAGGGACACTTTCTGTCAATGTAAAAACATAACCTTCTCCTGGTTGATCAACTTCTTCTCCGTTATTTATTGTTTTTACCTTGTAATTGTAACCGTGCCCGGGTTTTATGGTCAAGTCGAAGAAATTGGTTGAATTGGAAACCGGTTTTTTATTCACTTTTATAAAATCCTCGAACCCTATATCCTGACGATAAACATTAAATGCAACGTTTTTTGGATCATCTTTAAACAATCTCCAACCCACATAAACTGTGTCGCTACTTACAGCAAGTGCCACAATTCCCCGATCGATTTTTTCCTGAACTTGGGCTTTCAAAAAGAAAGGGAATAAAATAACGATCGATAGAAATACAATCTGTTTCATATCAGGTACAGTTTAGGTATGCATTTTTAATTTTTTCAAGATACTCAATTTGATTCATTGCCCAATATTTGTCTGAAAAAATTTCTACTTCGTTGTAACCTTTGAATCCTGCCTTTTCAACCCAACTACGAATTTGAGGCACATTGATACAACCATCGCCCATTAATCCACGGTCGTTTAGAAAATCTGTGGTTGGCACATTCCAGTCGCAAACATGGAAAGCAAATAAATTGTCATTTTTTCCACAACGCATAATTTCTTGCTGAAGATTATCATCCCACCACAAATGATAAACATCAACAGCAACTCCAACAAAATCTGAATTAATTTCCTCTGCCAAATCATTTGCTTGTGCCATTGTATTTATTGCTGAGCGATCGCCAGCATACATCGGGTGTAATGGTTCGATTGCCAATTTTACTCCGGCTGCTTTTGCTTCTGGAAGTATTTTTATGATTCCCTCTTTAATCTGCTCTCGCGACTTTTCCAACGATTGTTTTCCATCAGCACCACAAACCAAAACTATTACCGGAGCACCAACTGCTGCTGCCTGTTCAATTGCTAAAAGATTATCATCGATGGCCTTATTTCTTATTGATTTCTCAATTGAAGGGAAAAACCCTCCGCGTGCAATTGACACAACTTCCATGTTGTGGTCGTCAAAAAGTTTTTTTGCATCAATTAAGTTTTGATTTTCCAACACATTTCGCCAAATGGTTATTCCCTGAATTCCGGCAGCATTGTAGTTTTCCACACATTCCCTTAAATCCCAGGGTTTTGTTGTTAATGTGTGAACGCAGAGTTTAGAAAGATCAGTTAGTTTAGTTGCCATATCATTTTTTTCTATTCTTAATTCCCTCTCCTTGGGAGAGGGTTAGGGAGAGACTCTTATCCAAAAAAAGTGTAATATTCTTCTTTATTTATTATCCGATGCAAATACAAAGCAACCTCGCGCGCATGGTAATCTCCCCACATTGAAGATTCGCCACAGGCAATTTTTTGCCCGGCCGGAACATTATCCCAACCATTTGGCTGATGATAAATGCTATGCAAAATTAATCCCTGATGATTTGGATCCGTACTTAAATACGGGTAATCCAGCAGCGAGTTTACTACTGATAAACCTGCTTGCCAATATTTTTCGCCAGCCTTTTTTTCGCCTTTTTCAATTAAATATTTCCCCAAACGAAGTAATCCTTGCGAGCCAATTGCCGCTGCTGAACTATCAACTGGTTCCCAGGCGTTGTACGGATCTGCTGGTCGGTTTAAATAATCGCCCAGTTTATGCAAATTTGGTGCTCCGGTATCCCAATATGGAATTCCATCAATTGGCGTGTTTTCGATGTAAAAATCGCAAGTTGCCTGAGCCGCTTTTAACATCATTTTTTCGATTTCAGTTTTCCCTCCCAAATCTTCTAATTCTTCAGCAGAAATATTTTGAAGTAGTTCCAGTTCTTCAGCAAAACCTGTCATTGCCCAAGCCAAACCTCGTGTCCATGTTGAAAAGCCAGTGTAACCTTGTTGCGAATTTGGGCAACGGAAATTACCGTCGTTGGTATTGAAAACACTTTCGTGAGCAGTGCGTCCCAAAACATCGTAACTGTCGCGGCCTTCACCATAAAAAACAGAATATTTTGCCGTTGCTGAAATGTGCCGAATTGCCCTTTCTAAGAGAGATATTTTTACGTCGCCTTCTCCTTGAAAAACATGACCCATTTGATGACTTGTCATTAATATGCGGCATGAACGAATGGTATCTACAAATAATGAATGTGGCCCGTTAAACGAGTAAATAAAACCACCATCTTTTATATTTGTCCATCGGCCGGCTTGTACTGCACCTGAAATTTTAATAGCCAGTTCATAAAAATTCTTTTCCCACTCGTTAAACTGAATTTTGCCTTCATTCATTAAACGAAGTAAATTCCCGTAGGTACTTAAATTGTTAAACCCGTGGTCGTGCACACCAACATGACTAATGTGTGGTGCCATTTTTTCGAGAGTCGCCTTTCTTCCTGATTCTAAAAAATAATTATCGCCGCTTGCATCGAACTGTAAAATAGCCGAACCAAACTGAAATCCCTGCGTCCACTCTGTCCAGCCGCGCGTAGAGTATTTGCCATTTACAGTAAACACCGGCGAACCTTTTGATGCATCGTATTTTTTATCTATGAGTTTTATTTTTTCACCAGAAAGCTCCCAGAATAGTTTTAGCTTTTTCTTAAAATCTTCTGGTTTTAACTTGTAATCAATTTGTATCATCGTTTTTCTTTTTCAAATTCGTTTCTCAAACTTAATATCTAAAAGTTTAAAAATCTATTTATTACAAACTTATTGGAAAGGTACAAAAGAGGCGTTGCATTTAAAATAGTTTTTCTGGTACAATTAGTTTGGTCCATATTCAATTGTCAACCTTTTTAATCAACGACTCATCCCGGCAATTTTCAAGCATTTCGAAACTTGTTAAACGTAGCAAAGGGTGTTTTAAATCGGGTGCAATTTCATTTAATGGAACAAGTACAAATTTTCGTTGCTGCATTTTCGGATGTGGAATAATCAGGTTTTCTGTTTCAATAAAAACATCGTCATAATACAAAATATCAATATCCATTTCGCGTGACGAATACTGGTTTTTATCTCGATCTCGTCCAAATTTTTTTTCTATCGAATTTATTTCGGCAAGTAAATTTTCGTGCGATAATTGCGTTGCAACTAAAATTACCTGATTCCAAAAATCATCCTCTGACTGAAATCCCCACGGCGGCGACTCATAAATTGACGATGAATAAACTACTTTCCCAATTGAATTTCCAATGATTTGGAAAACTTTTTGAAAGTTCAAACGTTTATTTCCAATATTTCCTCCTATTCCTAAAAAAACCTTGTGCATTCGTATATATTTGTAATTCTTAAAAAATGCAGTTACAAATCAGTTAAAGAATTTAAAAATAGTTAAAAATAAAATTACAATTTACATGAAACGAACTTCGATAATAATTATTGAATAAAAGAATCATTATTGGAGAGTTCCATTAAATACCATTAAAAATTTAAAATTATAATGAAATGAAAGGATTTTTTAAATATGTATTGGCAACAATTGTTGGAATTATAGCAATTTCGATTATTGGCTTTTTCTTCTTTTTTATAATAATCGGGGCACTTGTTTCTTCAACCGAAAAACAAGTTTCAGTTCAAAATAATTCGATGTTGGTTTTAAACCTCGACAGACAAATTGTTGATCGTGCACCAAATGATCCGTTTGAAGATTTGGATATTCCTGGATTTAACCAGGCAAAAATGGTTGGAATGGACGATATTACAAAATCTTTGGAGAAAGCTGTTGACGATGATCGAATTAAAGGAGTTTATTTAAAGCTTTCGGTTGTAAACGGTGGAATGGCAACTGTTGAAGAGATTAGAAATGCCTTAATTGCTTTTAAAGACAGTTGCGATAAACCAATTTATGCTCATGCAGAAAAATTTCTGCTGGGGCAAAAAGCATATTATCTGGCAACGGTAGCCGATAAAATTGTGATTCACCCAGAAGTTGCAGTTGATTTTAGAGGAATTGGCGGCGAAATGATGTTCTATAAAAACGCCCTTAAAAAAATTGGCGTTGAAATGCAAATTGTGCGTCACGGCAAATTTAAAGCTGCAGTTGAACCATTTTTGCTCGATAAAATGAGCGAAGAAAACCGCGAGCAACAACTTACTTACATGGGAAGTTTATGGAACCACATGTTAAATGGAATTTCGGAAAAAAGAAATATTTCGATTGAACAGTTAAATGCGTTGGCAGACGAAGTTCAGACTTTTAATAAAGGAAATAAAGCTGTTAAATCTGGTTTGGTTGACGAAGTAAAATACAAAGATGAGGTTTTAAACGATCTTCGGGAGATTACTGGAATTAAAGGGACAAAGGGAGTTCCGGTTATTAGTGCTTCCAATTATGCCGATGTTCCGGTTAAAACTAAAGGGAAAGGATACAGTAGAAATAAAGTAGCAGTAATTTATGCAAGTGGAGATATTGGACTTTCTTTTGGGGGGGAATATATTGATGGAGATAAATTATCGAAAGAAATTCGCAAAGTGCGGCAAGACAGTAGTTATAAAGCTATTGTTTTGAGAATTGATTCCCCGGGAGGAACTATTTTTGATTCGGAAACTATTTGGCGTGAAGTAGAATTGGCTTCAGATGAAAAAACGCTGGTTGTTTCTTTTGGAGACGTTGCTGCTTCGGGTGGATATTACATTGCATGTCCGGCAGATAAAATCGTTGCAAGTCCAAACACGATTACCGGGTCGATTGGTATTTTTGGTCAGATTCCCAATATTGGTGAATTGCTAAATGATAAATTAGGGATTTCAACCGACGTTGTAAAAACAAACAAAAATTCAGATTTACTTACATTAACCCGCCCAATGACAGATTATGAAAGGCAAATGATGCAGGCAAATATTGAAGATGGTTACAACACTTTTATTTCGCATGTTGCCGATGGCCGGGGAATGACAAAAGAGCAAGTTGATGAAATTGGACAAGGGCGAGTTTGGAGTGGCGAAAATGCCATAGAAATTGGCTTAATTGATGAGTTTGGCGGATTACAAGATGCGATAAATTTAGCTGTTGAAATGGAAGGTCTTGAAAATTATCGCACCGTTTCTTTACCTTATTTACCCGATCCGTTTGAAGAATTATTTAAAGTTGGTTCTGATAATATTCGTGCCCGTTTTATTAAAAATGAACTGGGCGAAAAATACCGTTATTACGAATATTTTAAAAAGGCATCGCAAATGAACGGCATTTATGCACGAATGCCTTATGATTTGAGTATAAATTAAATACGCAAATTAAGTTGAAAAGGATGCATTTAATAAAGGTGCATCCTTTTTTATTATATTAGCTTTCGTAAAATTCAGAATATTAATTGTGAAATTATTCTTATTACCTTTTTCATGGCTGTTCGGATTTGTGGTTTATCTCCGCAATCAATTTTACGATCTGGGTTTCCTTAAATCGACGGAATTCGATGTTCCTGTAATTTCAATTGGAAATATTACTGTTGGAGGAACAGGTAAAACCCCGCATGTTGAATATCTGATCACTCAATTAAAAGATAAGTTTAATGTTGTAACATTAAGTAGAGGCTACAAACGTAAAACGAAAGGTTTTAGGTTAGCGAAAATCGATTCTACTGTTGCTGAAGTAGGCGATGAACCTCTTCAAATTAAAAAGAAATTTCCTGAAATTACAGTTTCAGTTTGTGAAAACAGAGTAACAGGGGTTGAAAATCTTTTGTATTCAGTAAATGAAAAAACGCCCGATGTTATTTTGCTTGACGATGCATTTCAACATCGCAGGATAAAACCCGGAATTAATATTTTGCTTATCGATTACAACAGACAAATAAAAGAGGATACACTTTTACCGGCTGGCAGATTGCGCGAAGGAGTTGCCCAAACACGGAGAGCTGATATTATTATTTTTACTAAATGTCCGGCAGAGGTAACTCCAATAATGCTAAGAATTCTTCAGAAAGATGTACAATTAAAACCTTATCAGAAATTATATTTTACAACCTTTGATTATGGAAAAATAAAGCCAGGTTTTTCAGCTGTTAATATCAACGAGAGTTTTTATTCCGAAAAAAAACATTCAATATTAATTGTAAGTGGTGTTGCTTCGCCGGCCCTGATTCAAAATCACTTAGAAAAATTTTCAAAAAACGTGGAAATTCTTTCATATCCCGATCATCATAATTATACAATCGACGACATTCATTCAATTATGCGTAATTTTAACCAGTTGAAGGGTGAAAAAAAACTGATTGTTACCACTGAAAAAGATTTGATGCGTTTTAACGAGATAAAGAATCTACCCGGCGAACTCGAAAATGTGCTCTTTTATTTGCCTATAAAAGTTCAGTTTTTAAACGGAGAAGAAAAAATGTTCAATAAAAAGATAATAAATTATGTTGGAGAAAATAAAAGCAACCGCGAACTTCATAAAAGAAAGAATAAACTCCAGTCCTGAAATTGGAATTATTCTGGGAACCGGTTTGGGTGGTTTGGTAAATGAAATTGAAATTATTGATTCCATTCCTTATGGTGAAATTCCAAACTTTCCCATTTCAACGGTCGAAGGACACGCCGGTAGATTAATTTATGGAAAACTTGGAAACAAGGAAATTTTGGCAATGCAAGGACGATTTCATTATTACGAAGGTTACTCGATGCTTGAAGTTACATTTCCGGTTCGGGTATTGAAACTTGTTGGAATTACCAGCCTTTTCGTTTCAAATGCAAGTGGTGGATTAAACCCCGACTTTCAGGTTGGCGAAATTGTTTTAATTACCGACCATATAAATTTCTTCCCGGAACATCCATTACGGGGAAAAAACGAAGCGGATTTAGGAACACGCTTCCCTGACATGAGCCGATGCTACGATGAACGTTTGCGCCATAAAGCAAAATTAATTGCACTTGAAAATAATGTAACAGTACGCGAAGGAGTTTATGCCGGAGTTTCCGGACCTACTTTCGAAACACCAGCCGAATACAAAATGTTCCGTATTTTAGGTGGCGATCTTGTGGGAATGTCAACTGTTCCTGAAGTAATCGTCGCCCGACACATGAATTTGAAGGTGTTTGGAATATCGATAGTTACCGACAGTGGTGTACCCGGCGAAATCGTTGAGGTTTCGCATGAAGAGGTTCAGGAAGTTGCCATGAAAGCCGAACCAAAAATGACCTTAATTATGAAAAAGCTTATTGAAAGTCTGTAATAGTTTCAAAGTTTTAAGTTTTTAGGTTCAAGTTTAAGTAGCCAGAGAATTAACCGTTTATTGTCATTCCCACGAAAGTGGGAATCTCCAACTAAATAAGCAGATTGAATGAAAATACATCTAATTTTTTTGATTGCAGTATTTTTTCTAATAAGTTGTTCAACTCAAAATTCAAACGAAGTGGAAGTTGTTATCGATTCAAAATCGGAGTTGGGAGAAGGAGCTATCTGGAACCAGAAAACAGGAGAATTAATATGGATAAATATTACTGGCAAAATTCTGAATTTTTATAATCCGGCTACTGGTTATAATAAAGAAATGTTTACCGGACAAATGATTGGAACTGTTGTTCCAACAAATTCGGGTGACGTTTTGGTGGCCCTGCAAAATGGAATTTATAAATTGGACACTAAATCGGGAACTAAAAAATTAATAATTGATCCGGAGGAAAACATTCCAAATAATCGTTTTAATGATGGTAAATGCGACCCGGCCGGCCGTTTTTGGGCAGGGACAATGAGTACAAAAGGTGAACTAGAAAAGGGTACTTTATACCGTTTGGATGCTGACAGCACCATTCATAAAATGGTTGAAAAAGTGAGTATTTCTAACGGAATTGCTTGGTCGTTAGATTTTAAAAAGATGTATTACATTGATACACCTACTCAGAAAGTAATGGCTTACGATTATGATAATAAAACTGGTGAATTAAGTAATCCATCAGTTGCTGTTGAAGTTCCAGTTGAAATGGGGTCGCCCGATGGAATGACGATAGATTCTGATGGAAATATTTGGGTAGCACTTTGGGGCGGTTCGGCAGTTACTTGCTGGAATCCGGAAACTGGAAAGTTAATTCAGACAATAAAAGTACCGGCAAAAAATGTTACTTCGTGTGCTTTTGGCGATGATGATTTGGGTACACTTTATATTACCTCGGCCAGAATTGGAACCAGTGACGATGATTTGAACAAATACCCAAACTCGGGAAGTGTTTTTAAAACAAAACCGGGTGTTAAAGGAGTGGGGGCTTTTTCATTTAAAGGTGAATTTTAATTTATTAGCATGAACTTATTTATTCTCTCATTGGCCCCGGTTATTATTATTGCCGGTTATGTTTATTTCCGCGATAAATATGAAAGAGAACCAATCCGGCTGCTAATTTTTGCGTTGCTGGCAGGTGCATTAACCGTAATCCCGATTTTGTTTCTTGAGCAGTTCCTGGATAAATTTACCGAACTCTTCCCTGGATTATCGGCTGCAGCCTGGAAAGCTTTTGTGGTTGCCGGGTTTTCAGAAGAATTATTTAAATACATTGCACTTTATCTTTTGATTTGGAAAAGCAGGGAGTTCAACGAAAAGTTTGACGGGATTGTTTATGCGGTGTTTGTTTCTCTGGGGTTTGCAGCCGTTGAGAATGTGATGTATGTAATGGGAAACGGATTGAGTACAGGTATTATGAGAGCTATTACAGCAGTTCCGGCCCATGCAGTTTTTGGAATTACAATGGGGTTTTATTTTGGGCTTGCAAAATTTTATGAAAAGGAAAGAAATCAACTGAAAATAAAAGCTCTGCTTTACCCAATTTTATTACACGGAATTTACGACTTTATTCTTTTCACCGGAATTGAATGGTTGACAATTGTATTCTTCGCCTTTGTTGTATTCCTTTATATTTCAGGATTAAAACGAATAAAAAAACTTTCAGACCAATCGATTTATAAAACTGATTTTGATTTGTTGAACAAGAAATTTGAGCAGGATCAGAATCGATAAAACTACAAATCATTTTTTTGAGTTATATTTGAATTATGGTAATTGACGAACTAATTCAAAACAATAAACAAGGCTTTTTCAATCTGTGTAAAGATCATCAGGTTAAATATCTTTTTGCATTTGGCTCAGTTGTTACCAACCGGTTTGATGTGAAAAAAAGTGATATTGATTTGATTGTTGAAATAGAAGAACCCGATCCAATTGAAAGAGGAGAAAAAATACTCTCACTATGGGATAAATTAGAAGTTTTTTTTAAAAAGAAAGTTGACTTGCTTTCTAACCCAAACATTAGAAATCCATATCTTAGACAAAGTATTGAGGAATCAAAAGTACTGATCTATGACGGTTCAAAGTAAAAAATATCTTGACGATATTCTTTTTGCAATAGAATCTATTGAGGAATTTATTGTTGATATTAACTCTTTTGCAGAATATACAAATGATAAAAAAACACGCAGTGCTGTTGAAAGGCAAATGGGGATTATTGGAGAAGCTGCAAACAAATATGATAAGTTAAATCTCAAAAAACCTCTTAAAAACTTAAAACAAATAATTGGACTGCGAAATCGAATTATTCATGCGGATGATAGCATCGATGATGCAATAATTTGGGCAATTATAAAAAATTATCTTTCTCCTTTAAAAAAAGAAGTACAGCAAAAAATAAGTAAATAACATGACCTTCATTCCAATCTATTCAGACATTGAAAAAGCACATAAAATTGTGCAAAAATATGCTCATCGTACCCCGGTTTTATCTTCTTCGAGCATAAATAAAATAGTTGGCGGAGAACTATATTTTAAGTGTGAAAATTTTCAAAAAGTGGGGGCTTTCAAATTTCGTGGTGCTTGTAATGCTGTTTTTTCTCTTTCTGAAGAAGATGCAAAAAAAGGTGTGGGAACTCACTCTTCAGGAAATCATGCAGCGGCTTTGGCGCTGGCAGCAAAAATGCGTGGAATTGACGCACATATTGTAATGCCCGAAAATTCACCTGTAATTAAAAAGAAAGCAGTTGCCGGTTACGGTGCAAAAATTACTTTCTGCAAACCAACATTGCAGGCACGAGAAAGTACGTTGGCAAAAGTTATTGAAGAAACCGGGGCAACAGAAATTCACCCGTATAATAATTTTAATGTGATTGCCGGGCAAGGAACTGCGGCAAAAGAATTAATTGAAGATTCCGGCAAATTTGATATAATTATTGCGCCGGTTGGTGGTGGCGGCTTATTGAGTGGGACTGCTCTTTCAACAAAATATTTACTTCCTAATTGCAAAGTAATTGCAGCTGAACCTGCCGGTGCAGACGATGCATTTCGTTCGTTCAAAGCAAAAAAACTTTTCCCATCCGAAAACCCAAAAACGATTGCCGATGGATTGTTAACGTCGCTTGGTGATCGAAATTTTGAAATTATTCTCGACAAAGTAGATGATATTGTAACCGTTTCGGAAGAAAATATTGTAGCAGCAATGCGAATGATTTGGGAACGGATGAAAATAATTATTGAGCCTTCATCGGCAGTTCCACTAGCTGCAATACTGGAAGGCAAAATCGACATTAAAAATAAAAAGGCCGGGATAATTCTTTCGGGTGGGAATTTGGATTTGGGAAAGTTACCTTTTTAGGAATTCAATTCTATTTTCTAAGGTTGGTTTTTATAACAATGGACTCACAATATGCGCCATAGATTCCCTTAATTTATAATGCCATGGGCGTTTTTTCCATTCTACCAATTTTATTTCACTACTATTTTGCAAATCGGCAATGAAATGTTTTTCCAGAGTCCTGGTAAAATGTTCATGGTAAATAAATGCGTTAACTTCAAAATTTGTTTCTAAACTCCTGAAATCGAAATTCGTAGTTCCAATCGAAGAAAATAAATCATCGACAATTAAATATTTACTGTGAATAAATCCTGGCTGATAAAAATAAATTTTAATTCCTGCTTCCAAAAATTCTTCGACATAAGAAAACGAACTCCATTTTGGGATGATTGCATCTGATTTTTCCGGTATTAAAATTCGTACATCGACACTGCTCAGGGCAGCAATTTTTAGTGCCGAAATAATGTTCAATGGGGGCATTAAATAAGGAGTAACTATGTAAACTTTATTTTTTGCACTGGTAATGGCGGCAAAAAATGCCTGCCCAATATTTTCCCAGTCAGAGTCGGGGCCGCCTGCCGAAATTTGAACAGGCACGCCATCTTTCTCAGTTAACGCGGGAAAGTACTTTCTTCCAGCCAGGTTTTCATTAATTACAAAATACCAGTCGGCAGCAAAAACAACCTGAAGACAAGCTACTGCATCGCCTTCAATTTGAAGGTGTGTATCCCGCCAGCGACCGATTCCCTTAATTCCTTCAATATAACGGTCGGCAATATTTATACCTCCGGTAAAACCAATTTCCCCATCTACAATTAAAATTTTTCGGTGGTTTCGAAAGTTAACCCTGGCGGTCAGGCGTGGAAAACGAACTTCCATAAAAGAATAAATTTCGATACCGTTTTCCTGTAATTCAGAAATAAATTTTTTTCTCAGGCCCCAACTTCCAACATCATCAATAATTATCCTTATTTCAACTCTTTCCAGGCTTTTTTCAATTAAAAGATTTTTTAGTTGATTCCCTATTTTATCATCAGAAAAAATATAATATTCTAAATGAACATGATGTTTTGCATTTTTAATAGCCTGAAAAATAGCCTGAAAAGTTTCATTGCCATTATTAAGGATTTTAAGTTGGTTGCCTGTAGTTAACAGGGCATTTGAATTATTCAAAAGCAAACGGATTATGTTTTCATTTTTTAATCTTTTCCCGTTAAAACTAAAATGGGTTTGATCGATTTTGCGCAGTTGTTTCGACGAAAGTTTTCTAAATTCGCCCAGGCTTTTTACACCTTTCCGAGAGTATAATTTCCGTTTTCGGTATTCTTGCCCGAAGATAAGATAGAAAAACAAGCCCAAAATTGGGATAAGAATTAATACCAAAATCCAGGCAACAGTTTTGTAAGGCGAACGTTTTTCAAGAATAATCATTACGGCAACAGGAATAGCAGTTACCAAAAAAAGCAGCGAAAAAATGGTCCAAAAATCAAGTCCTGTATTCATTTTAGAGATTTGAATTTGTAGAATAATTTTCTGAGTTTTTTAAATCAAAAACAATTTAAGGCTTAAATTCGTAATAACAGGCAGGATAATTAAACTAATGAATTATGAAACATTTATTATTTTGGATTGGAGTGTTGATTATTATTGCATCATGTTCTACTCAAAAAGGGGTGGGAAAAGTAAAAGCCAACGTTGAAGCAAATACAGTAACTGACAGTGTAGAATATGATATAGAAACATTCGATTCTAAATTTGAGAGCTGGTATGTTATGAATAATAGCCCTGCCAGATATCATTCTAAAAGTTATTACGAAAGCTGGAACGACAGGTATGTTACGGCCTGGAATATTAATTCAATGAACCCACATAAAAATTCTTTTTTTGAGCCAATAATTGGCTACAATCCAACAGTAGATTACGGGTTTGATTTAAATCACGAATTGTTTTACTATTTTCAATACGTAGAACATGTTTTAAAAATTCAGATTATGCCGGGCGGACCAAAAGCATTTCCCTTTTAAGGTTTGTTTTTTAAAATGGTAAGTTTATCAGAATTCAAAGTTTCAGCAGCAACAATTTTCCCTGAAATTTGGGGAGCCTGAATTCCATTTTGAAATTTTTTGTCCCCTTTAAAAACATATGCCTCGTCCCAAAGTTCTGCATTAATAAAACTATCTAAAAGTTGTTTTCCCCCTTCAACAATTAACGATTGCATTTTACGATTATGAAGTTCTTTTAGAATTTGAGGGAGAATATTTTTTCTGAAATCAATTTGTACAAAAGAAATATTACCATTTTCCTTGTTTTGAATAGAATTAAAAACCAGCGTTTTTACCTTGTTGTCGAAAAGATTTAAATTTTCAGGTAAGTTCAAATTTCTATCCAATACAATTCGAACCGGATTTTTGCCCACGCAATGCCTAACAGTTAATGACGGATTATCTTTTAAGGCAGTGTTTGTCCCAACAATAATTGCATCTTCGTCAGCACGCATTTTATGAACCCGATGAAGTGCCATTTCCCCAGTTATCCAGGTTGGTTCGCCAAACTCATTTTCTGTTCTAACAATGTCGATAAAACCATCCTGCGTCTGCGCCCACTTTAAAATTATGTAAGGCCTATTCTTTTCATAAAAAGTAAAAAAACGTTTATTAAGCTCGCGACACTCATTTTTTAAAATCCCAACTTTTACATCAATTCCTGCTTTTCTGAGTTTTTCAATTCCTTTTCCTGCAACTTTCGCAAACGAATCGATAGTGCCAATTATAACTTCAGGAATTTGTTTTTCGACAATTAAATCGGAGCAGGGTGGTGTTAAACCGTGGTGTGCACAAGGTTCCAGATTGACAAACAAAGTACTTTCTTTTAGTAAAGCGGAATTTATAACTGAATTTATTGCATTTACTTCGGCATGTGCTTCACCATAATTTTGATGATAACCTTCGCCAATAATTTTTTCGTTATGCACAATTACGCAACCCACCATCGGGTTTGGGGCAACATTGCCAGCTCCAAGTTTTGCCAATTCAAGGCATCGAAACATGTACTTTTCGTTTGTATCCATTACCGGGGAAAAATTAACTTTGCCAATCCAAAAGTAACACAATGAAAGCGACAATTCAATTTATCGAAAAAGAATTAGACGGATTATATCCTAGTATTGAAATTCAGGGGTTTATCAGATTAATTTTTGAAAATGTTTGCCAATTAAGTTACACCGATTTGGTACTCCGAAAGAATGATAGAATCAATTCTTTGGCAAAAGAACAAATCCAGATCATTATAAAAAGATTAAAAAAGTTTGAACCAATCCAGTATATTTTAGGCGAAACCGAATTTGTGGGATTAAAGATTACTGTGAATCCTGCTGTTTTGATTCCCCGTCCCGAAACAGAAGAATTAGTAGATTGGATTATTCGCTTGGCAGATTTGAAATCGCCAGGAATTTTGGATATTGGAACTGGCAGTGGTTGCATTGCTTTGGCAATAAAATCACAAATGCAGGCAGCAAATATTTCTGCAATTGATATTTCTGAGGAAGCATTAATTGTTGCAAAACAAAATGCTATTCAGAATAAATTGGAAGTCGATTTTTTTCTGGCAGATATTTTGACCTGGGAAGATAAAAAATGGGGTGATTTTGATGTGATTGTTAGCAATCCCCCTTATGTCAGGGAAATGGAAAAGAAAAAAATGCACACAAACGTTTTAGGATTTGAACCTGCCAAAGCTTTATTTGTGCCTGACTCTGACCCATTGATTTTTTACCAAAGAATTAGTGAATTTGCAATAAAATATTTGAAAAAAGGTGGATGGCTGTTTTTTGAAATCAATGAAAACCTGGGAAAAGAAATGATTCAATTGATACAAAACCTGGGATTTAAAAATATTCAAATCAGAAAAGACATAAACGGGAAAAACAGGATGTTATGTGGCAATAAATAAAAAATTTCATTTTCATCAATAAAAATCTAACCTGAATTATTCATGAGTTTTTTGTTATGAGAATTCAAAATGCACAGAATAAAGGGAAGCACAGAGTTGAGCCTCGCAGAAATAGCCTTAACTATTTTGAGAAGCGAGAAGCGAGCATTCTCTTTATTCAAAGCAGTTTGATTTCGGAATAGATAAATTTATGAATAGTTCAGGCTAAAGTATTTGTAACTGAATGATTTGGTTTACCCCCTCTTTTATTTGCATAAAACTGTTTCCATAATTTAGCTATAAATGTTGGTTTTTTTCTATCTTGTGGTTTAAAGAGAAATTAAAACAAGGTGAAGAAAACCCTCTTAAATATATCTGTCGGATTAAATATTTTAGCAGTTCTATCGCTGTTAATTTCCTATTTGTCAGTTTACTTTCCACCCGACAAATGGTGGTTTCCGTCGTTGTTTGGTTTGGCCTACCCCTTTATTCTAGCAGGCAATTTACTTTTTATCCTTTTCTGGCTGCTTTTAAAACCAAAGTATTTATTGATTTCGTTAATTTCAGTATTAATTGGTTGGGGATATGTTTTACGTTACATCCAATTAAGCGGAGAAAAAATAGAAAACGGAGATGTAAAAGTAGTGTCGTACAATGTTCAACATTTCTACTGTGATGGGGATAATAAGCAGAAAGAAAATGCTGAAAAAATAGTTGCTTTTCTCGATGAACAAGATGCTGATATTATTTGCCTTCAGGAAGTGAGGTTGCGTAAAAACAGTATTTTAAATCTTGAAAAAACTGTAAAATCCCTCAGTACGATCAATCATTACCAGTATGCACGATCGAGCACAACTTACGGATCGGTTACAATGACACGCTTCCCAATTATAAATATGAGTGAAATAAGATTTGATAATTCAAGGAACATCACAATTTATACCGATGTTTTAATTCAAAAAGATACGGTCAGGATTTTTAATGTCCACTTGCAATCGTATCAAATCGATCCCAGCCGATATTCAATTATCGAATCGCCGGGAATAACCGAAGAAGAAGATTTGCAAGATTTGCGGGAAATAGGTTTCAAGTTTAAAAAAGCCTTTCAGTTGAGGGCCGGGCAAGTTCGCGAAATAAAAAAATACATCGACCAATCCCCGTACCATGTGATTGTTTGTGGCGATTTTAACGATACACCTGCTTCATTTTCGTATCGAAAACTACGCGGGAATTTGAAAGATGCATTTGTTACATCAGGCCATGGAATCGGACGGACATACGTTGGTAAACTACCTTCCTTCCGAATCGATTATATTTTTTACAGCGAAGGGTTTCAGTCGTTTAATTTTCAAACTTACGATTTCCGGATGTCGGATCATTTACCGATTTCGTGCGAACTTATTAAAAATTAAATGTCTATTTTGAAAGGATTCCAAGGGCAGTTATTTTATCTTTTTTTAATTGCCCGACCAAAGCATCAACACCATTAAATTTTTTTTCTTTCCTGATTTTGTCAACAAAAACCAGCGTAATTCCCCTGTCGTAAATATCCCCTTCGAAATCGAAAATATTAACTTCAATACTCCTGTTATCAGCATTCTGATTAAATGTTGGCCGTGTCCCAATATTTAACATGCCCAGATATTCCTGCCTTCCAAAAATTATTTTTACCGCATAAACCCCATACCCCGGAATCAATTTATGAACATCGGAAGCTTCAATATTTGCAGTCGGGAAACCAATTTTCCGACCAAGCCGTTTCCCCTCGACAACCGTTCCGTACAAAGTAAAATTATATCCCAAATGCCGGTTGGCTTTTTTAATATTCCCTTTTTGCAATGCCGCTCGGATTATTGTCGAACTGATATTAATATCATCGAGCAATAAAGCTTCAAGCCGTTCAAGTTTGAAATTGTATTTCTGGGCACAACCTTTTAAATAATCGTAGCCCCCTTCGCGATCTTTCCCAAATTTGTGGTCGTAACCTACTACCAAACAATGAGTTTTTATTTTTTCAATAAGAATACTTTTTACAAATTCAGAATACGAAAGTTCAGAAAATTGTTTTGTAAATGGATAAATAATTAGATGGTCGATTCCTGATGCAGCCAAAAGTTGTTTTTTTTCTTCAAGTGTGGTCAGCAATCTCAAATTGGTTTCATTTGGCGATGTAATTTGTCGTGGATGCGGATAAAACGTGAAAATTACTGTTTCCCCATTATATTTTTTGGCGAAATCTTTTAAACGTGCAATAACTTTCTGATGTCCTAAATGAACCCCATCAAAAGTCCCGATAGTTACAACCGGCCTTTTAGCTTCAAATTTATTTATATCCTGATGTATTTTCACGTCGCAAATTTGTACGTTAACGAACATAAAATTTTTTCGTGAATAAAAAGGTACAAAAGAGATAAAAGATACAAAATCAATACAACATTTTAAAATATGTTATTTTCTGTGATAGTTATTTTTCGTGTTCGGGAAAATGTTAATTTTACGGGCTTTAATAAAATGAGTATGAATGTAAAAAGATTTTTAATAATAGCGGTTGCAGCAATTTTACTATTAAATGGTTGTCAAAAGAATAATCAATTTACAATTAGTGGGAAAATTACGCATGCTGAAGGCGAAACTATTTTTCTGGAAGAATTATTGGTTTCGTCAACTGTACCTGTCGATTCTGTTAAAATCAATAAAAATGGTGAATTTAAAATTAAGGGGCAGGCCAGTATTCCAACATTTTATATGCTAAAACTCTCTGATCAGAAATTTATTACACTTTTGGTTGATTCAACTGAAAATGTGACAGTTGAAGCTGATGCTGCAAATTTTTCAAGAGAATATTATGTAGAAGGATCAGTAGGTTCGGTTTTGGTAAAAGAGCTTAATGATCAATTAAAAACTACCAGTGAGAAACTGGATTCGCTAGAATCCCTGAACACTCTTTATCAGGGAAATCCCGATTACCCGGATTTAAAAGTTAAATGGGATGAAGAATATAATTCGATTTTACAGGAGCAGACCGATTTTTCAACAAATTTTGTAATGAATAATCCGTTCTCGATGGCAAGTGTTTTAGCGTTATATCAAAAATTTGGCGATCAAAGTTACGTGGTTAAAGATTTACAAACTATGCGGGTGGCAGCCTCGGCACTGAATTCGGTGTTCCCAAACTCTGCACATGCCAATGCTCTTTACGAGAACACCTTACAATTATTAAGGGACGAAAAAAATGCACAGGTTCAAAAATTTATCCAGGAACAGGGACAAAACAGTCCCGAAATTATTTTACCCGACCCCAATGGAAATGAAATTGCACTTTCGTCGTTGCAAGGCAAAGTTGTATTATTGCAATTTTGGTCGGCTCTCGATCGCGGTTCCCGGATAATAAACCCGGTATTGGTTGAGATGTATCAGAAATATAAAAACAAAGGCTTCGAAATTTATCAGGTTAGTGTTGACGAAAACCGGATAGAATGGGTAGATATCATTGACCAGGATAAACTTTCATGGATTAATGTGGGAGATATGGAGGGAAGTGCACATGCAGTACAAAGTTACAATATCCAAACAATCCCTTATAATTATTTGCTCGATAAAGATGGTTCGATTATTACGCAAAACCTAAAAGGGCCAGGACTAAACAAGGTCCTTGCCGATATTTTCAAATAATTTGGAAATTTTATTTCCAGTAGAAACTAAAAATACCACAAATAAAATTCGCTTTGTCCGAAAAAAAGAAAATATACTTTGTTTCCGATGTTCATTTAGGGGCACAGGCACTCAAGAATAATCACGAGCGTGAATTGCTCTTTGTGAAATGGTTGGACGAAATAAAAAACGATGTTACCGAATTGTATCTCTTAGGCGATATTTTTGATTTTTGGTTTGAATATAAAAAAGTAGTTCCAAGGGGTTTTATCAGGGTACTCGGCAAAATTGCAGAGATAGCCGACCGTGGAATCCCGGTTCATTTTTTTACTGGCAACCACGATCTTTGGGTTTTCGATTATTTACCAAAAGAACTGGGAGTTATCTTACACACACAGGAATTAATCACCGAAATCAGTGGTAAGAAATTTTTCCTGGCTCATGGCGATGGGTTCGATCCGGAAGATAAAGGATACAATCTGCTGAAAAAAATATTCACCAACAAAAAATTGCAATGGTTGTTTTCGAGGTTGCACCCGAATTTTGCATTTTATTTGGCTCACGAATGGTCAAAGTCGAGCCGTTTGTCAAAAATAAAAATTGAAGAAAAATTTAAGGTTAAGAATGAAGGAATGTATAAATTTGCCGAAAGTTTTTTAAAAAAGGAGCAGATAGATTATTTTATATTTGGCCATCGGCATCAAATGGTTGATGTTGAAATAAATAGAGATACGAAGTTTATTTTGTTGGGCGATTGGATTAGTAATTTTTCCTATGGCGTTTTCGATGGCGAAAAATTTGAATTAAAACGAGTTAAAGATTTTGCGGAGAGTTAAGAAGTTGAAGTTATGGCAAAGGAAATTTACACAAGGATTATTGGAACAGGAAGTTACCTCCCACCCAAAATAATAAAAAACAGTCATTTTCTGGATTACAAATTTTACGATCCTGCTACAAACCAGGTTTTCGATAAATCGAACGAAGAGATTATCCAGAAATTTAATACAATAACAAACATAGAAGAAAGACGTTATGTGGCTGACGACCAGGTAACATCGGATATTGCTGCCCTGGCAATAAAAGATGCCTGCCAATCAGCCGGAATTACTTTGGAAAGTCTCGATTTTATTATTATTGGACACAACTTTGGCGATATTTATAAAGGAAATGTCCGCTCCGATATTTTACCAGGCCTGGCCAATAAGGTAAAAATGAAACTTAACATTACAAATCCAACGAGTATTTGTCACGATATTATTTCCGGTTGCCCGAGCTGGACACAGGGAATGATTGTTGCTGATGCCTATATAAAAAGTGGGTTTATGAAGCGTGGGGTTGTTGTGGGAGCTGATGTCCTTTCGAGGATTTCCGATCCTCATGATCGCGACTCGATGATTTATGCCGACGGTGCGGGTGCAACCCTTGTTGAAGCAGTTGAAAGTGATGAACCAACAGGTATTCTGGCACATTCAAGCCGTTCCGATTCTGTGCGTTATGCAAGTTTGTTGACGCTGGGAAAATCAAATAACCCCGATTTTGAAGATGATGAATTGTTTATTAAAATGGTAGGACATAAATTGTATATTTATGCCATAAATACCGTTCCTGGTACTGTTAAAGAGAGTATTGAATTGGCGGGGCTTAATTTAAGCGACATCAAAAAAGTTTTTATTCATCAGGCAAACGAAAAAATGGACGAGGCAATTTTAAATGGTATTTTTAAACTTTACCACGAAAAAAATATTCCTGAAGGAATTATGCCAATGAGCATTCGTAAATTAGGAAATTCTTCTACTGCAACCGTTCCGATGTTGCTCGACCTTGTTTTAAAAGGTAAAATGGAAGGACAAGAAGTGAATGCTGGTGATTGCACAATTTTGTGTTCTGTTGGCGCCGGGATGAATATTAATTCCATCGTATATAAATGGTAAAAGCTACACCTGAACTTATTAGCAGGGAAGCTCGTAAAAACTGTTAACATTCTTTATTAAAATCTTAAAAACTGGTACAGATTGGCTAAATTGTACCAGTATTTTTATGCTCAAAATATAAGCTAATGGAATTAATTTATCTTTTCACCGGAATTATTGTAGGAAGTGGTGTTGCTTATTTCTTTTTCAGTTTAAAAAATCGAATTAAGACAGGTGCCATTCATCAGGAATTTCTTGAAAAGGAAAAGAATTTTGTTGAAGGTAAAGTAGAAGCTGAAAAACAAAGTATTATTTGGGAAGAGCGGTTTAAGTCATTAAAAAACGAAACGGAAAACTGGAAATCAGATTTGGATAGGATTAAGGAGGAAAACACAAATTTGCTGGGCAGGCTTGAAAAAGCTAAAGTTGAATATCTAAATCTTCAGGAAAAATTACGAACTCAAAAAACGGAGCTTGAAGAAATTCAGAAGAAATTTATAACTGAATTTGAAAATATTGCCAACAAAATTTTAAAGAAAAACAGTGAGGAATTTACAGCAGCCAATCAGAAAAATCTGGGTGATGTATTAAATCCTTTAAAAGAAAAAATACAGCTTTTTGAAAAAAAGGTTGACGACACCTATCAAAAAGGATTAAGAGATCAAACCGATTTGCGTGCCGAACTTAAAAAATTGCACGATCTGAATTCAAAAATCAGCGAAGAAGCAAACAACCTGACACGTGCTTTAAAAGGTGATGTAAAAAAACAGGGGAACTGGGGTGAAGTTGTGTTGGAACGAATCCTTGAACGTTCAGGTTTAAATGAGGGGGAACAAGGTTACCAAAAACAATTTAGCGACTCATCGGAAGACGGGAAGCGGATTCAACCTGATATTGTAATCAATTTGCCCGATAACAAACATATAATTGTTGATTCAAAAGTTTCGTTAATTGCCTTTGAAAGGGCGGTAAATTCTGTTAACGACGAAGACCGCTTAATTCATTTAAAAGAACATCTCGCTAGTTTAAAAGCTCATATTAAAGGATTGAGCGAAAAACACTATCAAACAGCGCGAAAGTTAAATTCTCCCGATTTTGTATTGTTATTTTTACCTATAGAAGCCTCATTTAGTGTGGCCATTCAGGAAGACCAGGATTTGTTTACGTTTGCCTGGGACATGAAAGTAGTAATTGTTAGCCCGTCAACTTTATTGGCTACTTTGCGCACAATTGCTTCAATTTGGCAACAAGAAAACCAAACCAAAAATGCCCTCGAAATTGCCAGGCAGGGTGGTGCATTGTACGATAAGTTTGTGGGTTTTATTAACGATATGGAAAATATCGGCAAAAACATTGAAACCACACAAAAAACGTATGATTTAGCTATGAATAAATTACATGTCGGTAGCGGAAACCTGGTTCGCCGGGCAGAAAATATTAAAATTTTAGGAGCCAAAACTACCAAAGAATTGCCGGGTAAAATGTTGGAAAATTAATTTATACCTGACCATAAAGGCTACAATTTATGAAAAGAACCAATAAATAACAAGCCTGACTTATAAAGACAGTTTCAACCTAATTAAACATTATAAACCTCATAAAAATTGCCTGTTCTTTTATTGCCAACCAACCGGCAAATTAGTACCTGCACCATTTAAATGAAGAATTACCTTAAATACCCCTGACTGTCTTATTTCCACCTTTTCATCAGTTAGATCAACCAATTGTCCTTCTTCAGTTTCTACTTCAATTCTAACACCAATAATATTTATCCCTTTTTCAGGAATTAAAAAATGATTCTTATACAATTCAAAAGTTGCAGTTTTTACAATAGTACCCGATGCTGATAATGTTGTTCTTGATGAAATCGAAGGGAAATATTCTAACAGCCCGGTGTCTGGATTTTTTGCAATAAAATTTATTGTATTATCTCTAATAATTATTGCTTGCGACCGTGCCTGATAAGAATTAAGTATTCCAAAGACAAATATTAAAACAAAAATTAATTTAACTGTTTTCATTTTTTGAATTTTAATTTAGAATTAATTTAGTAAAGATTTTAACTTTTATTTTTAATGAAATTTAATACTTCCTCAGTGTCTTTCGTTGCGTCAACCTGCTTATTTTTATAAACTATTTTACCTTCTTTATCCACAATAAAAGTCCAGCGGTTTGCGGTATTGCCCCTCACAAGGTCGAATGTTTTCCCGTCAATTTCGCGGGTAATTGTACCGCCATCGCGGGTAGGCACTCCAAAACTTTTGGCAATTTCACCCGAAACATCAGAAAGCAGGGTGAAATTTAAATTTTCCGCTTTTTTAAATAATCTTAAGCCTTCAACATTATCGCCACTTACACCGACTACAATTGCATCTGCCGATTCAATGTCAGTTTTAAAGTCGCGATATGCACAAGCTTGTTTTGTACAACCTCCCGTCATTGCGGCCGGGTAAAAATATACCACTACATATTTTTTGCCTACAAAATTACTTATACTCCAGGAAGTACCATCGTCGGCAATGGTCTCGAAATCAGGCGCTTTATCGCCAATATTTAACGATTTAATTTCTTGCGAATACAAATTCATGGAAATTACAAAAAGGATTAAAAAGGAAATAAATATTGTTTTCATTTGATTATAAATTAAATTTTCAAAGTAATCGACTAAACTCACAAATAAAGAATCCTTTAGGATAAAATCTTTTAAAGCTCGTTTCATCTTATTATTTTCGATATTAACAATACTACAGTTTACTCCTGAAATTGTTTCAACGTAAAAATAATTTTTTTTAACTAACTTTATAGAAATTCCTGGAAATTATGGGTCACACATACACATATCGTTGTGAACACTGTGGTTACGAAGAACATTTTAATCAGGGCCACGGGTATTTGGTACACTCGCAACCGGTTACAGAATACTTAAAACAACGGACAAAACTCTTTCATTATAAAACGCATAATTTGGTAAAGCAGTTATCGAAGAAAGTTAAAAACCTGTATTTAAAAGCAGGATTTCAGGTATATAAATGTCATAAATGCAAAATACTTTACGACAAAATTGAGGTAATTATTTTTAACCATGAAAAAGTAATACACAAAAGTGAGTTTCGGTGCAATAAATGCCGGACACGTTTACGACTTACAAATATTCACAGGTTAAAAAAAGCGACTTGCCCAAAATGTGACCATAAAACATTTCAGATCGATCATCAGCACCAACATTTGTGGGATTAAAGTAAAATTAAAAATATAATTATTCAGCGATCAGTGTCCATTTATATGACTTTTGAATTTAAAAAAACAGACTAGCTAAAAGTGTAAATGCTAAACCGCAAACTGCGATAATCGATTCCATAACAGTCCACGATTGCAGGGTTTGTTTTTCAGTCATTCCGAAATATTTTCCAACCAACCAAAATCCACTGTCGTTTACATGCGAAAGCAGAGTTGCACCCGACGCAATGGCCAAAACTACCAATGCACGCTGCGGATCGTTTAATCCAAATTCGCTTATAATTGGTGCAATTATCCCGGCCGCTGTAATCATTGCCACGGTTGCCGAACCTTGTGTTACCCTAACAACAGCAGCAAGTAACCACGCCAGCAGAATTGGTGGCAAAGCAGAATTTGCCATCGATTCGGCCATAATTGTTCCGATACCGCTATCAACTAAAATTTGTTTTAAAACCCCGCCAGCTCCGGTAATTAGAATAATAATTCCGGCAGGGCCCAAAGCTTTTGTACTTAAGTCTAATATTTTTTGTTTTCCCATTCCGCGTTTGATTCCTAAAAAGTAGGACGCAAGCAAAGTGGCGATTATTAAAGCTGAAAACGGATGGCCAAGAAATTCAAGGACATCGGTTACAATAGATTTTGGAACCACTCCTTTGTCAACTATTAATCCGGTGAAAGTATTCACTAAAATTAAAAATAAAGGAACAGCAATTATTGTTGCAATTAAGCCAAATGGAGGGAGATTGTTTTCATCGTAGCTTTTTTCATTAGGTTTGTCAAATTCTGCAGGTGGTTCAATGTAGATTTTTTTCGAAATGTAATTTCCCCAAATTGGCCCGGCAATTATTGCCGTTGGAAATCCTAAAATCACACCCAAAAGAATTACCCAACCCAACTGAACATTAATAATGTCGGCAACTGCAACTGGTCCCGGAGTAGGTGGGATAAAACTGTGTGTTACGGCCAAACCTGCCAACAATGGAATTCCATAATAAAGGAGCGAACGTTTTGAATCTCGCGCCAGTGCATAAATTATCGGGACGAGAATAATAAACCCAACATCGAGAAAAACGGGAATAGCCACAATAAAACCGGTAATGACCATTGCCCATGAAGCACGATCTTTCCCAAATTTTTTTAAAAGAAAATGTGCCAGTGATTCTGCCCCACCCGAACTTTCAAGCATTTGCCCGAAAATGGCACCCAAACCAACTACTGTTGCCACAAAACCAAGTGTCCCGGCCATCCCGTCCTGAATTGCTTTGGTCACTTCTTTTAAGGGCATCCCTGCAATAATTCCTACATAAATGGCCGTAATCAACAGCGAAATAAAAGCACTGATTTTTAGTTTCAAAACCATAAAGAGTAAAATTCCAACGGCTGAAACAACGATAAAAATGAGAAACGGTGTGGTCATTCTGATTTAGATTAGGATTTCTGGGTTAAAGTTAAAACATCGGAGGTGTAATGCAAATTTCAATTCACACGATTTCGGTAATTCCGCGGAGACAGTCCCATTTTCTTTTTAAAGTCTTTTGTAAAATAATAGGGATCGGAATAACCCAAATGAAAAGAAACTTCCTTCACTTTCATTTGGGTATAATCTAATAATTCACATGCTTTTACAATTTTTAAATGCGAAAAATAACTGATTGGCGAATAGTTGGTTTCTTTTTTGAACAACGTTGTAAAATATGTCGGCGAATATCCAACCTCGTCTGCAATTTGGTTCAGCGAAAGTTTTCTGTTAAGGTTTTTCCCCAGATAATTAATTGCCCTTCGTATAAGCGGGTTTGATTCATCGGCAATATCATCGCTGGTTTTATTGGCATAAATAAAAGTTGCCAAAAGATGCCCAAAACAAAAATTCACATATTCCAGATTTTCATCATGAAACCCTTTTGAAAGATTATTGAAAATTTCATCGAATAACATTTCGCGATTGGCAACCATATTATTAACCGATGGGATCAGATTTCGTACTACGGAAAACTCTTTCCCCAGTTGTTTTGCTTTTTTCCCATCAAACCAGGCAATTAAAAAATGTGTATTTACATCGGGAACTGAATAGAATTTAAACTCGTCGCCTTTGGAGATGATAAAAAACTGATCGTTTGAAACTGGAACCTGTTCATCTAAAATAAGTGCAATCCCGTTTCCTTTTGTACAATAAACAAGTAGATAACTTTCGAGTTTTTTGTTGGTTCCCCAGATAGTTCCCTGTTCTACTTCAATTTCACCAGTTTCAGTTAAAAATAAGTCTTTTGTAAAAGAATTTTTCTTTTGTCCATCTATTAAAGGAACGGGGATTTTAAAGTATCGGGTTTCTGTTATCATACTATTTCTTGTATAAAATTCAAATTGCAAAATTAAATAAAGTAATATTTTCCATCTTTTTCAAAGAAAATACTATTTTTCCTAACTGATTTCATAATACTTTTGTAAAAAACATTTGGGGGATTTTTAAATCGGGGAATTCAAAGAACGAATAAATTTATAAAATAATTTACTGTTGTAAATTTTAGAATTACGAAATCGCGAAATAACCGAGAGAATCCCATTCTTTGAAATTATATAAACCTTAAAAATCATGAGCGAATTGTTGTTAAAAATTGCCGATTGTGTTGAATTTGGAAAGATAAACAAGGCATCCCCGTACCCGCCTCAAATGAAAGGACAGGACGGGGCAGATGAACTAACCAGGCAGGCATTGGATGAAGGTGTAAATCCACAGGAAATCCTTACAGGAGGATTAATGGTAGGAATGCAAAAAATAGGTGTTAAGTTCCGCGAAAATAAAGTTTTTGTTCCCCAGGTCTTGATGTCGGCGAAAGCTATGAGTACTGCAATGCTCCACCTTAAACCATTTTTTCTTTCGGGTGAAGTAAAACAAAAAGGAACATTCATTATTGGAACAGTTGAAGGCGATTTACACGATATTGGTAAAAACCTGGTATCGATGATGGTTGAAGGAAACGGCTGGAAAGTTGTTGACCTAGGAACCGATGTAAAAGCCGATCAATTTGTTGCCGCGTTAAAAGAAAACCAAAATGCTTTTATTGGCTTGTCAGCTTTGTTAACAACAACAATGGTTAACATGGAAAAAATCACCAAATCGATTAAAGATGCTGTTCCCGGGGCAATTGTTGCGATTGGTGGCGCACCGGTAACTGACGATTTCAGAAAGAAAGTTGGTGCCGATGCTTATGCACCCGACCCACAAGGATTAGTTGAGTATTTGAATTCGCAGTTAGATTAAACTATCGTCTCCGGTTAAAGTTTTAGCTGGTTTATTTACATTTTTCCTGATTGTGTGATGATAAAAATTTCACGTAAAAGGATTATTGTATCTAAAATCCGTAATAAAAACTAGTATTAATCTGGTGGTTTTTTTTAATGTGAAACCGTAAATGTATTGAATTACAATTATTTACAAACGCCATTCAAAACTTCACAAAGCATCGGTTCAATAAATAAAATCTGGATAAATCCGGAATGACGGTTCGAAAAAGTTAATATAAAACGGTCTTACAATTTACATCTTGAAAAATGAAAGGACTTGAATTAATAAAAAAAGCATTTGCGCTAGAACCTGTTAAAAGGGTTCCCTGGGTTCCATTTGTTGGTGTGCACGGTGGGTTTTTAACAGGTATTGACGCAGAAAAATATCTGAAATCTTCAGAAGAAGTTGTTAAAGGTATTAGCAAAGCCATCGAAGAATATAACCCTGATGGTGTTCCGGTGGTTTTCGATTTACAAATTGAAGCTGAAATCCTGGGATGCGAATTAAAATGGGCACCCCACAATCCGCCGGCAGTAGTAACCCACCCGCTTGCCGATGGTAAACAATTAAAAGATTTACATATTCCAACCGAATTCGACGGACGAATACCGGAAGTTATTAAAGCCACAAAACTACTCAGGAAAAAATATCCTGACATTGCTTTATACGGATTAATAACCGGTCCATTTACATTGGCCCTCCATTTAATGGGAACCGACATTTTTGTGAAACTTTTTGAAGATCCTGAAGCTGTAAATGAAGTGATGGATTTTTGCACAAAGGTGGGAAAAAAAATGTCGGAATATTTAATGGAAGCAGGTTGCGATATAATCGCAGTAGTTGATCCAATGACAAGCCAGATTGATCCACAAACTTTTGAAACTTTTGTTACGCCTTTTGTTTCAAAACTATTCTCTTTTGTGCGCGAAAAAGGAAAATTAAGTTCGTTTTTTGTTTGCGGACATGCACAACAAAATATCGAAACTATGTGCAATTGCAAACCTGACAATGTCTCAATCGATGAAAATATTCCACTTGATTTTGTAAAAGAAATTGCCTTAAGTAAAGGGATAAGTTTTGGCGGGAATATGAAATTAACGGTGGTTTTATTAATGGGCAACGAAGACGATTGCCGTGAAAATGCCATTGATTGCCTTGATATGGGAGGGAAAAAAGGATTTATACTTGCTCCCGGATGCGACCTTCCACGAGATACGCCACCGGAAAATATTAAAGCAGTTACCAAATTGGTACACGACCCATACCAGCAAGAAGTGATCCGTGCCATGGATAAAAAGGAGACTACTCTGGAAATTCTAAACATGAACGATTACGGGCAGGCCGATAAAGTTATTGTCGATGTAATTACTCTCGATTCAGAATCGTGTGCCCCTTGCCAGTACATGGTTGAAGCAGTTAAAAGGGTGACGCCTCATTTTGAAGGAGTGGTTGAGTGGCGCGAACATGCCATAAAAAAAATGGAAGCAGTCACTTTTATGTCGTCGTTAATGGTAAAAAATATCCCTACTATTTGCATCGATGGTAAAATAGAATTTGTATCTCAAATTCCACCAAAAGGTGATTTAATTGCAGCCATTCAAAAACGTATTAACAAAAAACTAAAACTTAAAATAAAATCGAAACGAAGCGAAATACTTATTCTTGGCGAAGATAAAGATGAAACCAGCAAATTAAACAGTAAAATTCATCGTGCAATTACCGAATTAGGAAAAGATGTTGAAGTAAAAATGATTTCGGATAAAAAGCAGATAGCAAACTATGGAGTTTCGCGGGGACCAGCCGTTGTTGCTGTAAATTACAAACTAAAATCTGAAGGAACAGAACCCTCTTTGGAGGTTGTAAAAGAGTGGATAAAAGAGTTGTAAATTTGGTGAAGCAACAATTGCAAACTAAATTTGACAAAGATTACAAGTCAAATGGAATGTGTAAAAATACAATCTTTGACTAACTCCGACATTTACGGGCTGTGTGAAAATGGGACTATCCTTTGCCGTTGGATTTATCCAACGGTTATTGAATAAAGAAAGAGAAATGGACTTTAGTCCTGAATATAAGACAATTGGACTAAAGTCCAGCAGTTTGTGTCATTGCAAAATCCGTCCCATAAATGGGACGGTAAAGGATAAAAAGACTGTTTTCACACAGTCTGTTTATGTCGGAGATGGAGTAGCAGATAAAAACTGGGCTTCAGCCCTTAACATTTAAATTATGGGAAAAATAATCGACCAAATAAAAGCAGGCAAAACGCTGGTTTCCGACGGTGCCTGGGGTACTTTTCTTCAACAAAAGGGATTGAAGCCAGGCGAATGCCCGGAAGAGTGGAACCTTACTCATGCAAAAGAAGTTTTTGATATTGCCAAAAGTTACATCGATTCAGGTGCCGATATGATTGAGACCAATAGTTTTGGCGGAACAATATTTAAAGTTGAAAAATATGGTTTGGCAGATAAAGTTTTTGAGCTAAACAAAGCAGCAGCAGAAATCAGCAGAAAAGCAGCCGGCGATAAATTTGTGCTGGGCTCGGTTGGCCCAACAGGCAAAATCCTGATGATGGGCGATGTTTCCGAAGAACAATTGTACGAAGCTTTTAAAGTACAGGTTCAGGGTTTAGAAGCCGGTGGTGTTGATGCAATTATGATTGAAACCATGACCGATTTAGATGAAGCCCGCCTGGCAATAAAAGCTGCAAAAGAAAATACAAGTTGTGAAGTTTTTTGTACAATGACATTTGAAAAAACCGTTAATGGGGAATATCGTTCGATGATGGGAATTTCACCAACCGACATGGTAAATACAATAATTGAAGCCGGTGCAGAATTAATTGGCGCCAACTGCGGAAATGGAATTGCTGATATGATTGGGATTGTTGAAGAAATTCGCAAAGCAAATAGTGAGATTCCAGTCCTGGTACATGCAAACGCAGGAATGCCAATTTACGACGATGGTAAAACAGTTTTTCCGGAAACACCCGATGAAATGGCTGTTTTGATTCCAAAAATTATTGATGCCGGGGCAAACATAATTGGCGGTTGTTGTGGTACTACTCCGGGGCATATCTGTCGGGTACGGGAAGAAGTTGACAAGAAATAAACTATACGCATACTATTTTTAAAATGTCATTCCCTCAAAAGAGGGAATCTCGTGAAATTTGTGTGGGATTCCTGTTTTCACAAGAACGACAATTTATCAAATAGTTAACTATGCAAAAAATTCCATTCCATATTATTTCAGGTTTCCTCGGAAGTGGCAAAACCACATTTCTAAAAAGAATTATTGATAAATATTCTACCGAAACTAAAATTGGTATTATTCAAAATGAGTTTGCCCCTGCAAATATTGATGGTGCCGAACTAAAACAATCAGGAAAAGATTTTAATCTTCTCGAAATAAATAATGGTTCTGTGTTTTGCGTTTGTTTGCTAGGTGATTTTGTGAATTCGCTGGAAAAATTTGTTAACCAGCATCACCCTGAAATTATAATAATTGAAGCTTCCGGGCTTTCTGATACAACTTCAATTTCTGAAATAATTTCGGCAAGTACCCTGGCTGAAAAAATATATTTAGCATCGAACTGGTGCATTGTTGACGCGCAAAATTTTGCAAAGGTTGGACTGATGAAACAGAGGGTTTCTCATCAGATACGAATGGCAGACATTGTGGTAATTAATAAAACAGATTTAATTGAAACCGGAATAAAAAAAATTCGCGAAGAGATAAAAAAAGCAAATCCGTTTACCGAAATCAGAGAAACCACATACTGTAATATTGATTTTGAATTGGGGGATTCAGCGATTAAAAAGTTCTTTTTCGATGAAGTAAAAACTTTAAGTAGTCCCAACGTTAACTCAATGGTTATTAAAAGCGGGCGAAAATTATCGCGCAAATCATTGGAACTATTTTTATTCAAATGGTCTCCCAAAGCGTTCCGAATAAAAGGTTTTGTGAATTTGAAAGAAGATAAGACAGTAGCAATTCAATGTACCTTCGACTCGGTTGAAATTATTGAAATGGAGAATAATTTTCATCCAACAGAGTTGGTGGCGATTAGTCACCGGTTTACCCTTCGCGAATGGAATAAGTCGCTAAAGGAGTTTAGTTAACAGTAAGGGACCAAATTATTTTCCTGAAACCAGCATAAAATTAAGGGCAATTCACATCTTCTCATTAAATAAAACTTAGAAATCCACGTCCTTTGGTCGTGGTAATGTTCTTTAGGCTTTGCCATTAAAAAAACGGAATGTTTCAGGTTCCAGGGTTCAAGTTTAAGTGGCAAAGAACCTGTAACTTGTAACCTGTAACAAGGGGAGGAGCGGGCTTGCAAGTGCGGAAAAAGGCTTTGTTTTTTGTTTTTTACAAAACACATTCTTAGAGGGTGGTGGTTGATTAAAATTCTTTTGCTTTGAATCTGACAAGATTATCAATGAGATTGAACTGTTCTTAAATAATGCGATTCAAATAATTTTCCATTCCAAACATTTCATATCTAAAAATCTAACTGTCTGGCTTCTTAGAAACGATATAAATTAGTTATTTTATTACTCGGATATTGGGAGTAAAATTCTGTTCTTCTACATTTGTACTTAAGTTTAAAATACAATCAAATAAAATAGAAATTCTATGAGCAATTTTTTATTGGCATCAATTGGCCGAAAATTTCTGATGAGTATTACCGGGCTTTTCCTGTTAATGTTTATTGGAGTTCATTTGGCCATAAACCTGTTATTGATTTTTGATGACAGCGGTGAACTTTTTAACGTGGGAGCACATTTTATGGCCTCAAATCCGGCCATAAAAATTATGGAACCTCTTTTAGGTTTAGGGTTTTTGATTCATATTTTGTGGTCGTTTGTTTTGGAATACCAAAACTGGAAAGCACGTCCGGTAAAGTATAACAAAAAAGATCGGGGAGGATCAAGTACGTGGGCATCGCGTAATATGCTTATTCTTGGGGCATTAATTTTGGTTTTTCTTGTCATCCACATAATTAATTTTTTCTGGGTGATTAAGTTTAATCCTCATTCAATGCAAACGGTTACAATTGGAGGAACTGTAATGGAAGATGCATACACTTTGGTTGCCGATTTGTTTAAAGCAAGTATTGTGTACGACATTTTTTACGTATTTGGCGGGGTATTGCTTGGAATTCATTTAACACATGGATTCTGGTCGGCTTTTCAAACCCTGGGATTAAATAATAAAAACTGGATGAAACGTTTGCAGTTTTTAGCCATGGTTTACGCAGTGATAGTTGCTGTTGGATTTTCGGTAATCCCACTTTATTTCCTTATTAAATTTTAACATAAAAAAGGATTTGGTTATGAGTATATTAGAATCAAAAATTCCTGAAGGCCCTTTGGCTGAAAAATGGAACAAACATAAAGCCAGCATCAAGGTTGTGAGCCCGGCAAATAAGCGAAAGTTAGAGGTTATTGTAATAGGGACCGGATTAGGCGGTGCATCGGCAGCAGCTTCTTTGGCAGAACTTGGATACAAGGTAAAATCATTTTGCTATCAGGATAGTCCACGTCGTGCACATTCAATCGCAGCGCAGGGCGGAATCAATGCTGCAAAAAATTATCAAAATGATAATGATTCAGTTTTTAGACTGTTTCACGATACAATTAAAGGAGGTGACTATCGTTCGCGAGAAGCTAACGTTTACAGGTTAGCTGAGGTTTCCCCAAATATTATTGACCAGTGTGTTGCACAGGGTGTTCCTTTTGGACGAGAATATGGAGGATTGTTAGCAAACCGCTCGTTTGGAGGTGTTTTGGTAAGCCGTACTTTTTATGCACGCGGACAAACAGGTCAGCAACTTTTAATTGGTGCTTACCAGGCATTAAATCGCCAAATTTCGAAAGGGAATGTAGAAATGTACAATCGCCACGAAATGCTGGATGTTGTAAAAATTGATGGTAAAGCAAGAGGGATTGTTGCCCGCGATTTAATTACCGGAGAAATCAAACGATTCGGGGCACACGCTGTGGTCGTTGCATCGGGTGGTTATGGAAATGTGTTTTTCCTTTCAACAATGGCAATGGGAAGTAATGGATCCGCCGCATGGCAATGTTATAAGAAAGGTGCTTTTATGGCAAACCCATCTTTTGTACAAATTCATCCAACCTGTATTCCGGTTCACGGAGATCAGCAATCGAAACTTACTTTAATGTCCGAATCGTTGAGAAACGATGGACGTGTTTGGGTTCCAAAAAAATCAGAAGATGCTAAAAAATTACAATCAGGGGAAATAGGGGCAAATGATATCAGTGAGGAAGATCGTGATTATTATTTGGAAAGAAGATACCCATCGTATGGGAACCTTGTTCCGAGAGATGTAGCATCGCGAGCAGCAAAAGAACGTTGCGACGAGGGTTATGGTGTAAATTCTGAAGGAAAAGCCGTTTTTCTCGATTTCAGGGATGCAATTGAAAGATTGGGTAAAAATGTAATTGAAGCCCGCTATGGTAACCTATTCCAGATGTACGAAAAAATAACCGACGTTGACCCGTACAAACAACCAATGATGATTTATCCTGCTATCCACTATTCTATGGGAGGAACCTGGGTAGATTACAATCTGATGAGTACCATTCCTGGTTTGTATTCCATTGGAGAAGCGAATTTTTCAGATCATGGAGGAAACCGTTTGGGAGCTTCTGCTTTGATGCAGGGTTTGGCCGATGGTTATTTTATTCTTCCTTATACAATCGGAGATTATTTAGCAGATGAAATAATGACTCCCAAAACGGATGTGAGTGCGCCGGAATTTGAAGAAGTTGAAAAAGAAGTGATTGGCAGGTTAGAGAAACTTTATAATATTAAAGGAACAAAAACTGTCGATTATTTTCATAAAAAATTGGGGCAGGTAATGTGGGATCATGCCGGGATGTCGCGAAATGCAGAAGGATTAACAAAGGCAATTTCTATGATTCAGGAGATTCGTAAAGATTTCTGGAAAGACGTAAAAGTAACTGGAGAAATGGACAACCTGAACCCAGAACTTGAAAAGGCAAGTCGTTTGGCTGATTTCCTTGATATTGGAGAATTGATGGTACGCGATGCCCTGAACCGAAATGAATCGTGCGGCGGGCATTTCCGCGAAGAATCGGTTACCGAAGATGGCGAAGCAAAACGCGATGATAAAAACTTTGCCAATGCTTCGTGCTGGGAATTCAAAGGAGAAACCGAGGAACCTGTTCTTCATATAGAAGATTTAGTATTTGAGAATGTGAAATTGACTCAGAGGAGTTATAAGTAGTATGTAATATAGTAGTTAGTCGTAAGAAATTTCTTATCTCACTACTCACTACTACTAATCTAAAATCGAAAATAAAATGGCTGATAAAATTCTTAAAAAACTCAATATAAAAGTCTGGAGACAAAACAGAGCTTCGGAAAAGGGGAAATTTGAAACTTACAAAATAGAAAATGTCTCAACCGGGTCGTCCTTCCTCGAAATGATGGATATTTTGAATAATGACCTTATTGAAAAAGGAATTGACCCAATTGCTTATGACCACGATTGCCGCGAAGGGATTTGTGGAATATGTAGCTTGTATATTAATGGACGGCCACACGGACCGGATACTGAAGTAACAACATGTCAGTTGCACATGCGTAAGTTTAAAGAAGGAGAAACCATTGTTATTGAACCATGGCGTGCTGCTGCATTCCCGGTAATAAAAGATCTCGTGGTTGATCGTATAGCTTTTGAAAAAATTCTTCAGGCAGGAGGATTTGTATCGGTAAATACAGGTGGAGTACCCGAAGCAAATTCAATTCCGGTTGCTTATGATGATGCTGAAGAATCAATGGATGCAGCGTCGTGTATTGGTTGCGGGGCTTGCGTAGCTGCCTGTAAAAATTCATCGGCGATGTTGTTTGTTTCAGCAAAAATTTCGCATTTGGCAAAATTGCCTCAAGGTAAAATTGAAGCAAAACAACGTGCCCGTAATATGGTAGCAAAAATGGATGAACTTGGTTTTGGTGGTTGTACCAATACCGGTGCCTGCGAAGTGGAATGCCCCAAAAGCATCTCGATTACAAATATTGCCCGTTTAAATAGGGAGTATTTGGTGGCGAGGATTAGTGAATAAAGATGATTCAAAAAGAAAATATTAAAAGCCTTCCTGTATGTTACGGGAAGGCCTTTTTAGAAGATTGTTCTTGACTTTATAGTCTGCATTCAAAATAAAAAACAATATCACAATCGGTGCACGATAAAATGCAAATAAGTAATTATGAAGGTTGTACAATTTGTTTGATTTTTTTATATTTTTAATCCACACCCATTTGTGAACAAAACAACAGGCGAACAAAGAATTTCAAGGGCAGATTTTGTATATTCGCCCACATTATGCCTTACAGAAGATTACCGACAACCGACAAAGCCCGACAACGTGCAATTGACACTGCAATAAATATAGCCACTAAAAAAACCAGCTCCGAACTAGCCTTTTCAAAAAGCACTTTAGATGAATTACATAACATAAATTCTTTGTTTCAAAATGTATTTAAGCAATATAAATTTGACATTAAAATTCAGGCCGATAAAAACAAAGATTACAAGGCATCGCTGGAAACTGCAAAAATGTATGTTTCTCATTTTATACAGGTTTTATTTCTGACCAACGAAAGAGGCGAAATTAACGGGGGTATTAAATTTTATGGCGAATTGGAAAATTTTAATGGGAAAGTACCGGTATTAAATTCAGAAGAAGAAATTTTGAAATGGGGAAAAGTTATTATTGAAGGCGAACAAAAAAGGATACAAAACGGGGGGAGCGCAATTTATAATCCATCGATTGCCCTGGTAAAAATTAAAGTAGAAAACTTTAAAGATACCGCTATATTTCAAAATAACCTGAAACGAAACACCCAGCGTTCACAACAAAAAATGAAAGAATTGCGTAAATCTGCAAACGATTTTATCAGCCGTTTATGGACAGAAATTGAAGATAACATACAAACTGGCCCACCTAAAATAAAAAGGCAATTGTCGCAGGAATACGGTATTGTTTATGTTTTCAGAAGAAAAGAAAAAAAGCATTTACAATCGGAAGAATTACAACAGGATTTACTTTTTAAATTTGGTTAATACCGATTATCTAACAGCTCATTTCAAAATTGAATTGGTTTAACTGGTCTGTTCAACTGTCATATTCTCGTTAACATTTTGCCGTTTAATCATCCACATAAAAATAACAACCAATAAAAGGCTTATTGCTGCCAAGTAATAACTCCCATTGCTTGACCCGATTTCTTCAACTTCGGGATTTAACATATTTTTATCTATCATAAACATTGCAATTACTGCTAAAGCGTTATTTAGGAAGTGTGCAATAATCGGCAACCACATTGATCCTCCCCAAACCAGCATGTAACCAAACAAAACTCCGAGGAACATGCGGGGCACAAAGCCATAAAATTGCAAATGTAGGGCACTAAAAAGTATCGCCGAAATCCAGATTCCCCGGTGGTGGTTTTTTGTCATATTTGTAAAAATACGTTGGATCACACCACGAAAAAGCAACTCTTCGCCAATGGCAGGCAAAAAGGCAATCATAAATATATTAAATAGCAATGCACCCACAGAATCTACTTTCAGAAAAGCTTCAGTAATTACTGCCGCCTTTTCCTCAGCATTTTTCATCCAACTTTCAATTCCGGAAAGCCATCCGGGGAATTGCATTTTTGCATTTATTTCTCCAATAAAATTGATAAATGGTGCGGCGAAAAATGCTATTACAAAAACCAATAAAAGCGAAGAAACAGCAAACTGTTTATTAAGATAAAGGTACTCGGTAAATTGCCCATAAAATAACCAACCCAAAATTAGTGGTGGCACAATAAATAACCCGATGGATTGAACCACCTGGAAATATTTTAAAATAAAAATAGTTTCCGCATCGTTAAAATCATTTAACAACGATAAGTTCATAACTGGTTCGAGCCCAAAAAGTGGGATAGCAATTATTAGCGACAAAACCATAAATGCCAGAAAACTTACAATAATTACAAACACAGAAAACATAAGTTGCGGGAATGGTTTCATCCCACGGAAAGCAGTAAAAGCCATTTTAAAAATTTATTTTGGGCAAAGATAGTTTTTTATAAAGAACGGAAACGCGCCATATTTCCCTTTATTCCTATTGATTCACAAATCAATTACTCTTTTTTATAGGATCCCTTTTTTAGAAGAAATAAATTTACAATTCCCTTATTTTAATGTTTCGGAATATTGTTAAACCACCGTGATCCTGCAAACCAATATGACCATTTTTTGAAGCTCCGTAATGAGGCATATCTTTCCATTTACTGGTTTCTTTCAATGCTTTCCATTCATCTGTCCACAAATCGTATTCAACCACCTTTTTCCCATTTAACCAGTTTTCAACACGTGGATTATTAACTACAATTTTTGTTTTATTCCACTCATCCAATGGCTTTACTTTTACATTCTGCGGAACATGCATTGCATAATTTGACCCCGAATATTGGTGGGCTTCCAATTCTGTGGGCCAACCATTATCGTCAATCAACTGGTATTCTGGCCCGGATTCATAAATGGCATTTACAATTCCTTCCTGTACATGAAAAAACACACCTGAGTTACTTTCTGGTGCGACTTTCCATTCAAGGCATAATTCAAAATTTTCGTATTGCTTTTTTGTGATGATATCGCCACCGTGGTCGGAGCCAACACCTGAGTTGTGTAATTCGCCATCCACAATCTTCCATCCTGTCACTTCGCCCCCGTTAAAAGTTTTCCAATTGTCTGTCGATTTGCCATCGAACAATAATTCCCAACCTTCTTTAATCTCCTTTTTTGAAAGTGTATTTAGTTTATTTTCATCTTTTTTCCCTGAAGAACAAGAAAATAACGTAGCAATTATTGCAATTAAAAACAGGTGGCTTAAATTTTTCATAATAAGTGGTTTTAAGTATTTTAATTATAAAAGTACAAATTCATATTTAATTTAGGTTTATGTAGTACTTTTTTGAAACATTGTTATTGAATTTAAACGATTTCAAATTAACTTTAGCAGATAAGTGGAATTTTTAATGGATTAAATAAGTTTTTAACTCTTGTCTTAGCAACTAGTTAGTGTCTGTCCATAATGTCGTCAATTTTTGAAATGAAGCACCAAATAACAAAACACAAAAAACAAATAAATCCCAAATATCAGTGTTCAAATTCCCAAAACCGTTTTGTAAATTGAGATTTCGATCATTGTTAATTATTTGTATTTTGATGCTTGTAAATTGAGATTTTTATTATTTATATTGAATTTAGACTATAAAGACAGACTATAGTTAGATTTTGTTTGGGCAATTATTTTATTTGGGCAAAGTTCAAAATAAACCTAAATTAGGGAAATACAGATGATTGAAAAAAGTATAATAATTTATTCAAAAAAATAACAACAAAGAAAAAATAAATGGAATTTGAAATTTGGCATTATTGGGTTTTAGCTGCGATCCTGTTTTTTATTTTAGAGATTTTTGTCCCTTCATTTTTAATGGCAAGTATTGGGGTTGGCTGTGTTTTTGGATTTCTGGGTGCAGTGCTGGGAGGATCTTTAACATTACAGTTGATACTTTTTATTATTGGAACATTGGTAGGTTTTATAGGTATAAAACCAGTAATGAAAAAGTACGCCTATAGGCAAAAATCACTTAAAACAAATGCCAGCGGACTTGTTGGCCGTATCGGAAAAGTTATAGAAGTAATTGACGAAAATATGAATACCGGGTGTGTAGGCATCGATGGCGATCAGTGGAAAAGTATTACTCTTTCAAAAGAAATTATCCCGGTAAATGAAAGAGTACGAGTCGTAAGTCTCGACAGTATTGTTTTAACTGTTGAGCTACTTGAAGAAAATCATCCACATAAAATTAATGAATCAGAAATCCCGGTTAAAAATGAAAAGGAAAGATTGACCATAAAAATTGGCAGTAAAACTTTTTTTATTGGTTTAAGCGAAATTGCGTTTTTATATTCTACAAATAAAATTACATACATTGTAACATTCGAAGGCAAACAATACATTCACGATATGTCGTTAGAAATGTTAAATGATTTTTTGCCCGACGAAAAGTTCTTCCGTGCCAATCGACAATTCATCGTTACCCGAAATGTAGTTTCGGAAATAAAACCAACAGATAATGGCAAATTAAGCATTCTACTGAATGTTAGCAATGGATTCCCCAACCGCATTTCGGTAAGCCGTTTAAAGGCTGCCGCATTTCGGGAATGGATAAAAAGGGGATAAAGTGGACGAAATATTTTTATCCGGGTTTTTATATCAGTTCAGAAGAAACGACTACAGAATATTTTTATAGTAAGGCCGTCGGTACTAATTTTGAAAAGTAATAATCAAAAAAAAACAAAAGTAATGGAATTTGAACTCTGGCACATTTGGTTACTGATTGCCTTAATATCATTTATCATGGAAATATTTATTCCTTCGTTTGTTCTATTTAATTTTGGGGTTGGAGCCCTGTTTGGATCGCTGGCAGCTGGATTAAATCTTTCGCTCGAATGGCAGATTGTCCTTTTTTCAAGCGCGACTTTAATGAGTTTTTTCCTTGTCAGGCCCATTATGAAAAAATACGCTTACAAACGGTCCGATGGATTTAAAACAAACATCGATGCAATGGTGGGCCGACATGCACAAGTTACCGAAGAAATAAACAATGAAAACAACCGGGGCCTTGTTTCGCTTGATGGCGATATTTGGCAGGCGCGCTCTCAAAACAACGAAGTAATCCCGAAAGGAACCCTCGTTGAAATTATTCAAATTAACAGTATCGTTTTAATTGTAAACAAATCATCTTAAAACAAAAAACAATGAATCCAACAATTTTAATTTTAATTCTTCTTGCCGTCTTTGTAATTATTTTTGCAGCCACAGGTATTCGTATTGTCCAACAATCGCAAACAATATTAATCGAGCGGCTGGGTAAATACCACCGCACCCTTTCATCGGGAATTAATATCATAATTCCTATAATCGATGTTCCGAGAAAAATTACCTGGCGATACATCCGTGAGGATTTCGATGGGCGAAAAATTGTAATGTTCAAAACAAAAGACCGCATCGACCTGCGCGAAACAGTTTACGATTTCCCAAAACAAAACGTAATTACACGCGATAATGTAGGGACTGAAATAAATGCACTTCTTTATTTTCAAATAATGGATCCAATTAAGGCAGTGTATGAAATCGAAAATTTACCCGATGCCATTGAAAAACTAACTCAAACCACTTTAAGGAATGTGATTGGGGAACTTGATTTAGACGGAACATTGACATCGCGTGATACAATTAATACCAAATTGCGGATTATTCTTGATGAAGCTACAAATAAGTGGGGAGTTAAAGTAAACCGTGTTGAACTGCAGGATATTAATCCTCCCCGCGATATTCGTGATGCCATGGAAAAACAGATGCGGGCAGAACGCGACCGAAGGGCAAAAATCCTGGAAGCAGAAGGTTTAAAGCGCGCCCAGATCCTTGAAGCAGAAGGTTATAAAGAATCTCAAATAAACCAGGCAGAAGGAGAAAAACAAGGTCAGATTTTAATTGCCGAAGGCGATGCTCAGGCCAGAATCAGGCGGGCAGAAGGTGAGGCGGAAGCTATTTTGAAAGTTACTGATGCAGTGGCTAAAAACGGAGACCCAATTAATTACCTGGTAGCAATGAAATATTTAGAAACATTTAAAGAAATGGTAAGCGGAGAAAATAATAAAACTGTTTACCTGCCTTACGAAGCCAGCGGAATTTTAAGTTCTATTGGAGGTATAAAAGACCTATTAAAAGGTTCATAACAGGAACTGGATTTTCTAAATCTATCAAAAAAGACCCGCTCTTTTGAAAGAGAACGGGTCTTCTATTTTTATTGAATGATACTTTTATTCCTCCATCAAATCAGAATCGTAATCAGTTTTACTAACCCATCCGGCTGGAATTTTTTCGCCGCCCATAAAACGGTTGTAATAATTTTGAACCGCACCGGTATAAGGATAATTATCAAAAATATCACCGTTTCCTAAAATTCTTGGGTCACCTTGTTCGGTGAGTTTTTGTTTCATCATTTCGGCCATTTTGGTTTTTAATTCAGTCAGGCCTTCATTTTCTGCCAGGTTATTCATGCAGAAAGGATCTTCCACAATGTTGTACAATTCTTCTGCAACTCTTTTCCCGAAGTTGAGTTGCCAATATTCCATAATCCCTTTTTTGCGGCGGGAATCTAAAATAAATGTTTTTGTAGGGCTGCCATCGCAGTTTAAGTAACCGGTTTCAGGATTTCCTTTAGGCCAGCGATCTGGTTTAAAATTGCGTATATACAAATAATCATCAGTTAGAATTCCACGAACCGGGTAGCCTTGATCGTCAGGTCTTCCAACGTCGTGGCGTTCTTTCCCTACCAACACAAAATCGCGTTCCAGAATAACAAGCCCTTCTTTTTCTGAGTTGAAAATTTCAGTTAAACTGGTTCCAGTAATTTTTTGCATCCCAATTTCTTCTGCAGTTAATCCGGCAACATCTAAATAAGTAGGAGTGAAATCAATAAAATTCACAAAATCGTCAACAACGCGCCCCGGGTTTTTAATTCCTTCTGGCCACATAATCGCCAAAGGCAAGTGGTTCGAATATTCGTAAACTTGCCCTTTTATTCTTGGGAAAGGCATTCCGTTATCTGCTGTTACAATAACAAGTGTATTTTCCAACTCGCCAATTTCTTCTAATTTTTCTAACATCATTTGAAGATGGCTGTCGAAATATTCAATTTCAAAAGCATAATCCAGCATGTCGGTTCTAATGGTATCAACATCAGGCCAAAAAGGAGGAATTTCATCAATTTCATCTAAATTTTTTCCTCCGTATTTTACGCCTGCTTCAAATTCATAAGCACGATGAGGTTCCGTGCTTCCATACCAAAAACAAAATGGTTTGCCTTCGGGGCGCGCTTCTAAAAAAGCCTCAAAGTTTTTGGCGTAGTCGTTATTCGAAATAGCTTTTGCAGGTGGGGTGGTTTTGTGTTCATCAAATTTTGGACCTGTCAATTGACGTTTAATGCCATTGATTTCTCCCGGATCTCCCGGTGCCCAACCTTTAGCAACGCTTCCAACCCAGTAACCATTTTCTCCAAGTGCTTCTGCGTAAGTTTTAAACTTTGCCGGAAACAAAGGCGAGTGATTGGTTGCCTCTTCCAGTTGCCAACTATTTCTGCCGGTTAAAATACAAGAACGCGAGGGAGCGCATTTTGCATTTGGTGTGTATGCACGGGTAAATAAAATTCCTTCGCTGGCAACCCGATCAAAAGCAGGGGTTTTTACCCAATCGCAACCATAAGCACTAAAGTGTTTCCACGAAGCATCGTCTGCAATGGCAAATAAAATGTTGGGGCGTCGTGGTTCTTCTCTTTTTGTTTCACAACTCTGAAATAAAACAAAAAGAAAAATAACAGATAATTTAAAAAAAAGATATTTCATTTTTTACATGGTTTAATTAGCTACAATTTGAAAAATAGTGAAATTAGCCTTTTAATTTTACAACATAAATTAAAACATCAAAAAAAAACAAAATGAAGGAGTTATGCGAATCAAGGGTTGAAAATAAGCTAAAAAAATGTTCATTAAATAGCTGAAAATTAGTGGGTAAAATTTGTTTAAATTCTTGAAGTTCAGCATATTATAGCGAGTCGCAAATTGACAATTAGATATGATTTCCAAGCTTAAAGACGACAAGTATGTAAGAATTTACTTTTATATCTGTGAGCACTACTGTTTTGATGTTATAAAAATACGTTCTTTGAAACTATTGATAGATAAAGGATATATAAGATTTGAAGATTCAAACGATTTAAAAACAATTTTGCAGTAAACAAAACGATTTATGAATCAGAGGAAATATGTTTTTTCGCTAATCTTTGAAATTGTTGTTTCTCACAATGATTTTATAAAGTGTGTCAGAAAATATCGTGGCAATAATAAAATCCAGTTATAAGTTTAGTCGATTAATTATTATCCAAAGTAAAAGCTTCGTTAGAATAAAAACATTGATAAAAGACAGGGAGTTATGATTTTAAGTTCTTCGTTCCCTTTAGAAAAGAGCCTGCCTCTTAAGCTTCGGGAGAAAATTCATAGGGATTTCTTTTTCATTCAAATAATCGTCCTATCCTATCAAGTTCCTCGGACACTTTATTGTAACTTTGGATTTGCAATCATGAATGTTTATAAACTAATAAACAAAACAAATTATTTAGGAATACGTCTTTTTCGTTTATACTTCCTTGAATTTCTTTCAAATAGCTGTTGCTACTGTTCATTGTATCGTTTATTTTAATTGAAAATTTAGATAATCCCAATATAATATTTATGAAAATGTAAAAGAATTGATCTTCACTTTTTGATGAAGGATATCTCAAAAATTGTTACTTTAGTCCTACCAATTTTCGTGTTAAGTTTGATATGATACATAAATTTTTTGGAACGAATTATTTATGTTAGAGCAGTCTTGACCCGACACTTATTAAAAGAACCAAATATGATTTATGTCAAAAAAAAGAAAACATACGAATCAGCCTCTAAAGAGCAACGGTAATAAAAAGGATCCTGGTCGCAAAAGTAAAGCTAAATCAAGTTTGAAAAAGGAAGAAATATGGTCTTTCAAAAATGTTTCATTCAACAATTTTATTCCACTACTAATTGCACTAATATTCTTTAGTATATTGTGGTTTAGGCCCTTAGATATTAAAATAACTGATCCCTGGTATGAAGGAATTGCCTTAATTGATTCAGCAAACAAAGTCACGGAGAAAGAATTGAAAAATTTACTACTTGACGAAGCAGGTGAAAAACTGAGCGAACAAGTAAGAAAGCACCCCTACCACGCACGTGTACATTATTTATATGGATATTACTGGTTGCAGCGACAAAACTGGGATTCTGTAATATACCATGAAAGGGAAGCTATACGGATAGGTGCCGGAGGTGTTGTCGAACAGGTTGAGTTTAAGGCACAGGAGATGCTTAATTATGCCATAGGCAAAAAAGTAAATCCTTTAATTAATTCAGGAAATAACGAGGAAGCTCTTAAAGTTTTAGAGTATGCCACAACCAAAAATATGAATAATCCTGAGATTGACAGGAGCAAAGGAATTATTTATTTAAGAAAAGGGGATAATGATAGAGCACTTGGGTGTTTTCTACGGTATGAGAAATCGCAACCCAACAATGTTCTTAACCTTACTAATATTGGACTTTCCTATATGCGAAAAAACAATCTGGATTCAGCCAGGTTTTACATAAACCGAGCCATTAAACTGGATCCAAACCACAACCGGGCCAAACAACTCAACGCGCAACTCAACCCTCAAAACCAATAGCAATGAAGAAATTTTCTTTTAGCAAAATACCTTTGGAATATTACTTTTTGGTCATCGGCCTTTATTTTGGATTGCAACTGGTGTTTACCAACCCGCCATGGCACACCAACGACGAAGATCGGCATTTTTACAATGCATGGCGTTTTGCCCACGGACAGTTTAAACCAACAGTTGAAAACAAGAAAAGCGGATATATGATACCGCCAAAACTTTACAATCAGGCAAGAAGTTCTCAGGGAATTCGTTTTGACGAAAAAACCAAAATTAACAAAAACACATTCGATGTTCAAAAAAGAGTAAAGTACAATGCCAGGGATGCAGAATATCATAAAATTCCACTTATAAATAAACTTCCGGTTGGATTTATACCTCACATAATTGGCATTAAGATAGGTGAGGTATTCAAAAAAAATCCGCTCACGGTTCATTGGTGGGCAAGATCTTTTGGTTTATTTACCTTTTTACTTATCGTATTTTTTGCAATAAAAACAATCCCTGTATTTAAAAATGTGATGATGTTAGTGGCCTTGGCACCCATGAGTTTGTATCAGGCCTCATCGGTTACCTACGATATGCTTTGCAATGCCACAACTTTTTTAATTATTGCTTATGTAGTAAAATGGATTTATCAGGAAAACAGCATTTCCAGAAAGGATCTGCTGCTGTTTTTTGGCGCTTTTTTGATTCTGATTTTTTCTAAAAGTGGTTATTATGTCGTTCCCTTCCTGGCATTGATGGTTCCGTCCCAAAAATTTGGCTTTTCATATCCTAAAATCAAACTCATCCTGATTTTGGTCTTTATTACTTTTATTCCGGATTTGACCTGGCAACAATACATAAAAAGTCTGCATCTTCCGGGCAGTGGCGCTTTTCAAAATGACTTCGCTTTTGGGCTCAAAAAAAGTATAATGTATCATTTGCAGGATATTCCGACATTAATCTCTAATTTAGCATTAAATGTACTTTCACAAGGTAAGGACTGGATAATAGGTTGCATCGGGCGATTCGGATACTCCTATATCCCACTTCCTAATGTTTGGATATTTGCCTATGTTATCATTTTGTTTGTTATAGCTGCCATTGACCATAATGTAGATTTTAAATTGACTTTATCTCAAAGAGGAATAAGTGCTTTGATAATGCTGGCTTCGGTTGGAGCGCTTCTGGCAGCTTTTTACTTTTCATTTACTCCTATTGGAGCAAAAGCCATATTTGGTGCACAGGGAAGGTATTTTATACCGATTCTTCCTTTAATATTATTACAAGTGATAGGTACTGTTAGTATTTCCGGGAAAAAATATTTATCGCTGGCAACTGTTTTGATATCCATCGTATTTTTATACCAAACCATTAGCTTTTTGGATGAAACATTCTATCATGCCAATTAATTGAAATTATTTTAAAAATCAGAAAATTAATCAAGACAATAATTGGTGCAATGGAATGCAATTGTAATATCTGAATTATAATTAAGGATATTTTTCTGTAAAAACATGAAAGAATTTATTGGAAGTTATTCTTTACTGAGAAACAAAATTTGGATAGATTCCCGCTTTTGCGGGAATGGCAGACATGATGTTCTTGTAAGGTCAATTAAGCGAAGATGCTACAAATGCTTATTTAATCTTTGTCAATTTC